>Ga0335072_10006515_pt1 | contig 17046 bp, 11 predicted proteins | sample Lox_Sample_21_FD_206725 | JGI IMG/M metagenome (GOLD analysis project Ga0335072, IMG submission 206725) | Soil microbial communities from Loxahatchee National Wildlife Refuge, Florida, United States - Lox_Sample_2.1 | ecosystem: Environmental > Terrestrial > Soil > Wetlands | place: USA...
AATGGCTGCTGTTCACTGACGCCGACGTGATTTTCCGCCCCGATTCGCTGCGCCGCGCACTGGTCTACGCCGAAGCTGAGAAAGCCGACCATGTCGTGTTGTTCCCGCGCATGATCATGAAGACGCTAGGAGAGCGCATGATGATCGCGTTTTTCCAGACTCTGTTCATGTTCGGACATCGGCCGTGGAAAGTCGCCGATCCCAAGGCTAACGATCATATGGGCGTGGGCGCTTTCAATCTGGTGCGGCGGCGGGTCTACGATGCCATCGGAACCTACGCGGCGCTGCGCATGGAAGTGGTCGATGACATGAAACTGGGCAAACTCGTAAAAACCTCTGGTTTCACGCAGCGCAACGTCTTCGGCGATGATTTGATCTCGATTCGCTGGGCGCGTGGCGCCATTGGGGTGGTCAACAATCTCACGAAGAATTTTTTCGCCGTACTTTCATTCCAGCGCTGGCGCACGCTGGCCTCGGCATTCGCTCTGACCTTTTTGAATCTTGGCCCGTTCCTCGGCATCTGGCTGGCGCATGGATGGGCGCGCCTGGCCTATGCCATCGCTCTGGCTTCAATGTTCTGCATTTATATCGGGATATCGCGGCGATCGTCGGTACCGGCGTACTATTTTTTCCTGCATCCGGTGAGTTCCGCTTTATTTGTCTACACGTTGTTGCGCTCGATGGTGCTCACGCTTTGGCATGACGGCGTGATATGGCGAGGAACAAGGTATCCGTTGGAAGACCTGCGAAAGGGATTGGTGTGACGGACCCAAACTCCATCTGGGTTGATGTCGTCGTGCTGGGATCTCGCGTCTGTTGAAAGCAAAGATCGTCGATGAAAGCTGCATTCGCTTGGTTTTCGATCTGCGTGTTTTTGATTGCTTGTTGCTCAGCGCAACAAGCTTCGCGTACGGAAATATTTGGCGGGTATTCCCTCGAACATATCTCGGCCTGCGGAGCGCCGGGGGATACATTCCTGACCTGTTCGCAATTCATCGAGACGGGCACCTCAAAGCCAGCGAATTACAACGGTTGGGAAGCCTCACTAAAAGTCCCCGTTTACAAATTCGTCGCCGTCACTGCCGACCTGAGTGGCCATTACGGGACAACTGTAATCCAGGGAAATGGTTTACCCTCCGCCTCAGTGTCTCGCGTTAGCTACATGTTTGGTCCCACGGCGTCTCTTAGGAAGGAGAGATTTGCCCTGTTCGCGCATGCTTTATTTGGAGGCATGACTAATAAGTTCGGTACGTTCGGATCGGGCGAGGATACAGCTACGGTTCCCACCTATACCGTCTTTGCCTGGGCTCTCGGTGGTGGAGTCGATTTGAATATGGTCTCGCGTTGGGCGGTCCGTATCGGCCAATTCGATTTTGAACGGGTGGGCGTGCCTTCCGCTGGCCCCGGCAGTTATCCGGGAGTGAACGGGTTTCGCTTTGCCTCAGGAATTGTTTTCAAGCCTTAGGCTGCTATGGCGGATCCTCGCCCTCGACATCGTACCCGTAAGTTGCCGTCGCGTTTGGAGTCGGCTTCGCAGCTTTCAGCCTCTTCGAGTACAGATGTCCGGCGCTGTAGTGTCCGCGATTCTCCACGTCGTAATTCTTCGGGAGCGGCGGGATCATGGCGGCTCCGCCGGTAATCTGGCTGATATGCTTCAGAATGATTTCAGGCCGGCCATCGTAGAGCTTGATCGGACCTTTAATTTCGATCGTTCGTCCCGCCAGCCGGCGCACATCTCCCACGTCCCGCAGATCAGATGGAAACACCACCACGGTGAAAGGGCACGCCATCTGGTCCTCGCAGAAGTCGAGGAAATGCACGCCCTTCATGCCAATCTTTACCCGTTGCACGTGGCCGGCAACGCAGGTGTTCTGGCCCACATGTTGGTTGGCTTCCGCGATGGGAATGCAGTCGGAGGCGCATAGCGGCGGCCTCGCGCCTGGAAAGACAAGCAGCCCGACAAAAGTGGAGGCGGAGACCACCCACCGAAGCCAGCAATGCTTCGCACCCTGCAGGAATTTAGCTCGCTTCCCAGCCGCGGTTCTCCATCCGTTCGCAGCGCTCCACTCAGTCACGAGCCCATTCTAGGAAGCGGATGTTCGGGAAGTCTGTGACCATCGAACAAAAAAAGGCCATCAGTTCCAGAATGAAACAGTCGGTCGTTTCCTCTTTCTGCACCTAAAGCTGAACTATGGCGGATCGAGTGGAGGAAACGCGCTGTAAGCCAGCGCAAGAGGCCCGGAGCCTGCTTGGAAAGGCGAACTCGCCGCCGCACTAATCGAGCCGTTCGACAGATTAGGGACAAAGCCGCTGATGGTGTTCGAGGAGGCGTCGGGCAGGAAGAGTTCGCCTTCGACGAACAGGACATCCCCGGAAGCTGTTGTCGCTGTAAACGGAGAGCCACTGGTCTGAGCGAGAAGGCCCGTGCTCGCATCGATGCTGTAAGCTGAAATCGTACCGTCGAGACTGTTGGACGCGAACAAAAAGGCATTCGGACCGCAATCACAGCCCGACAAAGACAGCGTTCCTTTGCCGGCGGAAAACGGGGAACCAGCAATGGGGCTCAATGAGCCGTCGCCGTTGATACTGAATCCGGCAACGGCATTGGCATTTTTTAGAGCCACATAGAGGTCATTCTCTCCACTCACATTCAATCCTTCTGGACCGCCATTTGGAACGGTCGAGAAAGGCGAACCTTGCACCGGGGTCAGCGATCCATTCGAATTAATCGTAAAGGCCGAGATGCTGCCATTCGGATCGTCGGAGTTGGATCCATATAGAAAATTCGAATTCGTCAAGTTCGCGACCGCCAGATGGGACAACCCCATGCCGGCAGCGAAGGGCGATCCGGCCAAACCGGTCAGCGATCCGTCGGAATTCATCGTAAAGGCGAAAATCTCTCCCCCGGAATTCGCCACATACAGCGTTTGCCCAAACGAAGCCAGGGCGCCTGGCGTGGCTCCAATCGCAAAAGGACCGACGGACGCCGGCGAGAGGCCAGGCTGCTGATTATTAGCGATGTACACTCGGATCGTACTGTTCCCCGGGTCGGAAACGTACACCATCGATCCGAAAACAAGAATGCCCGCGCTATTGGCCGGACCCGCCGTCGTGCTTGGTGTTAGCAGTTTATAGCCAAGCGGAAATGGAAATGTGAGAATCTGCCCGGAATTGGTCGTTGCGTAGATGGCTTGCTCTTCGGGGCAATTGGCGGTACAAGTCCCGATCTTATTCGAGTGGCTGCCGCAGCCAATGGTGAAAGTAGAAGCAAGGATGAGAAGTCCGCAAAAAACGAGCCGGGTGGACGCCATGGAAACCTCCCTAAGGCGCTGCAACCCACTTTGATGCGAAGAGTTGCGTCAGCCACTGCAAAATTGTGACCGACGTACAATGCTAGGGCGGAAAGCAGGAAGGGGACTGGCGAGACCAGCCCCCTCCGATATTTCGAAACCTATCCTTGCTCAAGGCGACTCCCTATTTGAACGACTTCACGGCGGCCGCTTCATCGTCTTTCACATCGAAAACGGTGTAAAGCTTGGTGATCTGCAACAGATCGTTGACTTTCTTGGTCAAGTTGAGCAGTTTCAGTTCACCGCCCTGGTTCTTGGTCGTGGTGTAAGCGCTGACCAGTTCGCCGATACCCGAGCTATCGATGTAGTTCACTTCGCCGAGATTCAGAACGATCTTCTTATTGCCCTTCGAGAGCAGATCACGAACAGTGTCGCGCAGAATCACGCTGCCTTCACCCAGCGTGATGCGCCCGCTGCAATCCACGATCGTCACGCCGTCCACTTGTCGACTACCAACCTTCATGGTCACTGGGAAGCCTCCTTGCCGCCCGCGGTTGGCCCGTGGACGTGCTTGATCAATTTAAGTTCGGTGCCCGCCTGCGATGGGCGGATTTCCACCACATCCATGAACGAGCGCATAAGAAATATTCCCCGGCCGCTGGTTTTCAGCAGGTTTTCCGGAGCCAGGGGATTCGGAATCCTGCTCAAGTCCATTCCCGGCCCTTGGTCGCGAATGGAAATGATCAGATCGCCGCCTGTATGCTCAAAAGACAGGATTACCTTCTTTTCCGGCGAATAGGCATTGCCATGCAGAACGGCGTTGACTGCGCCTTCGCGCACCGCCATGGAAATCTGCATGATCTCATCATCGCTAAAACCCAGGTCGGTAGCGATGCGTGTAGCCTTTTCCTCGGCGCTGTCTATCGTTTCCAGCGAGGAATCCAGTGTGTAAGAGACCCGTTGCTCGGTCATGGCCATGTGGCGAATCTTCGAAATGAGTATAGACTCAGGCAGCCTGGCGCGCTTGCGGAAAGAATGCTCGCCCAATCGCGTTCGCACCGAATCCGGTAGTTTGCCTGTGGATGCTCAAATTGTCAACGATTGCCTGATAAACGATTGCCTAATTAGGAGTGGTGGCTCAATTTGAAATTTCCGTTTGTGCGTCATCCCGATGCCCTGCGTTCTTGCCAGAGGCCGAGGAATCTGGCGTGGAGCGCTGGTGCCGCCGCGGGCGAGATCATTCGCTCCGCCTGAATAAATGGCTCCGCTCAGAATGACGCCAACAGGGAAATCCAAATTGAGCCACTAGCCTAATAGGAACCGGGATTGCCTCACATTACAGCGGTGCAACGGATGCGACCGAATATAATCTCAGCCGCATGGCAATGAATTCCCGGGCACCAAACCTGAGGCAGAAACTGAAGGGGATCTTCCTGTGGACGATCGGCGGGATCGTCGGAGTTGCCGCAATTGCGTTTTTTCTGGACTACGCCATTTTTGAAATTCGCGTTCTCACTAAGCGGAATCCCTATGGATCTGTCACGGTGAACCACTACTATGCGGTTCTGCTGAAGAACGGCAAGACCGAGTTTATTTTCGACCCTCCGGCGCCGCAAACCTGCGTAAACGCACTCTTTCCGCATGCCGGGGCGTTGCCATGCTGGTATCTGACCCGCCATCCCGATCAGAGGACCGATATTTAGCGCTGAAAGACTCGCAATCTACTGTGTTTTGTTTTCGCCGCAGGAGCAGCGGTCATATCGGCTAGAATGGTGCGACTCACGGCGGGGCGAATTGAGCCGGCAGAGCCTTTCGGGAAAATCTCCTCATCACGTGGCGGCAAAATGAAAATCGAAACGAAGAATCACACAGTGCGAATCGTGGCAATTGTGGGTTTCGTCCTGGCAATCAGTCTGGCAGCGCTTGCTGCAGGATCGAAAACATCAGTGAAGAAGGGATCTTCCGATCCGCGGCTGGAGAAGGCCTATCGCTTTCAGCGCGGGGGATGGACCTACGTACATCTGGAAGGCTCCCCTGCCGACATTGGCTATCAGCACGGATACCTCTTGTCCGCCGAAATCGCCGATGGTCTGGCTGTCGTCAAATTGATTGATACGCACCAGACGCAGCGTGACTGGCAGTTCTTTCGCACCACCGCGCGGCAGATGCTCTGGCCTCACATTGACGCCGAGTATCAGCAGGAAATGCAGGGAATCACCGACGGTGCCAAAGCGCACGGAGTCGAAGTTGATCTGTGGGATATTGTCGCGCTGAATGCCTTCGAGGAAGTGGCGGATTATTACGTCCCATGGCTGAACAAGCAACAAAAGTCGGCGCGCAACCCGAAGCTGGTTGCACCCGGCAATTGCAGCGCCTTCATCGCCACTGGAAGTCTGACCAAGGGGCATCAAATCGTCATTGCCCACAACAACTGGTCGAGTTATCTCGACGGTTCGCGCTGGGTCATGATGTTCGATATCGTTCCCCAACACGGCAATCGCATCCTGATGGACGGCTACCCGGGGGTCATCGTTAGCGACGACGACTTCGGCATCAACTCCGCCGGCATCATGATCACCGAGACGACCATCACCCAATTCGAAGGCTGGGATCCAAACGGCAAGCCGGAATTCATGCGCGCGCGCAAGGCGTTGCAATATGCCAACTCGATTGACGATTATGTGCGCATCATCAAAGAAGGGAACAACGGCGGATATGCAAACGACTGGCTCATTGGCGATCGCAAAACGGGTGAGATCGCTTATCTGGAGCTTGGTTTGAAGAATACGCCGCTGTGGCGAACGAAGGATGGTTACTACGTCAGTTCGAATTTTCCGCGTGACCCCAAGCTGATTGCTGAAGAAACCAGTGGCTTCGATCCCAATGATCCATCATCTTCGATGAACGCCCGGCACGCGCGCGCCGAAGAAATGGTGCAGGAGGCGAAGGGATCGATTGACGTAGACTTTGCCGAGAAATTCCTCTCCGATCACATCGACAGCTTTGACAAGAATTCATCCGAGAAGCCGCAAGGGAACGAGCGGACATTATGCGGGCACACCGATGCCTCGCCGCGCGGAGTAAAACAATGGGGCGACGACCCGTATGATCCCGAAGGTGCAGTTCAGGGTAAGGCGACCGATAGCGCGATGGCAGGGAACATGAGCCTTGTGGCCCATGCCGGACATCCCTGCGGACAGGATTTTCTGGCGGACCACTTCCTCGAGCAGCATCCGGAGTATTCCTGGCAGAAGCCGCTGCTGCGCGATATGAAAGCCGGACCGTGGACGACGTTCACCGCTGGGGAAAGACCCTAGGAAGGCTTGCTGATTTAAAGTTTTCTGAAATGAAGACACCGCCGACGCCTCTGGAACAGTCACCGCACCTGTTAAAATAGTGCTCTGCACAATCTGATGGCGCGGAGAGATGGCCGAGTGGCTGAAGGCGCGCGCCTCGAAAGCGTGTATACCTTAACGGGTATCGGGGGTTCGAATCCCTCTCTCTCCGCCAGTTTCCGACTTCCTTTTCCCCGTACAAGTACCGCAGAAACTAAACAGCTACGCGGCACTTAGCCCCGCCAGCCGCATGCGCGACACGTGCGAGACCGGCTTTTCATGCAGCAATAATTCCGTAGCCTGTACTCGACGACTGCTGTGGAACCAGCGCTGTACCACGTCGTCGCAGAGGAAGTTCGCCAACGCGAGAAGGGTCATGCCCTGGTGATGGGCCATCCACTGATGCACGATCTGACAATGGCCGCGGCGGGTGCGTTCCGGGGAGAAGTCAGCCGCCTCGTAGAATCCGCAGGCGCCAAATGCTCCTAGACGATCCAGTCGTCGCAAGTTGCGCAGCGCCTCCGCTGAATTCACGTTCAATGCGAGGAATGTCGCGTAGGGAGCGATCACCATGGGATCGGACTCGTATTTCATGATCGAAAGCTGCGGAATTCCGAATGCCTGATAGTGATAGTTCCCCGACTCATCCAACTTCGCATAAGACGACTCAGAGATGCCCCATGGAATCCCTTTCCGCATCGCGTATTCGCGTTGGCAACTCACGACCGGTCCCCGGCTGCGGGCGAGCAGTGTGTTGGGAAACGTGCGCAGCCACATCGTGGGCATGAGGTATTCAAACATCGTGCCGCTCCATGAGATTAAGACCGGCTGTCCTCGAGCGAGTGTGTGCGGACGTCCCATGCGGAACCAGCACTCCTGCGCGACATCCTCTTTGGCTACGGCGATAAACGCTGCCATGCGGGCTTCGCTGGCAAGTAGGTCATAGCAGGCAGACTCGAGTTTTTGCGTCTGCAGATTGAAGCCGACCGAAAGCAGCTTGCGTTTTCGGTTTAGCAGGAAGGCGAAATCCATGGCGTCGGCGAGCTTTCCGGCCTCGGCCGCGGTAATCCGCAACGACTCGGCCAGGTGAATTGCATTCGCGTGAGCCTCGGGCAGCATACGAAGCAACTTTTCGTAGGCAGGCTGCTGCTCGTCCGGCGCCGAGAGCTGTGCGCGCTCCAACCGCTTCTGTAGGTCTTCGATGAACTCTGGCATTTGCCCGAGCGGAGTCTCTTTTTTGAAGAGGGAACTGAGATCGGCATTCGCACGGATCGCGGAAAATTCAAGTAGTTGCCACGGAGCGTAGGAGCAAGCCAGTTCCCGGAATTGCTGCAGCCGGAGACGCGACTGTTCGCCAAACCAGCCAATTTGCTCGGCATGGCGCGACTTCTTTCGGGCCTCCACCTCCTGAGGGGTAGACATGTTCAGGTTTAGGGCGCAGGAGATCCAGTCCTGCGACTTCAGACTTTTTTCCAGGCGGGAGAGCCGCCCTCGAGGATAAGCGCGACACCGCGCCAAGGCGCGAAAATGATCGAGAATTCCTTCGGCCAAACTGTCCCGTAGCAAGGGCTGATACAGGCAGTCGAGCAGCCCTTGCTGCAGCGTCCACAGCGAGGCGACGAGGTTTCCACTGTCGACTGCTGACACGAATTGATGGGGCAGCGGCTTCAGGGTAAGCGTGTCGTACCAGTTCAGCAAATGGCCCTGATATTTTGGCAGGCGTTTAAGTGTTCCTAGCGTGCGCTGAGTCTGCTGGGCCAGCTCCGGCACAGTCATGTAGCCGAGTTCGCAGGCAACTTGCTGGGAGTTGAGGAGCATGCCGAGATTTGTCGGCGAGACACGCGCGGCGATGGCGGGCGGCTCTTCCTGTACATTGTCCGGAATCAGCCAGTTCTGCTCTTCATTGCAATGCTGTACGAAGTAGCGCCAGGTATGCAAAGCGGAGCGTCGCAGCAAGAGCAGATCCTTGCGCGCGAGTTCTTTGCGCGGCACGACTGGCGACCGATTCAGCCACGCAGAGACCAGCTTGCTGCACGCCCACAGGATCAATATTGGTAAGGCGACCGGCAGCGACCTTGGCCTTACCAGCCAGACCAGAACGCCGATAGCCAGTGCCAGCACAGGCATCCAGTTGAGATAACGGTCCACCGGAGTGAGGCTTGTGTTGAGTTCAGCCTCGGCCGCTGTTTCCCACTCGAGCAGCCGCTCGCGTGTAAATGTTCGCCGCACGCTGGCGCGAACCACCGCATCGAGTGACAGCAATGTCTGGTGCGCGAGAAAAACTAAAGTTAGAAAAGTGGTGAAATTTGTCGTCAGAAATGCCCGGACCGCCTCGCCCGCCACCGAGCGCTTTTGTTCGGCGGTCGCCCGGCCCATGGCAAATCCCAACTCAAACCACGCCGGAAGGAAAAGCAAAACAAGGGCAGCGATAGTCCAGCCAAGGGCCCAAATGCCGGGCATGAGCCAGGCGAAGAGAAACAGTACGAAGGTGGCGGGTTCGACAAGGCTGCGCCGCAGATTGTCGAGAATCTTCCAGCGCGAAACCAGAGAGATGGGATTGGGCACGCGCTGGCCGGATTGATTGGGGACGGCCGAGAAGAGCCAGCCAGCAATCTGCCAGTCCCCCCTCAGCCAGCGGTGTTTGCGGCGATTGTAGGCGCTGTAGTGCGAGGGATAATCCTCGATGACTTCCATGTCGGTGGCGAGCCCGACTCGTGCGTAGGCACCTTCGATCAGATCATGGCTGAGCAGGGAATTGGTCGGAAAGCGCGCGTCCAGAACACGGTGAACTGTGTCGAGCTCGTAGATGCCTTTTCCCGTGAAGATTCCCTCGCCGTAAAGGTCCTGGTAAGCGTCCGAGATGGCGCGAGTGTAGATGTCGAGTCCGGTTTCGCCTGCATAGATGGCTGCCAAACGTGAGCGGACGGTGCTCTGTACGCTGACTCCAACGCGAGGCTGCAAAATCCCATAGCCCGCCACGACAATGTTTTTCAGCGGATCGATAATCGCCTGGTTCAGCGGGTGCGCCATAGCGCCAATCATGCGATGCGCCGTGCCGCGGGGCAGCTCCGTGTCGGAATCGAGGGTGATGATGAAGCGCACCTTTGGCAAGATGGAAAGATCGCCGACTTTTACCGGAAAACTATCAAACTGGCCGCGTAAAAGCCGATTTAGATCGAGCAGCTTGCCGCGCTTCCGTTCCCAACCCATCCAGCGTTTTTCGCGCGGGTTGTAGATGCGATGGCGATGCAGTAGAAAAAAACTGCCGCGATGATCCCCGGCGTATTTTTCATTTAATTCGCGAATGAGGTTGGAGCACAGGTCAATTAGTGAGCTGTCTTCGCGAGTCTGATGCTGAGCGTCGGCCAAATCAGATACGAGCGCAAAATGAATATTGGGATCGTGATTGCCGAGAAAGCGGACTTCCAGATTGTCCACCAGCCCGCGAACCTGCTTTTCACTCAAAAGCAGGGTGGGCACGGCAACCAGGGTCATGCATCCGTCTGGCACTCCCTTTGAATAATCCAGTTTGGGCAGAATTTCCGGGCGCAGCAGGGCAGTGATGACGTAATCCATTAACTGCACCGCGCATTGCGAGCTGGGCAGGAGCAGAAGAAGCAAAGAAAGCAGAATCAGCCCAAGCGAGCTGTCTGACGGGGTCACGATCAGCATGACCGCTGTCATGATCAGGCAGGTGAACAGCGTAATGCCGGGAACGAAGAATTCATCGGGATGAGCGCGCAGCCATCGCCGCAACCGGTAAAGAAAGGTGGGTCGGTGACCGATCCTGTCCGCCAGCAGGTCTTTTCCTTCCGCAGCCAGATAGTAGCCGATATGCGATTCGCGGCAGTGAATGCGAGGGTCTGGATAAATGCGCGAGTGAGCCTCTTGCGCCAGAGCGAGTGCCTCTTGCGCAACCTGAATTTCGGTGAGATCGGAACGGGCGGCCAACTCGGCGATTTTGTCGCGATAAAGATCGCGGGCGTCGAATTCCATCTCGCCATAACAGGCGACGGGATCCTGTCGCAGCACGTGATCAAAGAGAATTAACGGTTCCAGCGCTTCCTTCCAAAAGACTTGCGATGCCTCGCGCAGGCTCTGCATACAAATTCCGAGGTTCTGCGGTTCGATCTCGTGCCTTGAGCGCAGTCTTTCAGCGCGAGCGGCGATCTCCTCGAGCAGAGCCAGTTTCAGGGCAGAGGGTAGCGCCTTGAATTCCCTGAGCTCGAATGGAGTGTGCTGCTGAAATCCGTGGCAGTAGGCGTTGAATGTCTGTTCAGAAAAATGAGATCCGGTTTCGGCGACGTATCCACGGACGAATGCCAGCACGCGCGGAACAACATTGTTCTGGGGCGTGTGCACGTGAGGCAACTTTGCCCGCAATCGGAGATCACTTGAGAGGATGATCAGTTCAGAACAAACAAGATTCTGATTCTCGCGGAGGCACCGGATGTCGTCTGGCAGCGGTGGCTTCGAAGCCTCTGCAACGGCCATGACCGGTCCGATTTTGCGCCCAAGCTGGTCGCAGCGATTCGCGAAGGTACGGGAAGACGTGATGCGCGGTACCCACGCCAGTTCGGCGGCGAGTTGTTTGCCCTTGGCCTCGAGAACCTGGGCCTCCGGATGCGCTACGTCTTCGTCTGGGGTCTGGTTTTGCGGCGGCTTCATGACGATCGGTACGTGAGCGTTCAGTGCCATAGACTGAATCCTTAGCGATAACTTGCTGCCTGCATTTCGAACATCTCAGCGTACCGGCCACCAAGATGAGTCAAATCTTCGTGTTTCCCATCTTCCACGATGCGTCCGTCTTCGATCACAACAATGCGATCGGCCATGCGCACGGTCGAAAAACGATGCGAGATGAAGAGCGCCATCTTTCCTGCAGTCAATTCGGCGAAGCGTTGAAACACTTCAAATTCACTCCGTGCATCCAGCGCCGCGGTGGGTTCGTCGAGAATCAGTACCTGGGCTTCGCGCAGATAGGCCCGCGCCAAAGCAACTTTCTGCCACTCGCCGCCTGATAAATCGACACCACCTTCGAAGCGCCGGCCCAGCATCTGCTCATAACCGAGCGGCAAACGGTCGATGACTTCGTCTGCCATACTTTTGTGCGCGGAATGATGCAGCAGTTGCTGGTTCTGGAGTTCTTCGATGCGTCCGACGGCAATGTTCTCTCTCGCGATCATTTCGTAGCGCATGAAGTCCTGGAAGATGACGCCGATCTCGCGATAGAGGCTTTCCAGGCTGTATTCGCGCAGGTCGATGCCATCGAGCAACACCTGGCCCTCGACTGGGTCGTACAAGCGTGTGAGCAGTTTGACGATTGTGGTTTTGCCCTGGCCGTTCTCGCCGATCAAAGCAATGCGTTCGCTCGGCCGAAAGCTGAAATTGAAATCCTTCAGCACCAGGCGTTGCGCGCCGGGATAACGAAATGAAACATTGCGGAATTCGAAACCTTGCTGGATCGGCCTCGGAACCTCAATCGCCGATGGCTTGGAGCGAATGGTCGGTTGCATCTGGAGAAATGCAACCAGATCGGTGAGAAACAGCGCCTGATCGGCGATGCCTGAGACAGTAGAAAAAATCTGCTGAATGTTGGAACTGCATTGCAGAATCGCGCCGGCGAGAAAAGTGAGCGAGCCAATGGTTATGGCTCCGATCACAGTTCTCCAGATCACATAAACATAGGCGGCGTAATAACCCATCGTTCCCAGCACGGACAGCAGCGATCCGGCGATCAACTTGCGCCGCGCCAGCAAAACGTCTTCGTTATAAATCTCGTCGGAAAGCCTGGTGAAGCGGGCAGTGAGGAAGTCTTTCAGTCCAAAAAGCTTCAGTTCCTTCGCCGCTTCTTTACTGCCTCCGAGAATGCGCAGGTAATCCAGTTGCCGTTTGATGGGAGTCTGTTTGAAATTCTTGGCATAACCGAGGAATGCGAAATGACTTTCGCCGAGGAACGCCGGAACCACCCCCACGACCAGCAACAGCAAGAGCCACGGCGAGAACATCAAGATAGAAACCGAGAGGGCGATGGTAGTGACCACCTGCTGAATCAGCCGTCCGATCGACTGAATCATGCCCAGGCGGTCGGTGGCCTGCACGCGAGCGCGTTCTAAACGGTCATAAAAGATCGGATCTTCATACGCCAACAAGTCCAGTTCCGAAGCGTGCTTCATCACCAGAATGCTGACGTGGCGCGTGTAGTTATCGGCCAGAAGCGAGTCGAGATAATCGACGATGCGTGCGATCGTACTGGCGATCACCGCCAGTCCAAATTCCGCCGCCACCAGATACCAGAGCCGCGTTGGGACCGCCTGATGCGTGGTGACTACGTGAACTACAGTATCGATGATCAGCTTGGTGACCCATAGCAATGCGATCGGCAGCAGGGAGGCAACCAGACGAAACCCAACGCCCAGAGCGACAACCGTGCCTCCGGATTGCCAAACGATGCGCAATACCACCGGCACATTGCGAATCGCTGAGAGTCGCTCCTGCCAACTGCTTAAGAAGTTTCGGCGATCGGGCATGTTCTCGAGTTTCGCGGAGAGGCCGAGGACCGTGGCCCATTTCCGTGGGAAATCTAGTTTTGGATGAAGAGTTGCTTCTGTGGGTTGTGTGAGGCCAGATCGCGAGGGTTTTAGTACCTCTTGAATCCGGCGCGCTGCATACCGCGGGAGGCCTCTTCGGCTTTCATGAAAGTTTTCCACACGAAGCCGCCGCGCAGATTCTCCGCCATCAGCATGGTGATGCCTGTGTCAATGCCGATGACATCCGGGTCGTACCAGTTGGTGAGAGGATTGAAGGCGTTCACAAAACCGTACCTGCTCCACGCTCCACCGTAATGCTGGCGAACGTTTTTCAAGACGCGCAGTGTGGCTGTCGGCAGAAAAGCCAGCGACCCTCCTGTAGCGCTAGGGACGATGGTTCCGTCGATCGGCCCGACTTGCGGTGGCCCTCCCCAGACAATATAACCATGAGGAGAATCCGAGGCGCTGATGCCCCAAAGATCATCGCTATAGTCGTGGAATTGAGGCTGTAATTCAAGGCAGAAACGGCGATGCACTTCCGTGGCGATAACAGAATTTTCAAAATAATCGGCGAACTTATCGCGCTTGCCGCGGAAATCGAACCACGCTTGCGAATACTGATGTACGAACAATGGGGCGAAAGATCCAATATAGGTCAAGCCGTCATAATCGAAGGTAAGCCGCTTCCAGCTGTCCCAGGTCTCTTCTTTGAGTGGATGAGAAGAGGAACCCAAGCCGAGCAGATACATCATCATCAGTTCGCTGTAATAGTCCCAGCGCGAGGGCAAGAAACCGATTTCGGGAGTCCAACCGTGAGAAAGCAGGCCGGTATCCTCCGAAAGCCAGGTCCAATCGACGCGGTTGAAGACAAGATTCGCGAGTTCGATTAGCGCCGGGTGCCGGAAATACTCGCGGCAGGTGAGAACGCCGCACAGCAGAATCGCGGTATCAACGGAAGAGACCTCCGACTCCCAAACCCGCTCGCCGGTGTTGATGTTTCCCCAGTGGTAGAAAAAGCCACGGTGATTGGGGAGCTTTTTCCACAGAAAGTTTAGGGCAGCAAATACGCGCTCCATGGCCTGGTCGCGCGGAATAAAGCCGCGTTCCGCGCCAATGCAAAGCGCAGTCAGCCCGAAGCCGGTGGCGGCAATGCTGGCGACAATGCCCTGGGGCCCTCCACGGACGTTGGCGCGATCCTCGACCATGCCGGTTTTTGGGTTGCCCTGTTCCCAGAAGAAAAGAAAACAGGCGTTCTCGATTTCGTTGAGGAACTGGTCGTCTTCCGGCGCGAGAGTGAATTGCGCGGCAGCTTGCTCTACGGCGTGATCGCGGTCGAGTGCGGCCTGATCAAATGGGGTGGGCGCCACGGCAGAGGCCTGGGCGAAAGCAGGCTGTTCGAAAACACTCCGCGCGCAGGGCAATGCTAAGCCAGTACCCAAGACTTGCCGCAGCAACTGACGACGCGATAGCTTGTTTTGGGGGATATCGCTCATCTCCGCAGTTGGATGGCAGACAAACTCCTACCGCAAATAGGCAACAAAATACAGATGCCGCCGCGTCCAATACGGATGCCGCGGGTTTCCATCCCACAAAAGAAAACGAATCGCGCGGGTTGCAGGCCCTAACCTAGGTGAACAAACTTCGACGATTTGGATTCGAAATTCTTCTGGTGTTTGGGGTCGTAATTGCGGCCGGGGTCGCCGTGTTCTCAAATTGGCAGGCCCATAAACTTCGTTCGGTCCAGGGCGCGGTTGTGATGAAAGATTCCGATGTTCGCAAGGAAGTCCCCATTCCCAATGTTACCGTGACGGCGTTCTTCGGTACGAAAGCAGTCACAGCCAAATCAAACTCCTCCGGATTTTTCAATCTGAAAGTGCCGCCCGGCACGCGCCGCGGCGAAAAAGTCACCTTTGAACTCCGCCAGTCCGATTACCGCCCCATGGATCAAGAGGATTACGTAGGCGACCAGTTGTATGTCATCGCTATGGTGCCGCGTACAAGCTCTGCGGTTGCTGGTCACGGCCCGGAAGTACTGATCAAGAATGTGACTGTTCGCTACTCTGTGAAAATCATGACGCAAGCCAACATCGGCAGCGCTGTGAAAACATTCGATGTGGCGAACAAGGGCAATGTGCTTTGTAGAGGTCAGAATCCATGCTCGCCTGACGGACGATGGAAAGCCGCCATCGCTTCTACGGAGTTGGATGCAGGAACAGGAAATGAATTTCACGACATTCGCGTGTCGTGCATCGCCGGGCCATGCCCGTTTACCAGAATCGAGCCGGAACGATTCTCGAGAAACGGTGAGGTTCTCACGGTGGCAGCTCGCGATTGGTCAGACACCACAACCTTTCTGGTCGAGGCGGAAGTGTTGCATCCCATGCAGACCGAGATCGCGCACGAATTCTACCCGGTCATTTTCGGCAGGGGATTGAGCTTTACTCTGCCGCCGCAGATTGAAGGGGTCACGATTGAAGCGGATGTCGATAACCAGGACATTTTTTTCCCCTTGGGCCCGGCACTGATTCTCACTTGGGCGAACTGTGACACGACAGTTGCTGCAGACCAGAGCAAGCTCTACCGTTGCGAATTGAAGCCGGGCTATCGGTTCCAATGATTCGGCCTGGAATTGAAAAGGCCAGCTGATAGCGAACGCCGTCGCACTTCCAATCAAACAATTTCGCCAAGTTCCATCCGGCGATGCGCGGCAGCTAGAAAAATCCCCCACCCCGGCATTAGCCAGCGTGGGGGAGAGAATGCTTCTAATACAGGCGATCAACAACGATCGAATCTCTTACTTCTTGCGTTCGTCGCCGTGAGGCGCCTGCCGCTGCTGCAGTTGCTGACGTTGCTGCGTCTGCCGTTGCTGCAACTGCTGCGTCTGCTGCTGGTGACGCTGTTCCATCTGCTGGTGCTGAGCCTGGCCGGCATTGGCATTTCGCTGATGTTCCTGCTCCTGCCGCTGCTGTAGTTGCTGGCGCTCCTGCTGCTGCTTGGCTTCGAGCTTCTGCTGCTGCTTCTGATATTTCTGGTCCTGCTTCGCATTTCCGGTATTGGGCGCCGGCATGTGCTCCGCTTGTGGCAACTCGTTGGGATGCACGGCTGGCCGATTGTTGTTCTCAGCTCGAGGAGCGGCTCCGCCGCGCTCTGCCGGCGGATGATAAGGCGCCCCGGCTTCTCGCGCCGCCACTACGTTTGTGTGGAAGTCGCTTGGCCGCGCCGTAGCCGCAATCGCCGGCCTCCCGTGATTGACCGAAGCCCGCAGGTCGCGGTTGGACTGTGCCTCCCGAATATGTTGTTCCTGCGCCGCCACAGGCCCGACGTGGTGGTCGCGGTCGGCAAGCTCGTCTTCCGGCCGTGGCCGCGCATTGATGCCGCCCGGCCCGCCGTTGTAGCTGACGTTGTTGACGTGCACGTCCACTTTCTCGTTGTAGACGTTATGAATGTTGACCACATTCACGTTCATCACATCGCGGTTGTAGAAGAAATGCCCGTCCTGCCAGCGGCCGCCGACGAAACCTTCTCCGAAATAACCGAAGCCGTAGTCGATTCCGCCATACCAGCCGATGTGCGGCCCCCAGAAACCGGCGTGAAACAGAAACGCGCCGTTCTCCCATCCCCACCATGGTGGCGTCCATAAATAGCCCACTTCCGGAGCCAGAACCCAGGTCCCCGGAACCCAGTAATAGTCTTGCCCATCTGGATCCCATGCCCAATAGCCGGGGGTCCAAAGATAGCCGTCTCCAGGGCAGACGGGTTGCTCATACACGGGCAACGCCGGCGGTCCAAACGAAACCGAGATGGCGACCTGTGCTTGAGACGTGGGAGGTGCGCTCAGTACCAGCAGAGCGAGCAGACAGGCACACAGTACGGCAAACGCTGTTTTGCGCA
>Ga0335072_10006516_pt1 | contig 17046 bp, 13 predicted proteins | sample Lox_Sample_21_FD_206725 | JGI IMG/M metagenome (GOLD analysis project Ga0335072, IMG submission 206725) | Soil microbial communities from Loxahatchee National Wildlife Refuge, Florida, United States - Lox_Sample_2.1 | ecosystem: Environmental > Terrestrial > Soil > Wetlands | place: USA...
GACCGGCTGGACCAGGTCGAGGCGCTGGCGATCACGCACGCGCACGAGGATCACATCGGCGCGATCCCGTTCCTGCTGCGGCTGCGGGATGATATCCCGCTGATCGGGTCCAAGCTGACGCTGGCGCTGGTGGCGAGCAAGCTGACCGAGCACCGGATCACTCCGCAGGCCATAGAGGTCGCCGAGGGCGCCCGGCTCTCGTTCGGCCCGTTCGACCTCGAGTTCTTCGCGGTCAACCACTCGATTCCCGATGCTCTGGCGGTCGGCATCCGCACCCGCGCGGGCCTGGTGCTGCACACAGGGGACTTCAAGATGGACCAGCTGCCGCTGGACGGGCGGCTGACGGACCTCGGCGGCTTCGCGCGGATCGGCGCCGAGGGCGTGGACCTGCTGATGGCGGACTCCACCAACGCGGAGATCCCGGGCGTCGTGACCACCGAGCAGGCGATCGGGCCGGTGCTGAACCAGGTCTTCGACGCGGCCAAGCAGCGGATCATCGTCTCCTGCTTCGCCAGCCACGTGCACCGGGTGCAGCAGGTGCTCGACGCCGCGGCGGCGCACGGGCGCAAGGTCGCCCTGGTCGGCCGGTCGATGGTGCGCAACATGGGGGTCGCCCGCGAGCTCGGCTACCTGCGGGTTCCCTCGGTCCCCGGCGGCCTGATCGTGGAGCTGCGCGAGGCCGAGGAACGGCCGCCCGAGGAGATCGTGCTGATCTCCACCGGGTCGCAGGGCGAGCCGATGTCCGCGCTGGCCCGGATGGCCGGCCGGGACCACCCGATCAGGATCGCCGAAGGAGACACGGTGATCCTGGCGTCGTCGCTGGTGCCGGGCAACGAGACCGCGGTGTCCCGGATCATCAACGACCTGACCCGCCTCGGCGCGGTGGTGGTGCACCGCGGCAACGCGCTCGTGCACGTGTCCGGGCACGCCCCCGCCGGGGAACTGCTCTACGTGCTGAACCTGGTGCGGCCCAGCAACTTCATCCCGGTGCACGGGGAGTGGCGGCACCTGCGCGCGCACGCGGAACTCGCCGCGCTGACCGGCGTGCCGGACAAGAACATCGTGATCGCCGAGGACGGCGTGGTGGTCGATCTCGTCGACGGCCAGGCCGCGGTGGCCGGGAAGGTGCACTGCGGGTACGTGTACGTGGACGGGCTCTCGGTCGGCGAGGTGACCGAGGCGTCGCTGAAGGACCGGCGCATCCTTGGCGACGAGGGTTTCGTGTCCGCGGTGGTGGTGGTGGACTCGACCACCGGCAAGCTCGTGGCTGGCCCGGAGATCCACGCGCGCGGTTCCGGCATCGATGACGCCGCGTTCGGCGCGGTCCGGCCGCTGATCGAGGAGGCGCTGGCCCGGGCGGCCGCCGAGGGGATCAGCGACTCTTACCAGCTGCAGCAGCTCGTCCGCAGGACCGTGGGCCGCTGGGTCAGCGAGAACTACCGCCGCCGGCCGATGATCATCCCCGTGCTCGTGGAGGTCTGAGGGCTCGGGTAGGCGGTGCCGTGAACGGAGCGCAGATCGCCGTCGAAGCGCTGCGGCGCGAAGGGGTGCGGCACATCTTCGGCCTGCCCGGCACCACGATCATGAACTTGATCGACGCCGCGGGCCAGGAGCCGGACGTCCGCTACACCTCGGTCCGGCACGAGCAGGTGGCCGCGTTCATGGCCGACGGCTACGCGCGGGCCAGCGGCGGGGTGGGCGTGTGCATGGCGTCACGGGGACCGGGCGCCGCCAACCTCGCGATCGGCGTCCACAACGCACGCGCCGAGTCGGTTCCCGTGCTGGCCCTGGTCGGCCAGGTGTCCGACGGCATCTACTACCGGGATGCGTTCGAGGAGATGGATCTGATCCGCTTCTTTGAGCCGATGGCGAGCGGGCGCCCCGCGGTCGTCGACGTGATTCAGGACCGGCATGAAGGGCTGCCGGCCGACCTGGTCCCGCCCGTGGCCAGGTGACGCGTCCGCGAGACCCACCTGCCCGACCTCACGGAGTTGGACCCGGGCTGCCGGGTCCTCGTCGCACGCTGCCGGGCGCGGAGAGGCTGCGGAGGCGGTAGCGCTGCAGCTTGCCGGTGTTGGTCCGGGGCAGCGACGGCAGGAACTCCACCGCGCGAGGGTATTTGTACGGCGCGATCCGCTGCTTCACGAACTCCTGCAGCTCGGCCGCTTTTGCTTCGCCGCCGGACTCTCCGTCCGCCAGCACCACGAACGCCTTGACGATCTGGCCGCGCGCCTCATCGGGCACGCCCACCACGCCGCACTCGGCCACGTCCGGGTGACCGAGCAGCACCTCCTCGATCTCCGGCCCGGCGATGTTGTAGCCGCCCGAAATGATCATGTCGTCGCTGCGGGCCTGGTACCAGAAATAACCGTCGCCGTCGCGTACGTAGGTGTCGCCGGTGAAGTTCCAGCCGTCCTGCACGTACGTCCGCTGCCGCTCGTCGGCGAGGTACCTGCAGCCGGTCGGTCCCTTGACGGCCAGCCGGCCCGGGGTGCCGTCCGGGGCCGGCTTGCCGTCGGCGTCCAGGATCGCGGCCTCGTAGCCGGGGACCGCGCGGCCGGTCGAGCCCGGCCGGATCTCGTCGTCGGACGAGGAGATGAAGATGTGCAGCATCTCGGTGCTGCCGATGCCGTCGATGATCTTCACCCCGGTGGCGTCGTAGAACGCCTGCCAGACCGACGCGGACAGGTGCTCGCCCGCGGACACCGGCCGGCGCAGCCCGCGCAGCTGATCGGCCTTGCCGGCGGCGAGCATCGCGCGGAACGCGGTCGGCGCGGTGGACAGCACCGTGACCCCTTGCGCGGCGATCTGCTCCGCCAGCTCGGCCGGGGTCGCCTTCTCGAGCAGCAGCGTCGAGGCGCCCGCCCGCAGCGGGAACACCAGCAGCCCGCCCAGCCCGTACGTGAACGCGAGCGGCGGGGTGCCGGTGAAGACGTCGTCGGCGCGCGGCTTGAGCACGTGCGCCGAGAACGTGTCGGCGATCGCGAGCAGGTCGCGGTGGAAGTGCATGGCCGCCTTGGGCCGCCCGGTGGTGCCCGAGGTGAACGCGATCATCGCCACGTCGTCGGCGGCGGTGTCCACGGCGGAGAAGTTGCGCGGCATCGGCTCGACCCGCGCCACAAGGTCCTCGGGCCCGGGCCCCCCGTAGCTGACGATCGGCAGGCCCGGCACGCCGGCGGTGAGCTCGTCGGTGAACCGGTGGTCGCACAGCGCCACCGCCGGCCGCGACACCTCGCAGATCGTCGCCAGCTCGCCGGAACGCAGCAGCGACATCGTGGTCACGGCCACCGCCCCGGCCTTGAGCACGCCGAGCCAGCACACGGCGAGCCACGGGTTGTTCGGGCCGCGCAGCAGCACCCGGTTTCCCGGCACCACGCCGAGTTCGTCGGCGAGCACCCACGCCACCTGGTTGGAGAGCCGCACCACGTCGTCGTAGCTCCACGCGGTCCGGTCCTCGGCCAGCAGGCACGGCCGCGCGCCGCCGAGCCTCTCGGCCGTCGCGTCCAGCAGTTCGGCGGCGGCGTTGAGCCGCTCCGGGTACTGCAGTTCCGGCAGCGTGAACTCCAGATCCGGCCACAACCCGTCTGGCGGCAGGTTGTCCCGGCAGAACGTGTCGGCGTGCGCGGACGGCGAGAGCCGCATGGCCAGACCTCCCTCGTCGCGGCGGGCTAAGTCAACAGTAGTCCGCTATGTTCCTTGGATGACGACCTTCACCGGGGCGGCAGACGGCGGCGATCCGTGGCTGGTCCAGCCACGGGCCCTGATCGTCACGATCTACGGTCTCTACGCGCGAGACACCGGCGGCTGGCTCTCCGTTGCGTCGCTGATCCGGCTGCTTTCCGAGCTCGGCGTCGAGGAGCCCGCCGTGCGCTCCTCGGTCTCCCGGCTGAAGCGACGCGGCATCCTCGACCCGCGCCGCGACGAAGCCACCCGGGCCGCCGGCTACGGGCTGTCCCCGCGGGGGCAGGACATCCTCGCCGAGGGCGACCGGCGGATCTTCGACCGGCGGCGGGCCCGGCTGGCCGATGGCTGGGTGCTCGCGGTGTTCAGCGTGCCCGAGGAGCACCGGCGGCGGCGGCACGAGCTGCGCTCCCGGCTGACCTGGCTCGGCTTCGGCACGGTCTCGTCCGGGGTCTGGATCGCACCCGCGCGGCTCGCATCCGAGACCGCCCGGGTGCTCGGGCGCTGCGGCCTGTCGGGCTACGTGACGCTGTTCAGGGCCGACTACCAGGCCTTCGGCGACCTGCGCGAGCAGATACCGCGCTGGTGGGACACGGACCGGCTGCAGCAGCTCTACCAGGATTTCCTGGACGCGGCCGGGCCGGAACTCGCCCGGGCGGACGCCGCCTCGCCCGGCGCCGCGTTCGCCGGCTACGTCAGGGCGCTCACCGCGTGGCGGCGGCTGCCGTTCCTCGACCCCGGCCTGCCCGCCGAACTGCTGCCGGACGGGTGGAACGGCCTCGCCGCCGACCGGGCATTCGGCGCGCTGCGCCAGCGGCTGGCCGATCCAGCGCGCGCCCACGTGCTCGCGGTGACCGGCGTCAGCCGATGACCGCATGGCCCTGGATCTCGACCAGCGCCGCGGGCTCCCACAGCCGGCTGACGCCGATCGCCGCCATCGCCGGGTACTCCCGGCCGGCCAGCCGCCTCCAGGCCTCGCCGATCTCGCGCCCGTGGGCCCGGTAGTCACCGAGATCGACCGCGTACACGGTGAGGCTGGCCAGGTGCTCCGGCCCGCCTCCGGCCGCGCGCAGCGCCTCGAGCAGGTTGGCCAGGGCCCGCTCGAACTGCTCGGCGACCGTGCCGCCGGTGATCGTGCCGTCCGGCTCGAGCGCGACCTGCCCGGCCAGGAACACCACCCGCCCACCGTCGGCGATCACCGCGTGCGAGAACCCTGACGGCCGGGCCAGTGACGGTGGATTCACCCGTTCGAGCGCCATGTGTGGTCCTCCTTGCTCGAGAGCCGACCGCGAGGGTCGGCTTGCCGGCCCGAGCGGGGGGCTGGGGGTCCGGGGGCCGGCCCCCGGGGCTAGCACGGTCGCCAGCGGGCGTGGCGGGTTGCCGGCTCGCCTTCCCTGATGGGGGTGGGTGAGGTGGGTGGGCGCAGCCGTGGCCGCGGGCCGTCGGTCCGGCCGGTCTGCGGCGGCCTGCTCCCGGCCCGCCACGGATCGGGCCAGGCCGCGGCCGGGCCATCGTAGCCCTGGTCGGCGGCGGCGTGCAGGGTCCAGTTGGGGTCGTAGAGGTGCGCCCGGCCCACCGCGCACAGGTCGGCGCGGCCGGCTTCGATGATCGAGTTCACGTCGTCGTAGGACGAGATCACGCCGACCGCGATCGTGGCGATGCCGGTCCGGTTCCTGATCGCGTCGGCGAACGGGGTCTGGTACGACCGGCCGAACGCCGGCTCCTCCTCCGGCGTCACCTGCCCGGTGGACACGTCGATCGCGTCGGCGCCCGCGGCCTGGAATGCCCGCGCGATCTCCACGGAGTCCTCGCCGGTGATCCCGCCGGGGTACCAGTCGGTCGCCGAGATCCGCACGGTCATCGGCTTGTCGGCCGGCCAGATCTCACGCATCGCGGTGAACACCTCGAGCGGGTAGCGCAGCCGCCCGGCCAGCGACCCCCCGTATTCGTCGCCCCGCCGGTTCGTGACCGGCGAGATGAACGACGAGAGCAGGTAGCCGTGGGCGCAGTGCAGCTCGAGCACGTCGAAGCCGGCCCGGTCAGCGGCTCGCGCCGCGTTGAGGAAACTCTGTTTGATCCCGGTCAGGTCGGCCCTGGTGAGCTCCCGGGGGACCTGGCTGACGCCGGGCAGGTAGGGGAGCGGGGACGGCGCGGTGACCTCCCAGTTCCCCTCCGGCAGCGGCTCGTCCATGCCCTCCCACATCAGCCGGGTGGAGCCCTTGCGGCCGGAGTGGCCGAGCTGCAGCCCGATCTTCGCCGTCGAGTTCTCGTGCACGAAGCCGGTGATCCGCCGCCATGCGGCCTCGTGTTCGGGCGTGTACATCCCGGCGCAGCCCGGGGTGATCCGGCCCTCCGGGCTGACGCAGACCATCTCGGTCATCACCAGGCCCGCGCCGCCGAGCGCCTTGCCGCCGAGGTGGACCAGGTGGAAGTCGGACGGGACGCCGTCGGCCGCCGAGTACATGTCCATCGCGGACACGACCACCCGGTTCTTCAGCTCCAGGCCGCGCAGGCGCAGCGGCTGGAACATCGGCGGCACCACGTCGCCGTTGCCCATGCCGCGCTTCTTCTCGTGCCCGGCGAACCAGGTGTCGATCCGCGCGGCGAACTCCGGGTCGCGCAGCCGCAGGTTGCCGTGGGTGACCCGGCGGCTGCGGGTCATGATGTTGAACGCGAACTGCTCCGGCTCCTGGTCGGTGTACTGGCCCAGGTTCTCGAACCACTCCAGGCTGGCCTGCGCCGCGCGCTGCGTGGAGGCCACGACGGGCCTGCGCTCGGCCTCGTAGGCTTCCAGCGCCGCGGGGATGCCCGGCTGCTCGTGCAGGCTCGCGGCGAGGGCCAGCGCGTCCTCCATGGCCAGCTTCGTGCCCGAGCCGATCGAGAAGTGCGCGGTGTGCGCCGCGTCGCCGAGCAGGATCACGTTGCCGTGGCGCCAGCTTTCGCAGCGCAGCGTGCCGAAGCTGATCCACTTGGAGTTGTTCGCGTGCACCGCGTGGCCGCGCAGCACGCCGGCGAACAGCTCGCGGATCCGGCCGATCGACGCGTCGTCGGAGCGGCCAGGGGGAAGGTCGGCCGGCGCGAGCTCGGCGAAGCCGGCGGCCTGCCAGACGCTGTCGTGCATCTCCACGATGAACGTGCTGCCGGTCGCGTCGTAGGGGTAGCCGTGGATCTGCATCACGCCGCAGCGCGTCTGCTCGATGTAGAACTTGAACGCGTCGAAGACCAGGTCGGTGCCGAGCCACATGTACTTGCACCGCCGCGCATCGACAACGGGCCGGAACGTGTCGCGGAACGCGGCTCTGGCTGCCGAGCTCGCGCCGTCGGCGGCTACCACCAGGTCGTGGCTGGCCGCGAGCGCCACGGGGTCCGGGGCCTCGGCGCGGAAGTGCACGGTCACGCCCAGCTCGGCGCAGCGCTGCTGCAGGATCTGCAGCAGCCGGCGCCGGCTCAGCGCCGCGAAGCCGTGCCCCCCGCTGGTGATCACCTGGCCCTTGAAATGGACGTCGATGTCGTCCCAGCGGGCGAACTCGCGCTCCATCGCGCGGTACACGGCGAGGTCGGCGTGCTCGATCCCGCCCAGCGTCTCGTCGGAAAACACCACGCCGAAGCCGAACGTGTCGTCGGCCGCGTTGCGCTCCCAGACGGTGATCTCGCTGGCTGAGTCCAGCTGCTTGGCCAGGGCGGCGAAGTACAGCCCGCCTGGGCCGCCGCCCACGACCGCGATCCGCACGCCGCCTCCTGCCGTTTGTCCCGGCTCCGACAATATGTCGTTCAGACAACGATCGTCAACATTACGCGAGGATCGGTGATCCCCGCGCGAACACGATCGAGGCCCGGTTCGACCATGGCGTACCACCAGACCTGCCAGCCCCAGCTGTCCCAGCCGTCCCAGCCAAGATTCGCGCAGGAAGCGAAACGGCCCGCCCGGGCCCCGCCACTATTGCGCCCGTGGGGTGCGATGGGCTGCTGAGCCATTGCGGCGGACGGGCGACACGCCATTCGCGCTGATTGGCTGTGCACCAATCGGCCGGTACCGTGGGGATCATGGCGACTCGTGCGCCCAGTGGTACAGCGCGCTCCAAGACCGCTACCGCGCGTTCGAAGGGCGCTACCACCACGCGGTCGCGCTCGACGGGGACGGGGAAGCGGCCGAGCGGGTCCGGCCGCAAGCCGCCGCCGCGGTCGCGCGGCCGGTCAAAGGCCAAGTACAGCGGCAGGACCGGCGGGCGCCGGTACAGCCGGGCGCCGTCGCACAACCCGATCGTGATCCTGGCCGGCTGGCTGATCGCCGCGATCAGCGGCGTGTGGATGGCGCTCGCGCACACCGTGGGGACCACGGTGCGGGCCTTCGGGCGGCACGCGCGTGACCTGGACCCGGCGCACCAGAGGGACGGCGTGGGGCTGGCCGCCCTGGGCCTGGCGATCATCATGGCCGCGGTCACCTGGTTCCGCCTCGGCGGCGCGGTCGGCCACGGCCTCTCGGCCCTGGTGCGCAGCGGGTTCGGCTCGGCCGCGTGGCTGCTGCCGATCCTGCTGGCCTTGCTCGCCTGGCGGTACCTGCGGCATCCGGACCGGAACGCGGACACGGCCCGCATGATCATCGGCTGGACGGCGCTGATCATCGGCGTGCTCGGGCTCGTGCACATCGCGCACGGCACGCCGAGGCCGGCCGACGGCGTCGCCGCGATGCGCGGCGCGGGCGGCCTGATCGGCTACGCGGTGTCGGCGCCGCTGGTGGCCGCGGTCACGCCGTGGGTCGCGGTTCCGCTGCTCACGCTCGTCACCGGCTTCGGCCTGCTGGTGACCACCGGAACTCCGCTGCACCGGGTGCCGAGCAGGCTCGCCGAACTGCACGGCTTCGTCCGCGGCGGGCCGGCCGAGGGCGGCGAGGCGGAGCAGGCGGTCGAGGAGACCGGCCGCGCCCGCGGCCAGCTGCCCAGGGGCCGCAAGCGCCGTGAGGCCATCGAGGCCGGCGCCCGCGACGTGGCCTACGACACGCCGCTGATCGGCGGGATCCTGCCCAAGGGCGCGGGGACCGGCCAGGGCGCCCAGCCCGACGCGGCGCCCCCCATACCCGGCGACGACGCCATGGCGAGCGACGCGCTCGCGTTCAGCCCGGCTTCCGCGGGCCAGCCGGCGGGCCCGGGCACGCCCGAGCCGCCGTGGGCCGATTCCGCGGCCAAGCCGGGCGAGCCCGCCCAGGGCGGGTCGCTGCCCGCGCCGGGCGGACTCAAGGACGCCAAGCCGGAGCAGCTCACGCTGACCGGCGCGAGCGACGCCAGCTACACGCTGCCGCCGGCGGCGCTGCTGCGGCCGGGGACGGCGCCGAAGGCGAAGAGCCGGGCGAGTGACCTGATGGTCGACGCGCTGCAGACGGTGTTTGAGCAGTTCGGCGTCGAGGCCCAGGTGACCGGGTACACCCGGGGGCCGACGGTGACGCGGTATGAGATCGAGCTGGCGCCGGCGGTGAAGGTGGAGCGGGTCACGGCGCTGTCGAAGAACATCGCGTACGCGGTGAAGAGCGCGGATGTGCGGATCTTGTCGCCGATCCCGGGGAAGTCGGCGATCGGGGTGGAGATCCCGAACTCCGACCGGGAGATCGTGAGCCTGGGGGATGTGATGCGCTCGCAGGCGGCGGCCAGTGATCATCATCCGATGGTGGTGGGGCTGGGCAAGAACGTTGAGGGCATGCACGTGGTGGCGAATGTGGCGAAGATGCCGCACATGCTGATCGCGGGGGCGACGGGCTCGGGCAAGAGCGTGTGCCTCAACGGGCTGATCACCTCGATTCTGCTGCGGGCGACGCCGGATGAGGTGCGGATGATCCTGATCGACCCGAAGCGGGTGGAACTCGCCGCCTACCAGGGGATCCCGCACCTGATCACGCCGATCATCACGAACCCGAAGAAGGCCGCGGCCGCTCTGGAATGGGTGGTCGGGGAGATGGAGCGCCGGTATGACGACCTGGCGGAGTCGGGGTTTAGGCATCTGGACGACTACAACAAGGCGGTGCGGTCCGGGAAGCTGACCGCGCCGGCGGGCAGCGACCGGGTGTACGAGCCGTACCCGTACCTGCTGGTGATCGTCGACGAGCTCGCGGACCTGATGATAGTGGCGCCGCGCGACGTGGAGGACTCGGTCGTGCGGATCACCCAGCTCGCGCGGGCGGCCGGCATCCACCTGGTGCTGGCGACCCAGCGGCCGAGCGTCGACGTGGTCACCGGGCTGATCAAGGCGAACGTGCCGTCACGGCTCGCGTTCGCGACCTCCAGCCTGACCGACAGCCGGGTGATCCTGGATCAGCCGGGTGCGGAGAAGCTGGTCGGCCAGGGTGACTCGCTGTTCTTGCCGATGGGTGCGAGCAAGCCGCTGCGGCTGCAGAACGCGTTCGTCACCGAGAAGGAGATCCGCGAGGTCGTCGCGCACTGCAAGAAGCAGGCCGAGCCGTCCTACCGCGAGGACGTGGCGGAGCAGGAAGGCCAGAAGCGCGAGATCGACGCGGACATCGGCGACGACCTCGAGTACCTGCTGCAGGCGGCGGAGCTGGTCGTCAGCACGCAGTTCGGGTCGACCTCGATGCTGCAGCGCAAGCTGCGCGTCGGCTTCGCCAAGGCGGGGCGCCTGATGGACCTGCTGGAAAGCCGCGGCGTCGTCGGGCCCAGCGAGGGCTCCAAGGCCAGAGACGTGCTGGTCAAGCCCGACGACCTGGCGGCCCTGATGGCCTCGCTGCGGGGCAGTCCCGAGAATTAATCCGCAGTTTCCCGGCGCAGCGGGGGAACCACCGCAGACGGTTCGGGAGTCGTAGTAAGGGTAGGGACGCGGATACAAACGCGGCTGGTCCTCGCCGGTCCGGCTGACGGATGTCTACACTTGGTGACCGGTCCCTCACGCAGGGACGCGAGAGAAGATCTTGGTAGCTGTCACCGCACCCCCGGGCGGCGCGCAGTGAACTGTGGAGTGGAGGCACGGCGTGAGCATCGGTGACACCCTGGCGGAGGCACGACGCCAGGCTGGTCTCACCGTTACGCAGGTCAGCCAGCGGACCTGCATCCGGGAGACGATCATCCGGGGGATAGAGCGCGGTGACTACTCAGCGTGCGGCGGCGATTTCTACGCGCGGGGGCACATCCGCAGCGTCGCCCGCGCCGTGGGGGTCGACCCGGAGCCGCTGATCCGCGAGTACGACCAGACACAGGGCGCGCCGCGGGCCATCTCAGCCGCCGACGTCTTCGAGCCCGCCACCCCGATCAAGATCCGGGAACGACGCAGGCCGAACTGGAGCGCGGCCATGGCGCTTGCGCTCGCCGCGGTCGTCGGCTTTGTCGTGTACCACTTTGTCTCGTCGTCCGGCTCGCCGGCGGCTTCCTCATCGGGATCGCAGCACGCGAGCACCACGACGAAGAACGCCAAGCATCACGCCAAGTCCGCCGTGACGCCCGCGCCGACGACGCTCGCCGGCGACGTGGTGATCCGGCTGTCGGCCACCGAAAACTGCTGGGTCATGCTCACCACCGCCAACGGGAAGCAGATCTACGAGGGCATCGTCTCCGCTGGGACCTCGAAGCACTGGACGGAGAAGCAGGCCGTGAGCCTGATGCTCGGCAACCCGGAGGGCGTCGCGCTGAGCGTGAACGGCAAGAACCCGGTGCCGGCCGGCTCCACCCAGCCGGTCACGCTCAGCCTCGGGCCAGGCCAGAAGACCTCGAGCTGACCGGGGACGCTGGCCCGGCTGAGCCGTCACCGGGTGCCGTCGCACCAGCCGAGTTACCGTAGTCTGCCGATGTGTCATCGAGCCAGCGCCCAGCACCGTCCGCCCCCCGGCGCAGCGTGAACCTGGTTACCCTCGGCTGCGAACTCGCCGCGCGGCTCGAGGCGGCGGGCTGGACCGTGTCCGACGGCGGCGATGCCGACGTGGTGCTGGTTAACACCTGCGGGTTCATCCAGGCGGCCAAGCAGGAGTCCATCGACGAGCTGCTCAGCGCGGGATCGGGCGGTGCCAAGGTCGTCGCGGCGGGGTGCCTGGCCGAGCGCTACGGGTCCGAGCTCGCCGAGGCGCTGCCGGAGGCGCAGGTCCTCGGCTTCGACGACTACGGCGACATCGGCGCCCGGCTCGACGCGGTGCTGTCGGGGGAGCGGTGGCCCGCGCACGCCCCCGGGGACCGCAGGCGCCTGCTCCCGATCTCTCCGGCCGATCGGCAGGCGGCGGCCGGAGGGAGGCTGCCCGGGCACGCAACGGTCGCTCCTGACCTCCCGCCGGGGGTAGCCCCGGCATCCGGCCCGCGGGTGATGCGGCGCAGGCTCGGCGGCGGCGTGGTGGCCCCGCTGAAGATCGCCTCGGGCTGCGACCGCAGGTGCAGCTTCTGCGCGATCCCCTCGTTCCGTGGCGCGTTCGTGTCCCGCGGCCCGGCCGACCTCACCGCCGAGGCGGCCTGGCTCGCGGACCAGGGGGTGCGTGAGCTGTTCCTGGTCAGCGAGAACTCCACCTCCTACGGCAAGGACCTGGGCGACCTGAGGCTCCTGGAGGCCGTGCTGCCGCAGCTTGCCGCCGTGCCAGGCATTGAGCGGGTCCGGGTGAGCTACCTCCAGCCGGCCGAGCTGCGGCCGGGTCTGATCGACGTCATGGCGTCCACCGACGGCGTCGCGCCCTACTTCGACCTGTCCTTCCAGCACGCCAGCGGCCGGGTGCTCCGTGCGATGCGCCGGTTCGGCGACCGCGAGCACTTCTGCGCGCTGCTGGACCAGGTCAGGCGGGCGTCCCCGCGGGCCGGCGTGCGGTCCAACTTCATCGTCGGCTTCCCCGGCGAGACCGAGGACGACGTGGCCGAGCTGGAGCTGTTCCTGGCAGACGCCCGGCTCGACGCGATCGGCGTCTTCGGCTATTCCGACGAGGACGGCACCGAGGCGGCGTCCCTGCCCGGGCAGCTCCCCGCCGACGAGATCGCGCGGCGGGTCGAGGAGGTGGCCGGCCTCGCCGACGAGCTGATGGCACAGCGAGCCGAGGAGCGGCTGGGCGAGACCGTCGACGTCCTGATCGAGGAGCTGGCCGGCGAGGGCCGCTACGGTGGCCGCGCCGCGCACCAGGCACCGGAGGTCGACGGCGCCACCGAGGTGCTGTCCCGCCGCCGGCTGGCCGTGGGCGACATGGTCGCGGCCGTGGTGACCGGCGCGGAAGGCGCCGATCTGGTGGCGGAAGTGACCGGTGACCCGTCGGCCGATGGCGGCCGGCCCGTCTCGCCGGGGACTGGTGCGGGCCGCATTGAGCCGGCCTGACGCCAGTGCTGCCGGAGAGCGCGAGGCCGCGGCGCCGGGCGGCGTTCCCGCGCCAAGCCTGATCAACATCGCGAACGCGCTGACCGTGGCGCGGCTGTGCCTGGTACCGGTGTTCGTTGTGCTGCTGCTGGCCGGAGGGGATGCCCTGCGGATCGCGGCCTGCGTGACCTTTGGCGTGGCCTCCGCCACCGATTTCCTCGACGGCGAGCTGGCGCGCAGGCGCGGGCTGATCACCGACTTCGGCAAGATCGCGGATCCGATCGCCGACAAGGCGCTGACCGGGTCGGCGCTGATCGTGCTGTCGTCCCTGGGCGAGCTGCCCTGGTGGGTGACGGGCGTGATCCTGTTCCGCGAGCTGGCCGTGACCGGCCTGCGGTTCTGGGTCATCTCGCACGGCGTGATCGCGGCGAGCCGCGGCGGCAAGGCCAAGACCCTGCTTCAGGTGGTCGCGATCGCGCTGTACATCCTGCCCGGGCCGTTCCAGATCGCCCGTGAGCTGGTCATGGCGGCGGCGCTGGTCGTGACCGTGGTGACCGGCGCGGACTACGTGGCCCGCGCGGCCCGGCTGCGCCGGGCGGGCGCCGCCGGCCGGGCGGCATAGAAGCGGCATAAAGGAGCCCCATGGACACCGCGCATGACGGCGGCCGCGCGCTTTCCCAGGAGGCCATCGACCTGCTCAGGGCGCGCGGCGACACGATAGCGGTCGCCGAGTCGCTCACCGGGGGCATGCTGGCCGCCGCGCTGACCGCCGTTCCCGGGGCGTCTGCGGCCTTCCGGGGCGGCGTGGTGTCCTACGCCACCGACCTCAAGGCGGCGCTGCTGGGCGTGCCTGCCGCGCTCCTGGAGCGCCATGGCGCCGTGCATCCCGACGTGGCAAGGGCGATGGCGGACGGCGTGCGCAGCCGCCTGGGCGCGACGGTCGGCGTGGCGACCACGGGCGTGGCGGGCCCGGACCCGCAGGACGGCCAGCCGGTGGGCACCGTGTACATCGCGGTGAGCGCCGGCGGCGGCACGGCCGTGCGCTCCCTGGCGCTGTCCGGCGGCCGGCAGCAGATCCGGGAGGCCACGGTGGAGCGGTCGCTCGGCCTGCTGATCTGCAGATTGCGGGAAGACGACATATGATTACAGCGTTACGTCAGTGAACACGCGGCTATGCCCTCTCCCGCGCCGTCCGTATGGGCAGGTACGGTGGAGGTGTCGGCGGAAGGCTTCGGGAAGGGAGTGTGGCGATGGTCCTGCTTCGTCACTTGCTCGGTGACGCGCTGCGGCGGCTGCGCCTCCGGCAGGGTCGCACCCTCCGCGAAGTCTCAGCGGCGGCGCGCGTATCGCTCGGATACCTGTCGGAAGTCGAGCGCGGCCAGAAGGAAGCCTCGTCCGAGCTGCTGGCCTCGATCTGCGGCGCCCTGGGCGCCCCCATGTCGCAGCTGCTCCGGGAGGTCTCCGACAACTTTGCCCTCGCCGAACTGCAGAACGAGCCCGTGTTCACCGGCATGCGGGTGCTGGCGCCGGACGTTGCCCGGGTGCCCGAGACGGGTGCCCCGGCCGAGGAACTCGAGCTTGCCACCGGCGACGGCAAGGTCACGGTCAAGGGCGGCACCCGGTTTGCCGTACCGCCGGACCAGCCCGAGTTCGAGCAGGTCGCGCGGCGCATCAACGACATTCAGGACATGGTTCCGGCGCTCAACTAGGCCCCGGCCGCGGCTGCGGCTGCGGGGCGCCCGGTCAGGCCCAGGCGCGCGGATCGTCGGCGAGCTTCACCACGCTCTCGGGCAGATGCCCGGACACGATGTGCTCCAGCGTCACGTCTTCGAGGATGGCCCGCTCGTTGGCCCGCAGCGCGATCCACACCGTCTGCAGCGGTTCCGCGGCGCCGATGTAACCGAGGTTCTCGGGGCGCTCGCCGCGGACGCCGACCAGCGGCCCGTCGATTGCCCGGATGATGTCCGCGAGCGAGATGTCCGAGGCGGGCCTGGCCAGCCAGAAACCCCCGTCGGGCCCACGCTGGCTGCGGACCAGCCCGCCGCGGCGGAGCTGTGTCAGGATCGCTTCGAGAAACTTGCCCGGAATGCCCTGAGTCTTGGCGAGCTGATCAGAGGTCACGTGGCCGCCGCCGCTGGCGGCCGCGAGTTCGATGGCAGCACGCAGAGCATAGTCGGCGCGTGCGGACAAACGCATGTGAAGCATTATGCAGGTAATTCACGGCCGACCGGTGATCGGCACACGGATCGGAGGCTCCTTGGCCTCCCCGCCGGCCAGGTTTCCCGGTTATTTCGGCCGGTTAGCTCGGCCAACCCGGGTTAACCGGGTCGGGGCGGGCGCCAGGCCGAGGACTTCGGCGGCGGCCAGGCCGCTGATCAGCGCGGCGCCGTAGGTGGCCACGTGGACCGCGTGCGGCGGCCGCCAGACCGGCAGGCCCATCTCGACCACCACCGCGTCCGGGCGGGCGGCGAGCAGCCTCGTCACCACGTCGCGGGCTGCCGGGTACCTGTGCGCGTCCCTGACCACGACCACGAGCGGCCGCCCGGCGGCGGCGGTCAGCGCCCCGTCGGCCGCCCGGGCGAGCTCGGTGACGCCCTTGCCGACGCCGAGCCGCACGATGCTGTCGGCGGGCACCCATGCTTCCAGGCCCCACGGCACCGGCCCGACCGCGACGTTGGCCGGGGGGACCACCTCGACGAGCACCGGCCGGCGCAGCGGGCGGGGCGGGGCGCCGGTCACGCGGACCGCGCGGCGGGCGGCGGCCAGCCCCACATCGGCTGCGGGCCCGTCGGCTGCGTTCGGCCCGTCGGCTGCGGCCAGCGCCCCGTCGGCTGTGCCGGGCCCGTCGGCCAGCCGGTGCTCGGTGGCCCGGCTCCGGGCGCCGGGGCCCGCCGCGGCGGCCCAGGCCCGCAACTCGGCCACCCGGGCCGCCGCCTCCTCGAGCCGCGTCCCCGGCATCCGGCCCGAGGTGACGGCGGCGGCGAGGGCATCGCGCACCGCAAGGAAGGCGCCACGGCGGCGGTCGCGCCCGAAGCAGAGCAGGTCCGTGCCTGCCGTCACGGCCAGCACCGCGGCCTCGGGCAGCCCGAACGGCTTGCTCACCGCGCGCATCTCCAGCGCGTCAGAGATGATCACTCCCGTGAAGCCGAGCTCGCCGCGCAGCAGCCCCGTCTGCGCCGGGGCGGACAGCGAGGCGGGCAGGTCCCCGGTCAGCTCGGGAACCCGGAGGTGGCCCGGCATGACCGCGCGCACGCCCGCGGCGATCGCGGCCGAGAACGGCGGCAGATCCCGCTGCGCCAGTACCGTCAGCGAAACGTCGACCGTGGCGATTGAGTCGTGCGAGTCGATGCGGGTGCTGCCGTGACCGGGGAAGTGCTTGGCGCACGCGGCAACGCCGGCGGCCTGCAGGCCGGCCACGGCGGCCGCCGCGTGCCTCGCCACCAGGGCGGTGTCGGCGCCGAACGATCTGGTGCCGATCACCGGGTTGTCGGCGGCGGTGTTCACGTCCACCGACGGTGCCAGGTCGACGTTGATCCCCAATGCCGCGAGGTCGGCGCCCAGCGCGCGGTACACGGCCTCGGTGAGGACCACGTCATCGACGGCGCCGAGCGCGGCGTTGCCCGGGTAGCTGCTGCCGACCAGGTGCCCGATCCTGGTGACGTCGCCGCCCTCCTCGTCGATCGCGATCAGCGGCTCGGTGGCGGCCGAGCGCAACCGCGCCGTCAGCGCCGAAAGCTGCGCCGGGTCAGCGATGTTCGGGCCGAACACGGTCACGCCGCCCAGCCCGTCGCGGAGCGCGTCCAGTACCCACCCCGGCGCGGCCCGGCCGCCGAAGGGCGGGATGAGGATGGCGTCGGCAAGCCGGGCCAGGCCGGGGTCGCCGCTGCGTGCGGGTGCCGTCACCCCTTCACCGCCCCGGCCACCAGCCCGCCGACCAGGCGCCGGCGGATGATCAGGAAGAAGATCACGACCGGGATCGTGTACATGGTTGAGGCGGCCATGATCGGGCCCCACTCGGCGCCGCCCCGGCCGAAGAAGTAGGTCACGTAGATCGGCAGGGTGTAGGTCGAGTGGGCCTGGCCCAGGAACGTCAGCGCGACGATGAACTCGTTGTAA
>Ga0335072_10006517_pt1 | contig 17045 bp, 14 predicted proteins | sample Lox_Sample_21_FD_206725 | JGI IMG/M metagenome (GOLD analysis project Ga0335072, IMG submission 206725) | Soil microbial communities from Loxahatchee National Wildlife Refuge, Florida, United States - Lox_Sample_2.1 | ecosystem: Environmental > Terrestrial > Soil > Wetlands | place: USA...
TCTGCGCCTTGCGCTGCCTTGGCCGCTTCGCAGCTCAGATCTTCAAGCAGCACAACGAACTCGTCGCCGCCCAGACGCGCCACGGTGCCGTTTTCGCGCACCAGTGCCGAGAGGCGGCCTGCAGCTTCTTTCAAGAGAAGGTCGCCGGTTTCATGGCCGAGCGAGTCGTTCAGGGTCTTGAAGTTGTCGAGGTCGACAAAAAGCAGCCCGCACAGGCGTCCGCTGCTCGCGCAGGTGGCGATGGCACGCTCCAGGCGGTCAGTCAGCAGTCTGCGGTTCGGTAGTGCCGTCAACGGATCGTAGAAGGCCAGTGTCCTGATCTCGTCATGTGCGTCTTTCAGTTTCTGAAACGATTCCTCCTCGCGGCGCAGGCTCACGATGCGCCTACGCAGCAGCGCCAACCCGCTCGCCAGGGGAACCAGCGCACAGATCGCGTAGAACCACCATGTCATGTACCAGGGCGAGAGGACTCTGAAGCGGAGAGCCGCCGGACGGCTATTCCAGTCTTCATCCTCATCCTGCGCTTCCACGTCGAGGCGGTATCGGCCCGGCGCCAAGCGGGGAAAGTGCAACTCGTGCTGATAGGTTTCGGTCCAGGGTGTCTTCGGCCCATCCAGCCGGTAGCGAAACAACACGCCGCCCTGCCGCTCGACATTCAGTGCCGAAAACCGGACATCGATTGATTCCGCATATCGGCCCTGAATCTCGTTGTCGTCGGGCGACACTTCGTTTTTGCCGAGCGTGACTCTGGTAAATACGACTACGGGCGCCGTGGGGATATCCGCCGTTTGGCGCGGCCTCATCCGCGATAACCCTCCGCTGGTTCCTATCCACACCGTTCCGTCCGGCTCAGCGGCAAACGCATCCAGGTCGCAGTCGTTCCACACCAGCCCGTCCTGAGAGTCGATGTGCGTCCACCGCTTGCCGTTCCACACATCCACTCCGTGCTCGGTTCCGGCCCAGACCTGGCCATGCGCATCGCGAGCAAGAAAGGAAACCGATCCATCGTCTCCCGGGCGCTCGATTCCTTTCTCGACCCTGATGCGAACGCCTTCGGGGTGCACGCGGTCAATTCCGCCGCCATATTCGTAGCCAACCCAGATCACACCATCCGGCGCCGCGCCCAGACTCAGAACGGCATTATCGCTCAAGCCATCGGCTTTTCCGAATTTCTTCCACCGATCTCCGTAAAGCGCGAACAGCCCATCGCGACCGCCGGCCCAGATGGTTCCGTCGCTCCCTTCGGCAACCGCCCACATTCGTTCCGATCCCGTCTCTTTGATTTGCGCGAAGCGACTATAGGGAGCGGCCGCCATATACAGGCCAGTGTCTGTGCCCACCCACAGGCGCTCATTGCGGTCGAAGTGCAGAGCGAATACCTGAGTGCCGCCCGGCTTTGCCAGGTTCCACCATTCCACGCGCCCGGTGCCGGGAGAATAGCGGCCCACGCCCTTCTCTTCCGATCCGAACCACAGCGATCCATCCGGCTGCGCAACGATGGAGTGCAGCGAGGTTGTTCCGACCGCATCTACTTTCTGCCAACGAATACCGAATTGCCCCTGAACGCCCTGCTCAAGTCCTTCGGTGGTTCCCACCCACACCACATGGTTCGGCTGGGGTAGAACTGAAAAGACCAGGTCACTTTCGAGCCCGCTGGCGGCCGAGTAGTTCTCCCACTGCTGGTATCCGCGCCATTGCACGAGGCCCCGGCCCAGCATTCCAATCCACAATGAGTGCGAGCGGTCTTCAAATGCGCAGTACACCTCGCCGCGCAGGCCGTTGGCCGGGCCTACGGTATGCCAGCCATCCTTTTCGCCAATCAAGAGGCCCTTTGCGCCCGGAAGCAGGATTCTGCCCTCTCGATCCACATTAACGATCGGTCGAAGCGTGCGAGAGTCTTCGGGTGTGTCAGGACTGACAAAACGGGATTGTCCCGCCGGAAGCTTGAAGACTCCCTGCATCCGCGCGTAGACCCACAAATTGCCTTCGCCGTCTTTGCGGAGCGTGGTAATCGGCGCTCCCGGCAATCCAGCTTCTTTGCCGAACACCTGAATGTCCTGCTTGTCCCCCTGCTGGTCTTCTTGTGTACTGAGGCGGCAGAGTTGGCCGCCGCATCCGTACCAGACTGTGCTGCCATCGACAAGAATCCCCTCTACGTTGGCTCCGCTTGTTCCCGGCGCCTGGGGAACGCGCTCAACGGCATACCCGCCTTGAGAGTCGGCTCGCAGTTTAACCAGGCCTGCCCCGGTGCCCAGATACGTAGTTCCATGACCGTCGGATTGGATGCCCTGCGCCGGGCTCACGCTCTCCGCAATGCCATTCAACTTCTCAAAGTGATTTCCACGGAACCGGTACAAGCCGAAGCGTCCACCGGCAAGCAGCGATCCGTCGGGCGCTTCGCCAATGGTTCCGGGCTCAGCGGGAATTCCTTGTTTGGGGCCGAACCCTTCAAACCGCTCCCCGTCATAGCGGTACAGGCCGTTATCGGTGATCGCCCACAAGAATCCTGTGCGGTCCTGCTGGATTCTGCGCACGTCCAGAGTTCCCAGCCCTTCCGCGTTTCCAAACCAGCGCAGACTGTACTCCTGTGCCGGCAGAATCCCCGTGCCCGCGGTGAACAGGAGCAGGCCAAGCGTGAGGAATTTACGGCGCATCAAGGGGGTAATCGGCGCCAGCGCCAACCCCATGAGGCGATTTGCAGAAGAGGCCCATTACGAATGGGGAAGCGGCTCATAACTCACCACCGAACGAAACCGGGTGCGCCGGCAAACCTCTCTTGATGCGCTGGGGAGGTCTTCGGCCCGATTCGCGGACTCTCCAAGAGTAAATCGATTTTTAAAATATGGTTCGCGGTGCTGGGGCCGTGCTAAGATTCCTTCGTTCCAGAAAAGCCCGCGTTTTGATGCGCCATCATTCCTGCGAAGAAAGAGCTCTCTATGAAATCGGCCCAGGCTGCAAAGCCCAGCACTTCAACTCCCGCCTACAAGAATCCCAAGCTGCCCAGCGCGAGGCGCGTTGAAGACCTGCTGAAGCGCATGACGCTTGAGGAAAAGGCCGCGCAGATGCTGTGCATCTGGCAGGGGAAGGCCCGGACCATGGTCGATGAAAAAGGCGATTTCGACCTGGCCAAGGCGAAGAAGTCGTTCCGCGACGGCAGGGGGCTAGGACAGGTGGGACGGCCCAGCGACTCAGGCGGCGGTAAAAAGGCGCGTGAAATGGCGGAGCTGACCAACTCCATCCAGAAGTTCTTTCTTGAGAACAGCCGCCTGGGCATTCCGGTGATCTTCCACGAGGAGTGCCTGCATGGGCACGCGGCGCCCGCTGGCACCAGCTTTCCGCAGCCTATCGCGCTGGGCGCAACCTTTAACCCCGAGCTGGTTGAAAGGCTGTTTACCATGACCGCGCTCGAGGTGCGGCTGCGTGGCGCTCACCACGCCCTCACGCCGGTGGTGGATGTGGCGCGCGAACCGCGCTGGGGCCGCGTGGAAGAGACCTACGGCGAAGATCCGTACCTGGTGTCGCGCCTGGGAATCGCTGCGGTAAAAGGCTTCCAGGGTGACCGGAATTTCCGCGACAAGCGCCACATTTTGGCCACGCTCAAGCATTTTGTGGGCCACGGGCAACCGGAGTCGGGCATGAACTGCGCGCCGGCCAACGTTTCAATGCGCGTGCTGCGCGAGACCTTCCTTTACACCTTTCAGGAGGCGCTGCGCGAGGCCGGCCCAGTCACGCTCATGGCCTCGTACAACGAAATTGACGGCGTTCCCTCGCACGCCAGCAAGTGGCTGCTGCGCGACGTGCTGCGCAAGGAGTGGGGCTTTAAAGGCTTCATTGTCTCGGATTACTACGCGATCTGGGAACTGGGCTACCGTCCCGATACGCACGGCCATTTCGTTGCCAAAGACAAGAAGGAGTCGTGCCGGCTGGCGGTTGAAGCGGGCGTCAATATCGAACTGCCCGACCCGGACTGCTACCTGCACCTGGTGGAACTGGTAAAGAAAGGCGTGCTCAAAGAGAAGCAGCTCGACGAGCTGGTTGCGCCGATGCTGTATTGGAAGTTCGAGCTGGGGCTGTTTGACGATCCGTATGTCGATCCCGAGGAGGCCGACCGCGTGGTGGGCTGCGACGAGCACGCGGAGCTGGCGCTCACGGCCGCGCACGAATCTATCACGCTGCTCAAGAACGAGAACCACCTTGCCCCGCTCGATCTGGACAAGATCAAGTCCATTGCCGTGATTGGGCCCAACGCCAATCGCACCCTTTTAGGCGGATACAGCGGCGTGCCGAAACATGAGATCACGGTGCTTGAAGGCATCATGCAAAAGGTCGGCAAGCGGGTAAAAGTTCTTTCGAGCGAAGGCTGCAAGATCACCCTCGGCGGATCGTGGAACCAGGACGAGGTGGTGCCGAGCGATCCCGAAGAGGACTGCAAACAGATTGCCGAAGCCGTGAGGGTGGCGAAGAAGGCCGACGTGATTGTGCTGGCCATCGGCGGCAACGAGCAAACCTCGCGCGAGGCGTGGAATCTGCAGCACATGGGCGACCGGACGAGTCTTGACCTCATTGGCCGCCAGGAAGAACTTGTGAAGGCCATGCTCGCGCTGGGCAAGCCGGTTGTCGCATTCCTGTTCAACGGGCGGCCGCTCTCGATCAATCTTCTCGAGCAACAGGTTCCGGTGATTTACGAGTGCTTCTACCTCGGGCAGGAGACCGGCCGCGCGGTTGCCGACGTGCTGTTCGGCGATTCGAACCCGGGCGGCAAGCTGCCCATCTCGTTCCCGCGCTCGGTCGGCCATCTGCCGGTGTTTTACAACTACAAGCCATCGGCGCGCCGCGGCTACCTGTTCGACGATGTATCGCCGCTCTACGCCTTCGGCTACGGCTTGAGCTACACGACCTTCAAGCTCGAGAATGCGCGCCTCACCAAAAAGCGCATTGCGCGCAACGGCGCAACGCAGGCGCTGGTTGACGTGACCAACACCGGCAGCCGCGAGGGCTCTGAGGTTGTGCAGCTTTACATCCGCGACCTGGTGAGCTCGGTAACACGGCCGGTGAAGGAGCTGAAGGGCTTCAAGAAGGTTTGGCTCAAGCCGGGCGAAACCACGACGGTGGCCATCGACATCACTCCCGCCTCGCTCAGGTTCTGGGACGTGAATATGAAGTACGTTGTCGAGCCGGGCGAGTTCGAGATCATGGTGGGCACGTCGTCGCGCGACCAGGATCTGACCAGGCTGAAGCTGGTAGTGACCGAATAGTGCAACAACGCCAGGAAAGATGAGGCGCTTATGAGGCAGACGCTTACATTCGGAGAGAAATTCGGTTACAGCCTGGGCGACCTGGCGGCGAACTTCGTCTTCCAGGCCATGCTTGCGCTGCAACTGGATTTCTACACGCACACCTTCGGGTTGACGGCCGCGCAGGCCGGCACACTGTTCCTGGTTGTCGGCCTCGGCGTGGCATTCCTCAACCCTGTAATGGGCGTCATCGCCGACCGCACCAGCACCAAGTGGGGAAAGTTCAGGCCATGGCTTTTGTGGACCGCGCTGCCTTTCGGAGTGATCTGCGTGCTCACCTTTACCACGCCCAACATCAGCCCAGGGGCCAAGCTGGTGTACGCGTGGGTCATGTACATTCTGCTGCGCGTGGTCTACACCATGAACAACGTGCCCTATGCGTCGCTGAACGCCGTCATGACCACCGATCCCGACGAGCGCACCAGCATTTCGACATACCGGCAGATCGCGGCCAACTCCGCGGGCTTTATTATTGCCAGCCTCGCCATCCCCATGGTGCGGTTCTTCGGCCATGGCAACGACGCGCTCGGCTATCAGCTCACCATGGGCCTGCTCTCAGTGCTGAGTGTGATCTTCTTCATCATTGCGTTTGCTACCAGCAAGGAGCGGATCCAACCCAGCCCGCAGCAGAAGCCGTCGCTTGGTCAAGATTTGTCGGATCTGTTCAGCAACGGTCCCTGGATTGTGCTGTTCCTGGCCACGCTCTTCTATTTCGCCGCCATCGTGGTACGCGGCAATGTGATGCTGCCCTACTTCCGCTTTGTCTCCGGCAACGTCGATCTCTTTTCGTGGTTCAACGGCTTTGGCCTGGCTTCTCTGTTGCTTGGTGTTGCCTGTTCCACCGCAGTCACCAAGCGCATGGGCAAGCGGTTTCTATTTATCGTCAGCATGACGCTGGCCGGCCTGTTCAGCGCGGGGCTCTTCATCATTCCACCCTCCGCGACGGTCGCGATCATCGGCGTCGAAGTGTTGCGGCAGTTCGCGTTCGGGCTCTCCGGCCCGCTTATCTGGGCAATGATGGGCGACGTGGCCGATTACGGCGAGTGGAAGACCGGGCGCCGGGCCAGCGGCACGGTAACATCCGCAGTGGTGTTTGCGTTGTGGGCGGGCCTGGCGCTGGGCGGCGCCATTGCAGGCTGGCTGTTCTCAGGCTATGGGTTCGTCTCGACAGCAACTGTACAAACGCCGCAGGCGCAGTCGGGCATCCTGCTCACCGCAAGCGTCTGGGCGGGGCTGGCCTTCATTGCCTCGGCCGTGAGCATGTTCTTTTATCCCATCAACCGCGAGAAGAACCGCGAGATCGCCGACGAACTGGCGGCGCGGCGGGCGAAGTTTGCGTCGTAACGTCTGGCTTTGGCCCGCAGTTTATTAAAAACATGCGGGTGCCAGAGCATGCCCAGAACATGCATTGACCGGCAGACAGAAGGAGTGTAGTCTATAAACTACAGCTCGTCGATGCTTGAACTCAGGCAGACCGACACCTTCCGCAAATGGCGCTTGAAGCTGAGCGACGAGCGCGCGAGGGCCTTGATCGCTTCACGGATCGATCGCCTTGTATTCGGAAACGCCGGAGACGTGAAACCCGTAGGCGAAGGCGTGAGCGAATTGCGGATCGATTATGGTCCGGGCTATCGGATTTACTTCAAAAAGCGAGGGAACAGCCTTGTCATCCTCTTATGCGGTGGCGACAAACGGACGCAAGACCGGGACATCAAACGGGCAAAGCAACTCGCGGCGGAGTGGAAAGATGCGCAAGACTGACAAGCTCACGAGTTACGACCCCGCTGAGGATCTTAACTCTGAAAGGGCAGTTGCAGTTTTCATTGCCGAAGCGTTCAAGACCAGCGACCCTGCCTACATCGCGCATGCCCTGGGTGTTGTTGCGCGGTCGCGGGGAATGGCGGAGGTTGCGAACAAGACCGGGTTGTCACGGGAGCAGCTTTATCGCTCCTTCAGCAGTCGGGGAAACCCCACGCTGAAGACGACGATGGCGGTAATGAACGCGCTTGGAATCAAGCTAGTCGCGAAGGCTCCAAAGGCGGCTTGAGATCCCCCAGCGGCCTGAACAGCCACAGATTCAGCAGCGTAAACAGCATGGCGCCCACCGTGAACTTGAGCCAGACCGGCGCATCCGACGGCGAGAAGAATCCTTCCAGGGTTCCCGCAATCACCAGCAGGGGGATAATGCCGGCCACCAGTCGCGAAGCTTCGGTACCCGCAAGCGCAATCGAATCGCGCCAGCGGTAGATGCCGGGAAAGACCACCCCTTGCGCCAGGCGCAGACCGGCGGCGCCGGCAAAGATGATTGACGGCAGCTCGAGCGAGCCGTGCGGAGCCACAAAACTCCACAGGTCGACCGCCATGCCGTGCTGTGCGCAGGCCACGCCGATGACACCCAGCAATAGCCCGTTGAAGAAAAGTGAAAAGAGGGTGAGCGCGCCGAAGGTGATGCCGCCGGCAAAGGCCATGAACGAGACCGAGAGGTTGTTGGTCATGATCCATGCGCTGGCTGCCGGCTTGACGGCGACAACCGAGTGGGTCCACATCTCGTGTCGCTCGATGGTTGCCACCATTTCAGGTCCCAGCATGGTGCGCATGAACTGCGGCCGCGCCATGGTAAGAATCGAGCCCAGCGCGCCGCCGGCCAGGGTAATAATGAGCGCCAGGATCACGTAGCGCAGGTTACGCTGGAATACGGCCGGGTAACCGTCCCGCATGTAGCGCAGCAGTCCCGCAAAACTGGTCCTGCGGGTGGAATAGATGATATGGTGGGCGCGAGCCAATAGTTGATTGACGTGCTCGGCGTAGGCGCGCGCGGTAGCATCCTGGCGCAGCGTAGAAAGATCGCTGGCCACCTGGCGGTAAAGCAGCGCTGTTTCCTGCAGCTCGGCGCGGGTAAGCTGGCCGAGGCCGCCGGAGCCTGCCTGCGCCAGCAGTTTCGCGAGGCGCTCCCAGTAGGGGCGACGTTTTTCGAGCCAACGATTAGAAAGAATTTGAGCCATGGACCCGATTTCAAATCAGCTTAACATCGACACCCCGGAGCTCGTTTCGATCGAGATGCCGATCGCCGGAATCGGCAGCCGTTTCATCGCCATTCTGCTGGATTATCTGATTCTAACTGCGGGCGGCATTGTCTTTACGATCGTGATGGTGATTGTGTTTGCCGCGGTGCATGCTTTTGCGGGCTGGTCTGAAAACTGGATTCTGGCCTTCATCTTCATCATGGTCTTTCTGGCCCACTGGGGCTACTTCGCGCTGTTTGAGGCTTTCTGGAACGGCAAGACTCCCGGCAAGAAGGCGGCCAAGATCCGCGTGATTCACCGTTCGGGCCGGGCTATCAGCTTTCTGGAGTCGCTGGGCAGGAACCTGGTGCGCGATATCGATTACCTGCCCGGCTTTTACGCGGTGGGTGTGATCGCGATCTTCCTCAGCAGGCAGAACCAGCGGCTGGGCGATATGGTGGCGGGAACGCTGGTAGTGCACGACCACGAGGTGGACACGCCGCACTGGGGCGAGATGGGATCGCGGACGATCACGGCCGAGGCCTTTGCGCAGCCCGCGCAGCAGAACTCGGCGATGGCGCCACCGCACCTGAGCGTGGTGCTGCCCACCCCGGCTTTGGCCAAATTGGCCGGGAGCGATTTGCAGGTGCTGGAAGGCTTTTTCGCGCGGCGGCTCGACATGGAACTGGCGGTGAGAGCCGCGCTGGCGCAAAGGATTGCGACAGCGATTTGCGCCAAGAGCGGTCTGACCATTCCAGAGGGAACCAGCGTTGAAACGTTCCTCGAGGCGGTTGCACATCAATTGCGAGAAGTGGCGAGGATGGGATGACGATACTCGATCGATTCAACCTCAACGGCAAGGTAGCGCTGGTTACCGGCTCGTCGCGCGGCCTCGGCGCGGGAATCGCTCTGGCACTGACTGAAGCCGGGGCGAGCGTGGCCGTGCACGGTTCAAGCCGCATGCCGGAGGAGACTCTTCAGCAACTGGCCGCCCTGGGAGCGCCGACGCTCGGACTGGTGGGCGATGTGGGCGACCCTCAGGCTTGCCAGCTCCTCGTTGATGAGACCGTGGCCCGCTTTGGCGCCATCGACATTCTGGTCAACAATGCCGGAACCATTCGCCGGGCTCCGGCCGTGGATCACCCCGATGAAGACTGGGAGACGGTGATCGCGGTCAATCTTTCGAGCGTCTTCCGCCTGATGCAGCACGCCGGCCGTCACATGCTCCGCCAGGGCCGCGGAAAGATCATCAACATCGCCTCCATGCTCACCTTCCAGGGTGGAATCAATGTGCCTTCGTACGCCGCGGCCAAAGGCGGGGTGGGCCAGCTCACCAAGGCCTTCGCCAACGAGTGGGCCGGCAAAGGCGTGAATGTAAACGCCATTGCGCCGGGTTACATGGCCACGGACAATACGGCCACGCTCATAAAGGACCCGGTTCGCTCCCGGCAGATTCTGGAGCGGATTCCCGCGGGCCGCTGGGGCATTCCTGAAGATCTGGCCGGGGCTGCGGTCTTCCTCGCCTCCGGCGCCAGCGACTACATCCATGGGCACATACTGGTGGTCGACGGCGGCTGGCTGGCGCGGTGAAAAGGCAGGCAACAGGGAATAGGTAATAGGCAATAGTGCAGGGCCGGAAGCCGCATCAAAGGATATAAATTTGGGAAGTTGCGAGGTGATTGGATGATCAGGGCGTCATGGATTCGATTGCTGACGTGTGCGGTGATTTTTGGGGGCACAGCCGCTGCACTGGCGCAGCCGCCCGCGCCGGGCAGCGGCATAATCGGCATTGCGCACATTGCGTTGCGGGCCAGCGACGTTGACAAGGAAGTAGCTTTCCTGGGCAAACTTGGTTTCGAAGAGGCCTTTACTTCGATCCTGGGTGCGAACGCGCTTGAGGTCTTTGTCAAAGTCAACGACCGGCAATTCATCGAGGTCTATTCGCGCACCGACAAATCCCAGCCGCTGGGCTGGATGCACGTTTGTTTCGAAGCCGGCGACCTCAACGCCCTGCAGAAGTTTTACGCCTCCACCGATCTCAACCCCACGCCGGTCAAGAAGGCCAGTGCCGGCAATCTGCTCTCGACCGTCAAGGATCCGAGCGGCAACGTCGTCGAATTCACGCAATATATGCCGGGATCGCGGCACACCCTCGACAAGGGGCAACACCTTGGTGCCGATCGCATCTCTGACGCAATCATCGGCTATGTGATGCCGGTGAGAGAACCAACGGTAATGAGGAACTTTTATGCCGGCCTGGGATTTGAGGCCGAAGACGCAGGCAATGCAGTTCACCTGACCACACCCGGCGCGCCGGACCTGCGCGTTGAGATCCGGCAGGCGGTCGCCGGCAGCCGTCCGCAGATTTTGTTTCCTGTGCCCGACGCCCGCAAGGCAGCCGACCAGCTCAGACGGGAGGGCGTAGACGCAAACCGGCAGGACAAGATTGTGTTTGTGCGCGACGAAGACGGAAATTCCTTTGTGTTGCTTGAAACCGGGTCAAAGGACTAGGGCCTGTTAACACTACTGGGGTGGCTGGCGCCGGGAGCCGGTTTTTCTCAGTTCGAGGAGTGAGGAGTGACGCATACCCGGGGTCCCCGTGAACAAAGTTCAGGGGGTGGATATCGGGCGTCTGCTAGCGACGAGGGACGATGAAATGAGGAAAACTGGCCCCGGCCCGAAGGCTTCCACCCAAACGTGCAAAGTTCACACGTTTGGGACCCGGGGTTGCGGCGCAAATCGTGCCATACGTCGTTCTCGCCCTCGACCTTGGAACCACCAAAGCCTTCGGGCTCGGCCTAGTCTGGCCCGATTTTCGCTCGCAACGCCAACCGCCCCAGTAGTGTTAGCAGGCCCTAGGGAGCGCTCAGTTCCGCAGCGCGTGTACTGCCTCTGCGTTGCGCTGGGCGAGGATCTGAGACAGCGCCTTTTCGGGGCAACAATGATGGGCTTCAATCTGGTCCAACTCTCGCTCCGATTCAACCGCAGAAGCAACTGTCAGGAAGCAGTAGAGGCAGCGGGTGTTGTAGCTGCCATTGTCGTTCTGTGTGCGGCTGTACATGTCAATACACCTTTTGATCCATGTACTCTAGCCCCGCGACGGAATTGAGGTGCGTGATTCGTATCACGGGAGGATGTGATGCGCACGGGCAGCATCCGCCAGTATCGAATCAGGCGGACGGCCTACAGGTTCTCCCACTGATTGGGATTGCGCCTCAGATGCCAGCAGGGATCGTCGCCGCCCTGGGGAAAAAGCGAGCGAGCGCACGGCACGGTAAAATCGCCGAGGAAGTCGTACTCCTCTTTCTGGCCCTTGAGCGGAACGCCCATGTACCGGTGGATCGTGACGGTGGAGGTGGGCTTGCCGCGCAGTTCGAAGAGCGTCCAATCCGCGACCCAGGCCGCTACAAAGCACACCGCGAACGCGATGACTACGCGCAACAGCCATTGGCCCAGCAGTCGGTACACGGTTCAACCTTCCTGATTTAACCTTCCTTGAGAGAATGCGCCTGCGGCTTGAGCGTGACGCCCGTGAGATGCAGCCGGCGCGCCTCAATCAGAATAGCGCTCAGTTGCGCCGCAGCCTGCGCATAGCTCAAACCCTCGGTACGAATGTTGGAGATGCAGTTTTTTTCCGCATCTGTGCGTCCCGGCCTCGGATCCCACGTAATGTAAATGCCGAGCGAGTCGGGCGAACTGAGGCCGGGGCGTTCGCCGATGAGGACGACGGCAATTTGTGCACCGAGCGCTGCACCGATCTGGTCGCCGATGGCCACGCGGCCCTGCTCAACCACTGAAATCGGGGCCAGGCGCCAGCCTGCTGCCATCGGCACGAACGCTTCAATCGTTGCCGCGGCGTGACGCTCGACGGCAAGCGCGCTAAGACCGTCGGCAACAATCAGGGCGAGATCGAACGGGCCGCCAACGGCGGATTCCGCAACCATCTTTTCGCTCGACTCGTCGAGCTTGCGGCCGAGGTCGGGCCGCTGAAGATAGGTTGCCCGGTCAGGCGCGGCAGAGTGAAAACAAAGAATGTCGAGGCCAGTGAGCGCGCGGAGCGTGTTGGCCAGGGCCACAACCTCAAGCCGCGCATGGACTGCGTCGCGCGCAAGGGCGTGGCAGCGGTCGAAGTCGAGACGCGCACGCGTAGGAAGGCTCACACCGGTGCGTCCGAGGGCAACGCGGGCGGGCGTGAGCGCGCGCAGACGGTTTGCGTCCTGCAGGTCGACGAGCGGCTGAGAGCGCGTCATTTCGTGTGGCTCATGCAAATCGTCGCTCATGCCGTCAGCAGCCTTTCGGGATTGCGCGCCTCGAGCGCGAGCCGCCCGAAACCGTCGCCATTCAACCACGCCTCAAACTCGGGCGCCGGCCTGAGACCCAGCACGCGGCGCAGATACAGCGCGTCGTGAAAGCTCGTGCTTTGGTAGTTGAGCATCACGTCATCGGCGCCGGGCACGCCCATAATGTAGTTCACGCCCGAGGCGCCCAGCAGCGTCAGCAGAGTGTCCACGTCATCCTGGTCGGCTTCGGCGTGGTTGGTATAACAGATATCGCACCCCATGGGCAGTCCCAGCAGTTTCCCGCAGAAATGATCTTCAAGCCCGGCGCGGATAATCTGTTTTCCGTCGTAGAGATACTCAGGGCCAATGAAGCCCACCACGGTGTTCACCAGCATGGGCTTGAACTGCCGCGCCACAGCGTAGGCACGCGCCTCGAGGGTCTGCTGGTCGACTCCCAGACCATCCGTGCCGAGATGCGCGCCGGCCGAAAGCGCCGAACCCTGCCCGGTTTCAAAGTACATGATGTTCGCGCCCATGCTGCCATCGTCGCAAACTGCGCCGCGGTTCAATGATTGTCCAGCCTCATGCGCTTCCAAAAGAAGAGAAAGAGACACGCCGAAGCTGCGATTCGCTGCCTCTGTTCCGGCGATGGATTGGAAGAGCAGGTCTACGGGCGCGCCGCAATCAATTGCCGCCATCTGCGTAGTGATGTGGGCCAGCACGCAGCTCTGCATTGGGATGCTGAAACGCTGCCGCAGCGCGTCGATCACGCGCAGCAGCGTGCACGTTCCCTCAACCGTATCGGCGGCGGGATTCACGCCCACCACTGCGTCGCCCGAGCCCATCAGCAGGCCATCGAGAATCGCGGCGGCAATTCCCAAAGGCGAATCAGTGGGGTGATTGGGCTGCAGGCGTGCGCTCAGCCTTCCGGGCAGGCCTACCGTAGTTCTAAAGCGCGTCACCACGCGAATCTTGCGCGCCGCGGCAATCAGGTCCTGCACGCGCATCAGCTTGCTTACCGCTGCCGCCATCTCGGGCGTGAGCCCAGGCGAAAGCGCCGCGATGCGCTCGCCCGTTGCCTCGTCGCTCAGCAGCCAGTCACGCAGCTCGCCTACCGTAAACGAGCGCACAGGCGCGAATGCCTCCGCATTGTGCGTGTCGACAATGAGCCGCGTTACCTCGTCCGTCTCGTACGGCACGACCTGCTCATCGCAAAAATGCGCGAGCGGAAGATCGGCGAGGGCGAATTGCGCGGCAACGCGCTCCTCGGCAGTGGCGGCTGCAATGCCGGCCAGCACGTCTCCGCTGCGCAAGGGAGTGGCTTTGGCCAGCAGCTCGCGAAGACTGCCAAAGGTGTAACGCCGCGCGCCGATGGAGTGTGAAAAGCTCATGCCTGTGCAACCACAGGATACGGCGGCGGTTGCTCAGTTGTGCAATGTAGGCTGGTAAAATTCAGCTTCGCGCGAGGGAGGGATCAAATCACCCATGAAAACCGGCCCCAATGCGCTCACCGTCTTCGCAGTCTTCGCCGTCTTGCTCATCGCAGCCACCCCGGGAGTGATTCATGCTCAATCTTCCGGCTCGGCGCCGGATTCCCCCTTTGTTGTCGCCACCACGGCCGGTCAGCTTCGCGGCAAGGCGCGCACCGGCGGCGGCGCGCAGTTTCTCGGCATACCTTATGCGGAGCCGCCGGTCGGCGACTTGCGCTGGCGCGAGCCCGTTCCGATCAAGCCGTGGAGCGGCATTCGCAACGCCGTAAATTATGGCGCAACCTGCGCACAGCCGGTGCTCGGCGACTGGAATAAGATCGCGGCTTTCTTCAGCAGCGAGAATTGTCTCTACCTGAATGTGGTCACGCCCGAGTGGCCGCCGCAACATCTGCTGCCGGTCATGTTCTGGATTCACGGGGGAGCGAACGTGGGCGGAACGGGCGGTGGCCCGCTCTACAACGACGGCACGCTGGTGAATCACGGAGTGGTCACCGTCACCATCAACTACCGGCTGGGAGTCTTCGGCTTCTTCGCGCATCCCGAGCTTACGCGCGAGTCGGTGCATCACGCTTCGGGCAACTACGGGTTGATGGACCAGATCATGGCGCTGCACTGGGTGATCGACAACATTGCCAAATTCGGCGGCGACCCGCGCAACATCACGGTCTTCGGCCAGTCGGCCGGCTCCATCGATACGGGACTGCTGATGACCTCGCCGCTGGCGATCAGGCTCTTCCAGAAAGCGATCGGCGAGAGCGGCGCGGTGTCCACCGTGCATGTGCCCCCGCTGGCCGACGCCGAGAAATACGGGGCTGGTTCGCTTGCCGCGCTCAACCTGCCCGCCGGAGAAGAGGGCATCGCCGCAGCCCGCAAGATTGGGGCGAAAGAACTGATGGAGAAGCTGAACAGTCGCGCTACGCAGTTCCCCACGGCCGGCCCCGACGTGGATGGATGGGTGCTGCGCGAGCGGCCGGATAAAGTGTTTGCCGCTGGCCAGGAGGCAAAGATTCCGCTGCTGATTGGCACCACATCCATGGAATTTGGCTATACCATGCCAACCGACCGGTTGCTGATGGACATTGACCGCCAGGCAGGCAAACTGGCGCCCAAAGTGAAGGCCGTTTACGGGCTCACTCCCGACGCGCAGGGCAAAGTGAATCAGCCGTCCGATCCTTTGTACGGCACCGCCAGCCAGCAGTGGACGGCCGACACCAGCTTCCACTGCCCCATTGCGAGCGAGGCGCTGTGGCATAGCGCGGCCGGCAACTCGACCTACGAGTATGAGCTCGATCACGCGATTCCCGGGCAGGAGGCGCAGGGCGCGGTTCACTCGTCCGATCTGCCCTACGTGTGGGGATATTTCCCGAAGACGGGCAATATCGCCGGCGCGTTTGGCGCGGTCGACACAAAACTCGCCGAGCTGATGGAGAGCTACTGGACCAACTTCGCGCGCACCGGCAATCCCAACGGCGATTCGCTGCCGGTATGGCCGGACCTGCGTTCGGCGCAGACTTATATGAAGTTCACCCAGAACGGCGAGGGCGTAATGAGCACCAGGCCGCTGCGCGCCGCGCAGTGCCAGGTCTATCGCGAGTTCACGGGCGAGAAGCTGAAGGCTACAAAATAGACTCAACCGGCCATACTTCAATGACAGTCGGAGCAATGAGGCGGAAGCGAAATGCGCGATTGGATCGCGCCTCCGCTCGTGCTAATCTTGCCGCATCATGCGGATCAACTTGTTTGCCTTGCTGCTACCTGGAGTTGTGCTCTCGGTACTGGCACAAACGCCGAACCCGGCCCCACCACCGCTGCTCAAAGATCCGCGCGCGATATTTGACGCCGCTGCGCCGTATTACGATTTCACCGATCCGGCACTCAAGCCCTGGCACCTTAAAGCGGCGTATCAGCTCTACGACGAAAACGGCAATCCGAGCAAAAAGGGGGTATTTGAGTACTGGTGGGAATCGACTAAAACCCAGTTGGCCAACTTCGACAAATACCGCATCTCATGGTCTCGGCAAGGCGCTAAATACATTGGCTGGTATTTGGAAAACGGTGAGTACGCCTACGAATCAGTGGGCGAGCCCTTAAACTTGTTCGAATATAAACTTCAGCCCCTGCTTCTTGCGCCATTGCCCGTATTCTTCTACGGGCATCTGCGTGATGTGCAGGCGGTCGTCGCAGATGCAAGCGTTGGAACAAAAAGCGGCCTTTGCATCAACCTCGTCCCAAACCCTTTTCATGAAGCAGCGCCAAAGCTGCCTCCAAAAGTCGCGCTCCCGATTTACTGTTTCGACGAGAACGGCAGGGCCCTATTAAGTTCCTACTCGCCTTATGACCACCTACTCACCCGATTTGACGGCATCGTGCAAACGCAGGGCAAATACTTCTCAAGCCAGATAAGCATTTTTGATGGCGAGCACAAGCTGTTGACAGCGAAGGTCCAGTCAATCGACACCATAGGCGCTTCTGACCCAGCCTTTGTGCCGGACACGGCTGCAACTCGGACGCGAGTCGGAGTGGCCGGAGAAGGCTATCCACAAATGTTCAATCTTTCGCGCGAGTTTGCAGCAACCCGGTTGTTAAGAAAGGTCGCGCCAATCTACCCGGCAGAGGCCGAGCTGAAGCAAATTCAAGGCACCGTGGTCCTGGGTATAACTATAGGAACAGATGGAAGAACGCATTACATTCGCGTGCTCTCATCCCCCGATGCCAATCTCGCGGATGCCGCATTCCGGGCCGTGTCGCAGTGGGAATACAAACCATACGTCGTCGGCGGGCGAAAAGAGCCGGTCGACACTGTAGTGAATTTCGTTTTTAAGTTGCCCGAGCTTTAGAACTGGTTGCATCAATGGTCGAAGCCGATGAAAAAACGTCCCTCAGGGGCTGATATGGAGTGACCTTGTCAACCTCTGCACGGCTCTGGGGTGGCTTTTGTTGTTGTTTTTGACTTTCGAGCGCAGGGCCAGCGGCAGCCGG
>Ga0335072_10006518_pt1 | contig 17045 bp, 14 predicted proteins | sample Lox_Sample_21_FD_206725 | JGI IMG/M metagenome (GOLD analysis project Ga0335072, IMG submission 206725) | Soil microbial communities from Loxahatchee National Wildlife Refuge, Florida, United States - Lox_Sample_2.1 | ecosystem: Environmental > Terrestrial > Soil > Wetlands | place: USA...
GCGGCCTTCTCTTCAAGGGAGAATAGTTCCAACGGAGGCGTACAAAATCCCGTCAAAACTTTCTGGCGAAATCTTATGAGCCGAAAAACGGGGGTGTCAAGGGATTTTTCGGAAATAAATGTCTTTGTTTTCAGCTATTTGCAAAAACAGTCACTACCTGTTTGAGGTGTACCATTTTGAGACAAAAAGCCCTTGCAGCGCGTTTAACCCGATAATTTTAAGTGACTTACCCCTCAGTGGCGGGCAATTTGGCGGCTTCTACGCCCGCTTCCGGGGCTCCGGTTCGCCACCCTCATTCCCGCCTTGGGAAGGAACTTCGATAATCGTTTCGGTGAGCCGCAAGGATATGAATTCGATCTGGTCGGGACGATCAAAAACCTTTTGGGGGAACCAGCGCTTCATCAGAATGCGGAATCCCCCGAATGCCACGCCGGCGACAATCGCGAGCACGCCAAGAATCGCGCACAAAATCACAATGTTCAGAATCAGCACGTACAAGTCGTGAACTTCATGCGAATCCGCAGGCGTATTCCAGGTTACATTGGCTTCGTAGTTCACCATGCCGAGCAGCGATTTCGCATCGCTCGCTGAAATCGGCCCCGTCACGACCGCGACGATCGGTCCGGTGCGCTTATCGAAAAATGTCCCCGAACTCTCGATGGCCTCGATGCCCGCCTGAGGCTGCGCGATCTGATGCGCGGCATCAATGCGCCGCAGATGATTCGCCGCAAGTTGCGGCGTGGGATAAGAAATCAGCATCAATGTTGCTTCGCCGCTGGGTGTGTTGTAGTTGCCCAGCGAAACTTCCGCGCTGTCTTTGAAATCCACCAATCCCGCGGGAACCGGCGCAGCAAGCGCGGCCAGGGCCGCCGGGCCCATCACGTATTTCTGTGTATTTGCGACGTATTGACGCCGCGGCATGAACTCTATAAAGCTGGGCAGATTTGCCGCGCTTCCCAGGGGCGTGGGCAAGTCACCCGCAAGTTCGCGCAGTTCTGCGCCCGACATAGGAGATTCCTGGCTAAATAGCGCGTCAATCAGCACAGATCCGCGATAAAACAACACGCGATTATCCAGCGAAGCGCCTTGTTCGCCGATGTCTTCGCTGCGCATGTTCGGTTGAAGATAAAACGTGTAGGCGCCGAATGCGCCCGAAGCATCGGCAAAGCGCGCGGCGCGGATTTTCAGTGTGCGCCCGTCATCATGCGTGTAGACCGCAGAGGCGAAGTCGGTGAAGCGATATTCGTTCAACACGGCGGCATTGGCGGGATCCGCATCGGCAGCATTCGTGCTGGTGGCGGCTGCGCCTTTCATGAGCCATCCGGCAAATGCCGGCGGCAGCAAGGCTTTCGAAGCAGGAGTGATCGCCGGCTGTGCGGGCGCAGGCAAGGCGAAAGCGGCCGCGAGGCACATCGCCGATAGGAAGATTTTGCACTGCCGGGAGAAGCTCATGAAACCGCTCGATAATCTCTATCTTTCCTCATTAGACCACAGCTTGGCCGCAAATGTTTCGTCAGTCTCGTAAACCATTCAATGTCGGACACTTACGAAACCCTAAACTTTCGTGCCGCACCAACCTACACGGTCGAGCCATTCCCAATGAGGAGGGTTCGCGAGAAACTGAATGTTGGGTGAAGAGAGAATGAAGCCAGCTGAGGCACGCACCGAGCGGCAAGGCAAACGTACGAAAGCTGTTCTGCCGGTGAGAGTCAAAGGCATTGACAGCAGCGGAAATCCATTCGAAGAGTTGGCGCACACCCTTGATTTGACTGCCAATGGAGTGCGCCTGGGCGCGATCCGCCGGGAATTGAATCGGATGGAAGAAGTGACCCTGTTTTTCCGGCAGCGAAAATTGCAGTTTCGCGTGGTCTGGACCAAGAAGATGAAAGGCAGTTCGGAATTTCAGGTCGGACTGCAGGCCCTGAATCAGGAGCGCGAGCCCTGGGGATTGAACTTCACGGAATTTCGCGGTGAGGCGGTAGCCGCCGCCGCGGCGTCGTCAGCTTGTTAGCAGTTAAATTCGAGTTATTTCGAGTCATACGGGAAAATATGAATCGGGCAACATACATCCGGTGGTGGGAAAGGCTCTGGTCCGAAGAGGACGGTCAGGACGTCGCCGAATATTCGGTGATGCTGGCGGTCGTTCTGGTGATTGTGGTAGGCACAGTCCGTCTGATCGGGTCCAACGCGAGCAATATCTTCTCGCAGGTGGGCAGTTCGATCCAGTAGCGGACGGGTTTCTAGAGCTCGTACAAACCCAAAATTCTGTCATCCCGATCAAGTCCTCAGACTGACGAAGTCGATCTCAGGACGCGCGGAGGGACTTCTGTTTCCTTCCAGGCCTACTGTCCGCTGACTTTCTCGATCTTGCTGGCGACTTTCACCCCACTCAATCCGTTCACGTACTTTGCGATTCCCTTATAAAGGGACTCTGCAATCCGCTGCCGGTATTCGTTGGTCTCCAGCCGACGCGCGTCGCCCGGATTGCTGACAAACGAAATCTCGGCCAGGATCGACGGCATATTCGCGCCGATCAGCACGATGAATGGCGCCTTTTTTACTCCACGATCGCGGATGCCTGGATTTTTCGCGGCTAGTCCCGCGTGCAGCGATTCTTCTACATCGCTCGCGAACTCGCGGGATTCTTCAATTTTTTCTTTCAGCGCGATCTTCTTCACCAGGTCCTGCAACTCGAAAATCGATTTTTCCGAAACGGCATTCTCGCGCGCCGCGACTTCTAAAGCGTCAGGAGATGAAGTGAAGTTGAGGTAATACGTCTCCACTCCGCGCGCGTCAGGATCCTGGCTGGAATTCGCGTGAATGGAGATGAACAGATCGGCGCGCTGCTGGTTGGCAATCGCGGTGCGAGTTTCGAGTGGAACGAACGTATCGTCTTTGCGCGTGTAGACGACTTCAGCTCCGAGCCGGCTTTCCAGCAATTTACCCAGTTTCAATCCGACATCGAGAACGAGATCTTTTTCTTCCAAGCCATTCGGCCCGATCGTGCCTGTGTCGTGGCCGCCGTGGCCGGGATCGATGACGATCTTGCCAATCTTCAGTCCGAGCGCGCGAATCAGCGAGCGATCGCCATTCGCGGTCGGACTGGCCTCGCGCACCTCCATCTCTGGCTCGGAGTCGGGTTGTTTCGCACGCGAAGAAGGTTTCGCACGTCGGCTCTTTCGCGAAGGGGACGAGCCCACTGTATGCGGCCGGTCAGGATCGGTCGCGCTGCCATCGTCCTCTGGTTCCACGATGACTTTCTTGATCGTGGTGCTGGATGAGCCGCTACTGACCTTGGCCACGGTTTCTACCGTTCTGTCTTGCAGTGAAGCCTCGTGCGCAACTTCCGTTCCCTCCGAAACGTCGCCCTCAGCCGCAGCTTTGTCGAGGTGCACAGGCGGAGAATCCGGCTTCGAAGAAAATCTGGCCGTCTCCGGGCCGGAGCCGAGTTTCCGGCCGGCCTCATTTTCTGAAACTACCGAATCCACGCCGCTATGACCTTCGCCTGTCGAATCGTTTTGCTTCTCCCCCGGGGAGTTCGATCTGGCGCCATTCTTCGCCTGGTTCTTGCCGTGGATGTCGATGATTAGCCGGTAAGGATCGGGCAAAAGGAATGCATCATAATCAGCGAGATCATCGACCTCCAGCACCACCCGCGTGCGGCCGGGTTTGAACTGCGCCACACGAATCTTTTTCAGAAATCCATCGTCGACTTCAAAAGTCTTCCCGACCAGGGTCGACGCCAGCTTCGTGTCGCGCAAATCGAAGAAGATGCGATCGGGATGCGAGATGCGCGACGACGCAAACTTCACGTCGCTTTCGAGATCGATGGCCACGCGCGTGTAATCGGGCGTAGACCAATGCCGAATTCCGGTGACCCTTGGCAAATGCTCGGACTTTGGTAAGTGTGACGAGGGCACTCCCTTCGACAAGCTCAGGGCAGGCTCTGCCCGCGCGACCGTGTCGGTCTCATCCGCAGAGGGGGCGGAATCCGCAGCCCTTCCATCGTCTGTCCCGGTAGCGGACGACTCCGCGCCTTTTGAAGGCTCCGCCCGTTCTGCTTTCTTCTCAGCCAACGCTTGCCGGTCCAGGTCGGCAATGGCCTGCTGCGCATCCTCGACCAGGCGATTATGCGGATAGCGCTTCAGAAACTCCTTGAATGTGGCCCGCGCCTCGCCGGGATCGTTCAGATCGTCGCTGTAAATCTCGCCGATCGTGAATAGCGCATCGCAGCGATACTTGCTGCCGGGATATTCCTTCCGGAGAAATTTATATTGCGCGATCGCCTCATGCAGGATTTTGTCGTCGTCGAAGCGGCGTCCCATCTCGACCAGAGTTTCGGCGACGGCGACTACGCTGGGATCGGCTTTGGTAGAAGTTGGGGCTCCGTAGTAAACACTTCGGTATTCATTAATCACGCGCTGATAGTCGTGGCGGGTGCGGTCGGCAGGAGGGCGTCCGTTGAGCGCTTCGCGCATGCGCTCGGCCGCGTCAAAGCGGTCGCGCGCCCAGGCCTCGGGATGATGCGGCCGGGCATACGCAGTTGCAGAGAGCGCAACCAGTAACAGCGGAAGCAACGAATGGCGAGTCGCGGGCACCGAGCCCCGGCACAATCGGACACGTGTGCCGAAACACCCGGACTTCGAGTCGTCGCTCACAATTCGAAACATCTGGGCTTACCTGGGAAAACTTGATGCCGGAAGCTCACCGCATGTTGTCGAGCGGCTTCTCGGTACTGGCTACTCGGTGTTGCTGATGTACAGCACGCCACGCGCATCCCGTTCAATATGAAGAGGTTGGCGCGAGGCTCCGGAGGGCGTCGCATCGAACCCTCCGTAATACAAATTCGTGATGCGGCGAACGTAATTCTGCGTTTCGGCATAGCGCGGAACACCTGCACTGCGCGCCACCGCGCCCGAACCCGCGTTATAGGCGGCCAGGGTCAAATTCACGTCGCCGCCGTAGTTTTCCAGTAACTGCTTGAGATGCCGCACGCCCGCATCCACGTTCTGCTCAGGATCAAACGGATTCTGCACCTTCAAGCTGCGCGCCGTGGCCGGCATGAGCTGCATGAGTCCCATGGCGCCCTTGCGCGAAACCGCGTTGGAATTGAAATTCGATTCGACCTTGATCACAGCCCGCACCAGATTGGGATCGACATTGTGCCGCGCTGCCGCCATAGTAATTGCCTGATCGATCTCTTCCTGCGAAGCCTGATGTTCGCGCGAGTTGGCCTCAATAATCTTTGCGTTGGCCGAGCGCACCGAATCGTGCACAAAATATTCGCTGACTTCCGCCGCCGCCGACCGCGCCGCCTTCATGGAAACGGTATTGGCCGAGGGCACCGGCTTCCATCGGTTTTCCTTGCTGCTCCAGTAGACCAGAGTCGAATGATGCGGCTGGTAATCGCTGGCCGCGTGGGCGCGTGGCCGGGGCGCGTCGTCATTCACGTAAACCGTGCGGCCGTTTTCTTGTTCAGTCGTGATGGCCGCGCCGCGCTCGTCGCTTTCCCCGGCCCAGGCCGGGATCGTATGGAGAGGAAAAGAGATCGCGATAGCCGAACTTGCCGTCAGCATCAGTGCGAGTTGCAGGCGCTTTCGCATATCCGGGCAGTCTGCCTTTCACCCCAAGACTTCGCTATGGGCCGGGCGCAGCGAAACAAACCTCACCCTCCCGAGTTTCTACCCGGAACCTGACGGAGAATCCCTTACCAGAGTACATCGATTATAGGCGGGGCCGATGGGGTGGGCAACGTTTCCGAAGGGAGTAGAACCACCGGAGTAATTCGCGGTAAGTGAATGAAAGTAAATTAGGTTAGATCATTTTAAGACTTGGCGTGCCGGTGTCGGAAGTAACCAGCGGAGCGGTTACCTGCGCGAGACCGATCCAGGTGACGAGGAGCTTAAGTGCAGACGCCTGCTTTCGTCATCTGAGCGAACGAATAGTTCGTCGAGGGCCTTCCGACCGTTACGAGAAAAACCGCTTACTTTAGACAAATCGATCCTCTCCGATTGTCTTAACATCGAGACCGAAAAGTGGGCAGGGCAACTCACGACATGGACGAGCTTGAAGCTTTGTACCGCCAGCACGGGGCGGCCCTGCTGCTGTTCGCGTCGACGGTGTCTGGCGACCGCACTGGTGCTCAAGACGCGCTTCACCAGGTCTTTCTGAAACTAATTGAAAATGGGGGTCTCAGCCGAGCGGTCGACAAGAAGGCATATCTGTTCGCGTGTGTGCGCAATGCCGTTCTGAACGGCTCTCATCTGCAGAGACGAAAGATCACTATTGAGCCCGACTCAATCTGGTTTGATCCGCCGGATAAGGACTATGCGGCAGAGCGGAACCTGAGACGTGCGCTCAATGCCCTTCCGCGAGATCAGCGGGAAGTCGTCGTACTCCACGCGTGGGGCGAGCTCACATTCTCGCAAATTGGTGATCTGCTCACTGCGAGCTCAAACACGGTCGCATCGCGGTACAGATATGCGCTCGACAAGCTACGAGAGTCAATGTACCCGAAGGAGAATTCCTGTGCTGGATCATCGACATGACGAGCGATTCGAAACTTATTTGAGGAAATTTCGTCCGCAGGTGCCGGACCCTTTGCCAGCGCGCGAGATGAAGCGCGCATCGCGTCCGCATTTTGGTCTCACGATCTGGGCGGCGGGATGTGCTCTGACGGTGGCGATCTTGTTAGCGGCTACTCTTCGAATCGTGAGTCAACGGCGCGCCGAGGAGTCCCACCATGCTGCCGCCGTCAAGCTGACCGTCTCGACGCCACTTACTATGCGACGTGCCAACGACCTGCTCGCCGCCGCTCCTTCATACAAAGATCTTATGAACCAGTTGACATTTCCATCCAACAGCCCACTCCTTCCAAAGGACAAACAGAGCGCGCTGGCTGTGCTCAGCAAGGAGAAAATCAAACTATGAAACGCATCCGTGTGATTGCATCCACAGCGGTCGCGGTACTTCTGGCTATCGGAACGGCAATGGGCCAGCACAAGATCTCGCTTGCGGATAATGCCGCACTCCGCTACTGGGCGGCGTTTTCACAATTGCAAGACGAAGCCATAACGAACCAGCAAGCCAAGGAACTCGATTCCGTTCTCGACGCAATGGGGCCGTTCGACATTTCAAAATACGGCGGCTTGATTCAGAAAAACACGCTGGCACTTGAGATCATGGCGCGCGGGACCTCGTTGCCGAACTGTGATTGGGGTTTGGACTATGGACTGGGGGAAGACACTCCAGTTGATTATGCGAGAAAAGCATTAATGCTAGGGCGGCTGAATGTCCTCTATGCCATGCAGCTGTATCACAGCGGAAATCCCGACGGAGCCGTTGCGGCGCTCGCAACGGGGTTGCGGTTCTCCCATGATGTGGCCAATGGTGGGTCGCTGTTTCCGACTCTGGTTGCGAAAGCCCTGCTAGTCACGCACCTCATGGCAATAAATGATGCGCTTCGTATGGTGCAGCTTTCGGCAGCGCAGCGAACTCGTTTACAGAACGCGGTGGCAGCACTGGGCGATGGTCTCGATTGGTCGTCTGCCATCAAGAGGGACCTGGGCGCGCTCGAGCCACGTTATTCCGCCCAATCGACAGCCGCGTTAGCCCTGACTCGAATCACTTCTTCCTACGCCGCGTTTCTGAAGGGCGAGTCCAATCTGCCCAGCCTCATGGATACGATCAATCACGCACCGCCGGAACTCCGAAATGTGATACCGGACCCCAAGCGGGCCCAAGAGCAGAAGCAGGAACTTTCACAGAAGCTTCAACAGACGCGCGCGCTGTTGCAATGAGGAGCCTACTCTAAAAGTCCTACGCCGCTAGTGTCCGGAGCGATTCTCAATTGATGTAATATCGCGATAGCGCGCATCCACACCCGTCTTGCGGCCTACTTTTCCAGGGCGGCCGCGAAGGCGTCCAGCGACAACGAGCGCAGCAGATTGCGGCGCATGCCGCGTTCGACTTCGGCCAGACGATCCGAAGCGGCCGTGATCCAATCGAAATCCGCCGATTCGGCCAGGCGCTTCAACTCCGACGCAATGTCCGTATTGCGAATCTGTTCCGGCGCGCCCGAGTCGATGAACATCAGATCGCGGAGCAGCGAATACAGCGTCCGGATCAGCTCTTCCGTCTTTTCCCTGCCCTCGCCTCCCGGACGGTACGATTCCGTGATCTTGAACAGCTCCGAGTGCTCGCCGCCGCGCAGGGCTGAACTCAAAATCGCCAGCGCATGATCGCGCGCCACAATGTAGGCAGCGAGATCGAAGCCCCGCGCGCATCCCACTGCTCCCTCCGAAAGCCGCGCTACCAATGCCCGTTGCGCCGGCTTCCATTCGGGATGAACCTGCCCGAGATCGCTCTCGATTTCCTCTGTCGTCAGCGCACCCAGCGTGAAGATCATTGACCGCGAGCAGATGGTCGGCAGCAACTCTCCGGCATTTTCGGTGAGCAGAAAAATCGTCGCGAACTCCGGAGGCTCTTCCAGAACTTTCAACAGCGAATTCGCCGCCTCTTTCATGAAAGCCGAATCGGTGAAGATGTAAACGCGTTCGCGGCCCTCCGCCGGACGGTAATAGATGGTCTCGATGACGCGCCGCACCTGGTCGACTTTGATCATCATTTGCGGCGGGTCGGGAGGAACGACCATCACGTCGGGATGCGTCTGCACGAAAATGCGCGTTTCTTTCTTATCCGTTTCCCGGAGCCCTTCGCGCGCCTCGACAGCTTCGGCAAACCGAGCGTCGAGATCGGCGGATTGCGCAATGCGCGTGCAGTTGGCACATTTGCCGCAGAAATCAGGCAGGCCGTCAGTTTCGGTCGGAGCAAGGCAGTTCAGCGTCTGCGCCAGCATGAGCGCCAGCGTGTATTTCCCCGATCCGCGGCAGCCGGCCAGTACGAGGGCATGCGGAAGGCGGTCGCGCGCAATCATTTCGCGCAAGCGATGGACGGTCTCTGTATTGCCGTGAAAATCGGAAAATGGCATGGGACAAGAGTCAATCTACCATGGAGGCACGCTCACAAACGAAAGGCCGGTTATCCCGAAGCCTCGCGCCTTTACGGGCGGTGCGAGGGATCTCGCGCGCAAAGTGTCGGGTCGTCCGCGCCGGATCCTTCGCTCCGCCTGAATTGCGGCTCCGCTCAGGATGACGCCGCCTACAACTTCAGTTTTCTTTCCACCACTTCCATAACCCGGGCGTGCGTCTGCCCTGGCGTGCCACGGGCGTCGATCATCACGACTCTTCCCGGATCGCGCTTCGCGATCGCTATGTATCCCTCACGAACGCGTGCGAAGAAAGCTCGCGTCTCCTGTTCGAAGCGGTTTTCGTTGTGGCTCGCGTGTTTTGACACGCTGCGATTTCGTCTCCGCGCCCGGCTCACACTCGTGTGCGGATTGGAATCCAGCAGCAGCGTCAAATCCGGCTGCAGGTCTCCGCACAGGACGCGATGTAGCTCCAGGACAGCCGCACTGCCGAGCCTGCGTCCACCGCCTTGGTAGGCTTCGGTGGAATCGGTAAAGCGGTCACATAGGACGATGCTTCCCGCGGCCAGCGCCGGCTCGATCACTTCCGCGATGTGCTGCGCGCGCGAAGCGAACATCAGCGCCATCTCGGCCATGGGAGAGAGTCCAGCCGTGCCGGAATCGAGGAGCACTTTGCGGATTTTCTCTCCCGTCGGCGTTCCCCCAGGCTCGCGCGTCTCCACAACTTTATGTCCAGCAGTCCGCAACGCCGCGGCAAGCCGGCCCATCTGCGTACTCTTGCCCGTGCCGTCGAGCCCCTCGAATGTGATGAACTTGCCCCGTCGCGACATTCCAGCCGCATGATAACAGCGCCGCGGACAAATTCATCAACCACCAAGGAACACGAAGTATATCCATAGTGGCGCTGGTTGCCTTCGTGTACCTTCGTGCCCTTTGTGGTCAAAGCTGTACGCCAGAACTCGCGCTGAGGTATTCTCAATTATCTGCCGCAGGAAAATCTCATCTCGATCTCTGGAGAGCTTCGCAATGAAATCCCCAAAAGTTGTGGGAGTCCTCTGTGTGGCAGTTTTCGCCGTATGCAGTTTCTCTGCCACGGGCCCGACCGTCACGTTATCCGTTGATGCAACTCACGCCCCTCGCAAGATTTTCCACGCAACTCTGACCATTCCCGCCAAGCCCGGCGAATTGACTCTTTATTACCCGAAATGGATCCCCGGCGAACATGCCCCCGACGGCCCCGTCAACGACTTGGCCGGTCTGAAGTTCACCGCGAACGGCCAGACGCTGAAATGGCGCCGCGACCCACTCGACGGATTCACCCTGTTCGTCGAAGTTCCCCCAGGCGTGAATGAAATTTCCGCCGAACTCGATTTTCTTTCTCCCGCGGCGTACGAGCAGGGCTTCTCCGCCGGTTCTTCCGCGACTGATAAGCTGGCGGTCATCAGCTGGAACCAGGTTCTGCTTTACCCTAAGGGATGGAACGCCGACGAGATCAACTACACCGCAAGCCTGAAAATTCCCGATGGCTGGAAATTCGGCACCGCACTGCCCATCGAAAGCCAGACCGGAAATGAAATTCACTTCGCCACCGCGCCTTTGAACACTCTTGTCGACTCGCCGGTTCTGACGGGAGAATTCCTGAAAGTCGTTCCGCTGGCCGAAGACCCGCACGTGGAGATGGACATTGCCGCTGACGCCGCCGCCGACCTCGATCCAACGAACGACGTTTGGGACCACTACAAGAATCTGGTGCAACAGGCCTACAAACTTTTCGGCGCGCATCATTACCGCGATTATCACTTCCTCTACACGCTCAGCGATCACGTCGCACACTTCGGCCTGGAACATCATGAATCCGATGACAGCCGCACCGATGAGCGTTCGCTGGTCGATGACACGGAGCGGAAACTAGCGGCGGGTTTGCTTCCCCACGAGTACGTTCACTCCTGGAACGGAAAATATCGCCGCCCTGCGGACCTGGCCACACCAAATTATCAGGACAAAATGCAGGACGATTTGCTCTGGGTCTACGAGGGACTGACGAATTATCTCGGCTTTGTCCTCACCGGCCGCAGCGGCCTGCTTACCGCAGCGCAGGATCGCGACGACCTGGCTCTTACCGCCGCCGACATGGCGCACACTCCCGGCCGCGTCTGGCGCAACCTGCAAGACACAGCCAATGCTGCTCCCGAACTTTACTTCGCGCCGCGGGAGTGGGAATCGTGGCGGCGTGGCGTCGATTTCTATCCCGAAGGCACGCTCGACTGGCTCTGGGCCGACGTGATTATTCGCCAGCAGAGCCATGGCCAGAAGTCGATCGACGACTTCTGTTATTTGTTCCACGGTCCGCCCAACACCGGACCGCTGCTGAAGACCTATACTTTCGACGATCTCATCAATGCTCTGAACCAGACCGTTCCCTACGACTGGCGCGGCTTCTGGCTGGAGCGGCTGAACTCGCATAGTCCGGAAGCGCCGCTGGGCGGTATCGAAGGCAGCGGATGGAAACTCACTTACGACGATACGCCTTCGGAACTGACCAGCGCCGCGATGTCGATGGAACACATTGCTCCCGGCGCGTACTCGCTCGGCCTTCTCATGCGCGACGATGGGACGATCATCGACACGATTGAAAATATGGTCTCCGCCAAGGCTGGGATTGGTCCGGGAATGAAAGTGATCGGAGTGAACGGGCGCCGCTTTTCAACGGATGTGCTTCGCGACGCGCTGAAAGCGGCAACGACGAACAATGCCCCGATCGAATTGCTGGTGGAAAACGACGAGTATTACAAGACCTACAAACTTGACTATCACGGCGGCGAACGTTACCCGCACCTGGTGCGCGACGAATCGAAGCCGGATTTGCTAAGCGAAATCTTGAAAGCGAAATAGAACTCGCGGCAAGGAACATCGCCAATGGAAAAGAAAACTCGGGCCGGCAACGGCGCAGGCGGACGCGAAGAGTTTCGGTCGCTACTCGGTCACGACCGCCTTCACCAGATTCCGGGGATGGTCCACGTCATATCCCTTGTTGACGGCAACGTGATACGCGAACAGCTGCAGCGGAATCACCTCGACGATGGGCAAGAGCAACTCCGGCGCCGCAGGAACATAAAAAACGTCGTCGGCGATGCGAGCGACTTCCGTATCGCCCTCCGTAGCAACGGCAACCAGCGGCCCGCGCCGCGACTTGACCTCGCGCATGACATCCAGCGTGCGACGGTAGCGCAAAACTGAATCCGGATCGGCATGATCACACGTCGCAATCACCACAACCGGCAACTTCTCATCGACGAGCGCGTTCGGGCCATGCTTCAATTCCCCTGCCGGATAGCCCTCAGCATGCGCATACGAAATTTCTTTCAGTTTGAGTGCCCCCTCGCGCGCGATCGCATAATGCACACCGCGTCCGAGATATAGAAACTTTTCTGCCTTGAAATGCTCCGCTCCGAACCGTTCCGCCAAATCGTCCCATGTTCGCAAGCTCCGCTCGATGGCCTCGGGAAGCCGCGACAGCCGCTGCAAATGCGTGCGCGTCACCTCGGAAGTCATCCGCCCTCGCTTGCGCGCCAGAAACAGCGCCATCAGGTAGAGAATGGTAACTTGCGTGGTAAAGCTTTTCGTCGCCGGAATCGCCAATTCCGGCCCTGCGCCGGTGATGAGCGCCGCTCCCGCTTCATTCGGAATGGTCGCCGGAGAAACATTCGAAATCGCGATCGTCTTCACGCCCCGCGTCAAAGCCTCGCGTTGCGCCGCAATCGTGTCGGCAGTTTCACCCGATTGCGTAATCACCATGACAATCGGATCCACCGACGCGTGCGTCGAGCGATAACAATATTCACTGGCATACTCGACATCGACGGCGACGCCCGAAAGATCTTCGATCATGATCTCGCCCGCAAGTCCGGCATGCCGGCTCGACCCGCTGGCTGCGATGATCAGCTTTTCAAACCGCAGCAGCGCGCTCTCGATCGCGTCGAGTTCACCGGGAAAAATGACGTCGTCCTTCAAATGCATGTCGAGCGTCTTGGCGATCGCCTGCGGCTGCTCGTAAATCTCCCGCCGCATCAGATGAGAATGCACGCTGTTCGTAGTCATCACGCCTTCGCTCCCTCAAAAATGGCCTCGATCTCTTCCAGCGTCTTGCCTTTCGTTTCCGGCAGGAACCATACAGCCGTCACGAAATAAATCACCGTGCACGCCGCGAATCCGAAAAACATGACCGAGTATCCGTACTTGCCGACGGTCGGCAGAAAAATCGCCGCGATCGTGGTCGATACCGCCTGATTCATCACCAGTGCGATGCTCATTCCATTGGAGCGTATGCGCGTCGGCATCAGCTCGGAAAGCGCCAGCCAGACGACGACGCCCGGCCCCACGGCATAGAACGCCACGAATACGAACATCGTGATCGCCAACAGCCATCCGTTTTCGCTGGCCGGAACGGGCGTGATCAGCGCATTCTCGATTTTCAGCGGAGCAGTCTTCGCGACATCCAGATTCCCGAATGGATTCGAGAAAAACGCCACGATTTTGTTGTCGGGAACAACGCTCGCTCGATCGACCTCAATGGGCTTCGCCGCGGGATCATCCGAGCGTACCGCCTGGCTCGCGGCGCGGAAATCTCCGTAAGAATAAATCACGACCAGGGAGGTTGGCTTTGTACCGGCGCTCGGATCCAGCCGCGACGCCAATTCCTGGTTAAAGAGGAGCGATAGTTTCTGCTCCGGACTTACCATCGACTGCACATTGTTCTTCACATCAACACGAACTTTTTCCGTCCGCAGAGACAACGCGCCAGCACAAATCATCGAAACAATGATTCCGGCCGTGCCCACTTCCAGAAGAAATTTCCGCCCCTTTCGGTCCACCAGCATGACGCCACCAATCGTGGCAAAGAAATTGACGAAGGTGAACAGCACGTAGCCAATGTGCGCCGCCAGATCGGAAAGCCCGCTTTGCAGCAGAATATTCGCGTTGTACGCGATGATCGAATTAATGCCCGTGGTCTGCTGCACGGTCAAAATCACACACGCCAGCACAAACGGGATCACGTATTTCCGTTTCAGCAACGATTCCTTCACCTTCTTGCCCGCGCTAGCTGCTCTCTCGCTGGCCAGAACTTGCTCCATCTCGCGCAGTTCGAGATCGGCTTCCGCGTTGCTGCGAGACCGCAGCAGAGCCGCGTACGACGCGTCTTTCTTCCCGCGCCGCAGCAGCCAACGCGGAGACTCACTCAGCATAAAGCTGCCGATTACAAATAAAATACCCGGCGGCAATGAGACCCAGAAAATCCCGCGCCATGCCGCGTCTTTGAACGCGAACACCGCAGCCGCATTCCCGGTTTGTGCGACATGACCGAGCCGCAGACTGAACAGAAACGCGATCAGCGCCGCAACCGCGATCCCCGCCGTGAGTAGCCACTGAAAGATCCCCGTTCCCTGCCCGCGCTTCGCCGCGGTGAGACATTCCGCCAGATACAGCGGCACGACTACCCCGATCAAGCCCGCGCTCACGCCCTGCAACAATCGCCCGAAGACGAGCGGTCCGTATCCGTGCGCAAGCGCGATCATGGGAATACTCAGCACGAACATGATCCCGCTCACCACCATCAACCATTTCCGGCCCAACCCGTCCGCGAGCAGACCGGCAAAGAGCGTCGAGAGCACGCTGCCCAGCAGCACCGCCGCGACCACAATCGACAACTGCCCGGCATTCAGCCCCGAAGTCGCTTCCAGATACGGCAACGCCCCGGCGATGATGCCGACATCCACGCCATACAGCAGCCCGCCCAGCCCCGCCACGATCAGCAGAAATCGGTTGTAAAAGATTCTCTTACTGTCGAGTGTGGAGGCCGTCCCCGTCGCAAGTTCAGCCGTCATGGAATGGTTTCATCCTGGATATTCTGGAACGATTCGGTGCCGTACGAGCACTCGATTGTAACGTAGGACGCGAGGGCGGCAAGGAAAGTGCTATAGGTCAGCAGCAGTGTTACACGCCACGCCTCCGGAGTGCCGGGGGAATCTGTGCCCGGGGTTGTTTTGCATAGCTGGGCTTCTCGCTCCGATCCTCGTTGACGCCCGCCACTGGTGGCCACGAAAACCGAAAAAGTGGATTCGAGTGTACTCGCCTGACTTGGACAGTTGAGAAAAAACTTCTTTCCTGGGCCAATCCGGCGATCAATTCACGCTACGCCGTCGCATCAAGTGTCGAGTTGCAACTCCAGTTGGGTCGCCCCAGCGAAATCCCCCATCCGAGTGGGCACTACGATCCAACTTCCGCGACCCGACGCGGCCTTCGAACGAAGTAGTAGATGAGCGCGCCGATCCAATGCGTGAAGATGATGATCAAGATCCAGATTAGCTTGTCGTTCCCGGCCGCAGACTCCTTCGTGGCACAATCGATGATCATGAAAACCCAGAAAACGCTGGCTCCTAGTAGAAGACCTACGATTATTAAATGAAAGACCATAGTCAGCTCCAATCTGAGGACATCGAACGGGACATTTTAGCCAAAAGCCTAAGTCGACGTGGGTATTGGCGAGGAGATTGTAAACTTTGGAACCCACGCGATTACACTCATCCGGAATGGCTGCCGTGGGCGAATGAATCCTGCAAGCTCCTTACCGCCTTAGTTACAGAAGTCATCTGGCCGCGACTGATCTAGTTAGAAACAATACAGATACACCGGAATCTCCCCTGCAAGGCTGAAAACGCGCATTCGTAATTGCGTCGACGGCCAGACACACGTGCGCGAAAAGGTAACGGACGAAAGACACGTGCGTAAAAGATTAAGGGTCTTGGAACGCGCGGAGTGACCGTAGATCCTGCGCAACTGCCGTCAAGTTGAGCAACTGACCTTTGAGGTTCGAGAGCTTGGAGAAAACACGCGACCAGAAAATTCGCGGCGGGTCGAAGACGCAGCTCATTGAGCAGATCAAGGTCTGTCTGCACTCGGGCGACTATTCTCGCGCCCTGGACTCGTTGCGGGGCGCAGCCGCCGACTTCCCAGACGATGCGGAGTTCCTGGAAGTTGAAAAGCTGGCCCAGGATGGCGCGAAGCGCAATGCCGAAGCCAACCGGCTTATCACCGAAAGCCAGGAACTGTTCGCGCAGCGGAAGTCGGCGGAAGCGATTCAGTTGCTGCGCGAAGCTTACGAACTGGACAAAAACAATTCTCTGGCCCGGGCGATTTTGGCCAATGCTCTGGTTGAGCATGCGAATTCCCTTGTAGAAAACGAATGGTGGGAAGCTGAGAACCTGGCCCGGCAGGCACTCGGGCTCAACCCGGTGCATCCCACAGCGAAAACCATCTATGGGCTGATCATTGAGCGGAAAAAAGTGAGCTCACTCGAGGAATGGGTTGCGCGAGCGGACAAACTGCAGTCCTCCGGCGATCTATTCGCAGCGTTGGCCTGGGTGGCCGAAGGATTGGCGGTTCATCCCAATGATCCCAAGTTACTTCAGATCCAGGAAGCAATTCAGCGGGAACAGGGCGCCAAGCGGCGCCAGACTCGCCGTAGCGATCTGCAGAACCTGCGGCGCATGGAAGCGGAAATCGATAAAGCCGCGGACGCTGCCGCCAAACGAGCATTAGGGGACCAAATACAGGGGCTCGCCGCCAAGTACTGGACGGATGGAGAAATCCTAGCTATCGCGAATGGGCTCCTGCAGCGGCTGGGATTGGTAACCCAGGACAGTCCGGCTGCATCGGCGCACGGCAAAAACGTGCCGGTGATTTTTTACGTTCCGCGACCAAGCGCCTCGCGCGCCGCGCCGAGCGAGCCTCCAGAAAGCCCCGCTGTACCGAGACGAGCTCCGCCGAAACCAATGCCGCAGCGAAGCGAAGACAACAGGACTGTCCGGCCTAAGCAAGTTCCGGCGAGGGTCGTGCCCCCGCAGGTTGTGTCGCCGCAGGTCGTGCCGCAGGAGAAAGTCGCGCCCACTCCGCCGCAGCCGCAACTGCCGATACCACTTCCTGTTTCTGTGGCCCCGGTTTCCACACCCGCGGCCAAAGTCCCGCGATCGTCGAAGCGAAAACAAGCGACGGAATCGAAGGT
>Ga0335072_10006519_pt1 | contig 17044 bp, 14 predicted proteins | sample Lox_Sample_21_FD_206725 | JGI IMG/M metagenome (GOLD analysis project Ga0335072, IMG submission 206725) | Soil microbial communities from Loxahatchee National Wildlife Refuge, Florida, United States - Lox_Sample_2.1 | ecosystem: Environmental > Terrestrial > Soil > Wetlands | place: USA...
TGGAGAACGGGGCGGACGATTACATCACCAAGCCCTTCTCGCCGCGGGAGCTGCTGGCGCGGATCGGCGCCGTGCTGCGCCGGGCGGGCACCGTCGGCCTCAACCAGGTGATCGAGTTCGAAGGCCTCAAGCTGGATCAGCAGGGCCAGCGGATCACCGTCAATGACGAGGTGCTGCCGCTCGCGCGCACCGAATTCCGCATGCTCGAGTTCTTCATGACCCGGCCGGAGCGGGTGTTCAGCCGCGAACAGCTCATCGCGCGGCTCTGGGGCAGTGACACCAGCGTCGAAGACCGGACGATCGACGTCTGCATTCGCAGGCTCCGCATGGCACTGGAGCCGTACGGTCTGGATCGCTATATTCAGACGGTGCGCAGCGCGGGTTATCGTTTCTCCAACAAGGCGCAGTGAGGCACCGCTGCAACCGGCAACTCAGGCATGGTGGTTTGCGGCCGGGCGATTGCTCACAACGGTCATCGCCGGTCTCATCATTGGCGCATTGCTCGGCAGCATCTGGGGCGGTCTCGCCTGCGCGCTTGCGGTCCATCTCACCTGGCAGCTCGTCGTGCTGTTCAGGGTGGAATGGTGGCTGCGACACCGCAGTTTTCAGGACCCTCCCGACGTCGGTGGCGTATGGGGCGAGATCATCTCGCAGATCGTGCGGTTGCACCGCCGCAAACGTTTCCACAAGCAGCGGTTCGTACAGCTCATGCGCCAGCTGCAGAGCTCCACGGCGGCGCTGCCCACCGGCGTGGTCATCCTCAATCCGCAACGCGAGATCGTCTGGTTCAACCGGATGGCCGGCAGGCTTCTGGATCTGCGGCGCACCGCGGACCTCGGCCTGAGGATCGGGAACCTGCTGCGCGAGCCCGAGTTCGCGCGCTATCTCGAGCTGCAGGACTACGTGAATCCGGTAACCATCCGGCGTGCGAACCGCGAGGACTGTTACCTGTCGCTGCAGGTCGTCCCCTATGGGGACGGACAGCAGCTGCTGCTCGTGGCCGATGTGTCGCGGCAGATGCGCCTCGAAGCCGTCCGTCGGGATTTTGTCGCCAACGCCTCGCACGAGCTGCGCTCGCCGCTCACCGTGATCTCCGGCTACCTCGAGACCCTCAGCCAGGACCCGGCGCTCGACAGGGATCTCGCGGGACCGGTGGCGGAGATGCGCCGCCAGGCGGAGCGCATGACGGCCATCATCGAGGATCTGCTCGAGCTGTCGCGCCTCGAACAGACGGGGGAGCGCGTCGGCGGCGAGCCGATCGACGTGCCGGCGATGCTCGCGCTGCTGCGCAAGGATGTGCTCGCCCGGCCCGTCCACCCGCGGGAAGTACGGGTGCGCGTCGATTCCGACGCCATACTGATTGGCGTGGAATCGGAGATCCATTCCGCCTTCTCCAACCTGGTCGACAACGCCGCCAAATACACCCCCGCGGACGGCTCCATCGAGATGCGTTGGTGGGTCGATGAGGACGGTGGCCACTTCTCGGTGAGCGACACCGGGATAGGCATACCTTCCGAGCACATCCCGCGGCTTACGGAACGCTTCTACCGCGTGGACCAGGGCCGCTCGCGCGCGACGGGCGGGTCCGGTCTCGGCCTCGCCATCGTCAAGCACGTCCTGCAGCGACATGGAGCGGAGCTGGAGGTACGCAGCACGATCGGCAAAGGCAGCACGTTCTCGTGCCACTTCCCGCCGCAGCGCGTGCACGCCGCCCGTGCTGTAACGGCCGTGTAAAAGTGATGCACGCGCACATCTGACCGCCGGTGTTTCAGCTATGATCCGCAACCGAGCCGGAGAACGACCTGATGGAAACCGCCGACCTCAGCCACCACATCTCCCGTCGCTTCAACGAGGACCTCGAGCGCGTGCGCAGCAAAGTGCTCGCCATGGGCGGCTTCGTGGAGCAGCAGCTGCAGAAAGCCATTACGGCGCTGACCGAGGGCGACAGCACTCTCGGCGAGTCGGTGGCCCTCGGGGACTTCCAGGTGAACAACATGGAGGTCTCGATCGACGAGGAGTGCAGCCGGATTCTGGCGACCCGCGCGCCCGCGGCGGGCGATCTGCGCGTCATCGTCGCCATCATCAAGACCATCACCGATCTCGAGCGCATCGGTGACGAGGGTGAGAAGATCGGCTACATCGCCTCGCGGCTGGCGACCATGGAGCGGCCCGCGGACAAATACCGGGAGATCAAGCATCTCGGCCGCATCGTTTCGGAGATGGTTCACGATGCCCTCGATGCCTTTGCCCGCATGGATGCGGAATCGGCCCTGCGCGTCGCGCGCCAGGATCGGCTGGTCGACGAGGAGTACGAGGCCATCCAGCGGCAGAGCATCACGTTCATGATGGAGGATCCGCGCACGATTCGCCGCGCGCTGGACGTCATGTGGGTCGTGCGCGCTTTGGAGCGTATCGGCGACCACGCCAAGAACATCAGCGAGTACGTCATTTACATGGTGTACGGAAAGGATGTCCGGCACACCTCGCTCGATGACGTCGAGCGTGAATTGCGGGAGCGGGCGGCTCCCGGTGGCGAGCCGCGGCCCGCGGCTACCCCATGAGCGGAGCGCCGCTGGCCGCCAGCCGGTCCGCAAGCGTGTTTTCCTGCCGGGCGATCAACTTCGCCGGCTTCCTGATCTGCGCCGGGCTGATCGCCTACGCCCTGTACGCGCAGTTCAAACTCGGACTCGACCCGTGTCCGCTCTGCATCTTCCAGCGCATCGGCATCATCGCGCTCGGCCTGGTGTTTCTGGTCGCCGCGCTGCACAACCCGCGCAAATGGGGTACGGGTGTGTACGCCGGCCTCATCCTGATCGCGGCCCTCGCCACCGTGGCGGTTGCCGCGCGCCAGCTCTACATCCAACACCTGCCGCCGGGAGCCATTCCCTCGTGCGGCGCGCCGCTTTCGATGATGATGAAGTTCATGCCGCTCACCGCGGTGATCCGCAAGGTTCTCAGCGGCAGCGGCGAGTGCGGCATCGTCAATTGGCGGTTTCTGGGCCTCGCGATGCCGGCGTGGGTGCTGATCTGGGCGGTTTGCCTCGGTGCCGGGGGCGTGCTCGCGAACGTCAGGCGGACGTGATCCCTCCGCTCAGGCACATGGATGTGCCCCGCCGCCGAAGGTGGCGGAGGTCGCGGGCAAAAACCGCGCTTTTGCTTGCGACCGCGCTGGGCCGGCCAGGATGGCCGGATCCAGCGCCTAAACAAGGAGGTTTCGCAGCACGTTGAAGTACATGCGATGGAGCGCGTCGATGTCCGCGAGCCGCACGCACTCATTCACCTTGTGGATTGATGCGTTCACGACCCCGAGCTCCACCACCTGCGCACCAAGCGGCGCGATGAATCGCCCGTCAGACGTGCCGCCGCCAGTCGACAGCTTGGGCGCGCGGCCGGTCACTTCCTGGATTGCCGCCCGGACGCCTTCCGAAAGCTTTCCCGCCGGCGTATAGAACGGCTCGCCGGATACGTACCATTCCAGCGTGTAGCGCACTCCGTGCTTGCGCAGGATGCCCTCGACCGTCTCCTTCAATCCTTCGAGCGTCTGCACCGGCGAATAGCGCAGGTTGAAACGCGCCTTGAGCTCACCGGGAATGACGTTCGGCGCCCCGGTGCCGGCATTGAGGTTCGAGATCTGGAAGCTCGTCGGATCGAAGTGCTCCGTCCCCTGGTCCCACACACGGCTGGTCAGCTCGGCGAGAGCCGGCGCAAGGGTATGGACCGGATTCTCCGCCAGGTGAGGGTAGGCCACGTGGCCCTGCACGCCATGGACCGTCAGACGGGCGCTGAAGGAGCCCCGCCGGCCGATCTTGATGGTGTCTCCGATGGCCGCTTCGCTCGAGGGCTCGCCCACGAGGCACCAGTCGATCCGCTCCGATCGCGCGGCCAGGGCTTCGACGACCCGCTTGGTGCCGTCGACCGAGGGTCCTTCCTCGTCGCTGGTGATCAGGAAGGCGATGCGGCCGCGGTGTGCAGGATGGACAGTGACGAACTCCTCGGTGGCGGTGATCATCGCCGCCAGGCCGCTTTTCATGTCGGCCGCGCCCCTGCCGTAGAGCATGTCGTCGCGAACCGTCGGTACGAAGGGATCGCTGCGCCACTCTTCCAGCGGGCCGGTCGGCACCACATCAGTGTGCCCGGCAAAGCAGAACACCGGACCGTCGTCGCGGCCGTGCCGCGCCCAGAAATTGTCCACACTGCCGAAACGCAGCGGCTCGACCTCGAAGCCGACCGCCCGCAGGCGACGCATCATCACCTCCTGGCAGCCCTCGTCGGCGGGCGTCACGGAGCGGCGGGTCATGAGGTCACGGGTGAGATCGAGAGTGGCGGACATGTCTCCATCCGGGTGCGCCGGGCATTCGGTGGGCGTTTATAAGGCGCGCGGCGGGGAGCATCAAGGCTTTTCGTCACCGGAGCGCTGCCGCCTGTCACGCGCGCGCAACGTTCAGCGGCAAGACTATGAAAGTCGAGGTAGCCGGGGGCCGGCCGAGCACCTGTCACACTGCCGTCACATTGATGTCATTTAATGCGGGCGCCGTGCTCTCGTCCCTCGAATCAGAACAACGTGGAGGTATCATGAACGTATTTCGTCCCGGCGCACAGCGCAAATCCATGGCAACACGCCTGATCGCGGTCGCCGCGGCCTCGGTTCTCAGCACCAGCGCCTTTGCCGCCGGGCAGATCACGGGTGCCGGCAGCACCTGGGTCTATCCGCTGGTCGCCAAATGGGCCGCGACCTATGCCCAGCAGACCGGGGTGCAGGTGAACTACCAGCCGATCGGCTCCGGCGGCGGCATCCAGCAGATCAAGGCCGGAACCGTGGCCTTCGGGGCAAGCGACATGCCGCTCACGCCCGACGTCCTCAGCCAGAGCCAGCTGATCCAGTTTCCCACCGCGATCGCGGGCGAGGATATCGTTTACAACATTCCTGGCGTGCAATCGGGACAGCTCCTGCTGACGGGGCCGGTGATCGCCGATATCTATCTGGGCAAGGTCACAAAGTGGAACGATCCGGCCATCCGGAAACTCAATCCGAGCCTTCACCTGCCCGACATGGCGATCAGCGTGGTGCACCGGTCCGACGGGTCCGGCACGACCTTCACATTTGCGGACTATCTCTCCAAGGTGAGCCCGGAGTGGAAGCAGAAAGTCGGCGAGAGCACGTCGATCAACTGGCCGACGGGCATCGGTGGCAAGGGCAATCAGGGCGTGGCGGGCTACGTCCAGCGCCTTCAGGGCTCGATCGGCTACGTGGAGTACGCGTACATCCTCGAGAATCACATGGATTACGCGCGCATGATCAACCGCGCGGGCAAGGTGGTGAGTCCGAGCCTCGAGGGCTTCCAGGCCGCCGCCGCCAACGTCGATTTCACGAAAGTGCAGGACTTCTACGTGATCCTGACGGACCAGCCCGGCGCGCAGAGCTGGCCCATCTCCGGCTGCACGTGGGAGATCCTGCGCAAGAGCGCGCCCAAGTCGGTGAACGAGCCGGTGACGCAGTTCTTCCTCTGGGGATTCGAGCACGGGCAGGACATGGCGAAGTCGATCGCGTTCGGGCCGCTGCCCCCGACCACGGTGCGCGCGATCCAGAAATACTGGAAACAGAATCTGGGTATATGAGCAGCGATCGCCCGCGAAACATGCAGCCGCGGGCGATCGAATTGAGGTAGTCTCGGGATCGGGCGGCTGTCCCGCGAGGCAGCCGCCCTTCCGACTGTATAGCGATTACGATACCGGGATGTGGTCATGAGCAGCGCGGTGGCGTTCGATGCAAAGCGCATGTCCGGCCAGCGCCTCAAGGAACGGATCTTCCACGCCACGACGCTCGCGGCGGCGCTTCTCGTGCTGGCGCTTCTCGGCGGGGTCGCCGTTTCGCTCATCCACGGCGCCTGGCCAGCGCTCTCGCACTTCAAGCTCGCCTTCCTGACCCGGCAGATCTGGGACCCGGTCTCAGACCAGTTCGGTGCGTTGGGGGCGGTCTACGGCACGGTCGTGACATCGATCATCGCGATGCTGCTCGCGCTTCCGGTCAGCTTTGGCATCGCGGTATTCCTGACGGAACTCGCCCCGTCATGGCTCAAGCGGCCGATCGGCGTTGCGATCGAGCTGTTGGCCGCGATTCCCAGCATCATCTATGGCTTCTGGGGGCTGTTCGTCCTCGCGCCGCTGCTGCAGGTCCATGTCGAGCCGTGGATCACTAGCACGCTCGGCGCACTGCCCGGGGTGGGTGTGCTCTTTCGCGGCGCTCCTTTCGGAATCGGCGTTCTGACCGCGGGCATCGTGCTCGCGATCATGGTCGTGCCGTTCATCGCCGCCGTCATGCGCGATGTCTTCGAGACCGTGCCCGATGTGCTGAAAGAGTCGGCCTACGGTCTCGGAGCGACGACGTGGGAAGTGATATGGCGGGTCGTCGTGCCGTATTCGCGCACCGGCATGGTGGGCGGGACGATGCTCGGCCTCGGTCGCGCCCTCGGCGAGACCATGGCCGTGACGTTCGTGATCGGCAACGCCCACGAGATCTCGCGCTCGCTGCTCGATCCCGGCACGACGATTTCGGCGGCGATCGCCAACGAGTTCACGGAAGCGACTACGAAACTCTACGCCTCCTCGCTCATCGCGCTCGGGGCTCTCCTCTTCGTCATCACGTTCACGGTGATCGCCCTGGCGCGGCTCATGCTGCTGCGGCTCGATCGGCGCGCTCTCTCCTCGGTATGAGTCGCCGCGCCTTTCGCAAGATCATCAATTGGCTCGCGCTCGGGCTGTCAGGAGTCGCGACCCTGGTGGGACTGCTGGTGCTCGGGGCGCTGTTGTGGTCGCTGCTGAAGCAGGGACTCGGGCATCTCTCGATGAGCGTGTTCACCAACATGACACCCCCGCCGGCGACTCCCGGGGGCGGACTGCTGAATGCGATCTACGGCAGCGCCATCATGACCCTGATCGGCATTCTGATCGGAGGGCCGATCGGCGTGTTGGCGGGCACTTACCTGGCCGAGTACGGCCGCGGCTCACGCTTGAGCACGGTCATACGGTTCATCAACGATGTGCTACTGAGCGCCCCGTCGATCATCATCGGGCTGTTCGTTTACGAGCTGGTGGTGGTGCCGATGGGGAATTTCTCCGCCATTTCGGGCGCCATCTCGCTGGCGATCATCGCCATGCCGGTCATCGTGCGCACGACCGAGGACATGCTCAACCTGGTTCCGCAGGGAGTCAAGGACGCCTCCACGGCGATGGGCGCCTATCCATGGCGGACCATCATGAGCGTCGCCTATCCGGCCGCACGCAGCGGCATGCTGACGGGCCTGCTGCTGGCGGTGGCGCGCATCAGCGGCGAGACGGCGCCGCTGCTCTTCACCGCTCTCAACAACCAGTTCTGGAGCACTGACCTCAGGACGCCGATGGCGAACCTGCCGGTGGCGATCTTCCAGTTCGCGCTGAGCCCATATGAGAACTGGCAGCAGCTCGCGTGGGAAGGAGCGCTCATCATCACCTTCGCGATCCTGATCCTGAGCATCATCGCCCGCGTGGTGGTCGCCAGACTGGGTCCCGGGACGGCCCGCAGATGAGCGTGCCGCAGCGACAGTTGGATACCGGGCGGCCGGAAGAGGGCGCCGCGGGCGTCAAGATCGAAGTCCGGCATCTGAACTTCTATTACGGCTCGTCGCACGCCCTGAAGGACGTCAGCCTCACCCTGCGCGACCGGAGCATCACGGCCTTCATCGGCCCCTCCGGATGCGGCAAGTCCACGCTGCTGCGGGTCTTCAACCGCATGTACACCCTCTATCCGGGACACCGCGCCGTCGGACAGGTGCTGCTCGACGGCGAGGACATCCTGGCGCCGTCGGTCGATGTCGCGGACCTGCGGCTGCGCGTCGGCATGGTGTTCCAGAGGCCGACCCCGTTCCCGATGTCGATCTTCGAGAACGTCGCCTTTGGCCTGCGCCTCTCGCGCGGCATCGGCAGGGGGGAGCTGCGCGAGCGGGTTCACGCGGCATTGCACGATGCCGCCATGTGGGAAGAGGTCAAGGACAAGCTGAATGAGGACGGGCGCAGCCTCTCGGGCGGTCAGCAGCAGAGGCTCTGTATTGCGCGTACCATAGCGCTGGAGCCGGAAGTGATCCTGTTCGACGAGCCGACCGCCGCGCTCGATCCCATCTCGACCCTGCGGGTCGAGGAGACGCTGCAGAGTCTGCGCGAGAAATACTGCATCGCCATCGTGACGCACAACCTGCAGCAGGCGGCCCGAGTGTCCAACTTCACGGCCTTCATGTACCTGGGCGAGCTCATCGAGATGGGATCCACGGGACAGATATTCACCGCGCCCAAGAACCGCCGGACCGATGACTACGTCACGGGCAGGTTCGGGTGAGCGCGGTGGCGAGCGAAGACATGAAGCACGAACCCAGACGGGCTGATTCCAACACCGCAGGCGGCTCCGATGGCGGCCGTCGCTTCGGCGATGGCGGCCTGAATCTCAAGCCGAGTGGCCGCGTGCACATGCCGGAAAGCCTGGAGGGCGGATCGCCTTCACGTCCGGTGGGCGACATTGCCGTCGAGGACGCCGTTTTCTCCTGCCGCGATGTCAGCGTTCTCTACGGCGAAAAGCCGGCGCTGAAGAATGTGTCCATCGATGTCGCGCGGCGCCAGGTTCTCGCGGCCATCGGACCGTCCGGCTGCGGCAAATCGACTTTCCTGCGCTGTCTCAACCGCATGAACGACACCATTGCCGGCGCGCGCGTCACGGGCAGCATCACGCTCGACGGCCAGGATATCTACTCGAAGCGCCAGGACCTCGCGCAGCTGCGCGCCCGCATCGGCATGGTGTTCCAGAAGCCGAATCCCTTTCCGAAGTCGATCTACGACAACGTCGCCTACGGCCCGCGCATCCACAAGCTCGCCCGCAGCCGCGCCGACCTCGACGAGATCGTGTTCACCAGCCTGCAGCGCGCAGGTCTCTGGGACGAGGTCAAGGACCGCCTGAGCTCACACGCCGTCGGCCTTTCCGGCGGCCAGCAGCAGCGCCTCTGCATAGCCCGCACCCTGGCCGTCCAACCCGAGGTCATCCTCATGGACGAGCCGTGCTCCGCCCTCGACCCCATCGCCACCGCCCACGTCGAGGACCTGATCGAGCAACTCCGCGCCTCCTACGCCATAGTCATCGTGACGCACTCAATGCAACAGGCCGCCCGCGTCTCCCAACGCACCGCCTATTTCTACATGGGCCAACTGATCGAAGTAGGCGACACCGACCGCATCTTCACCAACCCGCAGCACCGCCTGACGGAAGACTACATCACCGGGCGTTTCGGGTAACGCCGACCGTCCGATCGCCGTCCATCCCCTGAGATGGGGACTTGGTTGAAATGGCATTTCCCGGGGCGTGAAAAACAGGGGATGTTTTTCCGGCAGCCTACAGGGACGTACTCGCGGCGGCCCGGGAAATGCTATTTTAAGCGAGGCCCCGGAGACCTGTATATCACACGCCTAATTCCGCCGCCCGCAACAGCTCATTGATCGAAGTTTTGGCGCGCGTCTGCGCATCGACGCGCTTCACGATCACCGCGCAGTAGAGGCCGTACTTTCCGTCAGCCGAAGGTAACGTCCCGGGCACCACCACCGACCCCGCGGGGATCCGCCCCTGCAGTATATGCCCCGTGGTGCGGTCATAGATGCGCGTGCTCTGGCCGATGAACACCCCCATCGAGATGACCGAGCCCGCCTCGACGACGACTCCCTCGACGACCTCGGAGCGGGCTCCGATGAAGCAGTCGTCCTCGATGATCGTCGGGCTGGCCTGCAGCGGCTCCAGCACTCCACCGATGCCGACACCTCCCGACAGGTGGACGTTGCGGCCGATTTGCGCGCAAGACCCGACCGTCGCCCAGGTGTCGACCATCGTGCCCGCGCCCACGTATGCCCCGATGTTGACGTAGCTCGGCATCAGCACGACATTGGGGGCGACAAACGCTCCCCTGCGAACGACAGCGTGCGGTACGACGCGCGCGCCAGCCGCGCGCATCTCCTCCTCCGTCGAGCCGGCATATTTCAGCGGCACCTTGTCGTAGAACCGGGTGTAACCCGCATCCATCACCACGTTGTCGTGCGTGCGGAAGTAGAGCAACACGGCTTTCTTGAGCCATTCGTTGACGACCCAGATGCCGTCCTTCTGCTCGGCGACACGCGCGCTGCCCGAGTCGAGCAGCCTGATGCATTCCTCCAACACGTCCTCGAGGCCCGTGGGAATGTTCTTCGGGGTGATCTCGGCGCGGAACTCGAAGGCGGCATCGATCGCGGACTGGAGATTCTTCAGATCGTTCATGATGGGTTCCGTTGCACGAATTCGCGGATGCGCCCGGCGGCCTCGACACACTGATCCAGCGGCGGCACGAGTGAGATGCGCACGCGCCCGGAGCCCGGATTTCCGTTCCCGCCCTCGCGCGCAAGGTAAGTGCCCGGCAGCACGGTAACCGCCTGGCTGCCGTAGAGGTCACGCACGAAACGCTGGTCGTCGCCGCGTACATCGGGCCATAGATAGAACGCGCCGTCGGGGCGCGGGATGTCGAAGCAGGGTGCGAGAATCGGCAGCACCCGCTCGAATTTCTGCTGGTACAGGCGGCGGTTGCGCACCGCGTACTCCTCGTCCTGCCACGCCGTCACGCTCGCAAGCTGCGTCGGCACGGCCATGGCGCTCCCGTGATAGGTCCGATATAGAAGGAACTTTGACACAATAGCGGGATCGCCGCACACGAAACCCGACCTCAGCCCCGGCACGCTCGAGCGCTTGGAGAGGCTATGGAACACCACGCAGCGCTCGAAGCCGCCGTGGCCGGCGGCCAGGCAGGCTTCGAGCAGCCCCGGGGGAGGGGAGCTCTCGTCCAGATAGATCTCCGCGTAGCACTCGTCCGCGGCGACGATGAAGTCAAACCGCTCGGCGAGCTCGAGCGCACGGCGCAGGCAAGCGAGAGACAGCACCCTGCCGGTCGGGTTGCCCGGACTGCACAGAAACAACACCTGACACCGGCGCCAGATGCTCTCCGGCACCGCATCGAGATCCGGGGTGTAGTCGTTGGCGGCGGTGGTGTCCAGAAAATGGGCGTTCGCTCCGGCGAGCAGGGCCCCGCCTTCGTAGATCTGGTAGAACGGGTTCGGCATCACCACCAGTGGTTTGCCCTGAGCGTCGACCGCTGCCTGCACGAAGGAGAACAACGCCTCGCGAGTGCCGTTGACCGGGAGGACCATCGTGGCGGCATCGACGCTTTGGGCCGGTAGGCGATAGCGCTTCTCCAGCCAACGCGCGCAAGCTGAGCGGAGCTCGGGGAGGCCAGCGGTGGCGGGATACGTGCCCAGACGGTGGAGGTTGTCGCGCAGGGTAGCCAGGACGTTTGCAGGGGGCTCATGGCGAGGTTCGCCGATCCACATGTCGATGGGAGCCAGGCCGGACGGTGCAGTGACCCCTGACTTGAGCCGCGCCAGGCGCTCAAAGGGATACGCATGCAGTCTATCCAGCAGATGATTCATCACATCATCATCGGAAGCCGGGGACTTGGCTCGAAAGGCATTTCCCGGGGCCTGAGAAACAGGACGTTTTTCCGGCAGCCTACATGGACGTACTCGCGGCGGCCCGGGAAATGCCTTTCGAGTCGAGTCCCCGCCGTCTGAATGCGACGCTCTGAAGTCATCAGTTTACGCCGGCCTAACCCGCTTCGCGGCGGTCAAGCGCGCGCGAGAGACTCTCCCGCAGGCGCTCTCCCGCCCCGGCATCGAGCGGCCGCCCGTCGAAGTCGGTGACGTAGAAGACGTCTTCCGCGCGCTCACCGACAGTCATGATCTTGGCAGCCTGCAGCTCCACTCCCTGCTCCATCAGAACCTTGCCGACGTCACAAAGCAGCCCCGGCCGGTCGCCCGCCGTCAGCTCCAGCACGGACCTCCGGTTCCGCTCATCCACACTGAGCGCAATGAGCGTCGCCGTATGAAACATGCGCGCCTGCCGGGGTGCCCGGCGATGAACCGCGAAAGGCGTGTCCTCCGGCCTCTGCAGCGATCGCCAAAGCGCGTGCTCGATCTCTTCCTCCCGATCCCGGTCCGTGATCGGCGCCCCGTCATCCTCCAACACATGGAAGAGATCGAGGCTGAACCCATCCCCCGTCGGCGTGATCCGCGCATCGACGATGTTGAGTCCCAACTGATCGAGCACCGCAGTCGTGCGCGCGAACCCATGCCGCCGCGCGCGCGCGTAGATGAGCACAGCGGTAGTGCCGCGCAAGCTCTGCGGATCCAGCGCGATCAGCGGCTCATCCGAGTTCGGGTCCCGCTCCGCGAGCAGCCGCGAGTGCCACGCGACCTCCTCCGGCGAGTGCTGCAGAAAATACGTGGTGGAGAAGCGCGTCCAGGCCCGCTCGATGTCCGGCGCCGGCAGATTGCGCTCCTGCATCAGGCGGCGGGCGGCCTCCTGCGTCTCACGGACCAGCTGCTCCTGGTCGATGGGCGCCTCGAGGCCGCGGCGCAGCGCCCGCCGCACCCGATGATAGAAGTCGTGGAAGAGCGAAGCCTTCCATGAATTCCACAGCTTGGGGTTGGTGCCGCGCACGTCCGCGCAGGTGAGCACGTAGAGGTAGTCGAGATGCGCCTCATCACCCACGGTGCGGGCGAACGCGTTGATCACCTGCGGGTCGGAGATGTCCTGTTTCTGGGCCGTGATCGACAAGGTGAGGTGGCTGCGCACCAGCCAGGCCACCATGCGCGCGTCATAAGGCGAGAGCCCCTGCTCCAGGCAGAAGGCTTCGGCGTCCACCGCGCCGAGGTCGGAATGATCGCCGCCGCGGCCTTTGGCGATGTCGTGAAACAGCGCCGCCAGGTAGGCGACCTCGGGCCGCGGCAGTGCCTGCATGATGCGCGAGGCTTCCGGCAGCTCGTGATCGTACCTCGGGATTGCGAACCGTCTGAGGTTGCTCACCACGAAAAGCGTGTGCGCATCCACCGTGTAGGCGTGAAAGAGGTCGTACTGCATCCGGCCGACGATGCGCCCGAAAGCCGGGATGTAACGGCCCAGCACTCCGTAGCCGTTCATCCGCCGCAGCTCGTGGGTGACGCCGGCCGGCGCCCGCACGATCTCGAGGAACAGGCGATGATGGCGCGGGTTCTGGCGGAATTCCTCGTCGATGAGCCAGAGACTGCGCGCGACGGCGCGCATGGTCGCGGCGCGCACTCCCTTGATGTCGGGATTCTGCTGCAGCAGCACGAAGAGCTCGAGCAGCGCCGACGGGACGCGGGCGAACACATCCTCGCTGACAGCTTCGAGCGACCCGTTGCGCACCTGGAAGCGGGCGTTGAGCGGCCGGGGCGGCTCGTTCTCCGTCTGCAGCGCCTCGCGGAAGAGCTGCAGCAGCAGCTCGTTCAACAGGCTGACATCCTTGACCGTGCGGTAGTAGCGCTGCATGAACTGCTCTACCGCCAGGGTGTAGGAAGCGTCCTCGTAGCCGAAGGTCTGCGCCAGCCTGAGCTGATGATCGAATAGCAGGCGGTCCTCGCGCCGTCCGGTGATGACGTGCAGGCCGAAGCGCACCTTCCAGAGGAACGACTGCGCCTGCTTCAGCCGCCGCAACTCCGCGATCGTGAGAAAGCCGTTGGTGACCAGCCCATCGAGCGTATCGGAGCCGAAACGGCGCTTGGCAACCCAGGCGATGGTCTGGATGTCGCGCAGCCCCCCGGGGCTCGTCTTGACGTTGGGCTCCAGGTTGTAGGCGGTGTCGTTGGCCTTGAGGTGACGCTCCGATTGCTCGCGCACCTTCGCCTCGAAGAATTCCTTCACGGGCCAGATCCGATCCGGCGCGAGCGCGGCCTGCATGTCGGCAAGAAGTGCCGCGTTGCCCGAGAGCAGCCGCGCCTCGATGAGCGTCGTCATCACGCTGACGTCGGCGACGCTTTCGGCCGCGCATTCCTCCACCGTGCGTACGCTGTGGCCAACCTCGAGCCCGATGTCCCAGAGGAAGGCGAGCAGGCGTTCGGTCGCCCCGCGCTCCGCGGCGTCCGGTGCCCGGGGCACGAGAAGCAGGATGTCGATGTCGGAGCAGAGGTGCAGCTCGCCGCGTCCGTAGCCGCCCACCGCGACCAGCGACCAGGAGATCATCGAGGCGATCGAATGTGTGCGCCACGACTCCCGCAGCACCACATCGACCAGCGCCGCCCGGGCGTGCACCAGCGTCTCAACGGGCTCTTCGGCCAGGAATCGGGTCTTCAGCTCCTCGTGAGCCTGGCGCAGCAGCTCACGCCATGTCGCGCTCGATCCCTGCGCCTCGGCGAGCAGGGACGGCAGGCGCTGCAGCCAGGGCCAGCCCGGATCGGCGGGCGGGGGGGGCAGCGTTTCCTCGAGGAGATCGACGTCTCCGGCGGCCATGGGGGTGCTCAGTGCACCCGCCGCTCGGCGGCGCCGAGCGTGAGCACCTCGTGGCCCTGCTCCGTGACCAGCACCGTGTGCTCCCACTGTGCCGAGAGCGAGTGGTCCTTCGTGATCACCGTCCAGCCATCCGGCAGGAGGCGCACGTGACGCTTCCCGGCGTTGACCATCGGCTCCACCGTGAAAGTCATGCCCGCCTTGAGCTCGAACCCGGTGCCGGGCTCCCCGTAGTGCAGGACTTGCGGATCCTCGTGGTAGATGCGCCCGATGCCATGCCCGCAGTACTCGCGTACCACGGAGTAATTGTTCTGCTCGACGAAGGTCTGGATCGCGTGGCCGATATCGCCGAGCCGGGTGCCGGGGCGTACGGTCTGGATGCCGCGCCACATGGCCTCGAAGCAGGTCTCGGCGAGCCGCTGCGCATGGGCCGGGGGCTTGCCGACGAAGTACATGCGGCTGGTGTCGCCGTGAAACCCGTCCCGGATCACCGTGACGTCGATGTTCACGATGTCGCCGGCCTTGAGCCGCTTGTCGTTGGGGATGCCGTGGCAGACGACGTGATTGACCGAGGTGCAGATCGTCTTCGGGAACCCGCGGTAATTCAGGTTGGCGGGCACCGATTTCTGCACCTTGACGATATAGTCGTGGCAGATACGGTCGAGCTCGTCCGTGGTCACCCCGGGGACGACGAACTCGGTGATCATGTCGAGCACATCGGCGGCCAGATGGCCGGCGATGCGCATCTTTTCCTGCTCTTCCGGGGTTTTGATCGTCACGTGCATGGTGTTTCGATTCATGGTATAAAGCGCGGCCTTTTTTGGCAATTCTCGACTGTTCTCGTTAATTAACACACCACACGCGCATCGCTAAACCCACCGGCTGGGTGTCCTCGCCTAAGGATGAGGATGGCCGCGGGGATGCGCGGAGGCTCAACCCAAACAGGAGCATTTCATGTCCGGCGTGTCCATGCGACAGATGCTGGAAGCGGGGGTCCATTTTGGACATCAGACCCGCTTCTGGAACCCGAAGATGGCCCAATTCATCTTCGGCGAGCGTAACAAGATCCACATCATCAATCTCGAGAAGACGCAGCCGCTCTACACGGAGGCGGCCCAGTTCATCAAGGGCGTGGTCGCCGACGGCGGCACGGTGCTCTTCGTGGGCACCAAGCGCTCCGCCCGCGAGGCGATGCAGAAAGAGGCCGAGCGCTCCAGCCAGCCCTTCGTCAACCAGCGTTGGCTGGGGGGCATGCTGACGAACTTCAAGACCATCCGCCAGTCGATCAAGCGGCTGGGCGAGATCACCGAGCTGGCCACCTCGGGCGCGCTCGACAAGCGCGGCAAGAAGGAGGCCACCCAGTTGCGTCGCGAGATGGAGAAGCTGGAAAGGAGCCTCGGCGGGATCAAGCACATGGATTCCCTGCCGGATGCGCTTTTCGTGGTCGACGTCGGGCACGAGAAGATCGCCGTCGATGAGGCGAGGAAGCTCGGCATCCCCGTGGTGGCGATCGTCGACACCAATTGCTCCCCCGACGGGATCGACTACGTGATCCCCGGCAATGACGATGCCATGCGCGCCATCCAGCTCTACGCGGCGGGTATCGCCGACTCCGTGCTCGAGGGCAAGGAGTCCGTGCCGGCCGTCGCCGTGGGCGAGGACGAGTTCGTAGAGCTCGATGAGGCCGGCAATCCGCGTCGCAAGTCCGCGCGCGGCCGCCAGAAGCCCGCGGCCACGGTGCGCAGCAAGAAGGCTCCGGCGCGCCGTCGGCCGGCCCCGGTCAAGGCGCCTGCGGGTGCCGGCGTCCCCGAGGAAGTCGCGGGTGAAGAGGATGATCTGGACGGCGAGGAGCTGCCGGAGCTGGCCGCTTCCGGCGGCAGCGGCACCGGCGACAAGCCGGCTGCTCCCGCTCGGCGTCCGGGTGGTGGTGGCGCCGGCGGCGCGCGCCGCAGGTCCAAGCCCGGTGAGTGACCGATGAGCATCCCAGCAGATACCGTCAGGCAGCTTCGCGAGCGCACCGGCGCCGGCATGATGGAGTGCAAGAAAGCCCTGGTCGAAACGGGGGGTGACCTCGACGCCGCCGCGGAGCTCATGCGCAAGCAGGGCCTCGCCAAGGCGGACAAGAAGGCGACGCGCATCGCCGCCGAGGGCGTCATCGCCATTGAGCGCTCCGCCGACGGCCTCGCGGCCGCGATGGTGGAGGTCAACTGCGAGACGGACTTCGTGGCGCGGGAGCACGATTTCCGTGCCTTTGCCAAGGCCATTGCCCATCGCGCGGTGAGCGACCGCCCGCAGACGCTCGAAGCATTGCTGCAGGCGAAGCTCGAGGGCTCGGAGACCATCGAGGAGCGCAGAAGGGCCCTGGTTGCCAAGATCGGTGAGAATATCGGTGTGCGGCGCTTTGCCGTGCTCACGGCAGCGCAACACCTCGGTGCCTACACGCATGGCACCCGTATCGGAGTGCTGATCGCGCTTCAGGGCGGCAATGCGCAGCTCGCGCATGACCTCGCGATGCACGTCGCGGCGAGCAACCCGAAGTACCTCTCCCAGAAAGAGGTGCCGCCCGAGGTGATCGCGAAAGAGCGCGAGATCCTCACCGAGCAGGCCAGCGCAGAGGGCAAGCCGCCGGAGATCGTCGCCAAGATGGTCGAGGGGCGC
>Ga0335072_10006520_pt1 | contig 17043 bp, 13 predicted proteins | sample Lox_Sample_21_FD_206725 | JGI IMG/M metagenome (GOLD analysis project Ga0335072, IMG submission 206725) | Soil microbial communities from Loxahatchee National Wildlife Refuge, Florida, United States - Lox_Sample_2.1 | ecosystem: Environmental > Terrestrial > Soil > Wetlands | place: USA...
GGCGAATGTGGCGACGTAGGCGAGCTTCTCCGCAGGGGCCCGCGCCGCGTCGAGCGGCGAGCGGTAGAAAGTCGGGTCGGCGTGGTGACCGGGATGTTCGTTGCTCATGGCTCACGTCCTTGGCCGGCTCTCGTGGCTCGGGCAAGCTATAGCTAGCTACTACCCGGGAGCCGCAGTCAGCAAGATCATCTATTGCCTGGATCTATGCGGCGCCGCGCCGGACCCCGGCGGACGGGCGAATCGTAAAAAGCTCGTTGTAACTGAAAGTAGGCTGATTCAGTCATCTAGCGCAGCTTCGGGCTACCCAGGCGGCTGTTCTACAGCCGCGGAGGTCAACTTCTTGCACATTCACCGGCTCTGGCTGACGGTCGGCGGCTCGGCCGCTGCGATCGCGCTGGCGCTCACCGCAGGCTGCAGTTCGTCGGGCGGGGCCGTCGGCCCGGGTGCGGCTGCGGAGTCTGCGGGCAGCACCGGGGCAGGCGGCGAGCAGTCGGCTGGCCAGCCCTCGGCCAGCCAGTCATCGCGGGCGGCCGACGGGCCGGCAACCTTGCCGGCCTCGGACAGCCCGGCGCAGCGGGCCGCCGAGGCGATCCAGGGCCCCGCCGCCGTGCCGACGGCCGCGCAACTAGCCGCCCTGAGCGCGCAGTCAGCCGAGATCGCCAAGCTGTCGCCTGCGCAGATGGCCGGCCAGCGGGTCATCTACAGCTACAACGGTCTGTCAGTGCCGGCAAGCTTGCTCACACTGATCCGGCATGGCGAAGTCGGGGGTGTCATCTTCTTCGGCGCCAACATCTCCGGCCAGGCCCAGCTCCAGGGTGTCATCGAGCAGCTGGAGCACGCCAACGCCGCGACCACCAACCCCGCCCGCGCTTATCCGCTGATGCTGATGGCTGATCAGGAAGGCGGACTGGTGCGTCGCCTGTCGTGGGCCGGGCCCGACCAATCCGAAGCGGAGATTGGCGCGTCCGCGAGCCCGGTCACTGCGGCAGCTGCGGCAGGGGCGCAGGCGGCGGCCGGCTTGCGCGCGGTGGGCATGAACGTGAACCTGGCCCCGGTACTTGACGTCTACCGTCGGCCGGGCGACTTCGACGACCAGTACCAGCGCTCCTACAGCATGGACCCGAGCATTGTCTCGGCCGCGGGCGCCGCGTTCGTCACCGCGCAGCAGGCCGGCGGGGTCGCGGCAACTCTCAAGCACTTTCCCGGACTGGGCGACGCAAGCGCGGCACAGGACACCGACAACAGGCCAGTGCGCATTAACTTGTCGGCACGGACGCTGCGCGACGTCGACGAGCTGCCCTATCAGGCGGCGATCAAGGCAGGCGCCAGGCTGACGATGGTGTCGTGGGCGAACTACCCGGCACTCGACCCGAAGCTACCCGCAGGGCTGTCGCCGACCATCATTCAGGGTGAACTGCAGCAGCGCCTCGGCTTCACCGGAGTGACGATCACCGATGCGCTCGGGGCCGGCGCGCTGCGGGCCTACGGCTCGCTGCAGAACAGGACGATGCTCGCCGGCCGCGCCGGGATGGATGCACTGCTGTGCACCGGCGTGGCTCCGGTGCCCGGCTGGAGATGTGTCAAGGGGCTGCGTGACGGGTATACGGACGGCGCCCTGTCGAAGACGGCTTTCAAGGCGCAGCTTGCGCAGCTTCTCCAACTGCGCAAGAGCTTGCCCGCCTGACGGCCGGGCACTACGTGACCTGACGAACAGCCAGTCCGTCGTTCCCTGCTGCCGTGCGTCCGGACGCGCGCGCTTCGCAGCGTGAGATCGCGCAGGTACCGGATTGGCTTGCGAGCGGGGCCGGCCCGGCTCCGCAGGAAGGCAGTCGTTGCCTTGCACAAGCAGATATGGCTCAGGACCGGCGGCGTTTGCGTGGCCGCCGCGGTCGTGCTCGTGTTCGCGGCTAATGCCGACGCCGGCCCGGTGGCCGGCACAATGCGAACTGTCGGCGGGCGACCCGCTAGTCGTCTCACCTCTCAGGGCGGGAACGCGGCAGCTTCAGGCAAGAGCACCGCCAAGTCCGCGGCCGACCCGGCTGCGGCCCAGAGTCCCGAGACCGCGCTGGCCGCGGCGCTGTCCCCTGCGCAGTTGGCCGGGCAGCGGGTCATCTACAGCTATTCCGGGCTGACGCCGCCGTCTGCCCTGCTGAAGCTCATCCGGCACGGTGAGGTCGGCGGTGTCATCTTCTTCAGCTCGAACTTCGCGAACTCTGCCCAGTTCACGGCTGCCGTGGCCAAGCTGGTTTCCAACAACAGCCTGGCACAGAACCCGGCGCATAACTTCCCGCTGCTGCTCATGACGGACCAGGAAGGCGGCGAGGTCAGGCGGTTGCCCGGAGCCCCGGTTGACTCGGAGAAAACCATCGGCTCCCTGCCCACTGCAGCGCAGCGGGCCGCGGCGGCCACCGCGGCCGGTACCGGCGCGGGGGAGAACCTGCTCAGCTTCGGCCTGAACGTGAACCTGGCGCCGGTGCTCGACGTGTTCCGGGCGCCTGGCGACTTCGACGACCAGTTCCAGCGCTCCTACAGCATGAATCCCGCCATCGTGTCGACGCTGGGAGTCGACTTCATCACGGCGCAGCAGGCCACTGGCGTGGCTGCGACGGCCAAGCACTTCCCCGGCCTGGGAGCTGCCACGGCAAGCCAGGACACCGACAACGTGCCGGTCACGATCACCCTCTCGAAGGCGACCATCCAAAGCGTCGATGAGGAGCCCTTCGCGCAGGCCATCGCCGCCGGAGTCAAGCTGGTGCTGGTGTCCTGGGCGAGATACCCGAATCTGGGTTCATCCCGGCCAGCCGGCCTGTCCTCCGTCATCGTGCAGGGTCAGCTGCGGCGCCGGCTCGGGTTCACGGGCGTGACGATTACCGACGCGATCGGTGCTGGCGCCCTCGTTAACAACGGCTCGATCCAGAACCGCTCGCTGCTGGCAGCACAAGCCGGGATGCAGCTGATCTTGTCCGCGGCGCAAACTGTCACCGAGGGCCAGAATGTCCTGGCCGGGCTGCAAACCGGGTTTAACAACGGGACTCTCAGCCAGTCAGTCTTCCGAGCCGATGTGGCGCAGATCCTGACGCTGCGCAGCGGGCTGCCTGATCCCTCGATCGGCCCGGGCAGGGCCTGATGCGCGCCAAAAAAGTGACGGCGCTGAGCTAGTGCCCTGCCATGCCGTCGATGCTCGCCACTTCCCCGGCGGTGAGCGTGAACCCGAACAGGTCGAAATTGGATGCGATGCGCTCCGGCCTGGCTGACTTCGGGATCACGATGATGTTGTGCTCTAGGTGCCAGCGCAGGACAACCTGAGCCGTGGTCACGCCGTGTGCGGCAGCTATTTTCGCCAGCACAGGGTCGTCCAGGTCACTGTTCTTGAGCCCGCTGTAGCCCTCAAGGACGACACCGCGCTCGGCATGGCCGGCCAGCACGGTGGCGTCGTAGCGAGTCGGGCTCCAGTCAATCTGGTTCACTGCGGGCGTTTTCCCGGAGGAGCGAGTCAGCTCGTCGACTTCAGAAAGGGTGTAGTTGCTGACGCCGATATCGATGACCTGTCCGTCTGCCTGAACCTCGATCAGCTCGTTCCACAGCTGGCGGCTGCCGCCACGCTGCGACGGTGGCCAGTGGATCAGCCAGAGGTCCAGGTAATCGGTACCCAGCGCGTCGAGCGACTGCCGAAGCACCGAACGGGCCTTTCCCGCGTCGGAGGGGCGGATCTTGGTCGTGATGAATATGTCGGACCTGTCCAGCCCGCTGTCCCGGATGGCCCGGCCCACGTCGCCCTCGTTGGCGTACATCGTTGCGGTATCGATGTGGCGGTAGCCGGCCGACAACGCCGCAAGTACCGCCTGGTGGGCGTTGTCATGGCGCATTCTCCAGGTGCCGAACCCGACTACGGGCATCTGGCCGCCGCCGGGCAGCGAGAACGCCGGAACCTGCGCTGGCGATGTCATTGGCTCATTATGCGCTGGCTGCCAGGTCGGGCACGGCCTGCCGGGTGGCACCACGCTTCATGCGGGCCTCTCCGCCCTTCATGGGGCCGCTTCCACACTTCATGCGCCGCAGCGGCGCGATGTCCGTTATATACCTATCTGTGGTCGACCCGCGCATGAAAGGTAGAACGCGGGCAGCGGCCCGATTCTAGTTACGCGCCGGACAACGTACTGTTAGTCCTGATCAGGCACCAATTAGACGGGGGGACGATGGAGCTCGACCCGAAACTGGTCGCGAGCCTGCGCAAGGCAGCCGACGCGACGGATGACGTCGAGCTGCGTCTGCACCTGGCCACGCTACTGATCGAGGCCGGGCAGCGCGATGAAGGCATCCGCGAAGTCGGCATCATCCTGCAGGCTGAACCTACTCACGCCGGCGCCCTGGCGCTGGTGACGAGGAGTGCGGAAATCGGCGACCCCCCAGCGCCGGCCAGCGCGGCGGGCGGGCCACACCAGGCACCTCACGATGATGTCCGGTCCGAGGACGAGCCTTCGTCCCTGGCAGAGGCTCCGTCCCAGGCCCAGCCTCCGTCCAGGACCGGGGCCGAGTCGATCACCGAGTCGATCACCGAGCCGATTGGCCAGGGCTCCCCCCGGATGCCGGACTTCGACTGGAGCGCAGCCGAGTCGCAGCTCGCCGACGTGCTGCCACCCCGGTTCGTCGGGCCCGACGGCGAAGCAGAGCGCGGGGGCGGCACCGCAGACAGGGAGAGCGCTGAACCGGGCTCCAGTGTCTTCGACGTGGAGCGCGCGGGCCTGCGGCTTGCCGACGTCGCCGGGATGACGGAGGTGAAGCAGCGCCTTGAGGCCGCTTTTCTCGCTCCGATGCGCAATCCCGAGCTTCGCAAGCTCTACGGCAAGAGCCTGCGAGGCGGGCTGCTGATGTACGGACCGCCTGGCTGCGGCAAGACCTTCATTGCCCGAGCTGTCGCAGGCGAGATGGGCGCGCGTTTCCTGGCAATCTCCTTCGCCGACGTCATCGACGGCATGCTCGGCCAGAGCGAGCGCAACATCCACGAGATATTCGGGGTCGCCCGCCAGAACGCGCCATGCGTGGTGTTCCTCGATGAGGTGGACGCGATCGGGCAGAAGCGCACCCAGCTGAGGCATACGCCGATGCGCGCCGTGGTCAATCAGTTGCTGCACGAACTCGACGACGTGACCGACAGTAACGAGGGCGTCTTCCTGCTTGCCGCCACTAACCATCCGTGGGATGTGGACAGCGCGCTGCGGCGGCCGGGCAGGTTCGACCGGATGCTGCTAGTGCTGCCCCCCGATCAGACGGCGCGCGCGGCGATCTTCCGCTACCACCTGCGCGACCGGCCAGTTGAGCGAGTAGATCCCGAGCGGCTGGCCAAGCTCACCGACGGCTACTCAGGCGCGGACATCGCGCACGTCTGCGAGTCGGCCGCCGAACTGGCGCTACTTGACTCGGTTCGCCGGGGTGAGCCCCGGATGATCGGTCAGCCGGACCTGGAGGCGGCGATAAGCGAGGTGAGCCCGTCTCTCAATCCCTGGTTCGACGCCGCTCGCAATGTCGCGCTGTTCGCCAACGAGGGCGGGGCTTATGACGACCTCGCCGCGTACCTGAGGAAAAACCGGTTGCTGTAGGCGACTAGAGCACCACGACCGAGCGGAGAACCTCCCCGCGGTGCATCTTGGCGAACGCCTCCTCGACCGCGTCCAGCGCGATGGTCTCGGACACGAACTTTTCCAGCGGCAGCCTGCCCTGCAGATGCAAGTCGACCAGCATCGGGAAGTCCCGGCCCGGCAGGCAGTCGCCGTACCAGGACGACTTCAGCGACCCGCCGCGGCCGAACACGTCGATCAACGGCAGTTCCAGCCGCATCTCCGGGGTCGGCACCCCGACGAGCACGACGGTCCCGGCCAGGTCACGAGCGTAGAACGCCTGCTGGTAGGTCTCCGGCCGGCCGACCGCCTCGATGACCACGTCGGCCCCGTTTCCCTCGGTAAGGTCGCGAATGACCTCGACCGGGTCGGAAGACCGCGAGTTCACCGTGTCGGTCGCACCGAAGCCGCGGGCCCACTCGAGCTTGCGATCATCGACGTCAACGGCGATCACCTTCCGTGCGCCGGCCAGCACGGAGCCGAGTATCGCGGCATTGCCGACGCCGCCGCAGCCGATGACGGCCACCGAGTCGCCGCGGCTGACGCCTGCCGTGTTCAGCGCCGCGCCGAGGCCAGCCATCACCCCGCACCCGAGCAGCCCCGCTACCTCAGGCTTGATCGCCGGGTCCACCTTGGTGCACTGGCCCGCCGCGACCAGCGTCTTCTCCGCGAACGCGCCGATCCCGAGCGCAGGTGACAGCACCGTGCCGTCGGCCAGCGTCATCTTCTGGCTCGCGTTGTGGGTGGCGAAGCAGTACCACGGGCGGCCGCGCAGGCACGCCCGGCACTGACCGCACACCGCCCGCCAGTTCAGGATCACGAAATCACCGGGCGCCACGCCGGTCACATCCGGGCCGACCGACTCGACCACCCCGGCTGCCTCGTGCCCGAGCAGGTACGGGAAGTCGTCACCGATACCGCCCTCGCGGTAATGCAGATCGGTATGGCACACGCCACAGGCCTGCACTGCGACCAGCGCTTCACCCGGACCCGGATCGGGCACCACTACCGTGGTGACGCTGACCGGTGCGCCCTTGGCGGGAGCGACGACGCCCTTAACCTCGTGTGCCATCCTGGTGCTCCTTCAAAAGCCACAATCATCAGGGGAACGGGCAGTCCGGGGCTGGCGGCCGCCCGTCCGGCTAGTCTGGCCGGCGGCGAACCACGTTGGCTAGCTGAACGGCAATTCAGTCCGCGGGCGAGCCTGCCGCGAACACGTGGCAGCCCGCCGGATCCAGCCGCAAGCCGACGGAAGTGCCGCGGTCGGCTTTGGCCGGGGCGAAGATCCCGGTGAGGCGGCCATGGCCGGCAATGTCGATGGCGTGCTCATAGCCGCGGCCACGGAAGGCAACGTCGGCGACCACGCCGGCCAGGTGATGCTCGCCGTCGTGGGTGCCGGCCAGCTGAACGCCGGTAGGCCTGATCAGCAGGATCGCGTCGCAGCCGGCCGGGTACGCACCGCTGGTGCGCACCCGGAAGGCGCGCAGCAACGCCGGCCCGGTCAGCTCAACCTCTGGTGTAGCCCCAGAGGTCTGGCTGACAACGCGTACGGGCAACTCACCAGACAGGCCGGTGAACCTCGCCACGAACGGGCTGGTCGGCTCGGCGTAGACCTGATCGGGCTTGCCGAACTGGATCAGGCGGCCGTTCTGCAGCACACCCACCTGATCTGCCAGCGCGAACGCCTCGGCCTGGTCGTGCGTGATGTAAAAGGCAGTCGCGCCGGATTCCCGCACCAGGGCCGAGATCTCGACTCGCGTCCGCTCCCGGTTCATGGCCGGGAGTCTGCGGCAGCCGACCACAAGATGTCGGGCGGGGGAACGCGTCGTCAAATTCTGGCAATAACCGCCGTCACTCATAGGTGGTGACGACCGTTAGACTGCCCAGCTAGAGCCTTAACCGATCGGAAGCATCTACATTTCTTCTACATCTCTGGTCAGGCAACAGGTGTCGGCGGCTGCTGGCTGAGCGACTGGCGGGCTGGCGACAGCGTGAAGCGCAGCGCGCCCTTCTTCACGAGCACCCGAAGCGGTGGCCCGGCCGGCTGCACCGTGGCGAGCGCTTGTTGTAGCTCAGCGGGCGACACGTCGCAGATCTTCACCCGGTAGCGCGGCGGGTTCGATCTCGGCATCGTCAGGGCGGGCGTCCCGCGGCCGAAACCGAACGGCATGATCAGTGTCCCGAGCAGCACGAGAGCCTGCCTGCCCAGTCCCTGCCGGTGTGCGACCGGAGCGGATGGGACGAGCGAGATGTCCAGCAGCAGCCCGTAGTGGCGCCGGACCATCCGTACTTGCGCGATGTCCTGCCACGGAACATAGATCTGGCGCAGCTTCGGACGCTTGCGGTTGGTAGCGACGCCAAGCACGATGCCGTGGGAGTCGGCACGGAACGCGTAGTGCCTGACGGTGGCCAGCACGCCGAACATGGTGACTGCCGCCAGTGCGAGTCCGCCGATCTCTGGCAAGCCCAGCCACAAGGGCATCCGGCCGCTGGCGTGAGTCACTACTGCCAGCACGACCGCGCTCACAATGATGAACCAGGCCGGGATGAGCCAAAGGAATCCTCGCGGGTACCGGCTGGCTGGCCCCCGGACCAGGCACGTGACGGTGTCATTCAAGGCCGCCTCCCCGTGTGGTCCCTATTGAGGATCTTCTGTTGTCGCGGCCAGTACGGCAAGTAGCAGCAGATTTTGTCATCGGAACGTCATAGTCCGCGCGACCGCAGGGGCCCGGCAGCCTGCGCAGATTGGTGTCTTACGCTGAGGGCAGCCAGCGTCGGCTCTAGGACCAAAGGACCAAAAGCATGCAGATCGCCGAGATCACCCGCGCCGAGACTAGCAAGCGAGCCGGACTCCTCACAGTCGATTCGTATGCTGTCGACCTGGACCTGACCCGCGGCGACAAGGTGTTCCGGTCGACCTCAGTGATCATCTTTGAGTGTGCGCAACCGGGCGCGACCAGCTACGCGGATCTCGTCGCCGAGACCGTCCATGGGATCACGCTGAACGGGACTCCGATCGATCCGGAGACCGCGTGCGCGGACGGCCGCATCGCTCTGCCGGGGCTGGCCGCACGCAATGAGTTGCGGGTAGTCGCGGACTGCGCGTACACGACTGACTCCAAAGGCATGCACCGCGCGGTGGACTCCGCGGACGGGAAGACCTACTGCTACACCAACTTCGAGCCCGCCGACGCGCGACGGGTGTATGCGAACTTCGAGCAGCCTGACCTGAAGGCAACGTTCACCTTCACCGTTACTGCGCCCGCGCACTGGACCGTACTGTCCAACCAGCCTGCGCCTGATCCGGAGGACGCTGGCGACGGCACCGCGACCTGGCACTTCCCGCCGACGCCCAGGATGTCCACCTACCTGACCGCGGTCGTGGCAGGCGAATACCACCACGTCCGGGCGACACACACCACGCCAGCCGGCCAGGTGATCCCGCTAGGCCTGGCCTGCCGCGCCTCGCTCGCCTCCTACCTGGAGGCCGCCGACATGCTCACCATCACCATGCAGGGCTTCGACTACTACACAGAGCTGTTCGGGACTGGTTACCCGTTCGTTAAGTACGACCAGGTGTTCGTGCCGGAGTTCGCCGCCGGCGCGATGGAGAACGTTGGCTGCGTGACGTTCGCCGAACGGCTGCTCTTCCGGTCCAAGGTCACCGACATGATGTACGAGCTGCGCGCGACCGTCATCCTGCACGAGATGGCGCACATGTGGTTCGGCGACCTGGTGACCATGAAGTGGTGGGATGACCTGTGGCTGAATGAGTCGTTCGCCGAGTTCAGCGCGGCCTTGTCGAGCGCCGAGGGCACCAGGTTCACCGACGCCTGGACGACTTTCTCCGGGTCCCGCAAGACCTGGGGATACATGCAAGACCAGCTGCCGACCACGCACCCGGTCGCGGCCGACGTGGCGACGCTCAGCGAAGCGATCGCCAACTTCGACGGGATCAGCTACGCCAAGGGCGCGTCGGTGCTCAAGCAGCTAGTCGCGTATGTCGGCCGGGAAAACTTCTTCACCGGCATCCGCGCCTACTTTGCCGAGCACGGCTGGCTCAACGCCACGCTGTCGGACCTGCTGCGGGCGCTGGAGGCCAGCTCGGGCGTGAGCCTCGGCGACTGGGCGAAAGCGTGGCTGCAGACGGCGGGGCCGAACACGCTGCGCAGCGAGTTCACGGTCAGTGCTGACGGGACGTTCGCCGACTTCGCGGTGCTGCAGGAAGCGCCGCAGGAGTACCCGACCCTGCGGCCGCACCGCATCGCGATCGGCTTGTACAACCTCGTGGCCGCGGACGGCGGGCAGGGGGCTGGCGGCGCTAGTGGGGAAAGGCCTGGCACGCTGGTGCGCACGCACCGGGTCGAGGCCGACGTGACCGGCCCGCGCACCGCCGTCCCGGAACTGGCGGGCGTCGCCCAGCCCGACCTGATCCTGCTGAACGACGACGACCTGACCTATGCGATTGTCCGGTTCGACGACCGGTCGCTGGCAACGCTGATCGAGTCGGCAGGCGGGTTCACCGACTCGCTGGCCCGGACCGTGTCCTGGAGCGCCGTGCTCGACATGGTGCAGCGGGCCGAACTGCCCGTTCCCGCCTTTGTGAAGATCCTCCTCAGCGGCATGGGCGCGGAGCCGGTCGTTTCAGTGCTGCAGATCTTGCACATGACCGCGGCCCGCCTGATGGCGGTCAACGCTGACCCGGCCTGGTTGCCCGAGGGCAAGGCCCAGCTGGCCACGGCCGCGGTCGAGCTGCTGAGGTCCGCTGAGCCCGGCAGCGATCACCAGCTGGCCTGGGCGCAGCTGCTGAGCTGGACTGCCGTGACGCCAGAGCAACTGGACTTCCTCGCCGGGCTGCTGGACGGAACCGAGGAAATTCCCGGCCTGGCTGTCGACACAGAGCTGCGGTGGGCGTTGCTGAGGCGGCTGGCCAGCACTGGACGCGCCGGGGACACGCAGATCGACGCGGAGCTGGCCGCCGACGCGACTGACGCGGGCCGGCGACACGCGGCAGCCAGCCGGGCATCGATCCCCGATGCCGGGCACAAGGACGCGGCCTGGCAGCTACTCACCCTGTCGGAGGAGCTCGGGCACGAGGGAGTGATGGCCGTGGCGAGCGGCTTCGGCCAGCCGGAGCACGGCGCGCTGCTGGAGCCGTACGTGGATGCGTACTTCGCGGTGCTGCCGGAAATCTGGGAGAACCGTGGCGACCACATGAAGCGGCTGCTCGCGGGCGGGCTGTTCCCGTACTGGGCCGCGTCGCCGCAGTTGCTGCGTCAGATCGATGATTTCCTGGCCGCGGAGCAGCGCGATCCGGCGCTGGCGCGGGTGCTCATCGAGCGCCGCGACATCGTCGAGCGGACGCTCCGGTCACGTGCCCTGTCAGGGCCGGCGGTCTCATGACGCGGATTTTGCCTTCGCGCAACGGTGCTGCGGCGCTGAAATCGTCGGCTGACGTGCGAGTCTGTGGATTTGTGCGGGCTCGATAACGCAATGTGATGGCTGAAACTTTGATAACGCTGCGGTTACGGTCGGCTGTGACGCATGATGGTGCTGATCCACATCGGGCAGAGACGCCGCATCAGTCTCAGGAGTACCAGCTGTTATGACCTCGGGATGGCCGCAGGACTCGCAGGACGCGCGGTGGCCCCACTCGGACCCCGATGACGCCCGGTCAGCCAGCCGGGCTGGCGGACGGGTCGCCACCGACAGTGACCGCGGCGACCGTTCGTCCGCGTTCTTCGGGAACGAGCATCCGAGCGCACCGCTGCCGGTAACCAGAGACCCAGACGATCGGTCCGGTGCCTCGCTCTGGACCGACCATCCGAGCGGACCGCTGCCGGTCACCAGAGACCCGCAGCGACGCGGACGTCTGGGCCGGGGCAAGTCGCGCGATGCCGATACGTCGGGATCCGATGCGCCAGGCGATGCCGATTACGACTGGATCCGGTACATCGGCGAAGCCGGGCCGGCTCAGGAGCAGTCCAGGCGCCCGGCGGCTGGCCGGCAACCGAGCGGACGGCCTGCGCCTGCCGGCGGCCCGCCGACCGGTGCCAGCCCCGCTGGTGGCGCGCCGGCAAATCCCGAAGGCCGCGCTGGCCGGGGCGGCCGAAGCCAGTCCCGGCGGCACGCCGCACCGGCTCGGCCGGCGGCTGACATGCAAGCCGGGCCGGCTCCCGCTGATGCGCCAGTCGGGCGACGGGAGCGACGTTCCGCGGAGCGCACGCGCCCTGGTTATCCCGATCCGCAGTCAGGAGCACCGCAGTCGGCAGCACCGCAGTCAGGAGCCCCGCAGTCACCAGCACCGCACAGGGGCTCGTCGCGCCACGCGTACCCTGCGGCTGAGGCGCCGGCCGCAGCGCCGCCCGTCGGCCCGGCCCGGACACAGCCAGGCCGGACACAGCCGAGCCGGACACAGTCGGGCCGGACACAGGCAGGCGACAGCCTGACGCGAGCCGATGATTACCGGACGCAGACCTATGACTACCGGACGCGGGCCGATGAGTACCGGGCGCAGCCCGACGACCACCGCGCCGGGCCCGGCCACAGCACTGCGACGCCCGAGCAGGGCCCGGCATGGCCGGCTTCAGGACCACGTGCGGCCGGACGCGCCGCCGCGCAATCGCGCTCATCCAGCGCACCGTGGCCAGTCGCGCAGCCCCCGGCCGAGGCACGGCTTGCGCCGCCGGAGCAGGCTCAGCGGCCTGCCCGCCGTCACGGGCCTGACCCGATCGCTGAATCGCGTACCAGCGCGTTCGAACGTCCGGACGCGACCGCGACTACCGTCGCGACGGCTGCGGTCGAAGCCCCGCCAGCCAGGCCTGTGCCAGTCAATCCGGGGCCAGTCGAGCCGAGGCCGGGCAAATCTGCTCCGGCGAAGCGACGCGGCCGCGACGACCGCCAGGCTGCCGGTCAAAAGGCTGTCGGCCGCAAGCCCGCCCGGCGCAAGCGCCGGCATCCCGTTCTGATCGGCCTCGCTGGCGGCGGCGTTGTTGGCGCCCTGGCGGCCGGCGGGATCCTGGTAACCGGCGTGCTGCACGGCGGTGCCAGCGGACCCGCGCACCGCATCGTGACGCCGGACAAGCTCCTCTCCTACACGCAGAACCCGTCGCTCGCCAAGGGCATGGGCGCGGAGGCGTTGCGAAATGACATCCTGTCGAAGGGCGGCGGCGAGGCCAGCCATGTCGTCGACGCTGTGTATGAGGACGCCGCTAGCGCGGGGTCTAAGTCGGGCCCGCAGATCCTGCTGTTCGTCGGCGGCAACCTGTCCGGGTCGGCACAGTCCTTCATCTCGAGCTTTACCGGGCAACTGCCCAGTTCGTTCGTGATTAGTGCGGGGTCGCTGGGCGGTCAGGCAGCTTGCGTGCCGGGGACCGGCGGGCACCCTGCAGAGTGCGTATGGGCCGACGGCGACACCTTCGGGCTGGTCGCCTCGCCAGCACTGAGCGCCAGCACGCTGGCCGGCGAACTGCGGTCGATCAGGCCGCTAGTCGAGGTCAGCGATAAGTAGGCCGCAAATTCGCCTGCGCCACTTTCGCCCTGTGCGGGTGAAGTGGCGCAGGCGTGCGGCTGCAGCCAGTTAACTGTGGGCCCATCGGTAGCGGTGCAGTTGCCTTTTGCGAAACGGCTGTCAGGCCGTCCGGTGTGCCGGCTCGGCGGTTAACGGCTCCTGGTCAGGACTTGGTCGGTGTCGCGTTCGCGGTGTCTTGGGGCTTGGCCGGCCGCAGCGACAGCCGTGCTACCGCGATTGTTACCGCGCCCGCCAGGACCGCGAGGCCGGCCAGTTGCCCGCCGATGAGACGGGCGTCCACGGGCACGGTCGCCGCAGCATCCGCAGCGTGCAGATCGGCCCGTGGCTTGGCTGACGGGAGTCCGGCTGAGCTCGTGCTCGGAGCCGGACTGGCCTGGACGGTGGGGAACAGGCCAGATGGATCAGTGGGTGAAACACCCGTTCCCGATATTGCCGGCAGTGTCGTCCCCGGTGGCAAGGTGGTGGATGAGCTCGGGATGGTCGTGTTAGCCGCGACCACGAGGTCAGAGGCCGTTCCCTTGAACGACCGTGCGCCTGTGGCGGTCGCGTCGGCGGAGATGTGCGCGCGGTCGCCGACGGTAGCAGTGGATCGCACCGGGATTCGCGCTTGCAGCTCGGCTGCCTGGCCGACGGGCAACGTACCGACCGCGCATGTGGCACTGCCCGGGTCGGGGCACACAGTGAACGTCGGTGTGCCGACAAAACGACCCCCGCTAGCGCTGGCACGTACCGACACGGCTCGGCTCGTCGCCTTCGTGGACCAGACCCAGATTACGAACGTCGCGTCGTGCCCGGCCTTGACTTCGCCGGCGCCCGAGAGTGGCTGGATCCGCACGCACAGTTGCGGAGTCGCCTTCTTGGGCTTCGGGCTTGAGCTCGGCTTCGGCGAGGAAGAACTCGGCTTCGGGCTGGGACTGGAGGAGCTGGGCGTCGGGCTCGGTGTCGTCGTGGAGCTCGGACTCGGCGTGGTCGTCGCCGGGGTCGATGATGCTGCGCCCGACGAGGACGTGGACGCCGAGGTAGTCGGACTCGATGACGGACTGTCACTGGTCGACGTCGCCGGCGAGCTGGCAGACTTTGTCGATTTTGCGGACTTGGCCGTTGTTGACGACGATGGCTTCAATGGTGACGCTGAGGAACTGGCTAGCGCGGCGGCACGCTCATGTTTGGCGGCCTTGCTGGCGGCCGCGGAGAGCACCGTGCTGCTCGGCATGAGCGGGCATGCCGAACTGATGACGGATTGGCTGCTTGCCTCGGCCGCGTGTAGCTCGGCGAACATGCTGCAGCCGATGAACGCGAAGCCGGTCAGTGCCCCGAGTGCCGCAGGCCTGAGGATCAGCGCCCTCACCTGTGAGTCCTCCTGTACGGTCTGGCTTCGCTCAGCGAGCCGGCTTCACTGGCCGGGCTCACGACTGCGCCGTCATGACTCTCACATTATGCACGGCTGCCCTTCTGCCTTATAGCTGCGCAGAATGGCCACCTAAGGTTCATCAATGCGTCACCACAGCCGGCCGGCCATCGGCGGCTAGCTGACCGACCGTCCTCGCTGGGGCTTCTGCCCAGGCCGGGCCGCTGTTATGCCAGCCAATGCTGGCGCGCGCCCGGCGGATCGTGGCCCGGCTGTCCGTGGCACTGGCATCCGGGGCATCGTGGACCGGGCAAACCCGCTGACGCTGGGTCGTGTATGCTCTCCAGTCGCGGCAGTTCGGATCCGGAAGTCCGGAGCCGAGGGCGCCGCGGACGCCCCCTTAGCTCAGTCGGCAGAGCGTCTCCATGGTAAGGAGAAGGTCTACGGTTCGATTCCGTAAGGGGGCTCCACAAAGTAGCAGGTCAGGCGGAACTTCTGCTCAGTCTGGCGTCACTCTCAAGATCGTCTGACCGTCAGTTGACCGTCGTTCTGGACGTTAAGAGTTGGCACTCAGCCGGGAGTAGAACGCCACCGCGGCGTCGAAGTCGCAGACGTTGATCGAGAGCTGGACACGGGACATCCGGTCACCTCCGGGTCAAGACGATGTGTTCATGAGTCGCAGGTGCCGGGCAGGTCGAGCGACGCCAGGATGCGCAGCGCATCAGCAAGCCGCTCATCTGCCAGCTCGTACCGCACTCGGCGGCCCTCCGCGGTCGCGGTGACCAGGCCGCACTCGCGGAGGCAAGTCAGGTGGTTGGACAAGTTCGCGCGGCTGGTCCCGAAGTCCTCGGCCATCTCTGCCGGGTAACCCGGACCGCTGATCAGATGCACCAGGACACGCCGCCGCGTCGGGTCAGCGAGCGCCCTGCCCACCCGACCGAGGGTGCCCAGGTCGACCAGCCCAAGTGATACAGCCATAGCTGTACTATATAGCGTAGCCTGTATAAATCAAGGCTGTATCGCGGCCGTACTGACCGTGCATCGAACGCCCCGCGCGGCTACGGGAACCAGTCGCCGAGCCGGCACTCGACAGATTTGCCGACCACTGAGCTCGATCTCTATGAGCGGAACGCACGCCCACCGCAGTCATCTGGCGTTGTCCTGAAGAAAATGACAGAACGGTGAAGTGGCCGGCCGCGCCAGCTGTGGCACTGGCGAGGCGACCAGGGCGGAGCACGGCTCTCCCTTACGCCATCGAACCCTTCACTGCGGTGCTAGCTCCAGCCCGCGCCTGCGACTCACTCGCCTCGATGTTCGTGCAGCGAAGCAAGGATTCCGCCTACCCAGTTCGCCTTCTCGGTGACGTACCGATTGCGGTCAGTGGCGCATTCCGCCGCGAGCGTGAGCTTCAGCTGCTGGTATTCCGCCACGAGGGCTGGGCTGTCACAAAGCGCGTCCCGGAAGAGGCGGTAGTCGTCAAGTTCCCGCGAATCTGATCGGAGTACGTGGAGATGGTGCGTCCGTTTGCCGTTCGACACCTTCCTGAGGAACAGGTGAGTGTCGCTCCCTACAAAGGTGTTGCGTGCCCGGTAGTCGTAGCCGAGCGCCTCGACCGTGGGCAGCCGCTTGAGGAACTCCTCGGTTGAGTCGACGACCAGGAGGATGTCGATAGTCGGCTTCGCGGAGAGACCAGGTACAGCGGTGCTGCCGATGTGCTCAATCGACGTCGCCACGTCACCCGCCGCGGCTTCGAGAGCAGCCCGCTCTTGCTCGAACAGGATCGGCCAAACCTCTGAGTAGGGCACAACCTCCACCGATGCGTCCTGTTTGCCTGGCACAAGCGACATGCTGCCAGAAGATACCGAGGATCACGGGTGGAGGAGGCCAAGGCCAACGCCGAGCTGGGAGCGGTCGCCGCGGTCGCGGCCGACGTCCTCGGCCTGGTGGACGCTGTCGGCGGTCGGCCATCGTCGCCGTGCGACACCCTCACGCGGCTGTCCTGGTGCCCTGACTCCAACGTGCCGAGGAAAACGACACGCCAGTGAGAAAGAAGGACCGACATATTGATAGGAAGGCCGGCATCAGCCCAGGTCAGCAAGAGCACCCTACGACAAGTCTGATGAGAACCTACAGTGGTGGTGGTGCTGGTAATTGATAATGGAAGGTTTGATAAAATGATTGTTGATTATCGATGATGACCCACAGCGTCGGCTCTCATTGAACCTGTCGTTTTCTCATATCCGAGCATCACTATCTCGGTTCCGACATCTCAAGTGAGAACCCGTGGCTGTCGCCCGGGCATTGCAGTTCGACAGGCCCAGTGAGCGGCCCGCCTCCCCCTGGGGATCGACTAGGGCTCTTCCGAGCCGGAGACTGCCGCGTGACCGCCGCCGCGGGCATCGAGGGCAGTCAGCCGCCAGCTTGTCCAGGCGGCGGGCGGCCAAGCTAGCAGAGCCTGCGGAACTCGGGGATCTGGTGCGGCGGTATACCGAAGAAGAGGGCACCAAGGCCCTCGTCGACCGACGCGAGCAGCATCAGCAACGCAGTGA
>Ga0335072_10006521_pt1 | contig 17037 bp, 10 predicted proteins | sample Lox_Sample_21_FD_206725 | JGI IMG/M metagenome (GOLD analysis project Ga0335072, IMG submission 206725) | Soil microbial communities from Loxahatchee National Wildlife Refuge, Florida, United States - Lox_Sample_2.1 | ecosystem: Environmental > Terrestrial > Soil > Wetlands | place: USA...
CTGCTTTTAGCGCGTCCAGCGAGGGCGTGGTTGCCTGGCGGAGAGTTACGTCAAATTTTTGCACCGTAGCCAGCGACTCTCCCAACTCGGAGCGCAATTTCGAGGCTGCCATTCCCAGCGCATCCAGGACTCTCTCTTTCGCGAGCGCGGTCACCTGCTCGCGCGCCATTGTGTCTCCGTCCTGACAACTCGCTGCTTCCACTACTACTGGTCGCACATCTCCTATTTTGCGTCCGCGGGCGATGGGGGATGGGGCGCGGCCTATCCCAGTTCCTCGCCTTGGATAGTTTCCGCGGGCGGCACCGACATCAATCGCAATGCAAGCGGGGATTTCGTGAATGAAAGCTGTTGGTCGGGATCCGGCGGCGGCGTGAGCAAATACGAAACTTGGAAAAGCCCGCCGGTATTCGGAGACGGTATGGGTCCGTGGACCGCCTACCAGTATTCGTTCGCCGGAACGGGGGCGAGACAAACCCCCGACATGTCGTTTGACTCAGATCCTGCGAGCGGCATGTATGTCTACGATTCCGATGAGGGTGGCAGCCCCTGGCGGATCGTGGGTGGCACTAGCCTGGCATCTCCGGCATTGGCCGGAATTGCCAATGCCTCGAACGACCGAGCGGGGCAGGCTCTTCCCGGAGGCGGCAAATACACGAACCGCGAAGACAACTTGGTCTATGCGGAATACGACTTACACCTGACTTACCCCAACTACTTCTACGATGTCACCACGGGATCGAATGGAACTGGCCACAATGCTGGCACGAACTACGATCAGTGCACCGGCATCGGGAGCCCGCGAGGTCACTTCGGGAAGTAAGCGTACACGATTGAACGGTGGTTTAACTGACTGCGTTCTCGATGAGGCCTTGCTCTGCAGGGCCTCGTCGAGCTTAGTGGACCCCAGGCTTTTGGCCAAGCGTCAAACTAACCGCATGGGAGCCGGCCGTTGTCGTGTCTCAGCCGCCGACATCTCGCGCCTGGCATCAGTACCGAGTATGGTGATCAGGCCGCCAACGATCTGGTCTGGGACGCGGCGACTAAGCCTGATACACCATTTCGCAGGTTGAGCTGCTCGGCGAAAAGGGTCGTAGGAGAATAAGGTTCTCGCCGAACTAACTTCTGAAATCAACGCGGCACGATTGCAAACTTCTCCTTTGGTATGGCCTCGAGTGTGGTTCTATCGATGTTAAGGTGAGCCATAACGAGTTCGGGAGGTGTGTGCGATAACCATTCCGAGAGCGAGAGGTCCTGGTAAAAGCTGCTTTTGAACATCTCCAGAAACTGCAAGTCTGTGTCACCCGTGTTCTCTATGTAGTGTGGCAAGGTCTGCTGTACATAACCAACATCGCCCGCTTGGAAATCCGCAGTTCGTGCGCGACCTCCGCTTGCGAACACCGTCATGCGCCCCTTACCTCCCATGTAGTACTGCCACTCGTCGGCGTTTGGGTGCCAGTGCAGTTCACGCAGGCCGCCAGGGTGCACTGTGACGATGGCCGCCGCGATTGTTGTCGACACCTTGAAAAGGCTTGAATCGATGATGTGCACTTCTCCGCTAGTGGTGCGCTGCGTAATCGGCTGCTCGGTCTTGCGGAAAACAAAGGCGAGTGAGGACGAACCGAGCTTCCCCGCCGCTGCGCGCTGGTCCTCGCGAAGGGGAGGCGGAACTTCGGACTGGAAGATGAACAGTTCCTTGCTCGGTATCTTTGACAGCGTTTGGGATGAAGTTGCGAAATTCTTGGCTATCACCTCCCTGGGCGTGTGCGCCATCCAATCCGACAGCAGCACCGTGGCGTACTCGGAAAAACCGCCGTCGTCGAACACCAACAAGAACTCGGCGCCATCCGGGTTAAGGCCCTGAATCGAATGCGGAATTCCGGTAGGAAAGTACCAAAGATCGCCTTGATTCACATCGGCCACAAAGCTCTTGCCACTCGCGTCAATAGCGGTGATGCGGGCGCTTCCGTATAACATCAACGCCCACTCCGCAGCCGCATGCCAATGTAATTCGCGAATACCCCCGGCCGTAAGGCGCATGTCAACGCCAGCAATCGATTTTGCGACCGGTAACTCGCGCACGGTCACCTCACGAGACCACCCTCCCTCATAAAGGCGTTTGTGCGCCAGCGAGAACGGGTACTTGAATGTCGGCACCGACCCTTCATCGGTGGCTGGAGGCGTGGCAGAATCTGGATTTTGTGCATCGAGCACCGCGTTTCTCGGGCCGGGATCGCTCTTGCTTTTGTCGCTCACTTTTTCAGCATTCGCTGGTTCCTGCTGGGCCGAAGCAAGCTCGGAGAGCCCACCCAATGCCGTCACAAGAACGGTGGAATTTTCCAGGAAATTACGGCGAGATATCTTCTTGTTATTCACTCTGTTCACTCCGCATTGATCCTTTTACTGTGGGCGTATGGCCCTGCGCCGATGGCCATGCGGTTCGAAAAATTACCGCGTGTGACGTCGCGGGGTGTGCCAAGTTCCCAAGCGCGTTCCTTGGTTACTTGTCGGCACCAGGTATGGCTTCAGGTACCATGCACTTGTTCCTGCACCGCCCGGTAGGCCTGGTCGATTGCTACATTCGTGTACGCGCTCGCCCCGGCGTCGGAATTCGCAATCGATATCCGTCCGAACTGTTTCCGCCCGATAACACAAGGACGCTCGTCCGGCGGCCAATGCGGATCAAACAAAGAATCGTATTCGTAAGCGTATCCATGCGCCCAACGGTTCACCGTGATGGCGGCGATGTCGCGAGCGGAATCAAATCCCGCCGGCGCTAGCATACGATTCAACTGATCTCGGATATTCCGTTCGAACTCCGAAAAAGGTGTTCCAATCAATTCATAGCGGCCCATGCGGTATTGATCGCGGCGCGGCAGTCCCGGTTTGCACGGCGTCCGCAACATGAACAGCACCATGGGATCTTCTGGTTTGCTGGGAAAGTGATAGGTGCCCAGGCTCACGGGAAAATCCAGCATGGTGAACGTGTGATAACTTCCCGGCGAGAGGATCTGCCGAATGCCCGACTCGTGGAACGCTGTCCAATTACGAATCGCGACGTGCGTATAGATCAACGGCTCTTTCACGCAGTATTGCAAGGCTTCTTTCTGCTTCTCCGGAAGCTCCGGACAGAGATAGGGAACCATGCGGTTGTAACAGGCAAGAACGCAGCACCCTCCGGTTACCTTCTTGAGCTTGCCCTCCTGCATGTAGGCGACTTCCACTTGCTTGGCTGACTCTGGCGATCCAGAGTTCCGGGCGGCAACGGCAGTCGCATTCAGCCGAATCCGGATCGGCCAGGAAGCTTGATCGAGTTTGGCGTAATCGGCACGGGCGGTGACTACGTCTTCCATTGTGTGGCCGGGCATGGCTTCCGGGATCAGACTCCGCACTAGCAAGCGCGCGATCGAAGCATTCCCGTCAGGAAAGTGAAAAATGTAGGGCTCTTCTTTTTCCTCGTCTTCGCCCAGATTCATCCCGTCAAAACCCGCATATTGGTAACCGCCATAGTCGTCTGGGTTTCGATAACACGCCAGAGCCGAGACTGCATCAATGCCCACCGCGAACAAGTCGTTGGTGTAGTTTTGGAAAAAAGGCAAAACTGCCGGATCGGCTTTGCAAATCTGCGTTAAGAATCCCGCGTAGCTGATTTTCGCCAGGCGGGCATGCTTCTCTTGTTGCGAAAGCCCGGGAAGATAATCTTTCTTCTCGTCATACAGACGGGCGATTTCCCGCTGGACTTTCTCCGGCAATGGACTCTTCTGGAGAAACTCAGGCCACGGCATCGAGCCCATTCCAGGCACTAATCGGTCCGCCCCGAATGTTTCCTTGTCGAAGAAACAAGCCGTACCGAGATGCGAATACAACTGCTGATCGTAGGCTTTATAGAAAACCTTCGGATGAATGCCCAAGTCGCGAAGAACGCCCTTGGCGACGTCGCTGTATTCCGACGGACTCTCAATCGACTGCGTTCCGCCATTACTCAGCAAAAGCCGCCCTCCTACGCGGAATTCGTTGCGCCGGGCATGTCCGCCGAAATCATCGTTGTTGTCAAGGATGAGAATTCGCGCGCCTTTGCCGGCATGTTGGCGGTAGAAGTAAGCCGCAGCCAGACCGCTGATGCCGCCTCCTACGACAACCAGATCGTATGTCTCATGCGTCTCGGCCGGGCTTCCCGCGTTGTCCCAGAAAGTACCGTCGCGTAATGAATGCGCCACGTCGTAGGAACCGGGCGCGAGTCCTCTCATGCCGGTCAAGGCGGGTGGATAGTAATCGGGGGAATGGTCGCCCGCTTGGGCCGCGGTTTGCAAACCCACGGCCAAGTCGGGGAGGCTACCGTACCCCAGGGCGCCAATGCCCACGGCAACTCCGTTGAGGAAGTCGCGTCGAGTGATGCTTCTCCTCATCCCCAGCTGGCGGTCACGTTTTTCGTCGCTCATTGAATTAAATCGCGAAGCATTCAGGATTCTGCAATGACTATCTTCTCAGCGTTGAGCCACGGCGAACATTCCCTTCCCGACAGTTCCGCAGTCAGTGACGACGGTGGATCGACCGCAATGGCGATCATGGGCGAAGAGCGGGCTCAAACAAAGGCAAGAACTCAAGGATAGAGATATGAAATCGGGCATGAAAGCTCCCAGCGTTCGGTCGGCCAGATTGCCGCCGGCAGGCAGCACAAACTTTACTATAAGTCCGTAAGGTTAGAAAAAACTCGAGGTTCTTGTCAACCAGGTCGCAAGCACAGCCGCCGGCCTTCTGCGGCAAGACTTCTTGATGATGGCGCCGTTTACTTCAGACTCGAGTGCAACAGCGAAGGCGATCTGTTGTTCGGTTCGGGATGGATTGATTTCTTGGCAGCCGTGCTCAAATTCCCGAGACGCTTAGATATTCGTTCCGCGGCTCGAATCGATGCCGTGATGTATCGCCAAAAGAAGGAAGCGTACAAAGTCTCCGAGATCGCTTCTCCAACCTGCGGCAAAATATCCTGCGCGACCCTGTCGATTGGTCAGGAGATTGCCGCCGGTTGCCTCATACGCGCGTTGCGTAACCAGTCGATGTCCCCACCCCGTCCCGCCAAGATCGGCAGGACAAGGGTGGAGCAATCACGATAGAAGCGTAATTACTTCCGCTTTTCCTCTTCCTTGGGTGGCGGGCCGGAATGGTGCGCCGGCGGTGGACTTGATTTGTGCTGCTCCGGACGAGAAGCATTCTGACGCGGTTCTCCATGTCCTTCGTTTCCGCGGTACGGTTTGTTCCCAGAATTGGCGCCATTGTTATTATTCCTGGCTGGCGGAGTGAACGGCCGGAATCCATTATTAGTATTATTGGGTCGGCCGCCTGCCGGACCACGCGCCTCGCGTGGCGACATCGCTGGAGCGTGATATTCGCTGCCAGCCGCACGCGCCGGAATCGCCGAGCGTCCGCTGAAATCGCCTGCGCGTGCCGTCGCCGCGATCGCCGGTCGGCCATGATTCACGCTGGCAAAATTCTCGCGGTTCTGCATCGCCATGTGCTCCTGCTGCATCTGCGCCGCCAGCGCCGGCGTGTGCTGCTCATGCATGTATTGTTGTTGTTCCGGCGTTGGACGCGCCTCGATTCCACCCGCGCCTCCGTTGAAGGCAACGTGGTTTTCATTCACGATCACGGTCCTGTTATAGACGTTCGTCACGTTGGTGACGCTCACATTCATCACTGCGCGGTTGTAGAAGAACGCGCCGCCCCGCCACTCCCCGCCGACGAATCCCACGCCGCCGTAGCCGAAACCATAATTAATGCCGCCGTAGAAACCGACGTGCGGTCCCCAGTATCCCGGATGCCACATATACAGGCCGCCGCCCCATCCCCACCAGCCCGGCGTCCACAACATGCCCACAGGCGCCATTACCCATGTGCCCGGAACCCAGTAGTAGCCCGCGTCATCGTTCCAGGCCCAGTATCCCGGAGTCCACATGTAGCCCGGACCCGGACAGATCGGCTGCGCATACACCGGCAACGCCGGAGGCCCGATCCGCACCGAAATCCCAACCCCAATCTGTGCGAACGACGCCGCTGAAAACGCCAGCACGATGAGTGACAACACGATGCCCCAGCTGATCTTGTGCCCGTAAAGTCGATTTCGATTCATAAAGTGCCCCTTATTCTCCCCAAAAACCAGGGAAATCCCGCGCACCACTCATTCTGGACCAAACACACATGCATCCGCTGACTGCGTTCCCTTTTTGTTAACACCGGTTCTCCCAGTATGTTGCTGAAAAATGAATCGCTGGTACTCGGAGGTACATAGCCGGAAACCGAGCGCGAAAACAGCTGCTGAAAAATCGCCGCAGCGCAACTCACCACCCAAGCAAAGCAACTCCCTAACGCTCAGTTGGAATCACGCCAGATTTGGTAGTCATGCCGGCGAAATAAAGAACCGTGCCTAATCTAGGCATTGGCTCATCTCGCGCGGGTGATCGCGATATTGCGGAAGGCGACGTGTCCGGCTTCGCTGCCCTGCAGGTAAATGGGGCCCGGCAATCCCTCATGGCTATCTAACGCGCCGCCGGTGATCCCTGGGATTTCCTGTTTATCGATGATCGTGACACCGTTCTGCACCACCGTGACGACCCGGCCGATGAGGGTGATGTCATAGCTCTGCCACTCTCCTGGGCGGCTCGGCTGTTCCGGGGAAGGGGCAAGAAAGCCGTACACGCCCCCCGTCCGCATTGTCGGGCCTTCCGGCACAGGGTCATCCTCGATTTGAACTTCATATCGGCCCCGCAGGTAGACGCCGCTATTCGCCCCGTGGCCGCAATTGAATTCAACATGCAGCTTAAAGTCGTTGAACTTGGATGTAGTGATCAACTCGGGCCCGTGGCCCGGACTTACAAGCGTTCCGTTTTCCACGGTCCACTTGGCGGTCGCGTGCCGATCGCTTGGCGTCCATCCGGTGAGATCTTTGCCGTTGAACAATTCCACCGGCTTGCCCCACTGGGGTGTGCCGCTTCTGATCAGCTTGGGCGCTCGCACTCCCGTCCACTGCCAAGCAGTTCCGTCCGGCCCGGTGGTTGTGCCGGTGAGCGTCGCGCCGGAAAGTTTGCCCTTAAACACCATGTCATCTTTTCTCTCTTCTTCCTCTTTCGGTGAAACGAACAGGATGTGGCCATCGGAGATCTCTACCTTGGGAAGCGGCCGCGCATGCCCCCACCGGCTGACCATAAGGGCATGGAATTGCCCGCCTTCTTCGGTGATTTCCAGCCATGATGGGGCTTCGCGCTGCGGTGTTTTGAGAGTCAGATCCCAACGCCCGAGAAATGCCCGATCGGAGGTGTGGTTCTGCGCCAGGCTTCGATTTGCAGAACAGATCGAAAGAACGAGAATCACAGTGCCGAACACAAACAATCTTCGCCGAGTCATAGTCTATGCGGCTCCCGGTCCCCGACCCAGTTTACCCCACAACGAAATCTCTCGGAAACCGTCAACCGAGATTTCCCAGGCTCGAAAATGTGTGCCGCCCCATTGAGCGGAAATTCCTGAAGGAGATGGACGATCATTGGTTCTGGCTGGCGAAAAGACAGCGGCCTGTTTTCGTTGGCCCTCCCCAGATAATCTGTTTACATCCATCGGCAAAGATCGATCCCACGCTCATCGCGGTGAAATCCGGTGATTAAACGGGCCAAGATTTGCCGCCCGATCGCTAAAATAATAGTGCTACGGGTTGCGGTGCAATGCGCCCCGAACGGCCGGGCTTTTGGAGGATTATGACCAATTTGTCGCAAATTCATGTCGACGCGACGGCGAACTTGGAATGCATCGCTACCGGACGGTTTTCCACAGCCCCGCCTTTGGTCTTTGTGACGCATAACCTTGACCGAGAATACAGAAAGCGCATACTGGAACCATGCGCGGATTCTCTCCTACCAAAGGGATGCTGGGTTCACACCGAGGCGCGCGAAGCGGCGAAAGAATCCAGGCCGCCGTCAGCGAAGCCGAACGGACGCAAGCTCTGTGGTTGGTGGGAAATGAGCAAACCCCGACGCAGAAACCGAAGCGACCACACCGAGTCCGAAGGGAAGGCCTGACTTTTCGCGAACGCAGCTGGACCGTCATCCGGAGTGAAATTATCAGCCAACTCATTGATTTAAAAGATTTTAGTTATAAATTATTTAGAATCAAGATTTTGCCAGAATTCGAGCCGATTCCTCCGTCGCAAGTCTCTGAAACCAGGGAATTTACGCGAAGCGTGGAAAAAAATTGGGTGTGTCAGAAGAAGTAAATCACGTCCCCGGCCAGCATCAGCTGATTCTTCTTCGTCCCATTGTCATAAGCAGGAACATCGTACGACCGCTCAAAGCGCAGCTCCGGCCGAAAGAGCACCGTCGTTCCCACCCAATGTCCCCAGCCCAGCAAGTGCTCGGTATAGCGCGTCTTGAATCCCGTGCGCTGCCCGCGAATGTCGTCGAAGTATTCGTTGCGGATGGTCAGGTAATCGTGCTTCGAAAATTCCCGCTCGACGTAGTTCACAATCGACCACTCCGGCGCGAAGCAGGTCAGCTGCGCCGCCGTCGCGCACACCGCGCCATTGGCGTCAGTTTCGAGCAAAGGCGCAGCCGCCGGATTCAGCACGTTCGGTGTTTGCTTTTCGTACTGATACCAGCTCTCCGTCGCCGTATGCCAGCGCGCATCGATCTTGTGGTACCAGGTCAGATAGTAAGCCGCCAGATTGTTGTAGGCGTACTTGCTGTCATTGATCGAGTTCGCGCACAGATACAAGTTGTCGCCGCCTTCCTGCCACGAATAGGCAAGGCAGGTATTGAAGGTCGGCTTCGCATCCGGACGCGTCCACGGCACCGCTTCGCATCCCGCCGACAAGCCCGCCTGAAAAAGCCAGTGGTCGTTCACGCGCGTAGTTGTGTTGATGCCGCTCTGCGTGTAGCAATCGTAGGTGTACGTGAGCGAGTGGCTGTACGTGTAGTTGTTCGGTGCGAGTTGCGCCTCGATGTCGGGCAGCGAAATATATCGCCCGATGCGCAGGTCCATTCCTTGCGCCACATGCGGAAAATACATGTCCGCATACACCATCACCGGATCGTATCCGTATTCGCGATTATGCTTGAGTAACTGCTCGCTGAAGACGCCCTTCGCGGTCGTAAAGCGATAGTCGATGCCATAGAGCGACGCCACGCGGAATCCCCAGTCAAAGTGGTCGGTCTGTACCGTGTCCGGCTGCCGCTCGATGTAGAGCACTTCCTGATCTGGCTGGATCGTGTCTGGCTTCTCGGCATAGGCCGCCGGCAAGTTCGCATAGCCGGGCTTGTCCGAGGTGCTTAGATTTCCGCCGACATTCAACCAGCCGTAAATCTGCACGCCGCTGTTCTTCCATCCTTCGCCATGCGGGCCGCTCCAAAGCGCCTCCATGAATGGACTCGATTGCGTCCACGGCTTCGAGATCACGACCGATCCGCCGTAAGGCCAATCGGAAAATGGAAACGGAGGGCCATCCACCGGGGAGGGCGTACCACGGAATTTAGGAGCCGGCGTGTCGCTCGTTGCAGGTGCGGGTTTCCAGTCATCCGCATAGGCCTTGAAGAATCGGCTGAAGAAGTTGGGGTAAGTGTGCGGGCTGGAGTCCACAACCGCGCCGCCATTCGCTGCAGCGGAAGGATCCGCTGGCGAATCCGCGGCTACATCCTGGCCATAGCCGCTGATACAGCAAAGCTGAACAATCGCGAAAATACTCGCCGCGAAAAGACGTCGATAATTCTGTCCAGTCATGGAGAGGAAGCATACGAAGCGCCCCATAAGAAAGCCGTAAAGATTCCATGAACAGTTTGTGTGGGAGCAATCGAGATTTTCGATGAATCTAAATCGATTTGTCATCCTGAGCCGCAGATGTTGCGGCGAAGGATCTAGGCAACTTGCCAATCGATATGCACGGCCCGCCGAAATGCATAGAACTGGTTTCATAAATGGTTTGGGAAGGGCACGGCTTTTAGCCGTGTCGCCAAGAGCCGCCAAGGATAGGGCTTTAGCCCCTGAGGTTCGCTGTTTCCAGCTGCGAAGCCATTTATGAAACCAGTTCAACATTCTTCGGCGTCAAATTCTGCGCCTCGAGATGACAAGCCGAGCGAAAGGCGGCCGGTTACTATCGGAACCACTGCTGCCGACTCGTTCTGCCGCATCCCTCTAGTACAATCGTCGCGTGGCCGACTCCGTCCGCATCGGAATTTTGGGCGATTTCAACAGCGAGTTTCGCTCCCATCACGCCACCAACGATGCGCTCCAGCACGCAGCTCACAAGCTTGGTCTCAAAGTGGAATCCGAGTGGCTGCCTACGCCCTCGCTCGTTGCGCCGGAAGTCGAGAAGAAACTCGAAGGTTTCGACGGCCTCTGGGGCTCGCCCGGGAGTCCTTTCAAAAGCTTCGATGGCATGCTGAAGGGAATTGAATTTGCCCGCCGCCGCGATTGGCCCTATCTCGGCACCTGCGCCGGGTTTCAATACGCCTTCATCGAGTTCGCCCGCAACGTGCTCAACATCAAAGACGCCGACTCGGCCGAGAACAATTCCGGATCGAAGAACATCGTCATCTATCCCGTCGCCTGTGCCGTGCCCGACCGCAAAGGCAACGCGCCCAAGCTCTCCGGCACGGTGCCCGAGATTCGACTGCGTCCCGGTTCGTATCTGCAGTCGTTTTATGGCAAAGACAAGGAGACCGTGACCGAGGAATTCTTCTGCAATTTCGAGATCAATCCGGAATTCGAGTGGGCGGCAATGGAAGCCGGATTTCCCGTCGTCGCGCGTGGGCCGCGAGGCGAGATTCGCGCCATCGAATCGCCCACGCATCGATTCTTCGTCGCGACGCTCTTTCAGCCGCAACTGTCGTCGAGGGAGAAGAACCCGCATCCGCTGGTTCTGGCATTCATCCAAGCCGCCGCCGATTGGGGCAGGAAGAAGCTCGACGACAGCGTGCTGGAGTAGCGTGGCGCGGGCACCCTTGCCCGCGGGTTCTCACCCGCACCAGTTACCAAAGGTCAATCACCTTTCGTAGCGCCCACCCCTACACTATGCGCATCTAGGGCCGTCCCCGCCCTGCCTCTACACTCCTGTCCATCGCCGACTCCCCCGCGGCTTCAGCAGGAGCCACACTCGTCTATGCATTTGCAAATGGTCAATCAGTTGCGCCTGCCATTTACCACGCTGATCAGCTACATCCCGGTCATCGCGACCATCGTCACCACTCTTTTCAGCGTCGTTCTGGCGCGAGCTACGCTGCGCTACGTCGAAGCCACCGATAAGGGCTTGGCCCTCGCCCGCGAGGAATTCGAGCGCGAATGGTCTCCCGATCTGCACATCAAGATGGAGCAAGTCTCAGCGACGGAAGCCAAAGTGATCGTCACGAATCTGGCGAAGACTTCCGTCCTGCTGCAGCTCTTGCAGTTGCGCAAGCTGTCGCACGCCATGCCCTTCGAGCGCTGCCGGTTGAATGATCCTCTGGTCGGCGGCACGACCTGGACACAGGAGATCGGACGCCGGATTCTCGCTTGTACCGGAGACGAGTTCGAAGGACCAATTGCCGCCTCCGCCACGTTCTATGCCGCGGGCCGCATGTATCGCACCGACTGGTTCCGTTCGCAGATTCACGTGCGTGACGGGCGCATCATTAGTCTTGAGCCAAGCAATATGCCGACGCGCCGCGTCCGCGTGATCGAGCGCAAAGGCCCGGAGCGCCGCCGTGAATTCGTGCAGGACGTCACCGCCGAAGCGGCGGAGCAAATCAAATCCAAACCCGAGGAGAAGTTCTTCGGCGCGGGAGCATAACAGCTCTAGTTGGAAGGCATTCGTTCGGATTTCAGGCTGCGCAGCAAGAGGCGCACGAGCATCCCATCGAAGCGCGTGCCGCTCATTTGCGCCAATTCGTCCAAGGCTTGCTCGGAAGTTCGTGCTCCGGGTAACGACTGCTCGGTCAGCATGTTGGCGTAGGCATCAGTGACGCCGATAATGCGCGCCCACAGCGGGATCTCCTCGCCTTTCAGCCCGCCGGGATATCCCGAACCGTCGAAGCTCTCATGGTGATGTTCGATGGCGTCACGCATCATCGCGCTATGCGGAATCGCGCATACAATCTCAGCACCGATTCGCGAATGGGTCCGCAACAGACGAAACTCTTCATCGGTAAGCGGGCCGCGTTTATTCAGAACTCGATCCGGAATGAAGATCTTGCCCACATCATGAACGCGGGCGGCGTAAACCAGGTCCGCTGTTTCTTCCGAAGAAAGCCGCAAAGCGCGCGCAATCACCTCGGTATAACGAGCCACGAGATCGCCGTGACCGGCGGTTCGCAGTTCCCGAGATTCCGCCGCCCGGCTCAGAGATTCGATCGATTCTTTCAGCAAATGGACATTACAAGCGTCGTCGGCTCCGCCACAGAGTTTCTGCAGAGTCGTGACTAATTCTTCAAGATCTTCCGGCTCGGTGCGTTCCCGCTGGAGGAAGCCTTCAATGTAAGCGGAGATCTGTTGCCGCTGCCGGGCGAACTCCTCACCTTCGGCGAACTCCTGCGCCGTGGAAACCAGATTTCCCCCGGAGCGCTTCGAGACGTACATGCCCGCATCGGCAACGCGGATGATGTCTTCGATCGAGAATCCATGCATGGGAAAACTGGCTACGCCAAAGCTGCCGGTGATCTTGTGTTCAGAGAGCATGGGATCGGTTTCGAGCCACTGGCGCAAGCGCTCCGCGAGAACCTGGGCTTGTTCCGCGCCGGTTTCCGGCATCAGGATGATGAATTCATCGCCGCCGTAGCGGGCCACAACGTTCGATTGGCGCGATTTCAGTTCGAGCAATCTTCCCACCCGCGCCAGAACGAGATCGCCCTCGAAGTGGCCCATGGTGTCGTTAACTTCTTTGAATTTGTCGAGGTCAATGAGCACCACTGAGAAAGGCCGTCCGGAGCGGGAGGCGCGCTTCCACTCGGCCGACAATGCTTCCCAGAAAAAGCGGCGGGTTTTGATTCCTGTCAGCCCGTCCGTGATCGATTGCTGCTGCAGTTTTTGGAAGACGAAGGCATTGTGCAGTGCCGTCGCCAGCAGGTCCGCCAGCGTGTTCAGGATGAGAACGTCCTGCGGCGTGAAGGCGTTCTCGTTACGGCTCTCGACATTGAGCACGCCCAGCAGCGACTCGGCATAGGTAATGGGAATGCACAGCACCGCGCGAGAGTCCGCCAGAATCCCGGTGAAGATTCCCGGCAGGGAATTCTGCACCAGGGCGCGCTCGCCGGTGCGGGCGACTCGGCCCAGAATGCCCGTCCCGAGTGGAATACGCTTGCCTTCTGCATGCGCCGTGGTTCCCGCTTCCGCTTTGATCTCGATCTCTTTCGTTCCATAGTCGAGCAGGCCGATGCCGATATGATCGAAGCTGAAATTCTTGCGAATCTCTCCCGCAATCTGGCTGAGCATGTGAACGGGATCGTCACTGGAAATCGCGGTGCGCGAGATGTTGTTCAGAAACGCGAGCTGCCGCGACCGTCGCTGCTCTTCCGCGAAGAGACGCGCGTTCTCCATCGCCACAGAAATCTGTCCTGCGGCCGTCACCAGAACGTCCAGGTCGCGCTGCTCGAACACGAACTCTCGCTCGGGATTCAGCGCGACCATGGCTCCGGTGGCCCGATTGCCGCTAAAGATGGGCGCCGCGATCAGGCATTTCGCCGGTCGCTGCGGAACGTAAATGATCCCCAGGCGGGCGCGCGTTTTTTCCAGCTCTGAACGGATCAGCAGAGGCTCACCGGTACGGACGACGTGCTCAGTAAAGCCGTTCAGCAGATCGCGCGAGCGCTTGGGAAGTACCCGGTTGTCCGTGACTTCAAGCTCAAAGCGGATCTGGTCACCATCCTGAAACGCAACGTAGAAATTGCTGGTATCGAAAATCTGGCCGAGCTCGATTTGAATGGTGCGCAGGATTTCATCCTGATCGAGACGCGAGCTGATCGCTTTGCCGATCTCTGTGAGCAGTTCATACTCTTGCGTGCGGCGGTGGGCATCGTGGCCGACGACGTAATTTTCCAGCGTGAGTCCCAATTGCAGCGCGAGTCCTACCATCAGGCGCGGACCCGAGGAACCAAAGGCCCGGCGTTCGGCATGCGGGAAGAGCAGCACGCCGAAGTTGTGTTCGCGCGTTTGCAGCGTGACGGCAGTCAGGTTGCGAACATTGGCTTGCAGCAGAATGCGCTTGAACTCGGCGAACGTTCCGGTTGCGGCCACGGGAAGCGGCTCGCTCATTTCCGCCAGATCATGCGCGGTGAAGATTCCGCTCTGGCGATAGGCGAGATCGGAAATGTAATCGGCTCCGCCGCAGCGCTCGAGTGCATCAACGAATCCAGACGGGAAGCCTTGCTGCACTGAGGGCAGCAGGCCGCGCCAGCGCTCTCGAATGCAGATCGCCGCCCGTCCAGTTGGAATCGCGCTCATCAGCCGCTCGAGCGCGGCTTGCATGCTGGGCACCAGATCCTCGGCAAAAAGCAGCCGGCGCGGATCTACGCCGAGCGTCGACAGCGCGAGCGTGTTCTCCTGCACGGCGTTGCGCTGGTTTTCGAACAGCACCATCACCATGGCGATGCCGAGCAGCATCTGCGGCACTGGACCGAACATGCGGGCGGCATTGCCGAAAGCCTCCATCAGAGGATTCTGCAACTGGCCTACGCCCATCAGCACGGCCCAGAAAGCGAGCGAAACTCCTAAAACTTGGAAGGCGAGCGATCCCCGCTTGTGTCCACTCACGTAAAACACGGCCGAGCTGTAGAGAAGAATCGCGGCCAGCCCGATCCCGAGGCGAATGGTTGGTTGCGCATCGGGGCGGAATAAACCGTGCATGATGTGTCCGCGGAGCGTGAGGACGGCGAGAACGACTCCGATCGTGGCCACCGCGCCGTCGTACCAGCGGAACCGGTAGGTGCCGCGCATCAGCCGCGTCGAAGCGAAAATGCACAGGGCCATCGCGACCAGAAACAATTCGCTCGCCAGAAACGCGAAGGGAGACGAAGGAAACGCGTCAAAGACGTAGTGGAGGGAATACGCGCCCCACGCCAGTTGCCATGCGCGAAAATACGCCTGCCGGCTCTGCTCCCGTAAATAGGTGAATACCAGGAACAGCAGCACCGAGACGAATCCCGGAACCAGCACGGTTGTGATGACAACGTTGTTGTTCATACACTCGGCGAGACTTGAGATCTGCTACTCACATCGCCCGGAGGGAAAACCTGTAATTGAAACCTGCAATTATGGTTTCATACCGGCATCAGGAAAGACAATAAGATTTCGGTACACGCCGCCTGGGCGTGCAAGAGTGCTCTTTGAATGGTGCAAAGTAGAATCCGGCATGGGCCGCATGGCATCCGCGCTTGACCGCTCTTTTCCGCGGCCCGTACTATCGCTAGGGACTTTGGAATGAATCAGATCGCCCGCACTTCCTCCGCTAACCTACGCGTTCGCTTCGCCCCCTCGCCTACCGGATTTCTGCACGTGGGCAGCGCCCGAACCTTCATCTTCAACTGGCTCTACGCCCGCCATAACCACGGCGCCATGATTCTGCGTCTCGACGATACGGACGTCGAGCGCAACACCGAAGCTTCGGTTAACTCGATTTTCGACGGCTTGAAATGGCTGGGACTCGGCTGGGACGAGGAGTACAAGCAGTCGGAGCGGCTCGATCTGCACCGCAAGGTCGCCTGGTCGATCTTCCAGAAAGGCCTGGCGTATCGCGATTTCACTCCGGCGCATACCGGCGAAAGCGAAAAATCGGGTGCCCAGGGAACATGGTTATTCAATGCCGATGCGCGTGACCTTTCGCGCGAAGAAAGTGACCGCCGCTCCGCCGCAGGCGAGCCGTTTGCGCTGCGCTTCCGCGTGCCGCGTGGCCCCGACGCGGAATGGATACAGAAATCTTCAAACGTCCAATGGAACGGGGACACATGGGTGATTCGCTTTGGCGACGCCGTCTATGGGTTACAGGGCAAAAGCACTGCCGATATCGAAGACTTCGCGCTTCTCCGTTCCGACGGCATGCCGACCTATCATCTGGCGTCCTGCGCCGATGATGCCGATTTGCGCATCAGCCACATCATTCGCGGACAGGATCATCTGACCAACACGTTCAAGCACGTGCTGATTTTCGAGGCTGCGGGATGCATGCCACCGCAGTTCGCGCACTTGCCACTGCTGGTTGCGCCGGATGGAACGAAGCTGTCGAAACGTCGCCATGGCCCGGTCGTCAGCGTCACGACATATCGCGACGCTGGATTCCTGCCTAAAGCCTTCATCAACTTCCTGTGTCTGCTGGGCTGGTCGCCAAAAGACGATCGCACCAAGATGGGCCTGCAGGAACTGATGGATGCGTTCTCGCTCGAAGGCATCAATCGCGCAAACGCGGTCGTAAATTTTAGGGAACCCTCAGACTTATTGGTGGGTGCCCCACTTCTGGGTGGTGTTGCCAGAAGTGGGGATTTTCCCGGAAGTGGGTCCGAAGCTGAGAGTCTCATTTCTATCCCCGAAGAAACCTTCGATCCCAAAGCTGTCTGGCTCAATGCCGAACACATTCGCGCCCTGCCCGTCGACGATCTCAGCCGTCGCCTGCTGCCGATCGTGCACGAACAGTATCCGAACCTCACGCCGGAGAGAATGCTGCAAATTACTCCGCTCATTCGCGAGCGCATCAAGTTTCTGCGTGACGTGCTGACGGCAGCAGACTTTTTCTTCGTCGATCAACTTCCGCCGTACGATCCGGCCGAACTGATTCCGCAGAAAGGCGATGCGGCGATGGCACAGAAGGCCTTGCGGAAGGCGTGGGAAGTTCTGCCCAATGTCGAATTCAAGCACGATCCGCTGGATCATGCGCTGCGCGCCGCGGCGAAAGAACTCGGACTGAAAGCCGGACAGATGTTTCGACCCATCCGGGTCGCCGTCTGTGGGCGCAAGAATGCGCCGCCGCTGTTCGAAACATTGGAAGTGCTGGGAAAGGGAACTACGCTGAAAAGAATCGAGGACGCGGTCCAAAAGCTAGCCTGAATTACC
>Ga0335072_10006522_pt1 | contig 17034 bp, 13 predicted proteins | sample Lox_Sample_21_FD_206725 | JGI IMG/M metagenome (GOLD analysis project Ga0335072, IMG submission 206725) | Soil microbial communities from Loxahatchee National Wildlife Refuge, Florida, United States - Lox_Sample_2.1 | ecosystem: Environmental > Terrestrial > Soil > Wetlands | place: USA...
GCATACGGCGCTCCGGCGGCCGCCAGCGCCGTGACGGGAATCCACCACTGATCGTGCGTGATTGGATTGCGGGCGGTGAGCCTGCCCGTCTGGACGCCCTGTGTCTTCAGGAGGCTGACAACATCGTCGGGGTAGTGAATGCCTTCGCCCTTCGCTCGATAAAACACTAGCGAGGGACCGGTTTCCATATCATCGAAATTGGTAGCCGATTCAACAAACGGGCGAGGAGTCATAACATGTCCTTGGTAAAAGCTTCTAGGGGCTTGCGATCACCCCGAACGGTAGTCGGTATGTCTCCATGAGATAAGTATCGGTAACGCTCAGCAACTCAAGCTGCTCGCGTGTTGCCTGCGTTTTGGAGAGACCGGGCTGGACGATGTGGATCTTCAACGACACGGGGCAAAGCCGGCTCATTTCACGAATTGTAAGCAGTAGATCCCCATCGCCCTTTTCATATCGGCTCGCTCCTTCTGCTTCCTGTCGTCGCGCCTCCCTGCGAAGCAAATGTGTGAACAGGTCGGTGCGTTTGTCTTGCGACGACATCCAGGCGATGCTTTTCTGCGCCTGTCCACACACTTCGTAAAGGTCTTCAATTCTCCGGCCCACAGCCGCTTGCTGGGAATATTTGCAGTGATAAAACTCCACATCGATACGGGAGGGTGCTGCCGCATCCCCGATCAGTTTGATGGTGACGACATCCGCGGCCTCTCCTTTGCCGTCGTCATCAATGATCATGTCGTAGTCGCTGTTTAGGAGTGTCGCGATTACCCGCGCCTGAATGGAATCAGCCTCCTTCTCCTCTCCCTGGGATTCTTTCCTTATGTTAATCCCGCCCCAGTCCCACGCTTGGATCTTAGCTGCGTCATAGGGGGGATGCGTGGTCTTCAGCGGAATGAAATCGTTTCCTTCCAGTGCTGACCCGTCGAAAAACCAGATCATGGGCGGATTTTCATAAAAGAAATCAGCGGCATCGTCGGCCTCAGCACGCTCACCACGCCGCACCCGAAGAACTATGCCGCCGTTCAAGATAAAGCGGTAGTTAGGGCCTTCCTGATCTTCAAACAACTGCAGCTCCAACTCTGCTTCCCGGTCTTCAGCAACAATCTTGAATTTAATCGGGCCATCAATACTGGGTGAAACAAGCTCGATGTCCAGCTCGCTTATCGGGAATTCCTTGTCGCCTATCACTATGGACCACAACATTTCGGGGGTGGTGTACATCTCTTCCGGCCAGTCCACAGTGATTGGCCTCAGTGCCGGGCGAACGATGACTGCCTTCGCCTCAAGCGTTCCCTTTAAGACCTCACCGGGATCAATGTTTTCGTCGAGCAGTTTCGCGCCAATGGACTTGCACCAGGCGGCAAGCTGATCGACACGATCCCGGCGATGGGACCAGATACGTCCCTTGCGCGACGCTCCGACCGTGGTTCTATTTCCGTCCTCAAATCCGCCACCCGAAAGCACGGATTTGCGTGCATGGCGTCGCTGAACATCCGGCAACTCGGCCGCAACATCAGCGCCCATGCGGCCGGTATAGCGGACGTTTCTGCCAAGTTGCTCGGTCAGGCCTACATTTTGCAGCCGAAGACGATTCACCCCGGCAAAAGTGCGGAAGACTTCCTGGCCCTTAATAAGGGCGGCCGTCTCTCCCGCGATGGCCTTGGCTAGTCCTTTGTATTCCCCGGAGTTTGTCGAGCTGTTGATGAAAAGGAGATTTTGCTCCGGAGACCAGATAACCACATAGAGTTCCCATTCCCAGCTAAAGAGATCCTCGACATTTGTCCAGGCAAGGGCGACGCGACGCACGGTTACGATAACAAGAGCGTGCTCGGCCGAATTTACCGTCTCGTAGATTCGCTCGCACGAATTCGGCGCTGGCAAACCCTCACGAAAGTTCTGCGGCGTCCAGTCCTCGCATGTCGTCTTGTAAACCACAGTGCTGGTCGCAGGACGCACGGTTTTTAACGGTATGTCCTTGGTGAATTCGGTGAAGCCGCGCAAGAACTCCTGCAATGACACTTGCTCACCGATCATCGTCTCGCTCAACTGCGGCAAAAGCAGATTCCAGTCGGGATCGCGTGTGTACAGCCTTCGCAGCTCGTCTTGGACATGCACGTCCGCCGTGTTGGCGATGAAGGTCGCATTGCCAAGGTCAGGGCGCTTGCGCGTGAAACGCCCGGCGAGCTGGAGCGTGACTGCAAGCGTTTTTCTGATGTCGTGGAACGCGGCTATCTTCAGTTCCGGAAGGTCAAAGCCTTCGCCAAGCATATCGACGCAGACCACAATCCGGGACTGGCCAGTAATGATCTGCTGGCGAATTTCCTCGCGGCGTTTGACGGACTTTATTCCGGTGTGCAGCTGAACAGGATTGAATTCCGGATACTCGCTGTAAATCTCGTACACCGCTCTTGCCCGGCTGACGTCCTCGACGCGAGCCATGAGGATGTGCCCCTTATCCTGATCCGCCCGAAGTTGCTCTATGGCCTTCTCGGCGATGGTCTTATCCACACGCTTTGTGTTGAACTCAACGACTGGCTCAAATCGGATCGGTGCGAAATAGCCTTCCTGCTGCGCGAGTTTGAGGGGGTATTTGAAGATGATGTCACCATCCAGCGGCCTGCCGTCTTCGCGAAATGGAGTAGCGGTGAATTGGAGGATTTTCCTGTCTTTAAACCGCTCCTTGAAGGCACTCCATGTTGGAGCCTCGACGTGATGCGCCTCGTCGATGAACAGGTAGGGACAATGTGTCGCCATCCGTTCCTGCACTGCCTGTTCAGACTGGCCCGCAATGTGGCTGGTCGTGACGATCACCTGAGCACGAGTGAAAATACGATCTACCTCGTCGGGTGTGGCCGGAATGTGCAGGAGCGTGCAGACAATCGGTGTCCGTGCGGTTTCCTTCAGCACCGCACAGCCGGGCAGCTTTAGGATTCCAAGCGTGAGGAATTTTTCGGCGAGCTGGGTTCTGAGCGCGTCCGTGGGCACGATGACAAGTAGCTTTTCGCATTTCGTTGAAACAAGAATGGACAACATCGTCTCGGTCTTGCCGGTGCCAGTCGGCATGACGATGGTTGCCGGCGAACCCGAAACAATCCAGTGCATGTGCGCGGCGTGCACGCCGCCTATCTGCGGCCGCCTGAGGCCAACCATATTTCGCGCCGGGTCTTCTTCGACGAAGGAGAATGCTCCGTCCCATGAGCGAAGGACTTCGTTAATTCGCTCTGCATAATTCGGCTCAGCGCCATCGTTGGAAATGAGGGGGTGCTTGCTCCACTTTCCTTTGGAAAGGTTGTTGCTGGGCGCAGCAGGGTCGGGAGCCCCTAGGAGCACACGCTGATAGCCGTCGCGTACATTCTTGGCATTTGGGAGGATGAGAACTTCATCAGGCTCGCCAGGGCGGAAAAGGAAGCCTGTAGTAGTTCGCCCCGCGGTAAACGGGACGATATTGCCTTCACGCTGCTGCATAAGCTCGGCGATCTGCTGGATAGGATTCTCAGCTTCTTCTACGTCGATCCCGAGCACACTTGGAAACGTCAGTCGCATGATTGTTCGTTGAGTTAGGCCAATACCTCCGGTAGAAACACGGTGCAGTCGACGCAACTCTATCGCTCTCGACCACTGGATGTCACCTTATATACACTTCCAGTCAGCGTAGATAGATAGCGGCTAAGTTCGCACTTTATGAAGACGATTCAACACAATGAAGCTGCGGGAAAAGGGAGGGCGGATGATTATGAAGTGCGAACCTGCCTTCCAAAGGATCTGACGGCGGACGAACAGGCTGCTTGTCTGGACATCCTGACTGTCGGCGGCGCTGTGGACATCGCGTCGGCAAGAAGGAGTTTTCCAAGATCTCGCCTAGTGGCAATCGCCCGCCTGCAGGGACAGATTGTCGGAGTAGGGGCGATCAAACCTGAGCGTCCCTCATACGCTGCGAAGGTCGCGCGTGACCACGGAGTGACTTTTCCCCGAAACACGCTGGAACTCGGCTACGTTGCCGTCCATCCGGAACATCGAAGCAATGGCCTGTCCGGTCGCTTGGCGGAAGCTATGATGGCCCAATACAAGGAGCGTCTTTTCGCGACCACCTACACGGACCATATGAAGAGGACACTGGAGAAAGCCGGGTTCGTGAAGAAAGGTGGGGAGCGGGAGGGGCGCAAGCAGAATCTGGTTTCCTTTTGGGAGAAGGAATGACCGTTGCACAATTGCAACGGCTGGGTCACTAGCGGAGTTGGGTCTCAAATCCTGCGTTGACATTTAAAACCTATAAAATACATTATCGGTTTTCCATTCAGTGGTTTATCGTTTCTGGTTTCGGAATAGTGAACTGGTGATGGTCTCGTTAGCCGTGCGTAAGCGTATGTAGGAAATGCAAGTCGGTGAGGCGAGCGTGACGGTACTGCGGGAAATTCTCGAATGGTCTCAAGACCGCCCCATCTGGCAAGGGGACGCGCTGCGCCGCCTCGTCCTCCAGGGCGAACTCACTGACGAGGATATTCTCGCCCTCGCAGAGATCTGCAAGAGTGCGCACGGTCTTGCGGGACCACAGCTCCCGTAACGGCGTTTATCAGGAGTTGAGTCTCTGCGAGTAGACTGCACGCGACTGAGTAGAATTGACTTTGCTGGTCTGTGAGTTACGCGAAGCAGCGTCACCATCCGAGAAGATACGCGAAGATCAGTGGCGCGACAATCGTGGCGTCAGATTCGATTACGAAGCGCGGCGTCTCTACGCCGAGCTTGCCCCACGTGATCTTCTCGTTGGGCACCGCGCCGGAGTACGACCCATAGCTCGTAGTGGAATCGCTGATCTGGCAGAAGTAGCCCCACAGCGGCACGCCGGTGCGCTTCAAATCCTGGTGCAGCATCGGCACCACGCAAATCGGAAAGTCGCCCGCGATTCCGCCGCCAATCTGGAAAAATCCGAGCGACGATTTCGCGGTGAGTTCCGTGTACCAGCGCGCGAGTTCGATCATGTACTCCACGCCGCCGCGCATCGTGGTTACGTTCTTCACTTTGCCGCCGATCACCTGCGCGGCATACATATTGCCGAGTGTCGAGTCCTCCCAGCCCGGCACAAAGAGCGGCAAGTTTTTCTCCGCCGCGGCGATCATCCAGCTGTCTTTCGGATCGATCTGATGAAACTGCTTCAGCTTCCCTTCGCGCAGAATGCGGTAGAGAAATTCGTGCGGGAAGTAGCGCTCTCCCTTCTGGTCCGCCTCGTACCAGAGTTCCATCACGATGCGCTCGATTCGCCGCATCGCTTCTTCTTCGGGAATGCACGTGTCGGTCACACGATTGAGGTGCCGGTCGAGCAACGCGACTTCGTCTCGTGGCGTCAGCTGACGGTAATGCGGCACGCGCTCGTAGTGATCATGCGCCACCAGGTTGTAGAGATCTTCCTCAAGGTTCGCGCCAGTGCAGCAGATTCCGTGGACCTTATCCCGACGAATCATTTCCGAGAGCGACAGTCCTAGTTCAGCCGTGCTCATCGCACCCGCGAGGGTGACGAACATTTTCCCGTCGTTTGCGAGGTGATTCGCATAGGCTTCGGCAGCGTCCACCACTACCGCTGCGTTAAAGTGACGATAGTGATGCTTTACAAACGAACTGATGGCTCCGCTAGATACTGATTTCATGTTGATCCTCCGAAAGAAGTTAAATGGAAATCGAAGCAAGAACGCCCTTAGATGGTGCTGCCAAGGGGTTACGTCGAACTTAGAAGTAGCTAGCGGTGTAGCTCAACAAGCGGAAGAGTGTATGCGGAGAGCAGTACAGCTGCGTTGACATGCAAGAAAAATCGAGCCTCACAACGCAAAAATATCACAGTCTGCCTGGAGAGGCGACAATGTTGTGAAGATAGCAGTCCGTAAGTCGGATCTTGGCTTAAGCTCCGAGTCGCTCGAATATTCCAAGCCGAGTTTTAACCACACTCGCAATCAATGAAGTCAGACTTGGTTATGCACCGTCCTCCAGAAATGCCTTGGGTTTTGCATCGAATAGGGCCTTGTGCTCGGGCATGCAGAAGTAATACGTCTTGCCCTCATAGACCGAACTCAATTTCGCATCTGGAACAACCTCCATGTTGCAAACCGGGCACAATGGATGCGCGGCGCTAGAGACGGGAGCCTTCGCATATTCCGTGTTAACACTTGGGTTCAGCCAACCCTGCCCTTGATACTCCATCTGAAACGCAGTCCACGCCGCGATGTCTCGTCCGAAGTAGCGTTCGACGACGTGTAGCGCAAGGTCGATCCCCGACGATAGTCCGCCGGCGGTAGCCAAATTACCGTCCTCGACAAACCGAACTCCCCGGACACAGTGAATATCCGGGAACTGCACGGCAAACTCTTTGTACGCTCCGTGATGAGTTGTTGCCGATTTACCTGAGAGCAGCCCGGTCTCCGCAAGAATGTATGCGCCAGTGCAAACCGACATCACTACGTCGGCACTCTTCGCGGAGGCGCGAATCCAATCAAGCATTACGGAACTACTCGCGCGCTGCGCAGGAATGACGACTATTTTCGGTGCGGGAGCACTCTTAAAGGAGAAGTCGGGAACAATCTTCATGCCTCCGCTAGCCTGGATGAGATTCACGTCTGCCGCTACTGTGTAAAGCTTAAAGGGAGAGTCCATGCGTCGAGGCACATACGCTGACTCAAAAACCTCCCAAGGCCCACAGAAGTCGATGATTACCGCGCCTTCGGAAAGTACGACGGCCACCGGAACGCTGCCGGTCGCTGGCGGATTTAGGGGTTTCGCCGGTGGAGCGGACTGATAGGAGACCGAGGCGGTCACAGCCATCGACTCCAAGCCGTGCCTAAATGGAATAGCTCCCAGAAGACCTATCGCGCTGGTTCCTTTAAGCAATTCTCTTCTATTCATAAGTCCATCCTTTGATCACAAATTCTTGTCACTCGCTCAACTCACGGCGGCTCACTTGATCGTGAAAAGTAGAAAAGAGCTACGTCGTCACTGAAGGTAAGCGCCGCAGCCCCGCGCTCCACTAGCGTTGATAGTGGAAGGGATACTCGGAGTGTTGTCGAAGGTGGACTTCGAGCGCACGCACAAGTGTCCCGTTAAACTTCTTTGAGTTGGATTCGTGCAGCTAAGAAGTTAGGCGCGTGGAGGCTGGAAAGGTGAAGCGAAGAAACCAGATCGAGCTGCCGCCGATGAGTTGCTGGTCGCGCCAGTGATATCGGCGGCGATGCGAATAGTGGCTAAACCGGAAGGCTTGGTCGGCGCGATGGGTGCGAGCAACCCGAAAGTCATCGCGTGCGGTTTCGAGTGCATCGCGCAGTGAACGGCACATGCGCTTCTGGCATGTCGAGAAGCGTCTGTTGTTATGGCTCCATCTTGTGCGTCGGAAACTTTCGTTTTTGCGGTACTGGCCGAGTGATGATGGCACTCGGGTTCGGCGGTGGTCTCAGATCGCTTCTCGGTCAAGAGGTCTTCTGTTGGTACGGATGCGCGATGGTGCTGCGGCAAACAACACAGGCCGTTGCAACTCGGCATGTCGCTAGTAAAGCCACGGGCGTACAGCGCCAAAGGCGATGCCAGAAGTGCGAGGACCACGACCACGGCTGGGAGACGCTTAATCATTGCGACGACCATACTACCGCGACCGTCAAGCGAAGCGGAGAAACAATTGCGGGCTGCCATTGTCTCTGTACGGTTGACGGTTTCGAGTCCTCGGACAAACCTCACATTTAAGTCCTGTTAGTCGCGTTATCGGACGCAGAGTCCTAACTTCCAAGGGTGTTAATCAGGACTTGGGTGCCTCAAGAGTTCGGCGACCATTTGATGCAACGTGTAACCGGGTTCTCCCTTTGGGTGTTTCTGGCAATTCGTCGGACACCAACGCGATAGCTACGCGGCCAAGTTCGACGAACGGGAACGCGATAAGGACGACTGCGGTGGACATGAGCGCGACTTGCGGCCCCTTCTTTTGCAACGAGTTTGCGGAATCGCATCCTGTAAGCTAAGCTTCAGCTATAAATGCGCCGCTTTTACGCGATCGTTCTGCTTGTCATACTCGGGCTTCAGCCCGGCGTCATGGCGCTTGGCCTTTCGGCCGCTCCGGATCTGCCGGAGTGCTGTAGGAAAGACGGCGCGCATATGTGCTCGGTCCGCCGCGCACATCCAGGCGACGACGTGCACGGTCGTCGCGTAGGCGCTCACTGCCCGTACGCATCGCAATCTGGATCAGAAGCAGTCACGCATCGAACCGGCATTTTCAACCCCGCGCAATGGTCGGCAGAAGTTGCGTCCCATCGCGGCATTGTTCCTCCCACCAAACTGTCAGTCTCCAGCAGCTGCTCCGTCAGCTATTTCGAACGCGGACCTCCCACGTCACTCCTCGCTTGAGATCCACGCTAGGTTGAGTTAGGCGCGCTTCTAGCCTGCAGAACTGCGGCCAAACGTCGCGCTCAAATTTCTTCCCACTACAGGTTTATTGCGGATTCGTGCCGCGAGAGGAGACTTTCATGCGGGCGTCAGGTGTGCGCTTCATCTTCACGATATTCGTGTGTCTCGCGTTTTGGGGATGCGGAATTACCGACAAGCAATACTCATTCAAGGGCCGCGTGGTCGAGAAAGTACCCGAAACACACACGCTGGTGATCGATCACGAAGACATCCCAGGGTTCATGCCCGCGATGACGATGCCTTACCGCGTGTCGAGACAGATCGATCTTTCTCAGATCGAAATTGGAGACAAGATCGACGCGCGCGTAAGAGTTCACAGCGCCGACTCGTTCGAGCTGGATCAAGTGCATGTGACCGACACGAGCGGACGCGGAAAAGACGTCGCGGCTGAGCGTCCTCTATCTCCTGGCGAGCAGATTCCCGACGTCGATCTCGTCAATCAGGACGCCAAGACAATTCGATTGTCCGATTTCCGCGGGAAGGCGGTGTTGCTGACGTTCGTTTACACGCGCTGCCCCATGCCCAACTTCTGCCCCCTTTTGAGCAGCAACTTTGCGGCAGTGCAGAAAGAATTGGCGAAAAATCCAAAGGACTACCAGCGGACGCACTTGGTCAGCATCAGTATCGACCCCAAGTACGATACGCCGGAGGTTCTCCACAAGTACGGCTTGGCTTACCTGCGGGATGACCCGAGCGGATTTTCGCATTGGTCCTTCACGGCTCCCACTCCGGAAAACCTGAAGAAGCTGGCTGGCGCCTTCGGACTGCTCTACGAGGAAGAGGACAACCAGATTGCGCATTCGATGAGCACGGTGGTCGTCGATCCAAAGGGACGGCTCGTCAAAGAGTGGACCGTTAACAGTTGGACTCCGGCGGAAGCCGTCGCCGTAATAAGGCAGGCTGAAAATGCAACCAATTAACCGTTGGAAGTCGCACCCCGCGCTGGTTGCCGCACTCGCGGCGGTTCTCATGGCAGCTTGCTCGCAAAAAACCGCGCCCACCTCTGAACCTGCAGCCGTTTCCGCCGTGCAGACCGGGCACGCGATTTATGAGATGCGATGCGCCACCTGCCACGACGCAACCGATCTGGCGCTGTTGAAGCAGCCGCCAAAGCTCACCGGTCTTTTCTCCAGGAAGACCCTTCCAAGCGGCGCGCCTGCAACCGATGAACAAGTGAAAGCCACAATTGTTCAGGGGCGCGGCATCATGCCGCCCATCGGCTCGTCGTTAGACAAAGAACAGCTCGATGATCTGCTGAAGTACCTTCACACGATTTGAGGTTACGCGTATGACTGCGCTCATTCTTGCATTGATGTTGGTAAGCCCCGCTGATTTGACAAGCTCGCAACGCGCGGAAGTTCACGCAGTCGAAAACAAGCTGCTCGCCCCTTGTTGCTACACCCAACCGATCGCGGTGCACGGTAGCGACATCGCCGTTGCGATGAGAGGCGAAGTGCTGCAAATGGTCGTCGCAGGAGACTCGGAACAGCAAATCGTTGATCACTATCGGCAACTTTACGGCGACCAGATCCTGGTCGTGCCGGACGGGCTGCGCGGACGATTGCTGTTCTGGCTTCCCGTGGTCATGACAATCCTCGCCTGCGCTTCGATCTACATCGTCACGAGGAAGATGCTGGAACGTAAAAACAACCCTGACGGCTCGACCGATTCACAATCTCCGCACAAGCTCAGCGATGCCTTGCGCGAACAAATTGAGCGCGAAGTCGGAGAGTCGTTGTGATCCGCGCGTTGTCCGATTCAGGAGTTGTCAACATCGCTGTGCTCGTGTTCCGCGAGGGGCTCGAGTGCATCTTGGTCCTCGCGGCTCTCACCGCCAGTTTCCGCGGAAAAGATACCCGCTACCATCGACCGATCGTCGGCGGTGTTCTCGTAGGAATGGCCGCCACGGCGGTTACCTGGGCGATTGCGGTTCGCGTCCTCAGCGATCTCAGCGTCCGCGTTTCTGCGCTGGCGCTCCAGGCCGCGACCGGCCTCCTCGCGATCGTAGTGCTACTTGTAGTCATGAATTGGTTCTTTCACAAAATGTATTGGACCGGATGGATTTCGCTGCACAACAAGAGGAAGCAGGAATTAGTGCAGCGCGCCGGCTCCGACACAAATCCGTGGCGCATTATGTTCGGGATGGCGCTGCTCGGTTTTAGCTCCTTTTACCGGGAGGGATTCGAGGTCGTTCTCTTTCTGCAGAGCTTTCGACTTCGCCTTGGAGGCCGCATCGTGCTCGATGGCGTGTTGCTGGGCTCAGCGGGTACCTTGGCAGTCGCGGTCCTCACCTTCATCGTTCACCACCACCTGCCTTACCGCAGAATGCTCGTCGTTACCGGCGTGATGCTTGCTGTCGTGCTGCTGACCATGGTTGGCGAGCAAGCCCAGGAAATGCAGCTCGCCGGATGGCTCCCCACGACAAACCTGCCTCGGCTCGCCCTGCTAATCCCAGCCTGGGCGGGACTCTGGTTTTCGATCTTCCCCACCGTGGAGTCGCTATGTTTTCAATTCGCCGCTGGCGTTCTTGTACTCGGCTCATACTTCACTGCGCGGAGCCTTCCTACTCTTGCGCGGTGACTCCACCCCAGTCTGCGGATACTATCTCGCGCGGAAAATTGGCACGACAGCGCTCGGTCTTGGCTATGAAAAACATGGCCGACCCGAATGCACACACGGCGAGGTAAGCTTCTTGCGCACCCGGAGGTCGAGATAGTTCCGCGGACAAAGATATGTGGTTACGGAGTTGGGCGCACATGCCGAACTCCACAGTCACCCATTCCGGGACGGCAGCTTTCTCCAGCTAAACAACCCGAAGTTCATGCGGCACAGCGGTCACGCAAAATGAAGCCACTTGCATCTAGCCATCCTCCGTCGTTTCGCGTTTTGTCGACTTCGCGGGGAACAATTTCTATAAATTTTCACGCGCGATCCATTATCGACGGACTTATACTTTCGAACATTGTGGTGAAGCGCATCCCCTCTCTGATGTTGCTCCTTGCGCTTTTGTGCCCATCGGGCCAAGGGCTCGCGGCTCTGCTTGCGCCAAGCGCGTGCTGCTCCGCGTGCACCAGCGAGAACTTGTGTTCGCTTCACCACCGGAATTCCAGCCGTAAACCTCTCCGCGCTCCGCAAAACGCAATCTGTGCAAGCTACCAATGTTCGGCTCCCGGCCCTATGCACGAATTTGCGCCCCATCCAGTGACGCTGGGAGTCTTGGCGCCCAATCCGTTCCGGCATGCAGGTCTCCTGACTCGCGGAACACACGACCAGCGTCTCTTCGAGGTCTTGTCGCGAGCGAGTTCGCCTCCCCACCGGCCTCCTCGTCAGTAGAACGTTGTTCGAGTTGTATAAAAATTATCACTGACGGGGAGGCGGAATGCTCGCATCTGTTGCTATTCGTTTTTGCTCGCGCATGGTTGCTCGAGTTGCGTTGGTGTTTTTTGTTCCACTCTACATAGCCACTGTCGTGATTGGCCAGGACGTCGGTTCGGCCGTAACTATTCGTGGACGAATCGTGGATCAACAGGGCGGCGTGATCCAAGGGGCGACAGCCATCTTATTCAGCAATGCCGTCCGCCTAGAAGAAACGAAAACGGACGACACCGGTTCGTTCGTGTTCAGCCACGTGCGTCCCGGCGCGTACGTCATTGAAGTGGAACGCGCAGGCTTCGCGGTAGTCGACAAGCCAGTTTCGGTTCCAGCGGGCCAAGCTGAGTTTCAAGTTTCCATTCAGCTGAAAGTCGCTGGGCCGGGCCAGCATGTCACCGTCACCGCGGAATCCGGTTCGTTCCGCACCGATGAATCTTCTGTTGGGACGAAGACCAATACTCCCATCGAGGAAATTCCTCAGGGCGTGGGTGTGGTGAATCAAGCGCTGATCGAAAGCCAGCAGATCACTCACTTCGCCGACGCCGCGCAGAACGTCAGCGGCGTGAGCCGCGACGTTCTCGCCGCGGGTAGCATCGGCAACGCGCTCACGATCCGCGGACTGCCGCTGGGAATTTTCAGCAATTATTATCGTGATGGCTTCGAGTTCGACGGCATGGTGCCGTCGGATATCACTGACGTCGATCAGGTCGAGGTCCTGAAAGGCCCGTCTTCGGTTATCTACGGCCGCGCGACGGCGGGCGGCATTGTGGACCTGATCACCAAAGAGCCGCTGCCGGAAACGGCCGCCGTGTTTTCGTTTCAAGGCGACCGCTACGGAACGGTCCGGCCGACTGTCGATGTCACCGGCCCGATCGGCTCGAGCGGCAAACTGCTCTATCGCTTGAACGCGGAGTTCGAAGATTCGTCCAACTTCCGAAATTACTATGGCGACCGCCGTTACTTCGTAGCGCCGGCAGTGACGTGGAAGCCTGACGATTCGACAACCATTAATTTCCTGGTGGAGTATCTGCACGGGCGCACCACGACCGATTACGGCATCCCCGCCGTCGGAGATCGCCCGGCGCCCGTGCCGATCAGCAATTACTACGGCGAGCCGTGGCAGTATTCGTTGCTGCAAAACAAGCTCGGCAGCGTGGACGTGGCGCACAACCTCGGGCAGCATTGGGCCGTTCGCAGCCGCTTTCGCGCTACGCTTACAAACTGGGATTACCTCGACACCAGCACCGGCTTTCTCGAGCCTGACGGCCAAACGCTCACTCGCTACTCCGAAGCCACAGCCTATCCGCTGCGCTTCTACGATTGGCAGACCGACGTGACCGGCATCTTCCACACCGGAAAGATCGAGCACAACGTCCTGATCGGGTTCGAATACGGCAAGCAGTCCGTGGTGCAGGACGGCACCTTCAGCGACGCTCCTCCGATCGATCTTTACAATCCCGTCCCATTTAGCGTGACGCGCCCAAGCCAAGCCACGCTCATCGCCAACTTTTTCAACCCCGCCGATCCCGACTATTTCCCGATTGACGGCACCACGCGCCTAACCACGCACGGCGGCTACCTTCAGGACCAGATCAAGCTGACGTCGAAACTGAGCGTCCTGGCCGGCGTGCGTTTCGAGGGTTTCACGCAGCGCTATGACGAAATCGATTACGACACGCATAACCGGCAAAGCAATTTCGCGGCGTTGCCGCGCGTCGGCGCCACGTATCAGCTCAAATCGTATCTGTCGTTCTACGCGAGCTATTCGCGCGGTTTCAGTCCCACGCTTGCCGCGCAGTTCGGCCCGGGCGGCCTGCCGTTCCCGCCCGAATCGAGCCATCAGTATGAGTTCGGAGCGAGGACCTCGAGCCTGCACGGCCGGCTCTCCTCGTCACTCGCGTTCTACCGGATTCGCGCGTCGAATCTGCTGGTGACGAATCCGGGAAATCCGCTTGCGTCCATTCAGATTGGAGAAGCCGGCTCGAAGGGAATCGAGTTCGACACAACCGGCCGCATCCTGCCTGGATGGGATCTGAACTTCACCTACGCGTACAATGAAGCGCGGATCGCGCAGGACGCCGTGTATCCCGCCGGCAATATCTTCCAGAACGCACCGCGAAACAGCGGCAGCATTTGGACGATCTATCGGCTTCGTCGCGGACCGCTCACCGGGCTGAGTTTTGGCGGGGGCTTACAGGCGCTCAGCTACCGCTTCGTGGATCCGTCGAACGATGTCCTGCTTCCGGGATATGCGCGGCTCGATGCGGGCTTCAGCTACGCCTTTGGCCCGTCGCATCGCGAAGAGAAGCGTTACAAGATCAGCGTGAATCTTCAGAACCTGACGAACCGGCGTTACTTCGAGTCCGGCAACACGCCCAGCGTGATTTTTCCCGGCTCACCGATCAACGTCTGGAGCCAGTTGCAGGTGCGATTCTGATGCGAGCGATCCGATCGAATGACAAAGCGTGGGACGTTCGGCGGCGCGCAAGCCGCTTCGCGCTCGGAGTGGCGGTGATCGTTGCTGCCGCGTGCGCCGGTGGCTGCAAACACACCAGCTCCGCCGCCAATCCGGTTTTCGAATTGCAACCGCGGCCCGTGCTGAAAGCCGCCGGTATTTCCTCCACGTGGGATCCGCGGATCTCGGTGGATACCGCCGGCGGCTTGTACCTATTCACTGTTTACGAAGATGGCTCCAACTCACGCCTTGGCGTGTCCCGCTCCGAGAGTGGCGGTGATACGTTTGATTCACAGATCGTCCCCATCAGCGAACCCCGTGTATCGATCAGTTCTCACGGCGAGCAAAGCCCAAGCGCGGTCACGACGATCTCCGGTATCTTCGCGCTCTGGCAGGAGCAAGCCGCCGGTGGAGCATCAAAGATAATGGCGGCTAGGTCAGTAAATTGGGGCGAAAGTTTTGAAAAACCCGTTCAAGTTTCCGATGCCCAGGCAGCGTCATTCCGAGGATTCCCTTCGATTGCGGTTTCCCCGAACGGCGATGTGTATGCCACGTGGCTCGACGAACGCGACATGTCCCCGGCGAGCAAAGAGGAAGATTCCTCGTACGTATACCTAGCGAAATCAAGCGATCACGGCGCCTCCTTCGGCTCAAACGTTCGCGTGGGCGATCACACTTGTCCGTGCTGTCGTCCCTCCCTTGCGTTTGGGCCAAAAGGTGAAGTCTATGTGGCGTGGCGACGCGTGTTTCCCGGCCAGAAACGCGACATGGTCGTATCCACTTCGGTCGATGGCGGCCGCACCTTTGCGGATCCGGTTCGAGTGAACAGCGATGGATGGAAAATAGAAGGCTGTCCCGATTCAGGTCCTACGCTGGTTGAGTCCGGTTCTAATTTGTGGATCGCCTGGATGACGGCCGGCAATAACAATCTCGCTAGGATCTATGTCTCGAGTTCCGTGGACGGCGGACATTCATTCCGCGCTCCTGTCCTAGCTTCTGGCGATGTACTCGATCCGAATCACCCCTCGTGGCAATCCGGGGCGCCCGGTACGCTGTGGCTTGTCTTTCAAGGGCGCGCACCGAGCGCAACAGGCAGCTGGAGCCAAAACCAAGCTTTCCTGACTCGCGTCGCCAGCGATGGGACTGCATCCGTTCCGTTTGCCATTCCAGGCAGCGAAACTTCCGTCGCCTACCCGCGCGTAGCGCTTGGCTACGGTGGTCAAATGTACGTCGCCTGGACCCAGTCCGACGGCGGTCACTTCATCGTGATGCTTTCGCGCGGCAGAGTGAAGGGCTGACGGACTCGACTAGGCATCTGCTTGTTTACAAAAGTGATCACGCTTTGATCGGCCTTGTATTAGGTCCCGGTTAGTCGCGTTACCGGACACGGAGTCCTGAGTTCCCAGAGAAATACGTTTGCCTGCGCACTACACTCTATGAAAATAGCGAACCATGCGAAAACGGAAACGCTCCGCAGTGGCGAATGCCGCAATGCGGCTTGCCGCCGCCCCTATCGGGGCCTAAAGCCAGTTCGACAAAACAGAGAAGGCAAAGGGTATAGAGAGATGCGAAACAATCATTGTTCGGTGCGGTTCAGCTGACCGTCGCTAACGGCCTTGCTGTTCCGCGACCTCACGATTCGATTTGTCGAAGACATCATCGAACGGGCCACGGTACCATTGATCCGATTGTTCGCATCATGCTAGCATCTCCTGTCGAAGCTTCCTCTTTCACAGTGTTGTCGCTGCCACCAATCGTTCCTCGGGTAAGCTCTTCCGGCATTTGAGTACCGGCTCAATCACATCCCAGCCCGCCGAGCGATGCACATCGATCCCTTGAGCGTCCTGCACCACGAATAGCGCAGGTTCATTTCTCGATGACAAACTTCGCTTGCTTTAGGTGATCGGACAAGCAGAATTCGGATGCGTCCGTTTCGCGCTGCTGTATTGAACGCGGCGATCTCGCCACCGAGTGCTTGCCGCTGCGTCTCGGCGAATCACCCGTAAATCGGTCCAAGAACGTGGGTCCGATTCGGGTCCAATAGGTCGTGGCAAGCGGTTCCTCTGAGTACCGATGACGGGCTGTCAGCGCCGTTCAGTATCATCAAGTTCCAGCAAAAAGCCACTCTGTCACGGCAGAGGTCGCGGGTTCGAGTCCCGTCGTCCCCGCCATTCCTTTCAACAATTGAATTGGATCGAGTAGCGCCAGCTGCGGCCGCGCTGCGCCAGCTCATGGCGCGTCTCCAGGCAAGGTCGCGCGTCACTTTTGGAAGGCTGTCGCGTGAGCCGGCGCCCGCGACGCTAAAAGCGAAACACGACTCCGGCGGAAATTCTGAGGTTGTTCTGGCGTCCGTTCACGCCGTTCGGAAACTGGGTGAGGTAGTAATCCGCGTCGACAGCTCGAATGTCAAAATGCGGAATCACGTGGATATCCAGTCCTCCTCCCGTTACGAGCGAAAACGAATTGAACGATCCCGATCCACCGGTAGACGACGGCTCAAAAGTGCCCGAGGAGTGGGCTCCTCCGAGAAGCAACTCACCGAACGGTTGCCAGCGGTCGGATTTTCGAAGCGTGAAGCGCGGACCGAAGAGGTAGGAAAACAACGTCAAATCCTGGCCGGATCCGTTGATGTTCCCGGCGTGTTGAGCGCTGAATTCGCCCACGGCGCTAAAGCTGTCGGTCAGCCGATAGCCTGCCCACGCGTTGCCTCCGTTCATCGAGAAGCAGCCGCATCCGCCCGGCGGTCCGTTGGCGCGCACGTAGTTGTAATCGACGCCGAA
>Ga0335072_10006524_pt1 | contig 17032 bp, 17 predicted proteins | sample Lox_Sample_21_FD_206725 | JGI IMG/M metagenome (GOLD analysis project Ga0335072, IMG submission 206725) | Soil microbial communities from Loxahatchee National Wildlife Refuge, Florida, United States - Lox_Sample_2.1 | ecosystem: Environmental > Terrestrial > Soil > Wetlands | place: USA...
CATCGACATCACCGCCGTCGAGATCGTTGACTCCTTCATCGGCCGCATGCTGACCATGATCGGATCGATCTCGCGGCTGTTCGACGCCGAGACGATCATCGTCGGGATGCGCCCGGCCGTGGCGATCACGCTGACCGAGCTCGGGCTGTCCCTGAAGGGAGTCCGCACCGCGCTCAACGCCGACAAGGGCCTGGAGATACTGAACGGGCGATCGTGATGGATGAGCTTCCCATCCGGTCGGGAGACGACGTGGTCCGCGTCCGCCAGCATGTGCGGACGACGGCCGCGGCCACCGGGCTTTCGCTGGTGGACCAGACCAAGCTGGTGACGGCGGCCAGCGAGCTCGCCCGTAATACGCTGGTCCACGGGGGCGGCGGCGTGGCCCGGGTGGAGGTCGTCAAGTCCGCCAACGGGCGAGCCGGCGTCCGGCTGCACTTCACCGACGAGGGTCCCGGCATCGCCGACATCGACCTGGCGCTGCGCGACGGCTGGACCTCGGGCGGTGGGCTTGGGCTCGGGCTGTCCGGCTCCCGGCGGCTGGTGGATGAGTTCGAGCTGACCTCAAAGCCCGGGGCCGGAACCAGCGTCGTGGTCGTCAAGTGGTCCCGGTGAGCCCGGCCCTGATCGCCCAGGTCCCGGGAGACCTGCGCTGGCTGCGCGTCGAGGACCCCAGCGCCACCGCCGCCTGCCGGGCGGCCGCCCTGGCGCTGGCGGGCCGGCTGGACTTCCCGGCCGCTCGCGCCGACGAGCTGGCCCTCGCGGTGACGGAGGCGGCGTCCAACCTGCACAAGCACGCCAGGCAGGGGGCGATGCTGCTGCGCATCGGCCGCTGGGTCGGCCCGCCCGGGATAGAGATGGTGACCATCGACGCCGGGCCGGGGCTACGCGACGCCAGCGTGGCGCTGCGCGACGGCCATTCCACCAGCGGCACCCTCGGTATCGGGCTTGGCGCGATCCGCCGGCTGGCTGACTTCTGCGAGCTGTACTCGGCGCCGGGCCACGGCACGACACTGGTGGCCAGGTTCTGGGCGGTACCCCGCGCGGGAGCGGTCCGCTCGGCCAGCGACGTTCGGTACGCCGGCCTGGTCCGGCCGATCACCGGCGAGACCGAGTGCGGCGATGTCTTCGGCGTGACCGAGACGGACGACGGCGTCATCGGCGTCCTGTGCGACGGGCTCGGGCACGGCCCGCTCGCCGCCACCGCGGCGATGGAGGCAGTCACGGCGGTCCTCGCGGAGCCGGCCGCCGAGCCCGCCGCTCTCATCGACCGCGCGCACCGCCGGATGCACCACACCCGAGGTGGCGCCCTCGGCGTGGTCCGGGTAGCCGGCCCGGCCGTCTCGTTCGCGGGCCTGGGCAACATCGCGGCGGTGATCCTCGCCGACGGCGCCCGCAAGGGCATGATCTCCGTCCCGGGGATCGCGGGCCACCAGGCCGGGAGCATCCGGCAGTTCGAGTACACCGCCCCGCCGGGCGCCGCGATCATCTTGCACTCCGACGGCGTCAGCAGCCGCTGGGATCCCCGGGCATTGCCCCGCCTGAACGCCCAGGACCCGTTGGTTGTCGCCGCCGCGCTGCTGGCCGAGGCCGGAATCCACCGCGACGACGCGGGCGTCCTGGTGCTGAAGCCATGACGACCGAGCTCGCCCGCCTGGATGTCCGGGACCTGTCGGGCGTCTTCGCCGCCCGCCGGCTCGGTCGCGAGCTGGCCGCCGGGCTCGGGCTGGACGGCCAGGACCAGGTCCGGGTGGCCACCGCGCTCAGCGAGATCAGCCGCAGCGCGATCACCGCCGGTAACAGCGCGGTCATCGCGTTCGGCGCGGACGAGAACCAGCTGGTGCTGACCGTCACGGTCGACGGCCCGCCCCCGGCCGACGGCATCACCGCGGCCGCCCGGCTGATGGACGCCGTGGTTTCCGACGGCCAGGTCGTCCGGATGATGAAGCGGCGGCCGCCCTATGCCCACCCCGATCTGCGTGCCGTCGGCGAGCAACTGGCGGCCATGCTCCCGGAGTCGACCCTGGAAGAATTGCGACGTAACAACCAGGACCTCATCGCGGCCCTTGACGATGTCACCAGGCAAAAGGAGCAGCTCCTGCTGCTCAACGCCGAACTGCAGGAGACCAACCGCGGGGTGATGGCCCTGTACAGCGAGTTGTCGGAAGAGCTCGAGCAGACCAACCGGGGCGTCGTCGCGCTGTACCGGGAACTGGATGAGAAGTCTGAGCAGCTACGCGCCGCATCGGAGTCGAAGGACAGGTTCTGGGCGAATGTCAGCCATGAGCTGCGCACGCCGCTGAACTCGATCATCGGGCTGACCCGGCTGCTCGCCGACCCGGCAGGCGGCCTCGACGCCGAGCAGCTTTATCAGGTGGAACTGATCCGTAATTCGTCCGGGACCTTGCTGGCCCTGGTCAACGATCTTCTCGATGTCGCCAAGGCCGAGTCGGGGCGATTCGTCCTGGACCCGGCGGAGGTCAGCCTGCCCGGGCTGCTCGCCACGCTACGGGGGCTCACCAGGCCGATGGCCGAGGGCAAGCCGGTGGACGTCGTGGTCATCGCGGAGGGCGCCCCGCCGGCGATCCTGACCGACGAGGCGGCCCTGACCGCCATCTTGCGCAACCTCATGTCTAACGCCATCAAGTACACCGACGCGGGCGAGGTGCGGCTGACCGTCGGCACCGCCCCGGACTCGATTGAGATCCGGGTCGCCGATACCGGCACCGGGATACCGGCCGGACAGCTGGAGCGGGTATTCGATGAGTTTTACCAGGTCCCGGGAGCCAAACGAGGTGGCACGGGCCTGGGCCTGCCCTACGCTCGCCGTCTCGCCCGGCTGCTTGACGGCGAGCTGACCCTGACCAGCGAGGCCGGCCGGGGGACCACCGCCGTGCTGAGCCTTCCGCACGAGCCCGTGTCGGTCGGCACGATCGTGCTGGCCGACGACGACGTCGCCTTCCGCCAGGTGATCAAGGCAATGGTGGCCGGCGTCGCTAGCCGGGTCATTGAGGCGGAAGACGGTGCCGGGGCACTAGCCGCTGTCGCGAGCAACAGCGTCGACCTAGTACTCGCCGACCTGGGGATGCCCGGCATCGACGGCCACACGCTGCTCGGCCGGCTGCCACCCGGCTTGCCGGCGATCATCATCACCGGTCGCGAGGAGGCAGCGGAGCCGCGCGCCGCGGCCCTGCTGCACAAGGACCAGATCACCAGGGAGCGGCTGGCGTTCGCCATCCGCCACGCCATCCGGAGTGCGCGATGACCGACACCGCCAACGTGCTGCTCGTGGATGACGACGAGGCCAAGCGCTACGTCCTGGCCACCTGGCTACGGCGGGCTGGTCATGCCGTCACCGAGGTGGGCACCGGGCAGGAGGCGCTGGACAACATCGACAGCGTCGACCTGGTCCTCCTCGATGTCAACCTGCCCGACATGAGCGGCTTCGACGTCTGCCGCCGGATCAAGGCGGACCCGCGGACGGCCGCGATCCCGGTGATCCAGGTGTCCGCCACGGCCGTCAACCCCGCCGACCGGACCCAGGGCCTGACCCAGGGGGCCGACGCCTACCTGATAGAGCCGGCCGAGCCCGAGGAACTGCTCGCCACGGTGATGGCCGTCCTGCGCTACTACCGGGCCCGGCAGCGCGCGGAGCGCACTGCGGCCATGCTGACCGAGCTAGCCGACGTGAGCTTGCGCATCAACGCCGCCGAGACCTTTGACGGGCTCGCGTCCGCGGCGTCGGCCGGTGCCACCCGCATCTTCTCCGTTCCCGCCATCTTGATCCTGGAGATGCCCGACGGGCAGGTCCGCCGGGTGTCAGCCTTTCCGGGCCGCCCGCAGACTACCCGGCGGGGCGGTCCGGCCGGCCTCGCTGCCCACGTAGCGGAATCCGTCCTGCGCTCCGGTGAGGTCAGCGCGATTGGCACCCTCAGCCGGGACGACTGGGTGGGCATCGTGCCCGACACCACGCTGCAGGCCGATGTCTGCCTGGCCGCCGCGCGGGTCAAGCCCGACAAGACGACAGCGTCCATGGTGGTCGACGCCGAGGGCATCTCCAGCGACGAGGACATGCAGATCCTGCGGCAGCTCACGCAGCTGGTGGCGCTGGGCATCGAGGCGCTGCGCGCCTCGGCCGAAGAGCACCTGGTCGCGCTGACCCTGCAGCGCAGCTTCCTGCCCGAAGCGCTGCCGCAGATACCGGGCGTCACGATGGCGTCCCGTTACCTGCCCGCCAGTGACCAGGCCGAGGTCGGCGGCGACTTCTACGAGGCGATGGCCTGGCCGGACGGGGTACTGGTGGCCATCGGCGACGTCCAGGGACACTCGCTGCACGCGGCGACCGTGATGGGGGAGCTGCGGCACGCGCTGCGCGCGTTCGCCAGCGAGGGCCACTCGCCCGTGGCGATCACCGGCCTGGTCAACGAGATCCTGCGCCGGTATCACCCGAACATGATCGCGACGCTCTGCCTGGTGCTGCTCGAACCGCGGAACGGCCAGCTCTCGATCGTGAACTGCGGGCACATGCCGCTGCTCGTGGTGGACGGCAGCGGCGGACGATATGTCGGCGAAGGGGGCCTGATGCTCGGCCTGGCCTGGCACCAGCCGCACACGGAAACGGCCACGCTGCCCGCGGGCGGCACCGCGCTGCTGTTCACCGATGGCCTCGTCGAGGACCGCCGGGTGATGATTGACGAGAACCTGGACGCGCTGTGCGTCACCGCGGTGCAGGCCGCTGGCGCCGACGTTGAGGCGTTCGCCAATCGCGTCATGTCCGCCTTCGGCTCAGGCGAGGACGACGTCGCGCTGATCGCGTTGCGCCGGACTGCCTAAGCGGGCGCCCCTCCGGCTAGCGGGCGTCCATCGCTTCCTGAACGCTCGAGTGCACCGGCATGACCAGCACCGCCCCCGTCAGCTGCAGCACACGGCGTACCGAGCCTGTCGGCGACACGGCCAGCCGCAGCGTGATGTCCTGCGTCGTTGCCCGCTCGTGCGCGCGCATGATCGCGTGCACTCCCGAGGAGTCGCAGAAGGACGTCGACGTCATGTCGGCGATCACGGTGCCGACGCCGGACTCCAGGGCCGCCATCAGCTGCCCGTGAACCCCATCGGAATTGGTAACGTCGATCTCAGCCGGCAGCACCACGACGACCGGCTTGATCGCCGCCTGATCATTCATGGCTCACCCACTCCCGCTGCTCGCCAGCTTTCGCCCTGCGGCAGCTAGAGTACCGTGTTCGCGTCCTTTAGCGACGTTATCTCTTAACCATGATTACCCGGTGATCCGCACCAGTGCGCCAGGGCATCGCGGACCAGCGAGGGCGACAGGTCGTCCGGCGACCGGGCCGCCCACGCGGTGTAAGCGTCCGGGCGGATGAGCGCGATGATTCCCGGCGGGTAGGCCACCTCGGCCGGGTCAACCCGGTCGCCATAGCCGCTCACCAGGCCGGCCGGGACGAGGCGGCTGCCGGCTAGCAGGAAGCGCCCGCCGCGCAGCGCCTCATACAGCCGCCGTCCGTCCGCGAGCGGCCAGTCAGGGACCCGCTTGCCGGCCAGTGAGTGCGCGCCGCGCGGTGCCGGATAGGAGATGCGCAGGCCGGACATGGCCCCGGTCATGTACTCGGTGACGAAGGGGAGCCTCGCGGCAACCGGGGCCAGCAGGGTACGGGCCGCCCCCAGGACCTGGGGGCCCGTGAGCGCGAAGCGCAGCAGCGCCCCGCTGGTGCGCAGGACCTGGCGGCCTACCGGATGCCGTTCCGCGTCGAAGGAGTCGAGCATGCCTTCGGGTGCCCAGCCCTGCACGGCGGCGGCCAGCTTCCAGCCGAGGTTCGCGGCGTCCTGGATGCTGGTGTTCATGCCCTGGCCGCCGGCCGGGGAATGAACGTGGGCGGCGTCGCCGGCCAGCAGGACGCGGCCAACACGGTAGCGCGGCACCTGGCGCTCCTCGCTGTGGAACCGCGACAGCCACCTCGGCTCGTGCAGGCCGTAATCGACGCCGAGGGCCTGACGCGCGGTCTCGCTGACCTCGTCGAGGCTCACCGGGGCACTCTCGGGGAGCTGGTTGCGCCGGTGCCAGGCGATGACCCGGTACCAGCCATCGCCGAAAGGCACGATGAAAGCGAAGGCGTCGCCCGAGGAGTTAGCGGTCATCGTCTCCGGCGGCGGGTTCGTGAGCCGGACGTCGGCGAGCATTACCGATCGCACAACCGGCTTGCCCGGGAACGGCAGGCCCAGGGCACGCCGTACGGTGCTGTGCATCCCGTCGGCCCCTACCACGTAGCGGGCACGGAGGGTTGCGGGCCGCTGGCCGCCCCCCTCGACCTGGATGTCCACCCCGTCCGGATGCTGGGTCAGCCCGCTGACCCCGTGACGGTAGCGGATGTCGGCGCCCAGGGATCCGGCACGTTTCTCCAGCACGCGCTCGGTTTCGTACTGCGGGGTGACGAGCACGTAGGGGAAGCGGCTCGGCAGCCCCGACAAGTCCAGCGCCGCGTCGTCGAAAAAGCGCAGCACGTGCACCTGGGTGCCCGTCGCGATGAGCTCGTCGGCCATCCCGCGGGCGTCCAGCTGCTCCAGCGTCCTGGAGTGCACGGCGAACGCACGACTGAGACCGGACCGTTCGGCCCGGCGTTCCAGCAGGACGCAGTGCACTCCGGCGCGCGCCAGGTCCCCGGCCAGCAGGAGCCCCGTGGGGCCCGCGCCCACCACCGCGACGTCCGCGTCATTGTCCATGTGTGCCCTCCATGGTCTCCTTGGCCTGCTCTAGCCGCTGGCCGAGGTCGGCGGCGTCCCGCGCGTTAAGTACCTGGGACAGCCCAGGCCACACGCGGGTCTCCTCGAAGCGGAAGTGATCGCGGCCAGCCTGGATGTACCTGGCGAGCACGTTCTCGAACTCCGGCATGTCCGCGTCGAGCCAGCCGAGCAGGCCGAGCACCTCCCTGACCTCCTGCTCCTGCCCGGTGGCCGTATCGGCCAGTGCGTCCCCGCTGGGATGGCGCTCGCGGACGGCCGGCCAGAAGTGCAGCTCCTCAATGGCCTCGTGCCGGGATTGCCGGATGATGAGCCTCTCGACCATCTTCTCGCGACGGGCGAGCATCCAGCGGTCGGCACCGCCCGCCGCGGTCGGCCCCGACTCCAGCTCGGCCAGCATCCGCTCGACCTCGGCGTGGTCCTCGCCCAGGATGTCGAACACGCTCGGCACGAGGCCCCCTCCGTCTCGTCGCGCTCGAGTCATGCGGGCCCGCTACCCAGCCACCTTTCGCATATTCTTCTTTGCCTCGTCCCCGGTGTCCTCGCGCATCCGTGACCTCGCGCAGTGATCGGACGTTATTTCCAAATCACCCTGGGTAGCGCTGCTCTCATGACTACCGAGCTACGAGAAACCGAGCAGAAGTACGAGGGCGATGCCAACATCGTCCTGCCGCCGCTGCAGGGCCTGCCGGGTGTGGCCACGGTGTCCGAGCCAGAGGCCGAGACGCTGGTCGCCCTGTACTACGACTCTGAGGACCTGCGGCTGCTCCTGTCAGGCGTTACGCTACGCCGCCGGGAAGGCGGTGCCGACGAGGGCTGGCACCTGAAGCTGCCCGACGACGCCGGCCATCGCGCGCACGCGGCCAAGGGGACGTCATCCCGCCGTGAAATCAGGATGTCGCTCGCCCGTGGTGACCGTGACCGACTCGACCGTCGCCCCGAAGGACTCACGCGATCAGGCGCCTCATCCAGCCACGACCCCGTGCCGGGTGAACTGGCGCGGCTCGTCCGGGTGCACACGCGTGGCAGTGAGCTGCGGCCCGTGGCGCGCATCGAGACCCGCCGCCGGACCACCACGCTGCGCGACGCGGAAGGGGAATCGCTCGCCGAGATCGCCGTCGACGAGGTGGCGGCGCAGACCCTTGGCCGGACCACCACCGTGACCCGGTGGAACGAGGTCGAGGCCGAGCTGACCGGCGGCGGTCCCCGGCTGGCCCGCGCGGTGTCCGGCCGGCTCCGTCGCGGCGGCCTGCATCCGGCCAGCCGCTCCGCGAAGCTGCAACGGGTCCTGATGGTCAGCCCCCGCGCCTCCGATAACGGCGGCGGCCGGGCGGGCCGGTACACCACGGTCAGCAGGCGGCTCAGCCCCGGATCACCCGCCGGCGAGGTCGTCCTGGCCTACCTCGACGCCCAGGCGGCCCGCCTGGTGGCTCTCGACCCGGCCGTGCGCCGTGACGAGGAGGACTCCGTCCACCAGATGCGGGTGGCGACCCGCCGACTGCGGGCCGCCTTCCAGGCGTTCCCGATGATCTTGCCGTCGGCGACGACGCAGCACGTGCGGGACGAGCTTAAGTGGCTCGGCACCGTCCTGGGCAGCGCCCGCGACACCGAGGTACTCGAGGAGGCCTTCCGCGCGATGCTGGCCGTCACGCCGACCGAGCTGGTGATCGGCCCGGCCGCCGCGAGGGTCACGGCCCACTTCGGGTCCCGTTCGGCCGCCGCGCGCGACGAGGTGCTCGGCGCGCTGGACTCACCTCGCTACTTCGCGCTCCTGGACGAGCTGGAGCGCCTGCTCGCGAGCCCGCCTAAGACGGCGGCGGCGACGGCTCCGGCTGGCGAGATCCTCCCGCACGCGGTTGGCCTCGCCTACCGGCGGACGAGGCGCCGGATGCGCCGGGCCTGGCAGGCGCCGCCGGGACCGGGCCGTGACGCCCTGCTGCACGAGGGAAGGAAGGCAGCCAAGCGCGCCCGGTACGCGGCCGAGGCCGCCCGGCCGGCCATCGGCAAGAAGGCCCGCAGGCTCGCCAGGCGGATGAAGGCCGTCCAGTCGGTTCTCGGCGACCACCACGATGCCGTGACGGTCGGCACCGCGGCCCGCGAGATCGGCGTGCACGCCCACCTATCCGGGGAGAACGCCTTCACCTTCGGCCTGCTCAACGAGCACGCCCACCACGCGGCGCAAGACCGCGAGCGCAAGGCGAGGAAGGCATGGGAGCGCGCCGCCCGCCGGCCGGGCTGGCTCAAGGCGAGCGGAAGGAGCTGACATGGAAGACGAGCGCGAGTTCATTGAGCGAGTGCAGCGGCAGGCCCGGCTGTCCAGCCGGGACGAGGCCGAGCGGGCCTGTCAGGCCACGCTGGAGACCCTGGGCGAGTGGGTACCCGAGGGGCTGGCGGACAGCATCGCCGCGCAGCTCCCGCCGGGGATCGGTGATCAGCTGCGGGAGTCAGGCGGCCAGGCGCCGGCCGGCGACCAGTTCAATGGCGCGGACTTCGTCCCGCGGGTCGCCGGCCGGGCCGGGGTCAGCAACGATCAGGCGGCCCACCTCGCCCGTGCGGTGATGGACAGCCTCACCGCGGCCACCGAGGGCGGCCTGATGGCCAAGGTGACCGCAACCTTGCCAGCTGACCTTCGCGAGTACGTCACCCCCGGCCAGGATTTCATGTAGCCGGGCAATGCCGCGGGGCGAAATCGCTCCGGTCGCGGGAGGCCGATGTCGGCCGCCGCGAGGACCCGCGGCACAACAGTGATTACACCCGCTCTCCAGGGCCGGCGCCGGGTCCTCCCGGGGTGACTGCGCCATTGCTGGTGCTCACGAACGACCCCATTGAGCGCATCGGTGTCGCCAGGGCGCAAAGTCGCTTACCCGGGCCACAGAATTCCCGGCAGGATCAGTGTTGTCCGGGGAGGTGCTATTCGGCTTCCTCGCCGCTCTGGCCACCTGGCCTCCCTGGTGGCGGCATGATCCCTGCTCGTGCGGCGGGTTGTGCCACGGACCGAGCGCCCAGGAGAACTTAGCTCACTCAGTGACCACTTTTGCGCCCGATATATGGCTTATGTCTATGCGGGAAGTGTGCGAAGTCTGATGCGACGCTAAAACACGCCGACAGGTGCGGTAACCACGTGGCCATAGTGACTGTGCTGACTGAAGTTGTTTATGCGACTTCCGAGGTAAGCGACATTGCGCCAGGGCGACACCATCTGCGCAGAAGGGTGGCTGTCCGGGAGCACTAACTGCGCGATCGCTGCTGCACCAGCTGGCCCTCCGGCAGCATCAACGTCGCTCAATAACTTCACGCGCTCAAGCGGCTCCGGCCAGGCGAGGCGACATCGCGGCATTGCCCTGTCAAGGGGCGGAAAAGGCGAACGTTTGTTCTTGGCGGGGTCGCCAGGACAATAGCCACGCCCGCGGGGGAGTGGCATTCGCTCCGCCCGCGGGCGCTGTCTGCCGTTAGGCCCGGCGTCGGCGACGACCCTAACGGACGTCCCTATCGGTAACGCTCGTCGCGCTCCTCGACAATCGTCGGGTAATCGTCGGCGGACGGTGGCACGTCGCCCGGCAGGGTGTCGGCCGGGTACCGGCTCCGGTAACGCCAGCGCGTCCGGACCCGGCGCTCGGGGCGGATGACGTCCGTCTCGCGCACCACGTCGCGCGGTACGCGCGTGGTGGCGGTTGACCGCCACAGGCCCGCGCCCGGGCCCCAGATGAACAGCCACAACAACAGCCCTAGAATCCCGATGAGCATCAGGATGTCGCCCATGGTATGCACGTTAAAGCCGTGCGTGCTCGCGGTCTGGACCGCGAACCTGAGAATGGCGCCTACCGCTATGACCAGTAGGGCCGCGCCGATTGTCATGACGCCCCTCTTTCTTGCGTGATTCCTCACGAATTCTCGGGATGCCCGCTACCCGGGATGCGGCGGGCCATTCCTCGTTGGCCGCTGATTTGCTACCCGTCAGGCCCGAGATATTCTCGGATTGCCATCGTCACTGGAGCCGCCGGCCGAGCCGGGCAGGCATCGGGCGGTACACCGCCGGCCCCCGGGGTACAGCCAGCACGATGAATCAGCCATCGGCCGCGGTGCGGGACGTCCTCCTCGTCGTGCTGGCGCTGACGAGCGGCGCCGTGGACGCCGTGACGTTCCTGCGGCTGGGCAACGTGTTCAGCAGCGTCCTGACCGGCAACCTGGTGCTGCTCGGCGTCGCGGCCGGCCAGCGGCACGCCTCCCTGGCAATCAACGGGGGCCTCGCCCTGGCCGCCTTCAGCGTTGGCGTCCTGGCCGGCACCGCGGCCGCCGGGGCCGCGTCCGTGGGCCAGCCGGCCTGGCCTCGCCGGGCGACGGTGACCCTGGCGATCGAACTGGTCGTGCTCGCCGGCTTCAGCGCTGGCTGGCTGGCCGCCGGCGGCCTCCCCTCCGGCGCCCCCCGCATGGCGCTGCTGGCGGCCGCGGCGGCCGCGATGGGGCTGCAGACCGCCGCGGTCCACCGCCTTGGTCCCATGTCGACGACCTACCTCACCAGCACGCTCGGCGGCATCCTGGAGGCGCTCGCGGTTCGCCGCCGGCCACTGGACTGGCAGCGCAGCGTGGGCCTGATCGTGGCCGTCATCATCGGTGCCGGGCTCGGCGCTCTCGCGGCGGAGCTGCTCACTGCTGTCGTCCCGGTGGTGGTCCTGGTTCCGCTCACGGTGGTCACGGTCCGCTCATTGTGGCCAGGCGCGCGGCATGACCAGCCGAAAGGCGGGTAGCGGTGAGAACCGGGCGCGGGGCGGCGGCGCGCGGGATAGCGCGATGCGTCGCGCGGCCGCCTCGACCCCCGGTACGGTCATGGCCTGGGTAGTTTGATGTGATATGCGCGGGAGGCAGGGTGGCGGCGGACGCGAGCGCGCAGGTGACCGATCTGACGGCGGAAGACCACGCGTGCCTGACCTTCGGTGAGGCCGAGGAACTGTTCGACCTCACGGCGGCATTTGTCCGCGACGGCCTGTCCGCGGGCCTGAAGGTCCTGTGGCTCAGCGATGGCGGCCCGGGCCTGGCGGCGGCCGAACTGGCCAGGCGCGGGATCCCGGCCCGGCCGGCGATGGCCAGCGGGCAGCTGACCGCGGCCGGTCCCGAGGGACGGCTGCTGTCGGGGCAGGCATTCCGCGCCGAAGTGGCGGTAGAGTGGCTGGCCGGCCAGCTGGAGTCGGCGAGGCGAGAAGGTTTTCCCGGGCTGCGGGTCGCGATGGACATGAGCTGGGCGCTGCGCCCGGTCACCGGGGTCGAGGAGCTCCCCCGGTTCGAGGAGGGCATCGCCGCCGCGCTGGCCGGCAGCACCGCGGCGGTGCTGTGCCAGTACGACAGGGACCGTTTCGACCCGGTCACGCTGGCGTCGGTCGCCGGGGCGCACACCCTGGCGGTCGCCGCGGCCACCTACTGCGCCGGCCCCTTGCTGCGGATCTGCCGCCAGTACGCCCCGCCGGGCATCCGGATCGCGGGCGAGCTGGACTTCCAGGCCTGCGAGCCGCTCGCGCTCGCGCTGGCCGAGGCGGTCCGCCTGGACGGGGACATCACGGTCAACTTGTCGGCGCTCACGTTCATGGACGCGCGCTGCACGCTGATGATCGCCGATGCCGCCCGGGCCGCCGCGTCCGCCGCCCGAAGAGTGACGCTCCTGTGCGTGCCCGAAGTCGCTCAAGGGTTCGCCCGGCTCGGGCTCACCGGCGTTCCCGGCATCCGGCTGGTGGCCGCTGATGACCGGTGACCGGGATCCCCAGGCCACCGGGCCTGGTGACCAAGGCACGGCACCCCCGGGCGTTGCCGCCCTGGAGCAGGAATTCGATGTCGGCTCGCTCTACGCGCTGCGGGCGGCGGTCGCCGCGCACGCGGCGAAGGCTGGCCTGTCCCGGCAGCAGGTCTACGACGTCACCGCCGCCGCCCACGAACTGGCCGCCAATGCCGTGATGCACGGCGCTGGCCGGGGACGGGTGCGGCTGTGGACTAGTGGCCAGTTCCTGTACTGCCAGGTCACCGACGACGGGCACGGGGGCATAGGCGCGACGTGGCCAACGGAGCACGGCCACGGGCTGTGGCTGGTCGGCCAGGTCGCCAGCCAGCTCAGCATTGACCACAGCCCGGCGGGCACGACCGTGACGGCCCAGTTCCCCTTCAGCCCGGAGTGACCTGCTCCGCGTTCTCCGGGGGCTGCTGACGCGGGACGGCCTGGCCAGGCCCGGGCAACGGGCCGGCCTGGTCGGCGCGGCGCTGGTGGGCCTGGACGAGTTCCTCCAGGACCAGCCGGTCGGCGGCGGTCGGCTCGCCGCCCATCGGCAGCGCCCGCGGGTAGAGCCCGCGGGCCAGCACCGGGTTCAGCTCGGCGGCGTACATGGTGAGCTTGGCCAGCAGCAGCAGGAACGCCACGATCCCGATGACCGTGCCGAACGTCCCGTAGGTGTTCGAGGCATTCTTGAGCTGGTGGTTGATCAGCCCGGTGCCGAGGGTGATCAGCGCGGTGAACGCGACCGCGGCGGCGATCGCCCCGGGAAGCAGGCCGCGCGGCCCGATCACCTTGGCGGTCAGCGTCGTGAAGCTGGCGAAGAACAGCCCGGCGTTGAGCGCGAGCAGGCCGGCCAGGACGGGGATCCTGATGGCCCAGCCGACGGCCGTCCCGGTGGCGTACCCGGTGACGAACGCGTTGACGACGAACGTGCCGCCGATGATGAACAGCCCGGCCAGGCTGCGCCCGAGCCGGGGCAGGAATCCGGTGCGCTGGTACATCGGGACGTTCCAGACCGTGGCCATCGCCAGCTGCGCGGTCTGCATCACGCCCTGCGCGCCGTACAACAGGCCTATCAGGCCCACGATCAGCCCGGCCGCGCTGCCGTGCAGCGCGGTGCGGCTCGCGGGGTTGAAGTCCGTGCCGATGACCGGGAACTGGTGCAAGGTGGCGACGAGGGTGGTCCCGACCGACTGCGCGCCAATGAACCCGAACAGGGTCACCACGACCAGCAGCAGCGGGAAGATCGCGGTGAACCCGTACCAGGCCAGCGCGACAACCAGCAGGTTGACGTTGTCATCGCCAGACTTCTTCAGCACCGCGTACGGCAGGCCGGCCCACCGGACGCGTCGTTGCCAGCCGTCGATCGCGGTCATCACCCGCCGGGGAAGCCCGGCTGCCGTTCCCTTGATCCCCATAATCGGCACCCTAGCTGCGAAAACGAGCGGACGGTTACCTCTTGAGCGCGTCTCGCACGTTCTTGCCGGCATCCTTGACGTGCTCGCCAACCTGCCGGACAGCGAATTCGATGCGCTCGGCCGGGGTCTTGGGAGCGGGCTTGCCTATCCGGAAAATGTTACGGAGCCTGTCGATGAAGCTCATGTCACGCCTCCTAGCAGGGAGATAGCGCCTCGTCTTCCCGTAATGGAGTGATTTAACCCCCTACAGTGGGTGCTCATGGCAGCTGATAGAGAGCAGCTACGGATCCTGCTGGTCGAAGACGATGACGGCGATGCCCTGCTGATTGAGGAACTGCTCGACGAGGCAGGCGCTGGCGTCGAGGTCCGGCGGGCGCGCCTGCTGGCCGACGCCAGGAAGCTGGCCTCCGGCGTGGAGTGCGTGCTGCTCGACCTCGGCCTCCCGGATTCCCGCGGCCTGGACGGCCTGCGGTGGCTGCTCGAGCAGGAGCCGGACGCCACGGTGGTCGTGCTGACTGGCTTGTCCGATGAGTACCTGGGGGCGGAAGCGGTCCGCGCCGGGGCGCAGGACTACCTGGTCAAGGGCGAGGTGACCGGGAAGCTGCTGAGCCGGGTGATCAGGTACGCGATGGAGCGCCGCCGGTGGGATGAGGCCCAGCGGCAGCTGCAGCTCGCCCGGGCCAGCGCGGCCGAGAATGCCCGGCTGGAGCGCGGCCTGCTGCCCTCCCCGGTGCTGTACGACGCGCGGATAAGCGTCGCGACGCGCTACCGGGTCGGCGGCAACCAGCGGCTCATTGGCGGCGACTTCTACGACGTGGTCCAGACTCCGGACGGCTGGGTGCACGCGCTGATCGGTGACGTCTGCGGGCGCGGCCCGTCGCAGGCCGCGCTGGGCGTCTGCCTGCGGGTGGCCTGGCGCGCCCTGGTGCTCGCCGGGCAGCCGCCAGCCGACGCGCTGTCCGCCGTCCAGCTCGTGCTCCAGCACGAGCAGCACGAGGACGCCATGTTCGCCACCGTCGGCATGCTGTCGGTGGCGCCGGGCCGTCGCGGCGGAGTCCTGCGGCTGGCCGGCCACCCCGCGCCGCTGCTCGTCACGCCGGACGGGATAACCGAGCTGACCGCCCCCGCCTGCCTGCCGCCCGGGCTGAACGGCACGGGGACCTGGCCTGCCCGCGAGGTGGAGCTCGGTGACCGGTGGTCGTTGCTGCTCTATACCGACGGGCTCATCGAGGGCCGGATCGGCCCGGGCCCGGAGCGCCTTGGCACTGAGGGCCTGATGGGCCTGCTGCACGAAGCGCTGGGCGCAGCGCCCGTCGATCCGGGCCGGGTGCGCGACGACACGCTGCTCAACCTGCTGATCGACCAGGTCCGCCACCTCAATGGCGGGGACCTGAACGATGATGTCGCCGTCCTCGCGCTCGGTTACTCATGACGCCGGCGGGGCCGGCCGGGAGGCGCCCGGCGCCGTCATCCTGGCCGCTGAGCCGGATCATCGGTGGCGCCGTCCTTCTCATGACGGTCTTCTCGCTGGCCGCCGTGGTGACCGGCGGGCTGGCGCTGGCCCACATGGACCAGCAGCGCCAGCGGGTCGAGAACACGATCGACCCGGCGGCGCTGGCGGCGCAGGATCTCTACAGCGCGCTCGTCAACCAGGAGACCGGCGTGCGCGGGTACGCGCTCAGCGGCCAGCCGTCCTTCCTGACCCCCTATACCCAGGGCATTGCTGAAGAGAAGGCCGCGGTCAGCCAGCTCCGCCCGCTCCTGCCGCAGTTGCCGGCCGCCAGCGCCACGGACCTGGACCAGGCACTCACGCAGGCCCACGACTGGCGCACCCGCTACGCGGCGCCGACGATCAAGCAGATCCAGGCCAGGGGCGGGCCGGTGGTCAGCCCGGACATTCTCGCGGGCAAGGTGGAGTTCGACGCCCTGCGGGCCAAGATGGCCACGTTCGAAACGGTCGTCTCCAGTACCCGGCGGCAGGCACTGAGCTCACTGGACCGGGCATCGGCCGAGCTTGACCTGGCCCTCGTGGTCATCGCGATCGGCCTGGTGGTCGTCGTGGCGGGACTAGCCGTGATCTTGCGCGGTACCGCGATCCGCCCCGTGCACGCGCTCGCCGCGCAGGCGCGGCGGGTCGCCGACGGTGACTTCGGTCACGAGGTGCCCCAGGTGGGGCCGCGGGAGATCCGCGGGCTGGCCGCCGACGTGAACAGCATGCGCGAGCGCATCCTGCGGGAGCTGTCGGCGGTCCAGGAGGCGAACGAGGCGCTGGCGGCGCACGCGGCGGAGCTGCAGCGCTCGAACGCCGAGCTGGAGCAGTTCGCCTACATCGCCTCGCACGACCTGCAAGAGCCCCTCCGGAAGGTCACCAGCTTCACCCAGCTGCTGCAGCGCCGCTACGCGGGCCAGCTCGATGAGAAGGCCGACCAGTACATCGATTTCGCGGTGGACGGGGCCAAGCGGATGCAGGTGCTGATCAACGACCTGCTCGCGTTCAGCCGGGTCGGCCGGTTCGACCAGGAGCTTGGCCCCGTGTCCAGCGAGGCGGCGCTCGTCGCGGCGACGGCGAACCTGTCCGACCGGATCGACCAGGACGGCGCGGTCGTCGAGGCCACCCCCCTGCCGGTAGTCCGGGCCCAGGTCACGCTCTTGAGCGTGGTCTTCCAGAACCTGCTCAGCAACGCACTGAAGTTCAAGGGCGAGCAGCCGCCGCGCATCGCCATCACGGCGACCCGGGACGGGGCGTTCTGGGTGTTTTCCGTCACCGATAACGGAATCGGCATCGAGCCGCAGTACGCTGATCGCGTTTTCCTGATCTTCCAGCGCCTGCATGACCGGGCCACCTATCCGGGTACCGGGATCGGCCTGGCGATGTGCCGGAAGATCATCGAGTACTTCGGCGGCCGGATCTGGCTTGATACCAGCGTCACGGGCGGCGCCCGGTTCTGCTTCACCGTGCCCGCGCTCGATGACGACAGCGCTCCTCAGCGACAGGAGAGCCGATGACTAACCGGGATGGTTGGACGCCGGTCCAGGTTCTCCTCGTGGAAGACGACGCGGGGGACGCCCTCATGACCAGGGAAGCCTTCGAGTTCCACAAGGTGTGCAACCCCCT
>Ga0335072_10006525_pt1 | contig 17032 bp, 22 predicted proteins | sample Lox_Sample_21_FD_206725 | JGI IMG/M metagenome (GOLD analysis project Ga0335072, IMG submission 206725) | Soil microbial communities from Loxahatchee National Wildlife Refuge, Florida, United States - Lox_Sample_2.1 | ecosystem: Environmental > Terrestrial > Soil > Wetlands | place: USA...
CGCAACTGCAATTTGCAAGTTGTCGCAAACCGACTAACCGTAGAGATCCATGTCCATAGTTACGGGTCCTGCGTGGCCAGCTATCACAATCCGCACACGGAGCGGAAGATCGATGCAGCCAGACGGCGGTTCACTGATTTCTTTGTGTCGTCCGACGACAAAGCCCCGCTTTAGGTTTAGCGGGGTACTTGTGGGTCGCGTTCGGAGTATCACTGCTACGGTACGCAGCCGTACGGCTTTCAGAACGATTCTTCCGAAGATTGCACTGCTTCGAACAGCAATCGATGCCTGGAGAAGCATTGGCACGAGTAGTTTCTCAGGGCAGGCCGCCGTATATTCACGAGCGAAAGCGACATACGCCGATGTGAACTATTCGATGTTAATTCAGACTCAGTACGATTGACTGCACGTTTTGTATCTAGTAATTTGTGCGTTCGTGCTGTTCCTTCCTTCCTTGTTCCTGCTGTATGGTAATATGAAACTCGGGAACAAGATATGTACAATTGGATGCATGCCCACAGGCTGTATTCGTCATTGTTGCGCCCCAATACGCCCTCTATATGTGCCGATTTGGTATCGAAGAAGTCCCGCCTCTTAATTATGATTCACTCCATACCGTCTCCATTGCTCGTAAGAAAACTGGGAATATCGTATAATTCAGTGACCTAGTCTTTCCATCTGTTCAAGAACTTCTGCATGTCGTCGGTCGGATGCGAGGCAGCAGGAATCTAAAAGGTTAGCAAACTTCGGCTCTGTAAGGCTACCCGAATTCCGTGTCCAACTCACAGGATTCTCTACTTGGCTGAAGCTCCAAGTAATGGGCTGCGTGACGGTTGTGAGGATGGTTGGATGTGCCATTGCAGTAGTAGCAATCGTGTATGGACTGGTTGGGTACAGTGGCGTCTTGGTCTTCTGTGTGATCTTGCTCGGTGGATACGGCTGCATGCCGACATACTTTGTGAGACCTGTCTGCATGCTCCACGGGAGAGCAAAGCTTGCTGTGCCGGATCCCGACGATGCCGCTGCGCCTTGAACATTGTTCTCAGTAGCAGGCCCATCCGTCCCGGTTACGTCTTGCATCCCGTCAATGACGCTCTGTGGGAACGTGCCGGTCATTCCACTTAGAGAGAAACGCGGCGAGTAGTTGGTGACGGTCCCGCCTGCAGTGTCGACGGATATCATCTTGAAGAAATAAGCATTTGCTGGCGTGCTGGCACCAAGGCCAGCCGCAAACGTGCCCTCCGCTGTGTTTCCATTTGCAAAGCTTCCAGATGTCGTTACCGCAGCCAGCTGAATGAACGTTCCTGCCGCATTGCCGCCAGCGCACAGAAACAACTGGTAGGTAGAGAGGTCGGATATTGAGGGAGCGGCTCCAGAGTCCTGCCAAGTGATTGTAATTGCACCACCTCCTGTCAGTGTATCTCCTGCTGCCGGGCTTGTGAATTTGACGTCCGCTGAGGCGAATTGAAGAACCGTGAAGAGGAGCGAAAGGGGGAGCGCGATGAGGCGCATACTCGGCGGACGAAGAGCGGTCGAACGCGAAAAGTTCGACCTCAATGCCGTGTCTGGAGGGATATATGTTGGTTTCGAATACTAGTCTGCTCTCGACTACGGCGAGAAACGAATGTGGTGTCCAAGCTGGTTGCACTGTCCAGGAACCGTGGCACTTGGCTTGGCAGGAGCCTCCCGAAGCCTGGCGTCGATCAGACGGCGAGTGGCGAGACAGGTAGCGCAGCCACAGTCTCTGGAAACTAGCACGCCACGCTTTGTGCTCTCCGCTGTTTGATGCCAATCTCCATTAACGCCATCTTCAAGCTGGCTCTTTGCACATCGCGTTCTGACTTTCGTCCAAGGCGCAGATGTCTACGAAGTGCGCAGACACGAGCGTTTGGCTGAAGAGCGTCTGCGTCTTCAACATCGCCCTGCTTTCCACAAATGGAGTACTGAATCAGGTGGCTTCGTTAAGTTACTCGGTCCCTTCTCGATGCTGACTTCATCTGCACTGACGACGTCGCTCGATGCCATTACTAGCGACGAAACGCCTCAAGCGTGCCGTGCCTTTGAATGGAGCCCTCATTGCCAACGCCGGCCACCCGCGAGTCTACAACGCCGTCGGCTTGTCCGTCTTGGTAGAATGACGACTGACGTTCATTCTCGAGCCAAATCCACTTGGCTTGAGGCTGCCGGGTACGGAGAGCTCCTGTTCTTTCTCAGCTTTTCTTTCTTTAGCTTCCTGGATGCAGTCATCCGACACATGAAGCTTCGGCGCTGGGTTCTGCACATTTGGCACTCAACACAGCATGCGGCAAGGGCGTCCACCCCTGGGATCTTATCACGAGAGCCAAGACTGAATCTGGCAGTGCGGCACCCTTAGCTTCTTGGCATAATTTCAACTCCACTCGCAAGCGCTGGCTAAGAGACGAGGCTGTCCAACGCTTTGTCGGGTTACGCGTACGCTCTACGTCACCAAGCAACACTCTTATTCCTGCCCCAAGAACGCCCAACAAATGCAGGCGCATTTGCTGGCTTTGAACGGCACTAGGCATTGTAGACATGGCATTTCTGATAATTTCCGCAGCAAGCCACCCGCCAAAGCGCCACGCCTCCTGGGACAGATCCCGCTGGCTCTGCACAAACCACCAACGATAAACGGAATTTCGTGAGCAGTTCCGCTGGTTTCAGTGGCACAAAAGAGAAACTCGAAGGTCAATTTCGGGGCCAACTTATCTTGGCATACGACTCGACAACCACGAAGTGGAAGTCTGCTCACACGAGTAACTTGCTGTAGTGAGCATGGTTCCGCCTACGCATTTGTGCATCCCTTTCCGTTTCAAGAACAGCCTTTGCTGCTACTGTTGAGTCTGCTCGCGGCCTCAGCCGACTTTCCGGGCTCCACCCTGCATCTTTTGTGGTTTCTTGAGCGAGGACGCGCTTGCCGTGCATACCTCGTAATCCGCCTCGCCTGCGCGCAAGCCTACTGACGCACCTGTTTTACTTTTGGCACCTGCTACCTCCAACTTTGCCTCGTCGTGCCGATCCATCCTTACATTTCTTTGATGTTGTAAGGGCTACGCGTTGCTCTACCTTCATACTTTATCAGATCTTTTCCTTTCTTCACCTCTAAGCCGCCATTTGTCTTTTTATACTATTCCTAGTCAGAACTTCCACTCTAGCTCTCTCTATAAGTCGCCGTCAGCGCTTCTGTCCATGGTCGGCCACCTATCCATGTTCATGCGCAGTTCGTGACGGCATATCTTAAGCCTTTGGCTCGCTTTCGTGCGCAAAATGGACACAGTTCAAAACGCAACCATTGGCTTCGATGAGCCGGAATGGAACAGCAAACCACAATGGCGGTTGCCAGGATGGGCAGAGCCCATCGTATGTTGACGAGGCCCCAGGATTTATGGCGTTGAAAGCTCATGGATTACAGATTGTTGCGACCATTCTCTTTGGGACGATGTACTTCACTAGACGGAAAAACTTTCGGGTGTTCTCGAGACGCAAGTGTCACGAAGGAGCCCTTGGCCAGTCACATTCGAATCAGTCGTCGGAAGAGCTGCTCGAGTATCACGACCAAAGCGAAGAGGATGACGTCGTTTCCACTATCAAGTTTCCACCAAAGCGACGACGATGGTGTGGCCTCTGGATATACACGCCAAACACGTCTCGCTTCCGCAATAACATCCACAGCCGAGTTCTTCAGAAATTTCCCTTCTTGATTGAGATGTTCTACTGGATTATCAATTTTGCGTTCTACCGAATGACAAAGGCCACCTCCCAACGACTGTTCGCTGGTCGAGGTATATGGAATGTCGCAGAGTCGCACGGAATTGCGGTTTTGGAGTTCGAGCAATTCGGATGGCTGAGTTTTCTTTTTCCGGTTGAAGAACGAAGCGTGCAGCAGTGGTTCATGCAGGGGCATCAAGACGCTCTTACGTTCCTGAACCGGACCTATGCCCTGATTCACATCCCAGGGACAGTAGGGTGAGTTTGTGTTTTGGACTGCAGGCGAGATCACGCCACGCTGACAATGCTCGCCAGATTCATCGCCTGGTATTACTACATTGCACCGTCGCATGCAACCTTCGCGGTCGTCCGACGCACCATGACCCTCACAAACTTCCTAGCCTTCCTCACCTTCATCGTTTACCCGTGCATGCCGCCGCGGTTCCTCCCGAAGGAATACGGATTCCTGGACACGGTGCGGCACGACGACGCGCAGAGCGTGTGGATGGGTGGCAAGTTCGTCAACCTGCTGGCGGCGATGCCGTCGATGCACTTTGGGTATGCCTTTGCCATTGGCTGCACGCTGCTGTACCACTCGACGATGTTCCGCCGGCCCGACACGCTCGAGAAGGGCGAGTTCAAGAAGAGCCGCTTCTGGCGCGTCTTCTTTGTGTTGTTTGGCCTTGCTTACCCTCTGCTCATCGCTGTCACGATTGTTGCGACCGCCAACCACTACTTTTTGGATGCCATGGTGGCGGCTAGCTATGTCGCGCTGAGCTATGTCTGCAATCGTGTTTTCTTTGTCTTTGTTCCGTTGGAAGACTGGCTGCTGTGGGCCATCAGAGCCGACAAGCCAGTTCCGACAACAGGGGACAGGCGGAGGTAGCGTGGAGGGCGATACTGGGCTTTAGAGAATAGAGGGATGGAGCGATACTTTGCCAGAGACCGGCATTTTTTGGGCCATTAGTGGCCTACCCTCTAGGCAAGCACCTGCCATCAAGTTTATAAGTGCTACGAGCATAAAATCAAGACATGTTTTGGCGCGTTCAGCCTGGAGTTTGATGGCATTTTGCGACGTGTACTTCACGAGGTACCTCACAGGACGTGTGGAAGGAAGGCTCCTAAGCACGAAATACAGCTTTGAATCACCGAAAGCTGATTTCGCGTTTGCTTCAAAACGCATCAATACAAATCGATTGGTCTTTTGGATTTACTTTGGGAGTGTGTTCTCTCACGAGCATCTTTCCAGTTCTGAGACGCAGCATTGCGCAGCATGCGCTAAGCCCACCACGCCTACGAAAGCCCACCAGGCTGCCGAAAGGCGTCATCAAACGCAGACGGACTCAGCGCTGCTATCCGTTAAGATCACGTCTTCAGCCAAGAGTCACATGACTGCGTCTTCTTAAAGGCATAGAGTCGAAGACACATGATTCAGCAGCGATGGCAGAGATATGCTCGGGTCGCAGAATGCCGATGACCGGGCGACACAGGCCTGGTGTGTCGACCTGCCCTGTCGAGGATAGCACGACAGGGGAGTTCGCGCGACGTCACAGCCAGGCGGCGGCCAGTAGAGCTACGCTCGTTGCGGTGGAGCTCGGATGCGTGCGAGAGGGCCGGCTGCGATGGAAGGCAACAGCGTGCAGATGTGGGAAATGGATCATCGGATTTGCTATGCGAAAATGTTTCTGGTGGAGGCGGAGGCTGGGTGCGAGCGAATCACCTGGAAGAGTTGGGCCAGCTTCAAAAGGCCGGCCGGCTGCCGCTGTATCCTCAGCCTGCCCCTCCCTACCTTACGCTCCCTCCCGTCCCTCGTTGCTCCGTCGGCGCGCCCTTTTGCTCGTTTTGCGGTGTGTAGCAGCCCCGTGGCCGACAGGCACGGCCATGCATCATCGCCGTGCCGCCGCTCGTCCGCGCGTAGACAGAGCAGACGATGGCGCGCCGCTGTCGACGCAGAAAAGAAACAGATAGCGAAAGAAGGCAACAGCATCGGCGGACGACGCAGCGAGGGGGTGCTGCAGTGCGTGACAGCGATGGCGAGAGGGGGGGGCCCTCGCGGTGGTGAGAGCCGCTAAGTGAGCACAAACGGTCCGCTAAGCAGCGCAGGTCACGGCAGCAGCCAACAGGACAGCACTCTGGCCGGCACTCGCACGCAACCAAGCTCGCAGCGGTCGTCGCTCAGGCTCGCTCCTGCAACTCGCGCGCGCGCTCGCCCTTCTGACCTGAATAGCACGCAGCTAGTCCGCGTCCAGCCTTGGCGCGGCAGTGCGCCGCTTAGCGCGCAGCCAGGCGTCTCCCTAGTCCCGCGAAACAGCGCTCCCTCCTCACTCACTCTTGGGCGAGAGCATCTCCGTTTGTGCACTCCTCCTTCAACACCCCGTCCTCCTCGCCCACCGCTGCGAAAGCCGCCTCGAAATCTCGGTCGCCACCTCTCCAGCGCCTGCTCTCCGTTCCATTCCACTCTTTTCCTGCCTATCTCGCCGCCCTTGACTCCCTGGTCCCGCCGGACCGCCTCCCACCCCGACTCCCCTCTACGGCACACTTCTCACCGCGCGACTCCCCCCTCAAACTCTTCCCATCGCGTCTTGATTTGCCCTTGAAACTCCATCTGCGCCATCTAGCCGCCGTTCTGAATCGATACGTACCTCGATTTTGCCGTCGGTGCCCTTGGTCGTCGCTGTCGCTCAAGGTGGTCGCCTGCTGAAGCCACCCTCTCGCGGCAGCACACAGCCCGCAGGTGCCGAATCGGCTTCGTTAGTGCGGCCGATAGACCCATACTGGCGTTGGCCACTCGCAGAGACCCTCACAGCGGCCGTAGATGAAGACGCCGTCATGCGACAAAGACCTGTGGTGGTTTAGACGAAGATCGGACAGCCCTCACACCACGCAGTCGGCGCCATCAACGGCATGACCGAACTCTCACATCTCAAGGCGCATGCCGAACTCCAGCTGGGTTCGAATGCGCCCTTTGCGACGCCCTTGCAGCCGCCCTCCAACGGCTATTCGCCTCCTGAAGAGAACCTCGACGACGAGGCCATAAAGTGCATATGTGGCTTCAACGAAGATGACGGCAATACCGTCTTCTGCGAAGTCTGCCACACCTGGGGCCACATTGAGTGCTACTATCCCGATGGAGTTGTCCCAGAGGTGCACGAGTGCCTCGACTGCAAGCCTCGCGCCATCGACGTTGAGAGCGCAAAAGAACGCCAGCGAAGCGCAAGAGTAGTCACTTCGTCCAGCGAGCGGAAAGCAAAGCGGCCGCCAGCCAAAAACAGCAAGAAACGCGCAAAAGAAGCGAATGGATGGCTGGCGCCCGACCCGTACTACGCGACCGATCGGACGTCTGGTAGCCCCAGAGATCAACCTCCGCCTTCGAAGCGACCAAAGACGACGCACAGAAGCTCTGCCTCGATATCTCGCAAACGAGCTGGTTCTTCGTTGAACGTTCACAGCCCTACCAAAAACCTCCGCTCTCCTCCGGCTCGTCCGTATTCGGGCGACTACTTCTCTCAAGAGTACATGACGCTGCATGAGAAGCCCGAATTCACACCTATTCAGACAAACGTACTTAGCCATATTGCCGTCTCAAATGATCTGTCTTCTTGGCTCAACGATCCAGAAAGACTTCGTGAAGTCACAGGCAAAACACAGCACGAAATCTTTCAGAGATGGGACCGCAACTATGAAGAGCTAGAATGCACTTCTCCGGGTGTAGCCGTGCACACCAAGAAAGATACAAGCATCACCATCCGTGACAGACATCCAGTCATCAAAAGCCTTACGCTCAACAGCCTCACTCCCGCTGGAGCATACATTGGAGAGTTGAAAGGCGCTATTGGACGGAAAGACGAATACCAACAAGATCCCGCCAATCGGTGGGATGAGCTTCGACACCCAGAACCTTTTGTCTTCTTCCACGACGCCCTTCCAGTCTACATCGACTCGAGAATAGAAGGTACCAAGCTTCGGTACGTCCGGCGGAGTTGTTTCCCCAACGTTAAGATGCAAATCATCATCAACAATGGGGAATATCACTTCTGTCTCGTCTCGACGGAGGTCATACAAGCAGGAGAAGAAATCACGCTTGGGTGGTCTCTGGATGCGAGATTTTACAATACCATGATGCTCATGTCTACAAATCGCAACAACATTGACGAAGACGATGAGGCGTACGTGATCAACTGGGTATCCTGCGTACTTGCCAACTTCGGTGGATGTGCCTGTGGTCGTCCACTGGGCGGTTGTCTGATGACTCGCTTCGATGCTAGAGACCATCCTCATTCCATTCTTACCAACGGCCACGGGCTGAAGCCGCCTAAAGCTCGCAAGACCAAGAAGTCTGGCACGCAGATTTCGCCATTGAGCACAGGTCGGGCAACGAACAGCCGCGCTGCCAGCGAAGCAATCAATGCCACCGATCCCGATGACGACAACATAGACGCGCGCTCTTCTTCAAGAAGTAAGCCGACCAGCCGCGACATTACGCCAATGACGGCTACAAACGACGGCAGTGTCGATTTGGGTGTAGAAATATCCAATCGCGAGAGGAGAAAGCTGCTACATCAGGAGAAGTTTTTCCAACAGCTCGAGCATGCGGAACACGCGCCCAAGAAAGGCAAGAAGAGAAACAGCGCTGGATCTACCGTGAATACTCCCAGTGCTTCGGTGAGTTGGAATCTCCGGAAATGCTATCTGAAACGCTTACTAACTGGCTACAAGAAACTAATTGGATATCCTGATTCCGGTGCTCCCTCACCATTGCCTTCTGCAGGTAGACCACGTCTCAACGGGCCGACCATGTCGTCTGGACTTTCAACATCCAGTAGACGGCACAACTCGAATGGCACGCTGCCAGGTCAAAGACGGGCGAAACCAATCTACACCAACGCTTCGACACAAACTGACAAAGAGTCGGAAGAACCGCCTTCGGAATTAACGCTGCTGAGGAGAAAGCGAGGCTCAAACCTGTTGTTACTGAGTCTAAGAAAGAGGCAAGCCGAAAGGGAACGGCATCCACTCTCCGTTGAAGAGCAGGCGAACATGGCATCTAGACAGTCCTCACGTGTCTCGTCTCCGGTGCTCGGCAAAGACGCAATCATGACTGACAAGGAAGCCAGTGCAGCGATGCCACCGCCTCCTGTGCCTTCTTCGCCCGACTCTCACCGGGCTGAACCCTCCGTTGCAGCGTCATCTCCGGCAACATCAATAGCAGAAGAGAAGCCCGACGTGGAGATGAAAGACGTCGGAGTGGACGCCAAAACAGAAACTTCTCCAGTTCCCAACTCTGAGACTGTTTCGACGTCAACAAGACCTGAAGCATCCCTTCCGCAGACGAACGGCAACGTGCAGCCTCCTGCTCCTCCCTCAGTTGCTCCGTCCACGAACATCCTATCCTTCATAAGCTCCAAGGCACACGACCTACACGTGCAGCTTCCATCCGCGCCCACCTTTCCTGTATCGTTGCAAACGCCCACCACACCCTCCGTCGGCACGACAACGCCAGGCTCTATTACAGGTAGTGCCCTGACAGAGTCACCGTTGTCGACCGCCGCCACCACCGCGCCCGTCTTCTCGCCGGCAGTCACCAGCGCTGTTGCGCCATCGCCCATGAAGAAGCGAATCAGCCTGAGCGACTACACCAACCGGCGCAAGCGCAACGAGGCCCTCGCCCAGCAGGCCCAGAACAATAGCAGCAACAACAACCAGCAGCAGCAGCAACAGGCGCCCACCGCCACCGCTGTTACTGCTGCTACTACTGCTGCTACTGCTGCTGTTGCTGCAGCTGCCGCCGCCGCGCCGCCCTCAGCCGCCTCGACGTCGCCCTCCACCGCTGCACCCGCCGATGACAAAGAAAAGGACAAGGACGTCAACGCGGCGTTTTCAGTGCTGGACAAGGCCGACGCAGCGCCGCCGCACGCACCCGCTGCGACAGAGGGCCTACCGCCCGAGGCCAAGACCGCAGAGCCGAGCTAACGCTACACTGCTGATGCGGAGGAGACCGAAAAAACGAGCGATGGGGGTGCGCCGCCCTCTTCTTTTCACGATTCGTGTGTATAGTACATTGACCAACTTCGATTTGCGGGCGGGCATGCGGGCTGGCGCAGCGCCGCGTTCTGACGTCCGGCCGCCGCCACCACCACCGCCGCCACCTTACTTCTCTCTCTTTTTTTATGTCCGCGTTTTGGAACGCCGTTTCTGGAATCCCCCTACATAGATGCAATGACGAGATCCTGCCTTCTTTTTTCTCTTTTGCTGCTGCGAGCCCCATGCCTGCCTGGGCTGCTTCTTTTCTGCTTTGCTGCTGTCGAGGCCCCGCTGCCGTTGCGCCCCTTTGTATCACCCCCTTCTCCGCCTCTCTGAGGCCATGGCCCTGTGTGGGGCCGGTGCTGGGCTGGGGCTTTTTTGGGCGGGCGGTGGCTCTTTGCTTGCTGTGAACGCTCGCTCGGCGTTTTTTTTTGTGGGCTGTTGTTTGATGGGTGCCTCTTTTTGGGGCGCTCTGGGGGCGTGGGCCGAGCTGGCGAGCGTGGTGATGGGATGGCGTGGTCTGCCTTGTTCGCGCAGAGAGAAGAACGACGCGCAAGATAGATAGGCGGGTAGCTGAAATCGAGGGATTCTTCGTCAGGCATTTTGGAGTATTGCTCTCGGACGCTGCGATCTGTACACTCTGTTCGGTTTCAAGCAACGAATGCAATGGCACAGCAACGAGTAGCTTGGAACGTCTGCATTTGTTATTTGATCTCTGCTACAGCCACACGCTTCGCCCAGCAAAGAAAGGAGCAGACGCTCAAGCTCCATGCAAAGCAGAGACGTACATGCACTCTATCATAGCACCAACCAAACCCCAACCCGTCCCGATCCATGCTCATTTGCAACCCTTGCGGAAGCAAAGGCAATTGAAAAAAAGACGAATCCCGCATTGCGGCCACAGTTTCGATGCCAGACCCGAAAGCAACGGAGCAACGCCATAATGCGATAAACCCATAAAAAGATCCTCCTGTCCGTAGTAGGCTCTGCCTGGTTTCCATCCGATGTAGAAAAGAGACGTTGAAAAAAGTCAAGAGACGTACGTACAAAGCCACCCGTCGTGAATGTCGTGAAGCCAAACCCACAAAAGGGAACGGCGAAGTGAATGGATGTTGCAAACGCCTGGCCGGCCTCCCTCAGCTTCCTTTCCTCGTTCCTCGCTCATCGGACATTCTTTTTATTGAGCGAGGACGCGGAGGTGTCAGGGCTGAGAATGGAGCGCAATCTAGGTATATATGGATTGAAACGTTTCCGTCTATTTGTTGTGGTTTGAAGTTTTTTTTCTTTTTGGTTGTTGTACCATTCATGCAAAAACGAAAATTGAAGCGGGCGTTCCATAACTGTTTCATTCCACAGGCACGCCGGCCATGTGGGGGCAATGATCGTGTTTTTTGAACGCCTGTCCTGTCTATAAATGAGAACGGGTGAGATACCGGTTTAAGCATTTAGGACTGCGACATAGATGTTGAGATCGTGCTAAGATCATGATTTTTTCTCGGCAAAAAGGGTTCTCGGGGTCGGTCATGTGGTTTGTCGTAACTCGTCGTGGAGTTCCTCACTCTGACTTATGGGCCGGACGGCTACGTACATTCGCCTGCATCGCAATATCGGCTCGAGAGTCGGAGATGGTTCCGCCTTTTATTGCATTTCAGACGTTCAAGGACGATGGAGAAGCGGTATCGCTGGGTAACGGCGTGAAGAGTAGCTTCATGTTCAACGTGAGGTCCTCACTTCCATACTCGTCTTTCATGTCGACGACCGAGCCGATTTCTTTGCCAGCTCTGATGGTTTCGTCGCCGACATATCTGCGAACCTGCTTGAGGAGGCCGAAGACACACTTGAATCTTTGATCTGGGTCCATCCTCGTATATGCATTTCCACCTTGCCGGAAGAAGAGTTCAGCAAGATAAATGAAATGCTCTCCATCTCGGCAGAAGCCGATACGGCGAACAGGGGCACCCATTGGTGAAGTGGTCGTCCATGAGTACTGCAGCTCCTTATCCTGATACCAGAGGCCCTTGAATTTTTCGACTGCAGCTTGTAAAGTGGCGATACTTTGTCGTTGACCCACAGAGAGGAGCGTTGCGATGGGCGAAGATTGACCACTGGCAACACTACTCGAGCTGCCACACGAGCCAAAAGCATTAGGCACGACCCAGTCAAACTCTTCAAAAGGCGTTGCACGGCCGTTGAATTCCGCAATGCGCTCTAAGGGATTCGTGGAGCCAGCTTGAGTCTGAGTAAGCCAGATCTGGTTATGTAGTGCATGGATAAGGATAAATTTTGAGTAGATATTCGTGGACTGTGGAGCAAAAGTCCGACTCGGGTCAAGCAGAGCAGTAAGACTCGCGCGGAAATCAGGTTGCTTCGTTCGTCGGCTACCGGCGGTGTTGACGTGCTCCTGAACTTCTTTTCCACGAAGTCCAAGAGCCTTCGCGCATTCTTCAGAAGTTGTGGCATCCCAAGCAGCGTCATCACATGGGAGTTGCAGATGAAGCTCGGCGGGATCAAATAGAGGCGCATGGTTGAAATACAGACACAATGCACAGTCGATCAGCCAGATGAGAAACATGGCTCTGGAGCGTTTTTCTTGCTCAACCCAAACGCTCCAATTCCAACTAGGAATCTCACTCGAAAGCGGCGTGTGGCTATCATTATGCAAAATGCTGTACCCAGGGTGATTTGGAGGAATTGGTTGGAGAAGGTGGTTGCTGTGAGCGATTTCTGCCAGCTTCCAGAACGACATTCGGGCTTCATGGCGTTGGCCGTGGTTTCCATGCCACATGAACACGATTTGCAAGAGTACGAGTGCTTGAATTTGCTGAATGGAGTTGACAGCGACGGCACTCGAAGAACCATATCCGATGGATCGGCGGATCGAGATCTGTACGAGTTCCATCAGCCATCGAGCCTCGAGGAGTTGCAGCTTGTCAGAATAGATGGCGCCGATGGTGCAAATACACAACAGCAACCCATCTTCGCATTCAGCTGGATTGAACGTCGGCATGTGGATCATTGGCCAGTGACCCTGGAAGTGACTGAAGAGCTGGATGAAGAGCTTTACGTTGTCAACAGTGAGGACAGTCCTCAGCTTGGCCTCGTGTGGGTGTTCATCCGGCGCGTCTTCAGTTCCATTCGGATAGCAGAACTTCACGAGCTGCTCCGCTTTGCGGGCCAGCGGGTTACCTAGATCCCACCGGTCAAAAATGAAATTGCCATCGAAGTGGGAGGAGTTGGAATACAAGTACGCATTTTCTACTGCATGGCCAGCCGGGGAGATTCCATTGCCGAATCCCTCCGCTGCAGTTGCCTGATATGCATCGCTCCAGCCCAATCCATGCTGCTGGCCGTTGACGGCGGCAGCGTTGGGTCGCGGGAAGAGATTGTCGGGTGCTCCGTCAGCCCTGATTTGAGGGCCGGCACTTAACTCGGCACCGCTGACTGCCGCGTAGGCGCCGTACGGATGAGGGCCTAAGCCTCCGCCAGGTTGCATCGGAGGCATGGAGTAGGCTGGAATGCCATGCGAAAGACCCCCAGAAAGAGTCGTTGCAAATTCGTTCGATCCATCATAGCTGGGCGGTCTGGATGCCGTCAGATGCTCTAAGCTGGAGAGGCTTCTTCGGTTCTCAGGCACTGAGGTTGCTGGTTGCATGATGCTGCTGGCTCTCGATGTACGCGTCGAAATTGGGGCCATACCCTCGCCGTAGACGGGTGGATCGGGCATTGGGAAGCCTGGCACTCCACTTACAAGATGGCCTCCCATCGTCGTTGGATCAAAGCCCGCGTTTTGTGGCGGCACTCCGTTCAGGTAGTTTTGATCGTTTATGCTGGCCGAGAGGCGATTCTTGTTCGTATGGAGCCGTGCACCTTCCAAGTGGTCGGTGTCTCCGGGAGTTCCGCGACGGATTGAGCATTTTTGGAAGTGGCGTTTCAAAATGTCGCTGCGAGAGAAGGTATCCTTGCACAGTTTACATTGGTATGGCCGATCACCAGTGTCTAATTATAGTTAGTGGTACTAGTAAAATAAAATGTGCAAGGGTGAGACCTACGTCGGAGCATGTGTCGCTTCAAATGCTTTGCGTGCAGATACGTCTTGGTACAATTCGGGCACGGAAACTTTCCATCGGCGTCTTTCACGGGGATGACTGGCTTTCCGCTGGTCGGTGCTGGTCTGCCGGGGGCACTCGGTAGTATGCCTCTTCGTCCCTGCTGGCCAACGACGTGCGTTGGTTCAGGCTCGACCTGTTTCGGCAGCGCGGTGGGCTGTGAGGCGAGCTGCTGCTGATACTGAGGAAGCGGCATGCCATCTGGCGGTCTTGGAAGGATGTCGGTGGGACGGCTGCCGACGGCGCCGGCTGCATAGAAATGAGGAGCAGCAATTGACGTTGCCGGTGGCGTGAGGATGGATTGTGTGGTGTATGCAGACACCGACGGCGGCTGCTGCGAAGGTTGAGGCTGCAAGGTACGCGGAGGCGCAGAGTGCTGCATCTGGGCGAAGGAACCTGGGTTGGTGGGCGCTGATGAAGCTGACGACAGCGGCGTCTGCGGAGTCAAGGGCGTGTGAGGCAGACTCGGCGCCTGCTGGTAGACATTCTGGTAGGACATTCCCATGCCACTTATCGGCGGCAAGGTGTTGGACTCTGCAGCCGTCGTCTGCGATGTGGAGTAGTGGGGCAGGCCATTGTTAAGATGGTAGCCGTCCATTGTCGTGCACGACCCTTGACGCAACCTCGATGAAGTGATGGCAGCTCTGAGGACGGCATCCGACGAAGCCGAAAAGACAAGGTTGGCTGACACGATGGCGGGCGGCGGAGCGTGTGTTTGGTGGGGCGGCACGATTTTGCGTTGCGGCAGGTGGAGGCTTTGGTTGGAGGGCGGCGGGTGGATGAAGATGGCAAGAGGAGGAGGAGGTGGTGGTGGAGCGACAGAGCGGAAGTGCACAAAACGCTTCCGGTGGAAGGCTGCAAAGTCGGAAAAATTTCGAGAAGGGAAGTCGCGAGGTCGAGGGTGATTGGTCAGCCCGCAGCGAAATAATAATCGCGATGCAACGGCGGTGCCGGCGAGCAGCGACGCGGGAGGCCAATTGACGCGGCGGGCAGGCGGACGGCGGGCGGCAGCGAAGATGAGCGGTGATGAGCCGGCGTTGAAGCTGGCAGGAGGCTCGACGGTTGAAATGGGGGAGAGGGGGGATTATTTTTTTTTGGTGAGGGAACAGGAGAGCGACCGAACGAAAGGGCTTTGTGTCGGGCCGGAACGATGGTGGGATGGGGAATGGGGTGGGAAGCAGCAGACAGGCTGGGCGAGTGGGTGTGCAGGCGGGCAGCAGCGGTGCTGCTGCTCTGCGTGCGCTGCGTGCAATGCCTGTGGTTCGTCTCAACGGGGAGGCGTTCAAGGCCAGCCCGCAGGGGAGCAATTTTTGATGGCGAACGGATGCAGATCGCCGCCAGCCGCGATCCCTCTGCGCCGGCCTCCAACACGGCGACTGCTGCGCGATGACAAACACGGGTGTCTTGTTGTTTTAGACGAGAGCTATTTTGGAGGCGAGGCAGCTCGTGGCGCGCACACGCCCGGGGTCGCGAGGCCGGGCGGCGGAAGAGTCGACGCGGCGATGGGCAGCGCGCAGAGAGAGGAACTGCTGGCCCACGCCGGCCCGATGACACGCAGGCCCAGCGGCTAATACATAAGGCGACGTCGCAGGTCGCGCGTCGCAGCGTGGATGCTAGTGTTGCAGCCGTGGCTTTGGCGCGCACAAAGTCGACGCCGGAACGCGCAGTCTAGTGTGCGTGCTGGGAGTGACGTTGAACTGCACACAAGCCCCAAACCCAGTCGATGGCGACCGGTGGAACGGCGCCAGCATTTGCGCTCCATGGCCGCCGCCGGCTCACGGCTACGGGCAGCCCATCTGCGCACGCCTGGTACTGAGTGTCCCATCGCCCATCCGCACGCCCATGCCCATGTGCGCCGGCGTCGCCCCTGCCGTAGAAGCAAGTGATTCTGCCGCTAGAACAGCCTGCGCCCGCGGGCCATCGTCGCCCAGCATTCCCAAGAACCAGGCACCCTGCCGGCTCCGACAAGAAGGGCCGATGCCGTGCTTTCCTGGCGGCCACTGCTGCTGCTGCTGTTGCTCGTCTGCTGCTGGCGGGCGGAAGCAACTGCGGTGCCCGCCCACTGCTGGTGGCCGGCTGAAAAAGCGAGCCCGGCAAGCATCTGCTCTGCAACGCAGCGCCAATCTGCGACAGCCATAACGCCGGCCGAACACAGCGGAATTGGTCAGTCCATCCTCGGCCGTCGCCAATTACGTGGCCAAGGGGGGAGGATTGGGGGGGAAGGCGAGGCGACGGCGGACGCTCTGCGCAGGTGTGCGCAGGTCTGCGCCAGACAATGCCGTCCTCTCTCACATCCCCATTTCCCTTTTTCCCCAACGGCAACGCAGCCGCAGACCCAACGCCCTCGATTGAATGACTTGCGTACGCACCCGGACAAGCCAGCGCAGGCTCTGCGCGCGCACGGCTAAGGGAGAGCATCCATGGCCTGCTCTACTGGATGGCAAACCCATGGCCAAATAGCAAACCAAACAGCCTGCCGCCGCCGCCGCCACCGCCGGACCGCCATGCCCAAAGCAGCTACAGCACGGCGCCTGCTTTCTGCCCACTATTCCCGGCCTCTCACGTGGAACACGCGGACTGCTGCTCGGCATCAACTCCGCGCCTCCCTGCCGCCTTTGTGCAGTTGTGTTGCGAGCCGCCTGTGACATGCTGCGAGCCTCTCATCAAAAACCGCCGCGTCGGCGCGTGGCTGTCTGCAACTCGTGGGCTTGAAGCACGCCTGCGCGACGCTACTACTCGCAGAGAAAAAAAAAAAAAAAACAACTCAGGTTCCGCTTCGGCTGTGCTTGCTGGGCCTTTCCCGTCGTCCGACTTAGCAGCAATCAGGCCAATTGTTACGAGCTGGGATGCCTGCAACCCTCAGCACACCACGTCCAATTACCACCAGTACGCGGACGTGGTTAATTGTCAGTCCGTCGGCCGAAAGAGGCTCCTATTACGTCGGCGACTCCGGCCGTTCCGACGGCTTAGGGAATGTGCCATTTTGTTACGAACGACGTGATTTGACCTGCCTTTGCCAACTGCCGTTTAAGGGGAAAATCGTATGAAAGGAAATCTCTTCCATACCGTTTAACCGTTTCCGGCGTCCTCCGCCGCCGGCGGATATACCACAGCGGATTAAAGTCCGCCTAGGTTTTGGATCGCGTTACATTTTCCGCTCAGCTGCGTGTTGGACTGAC
>Ga0335072_10006527_pt1 | contig 17027 bp, 19 predicted proteins | sample Lox_Sample_21_FD_206725 | JGI IMG/M metagenome (GOLD analysis project Ga0335072, IMG submission 206725) | Soil microbial communities from Loxahatchee National Wildlife Refuge, Florida, United States - Lox_Sample_2.1 | ecosystem: Environmental > Terrestrial > Soil > Wetlands | place: USA...
ATGCAGCCCTCCGGCAGCACACGCGGCAGATTGCCCGGCAAGCCGCCGCCCGTGATGTGCGCGGCGGCCTTGAGCAATCCCGCGCGGTGCAGCGCCAACACTGGCCGCACATAGATGCGGGTGGGCGCCATCAGCGCCTGGCCGAGGCTTGGCCGCGGGTGCTCTTCTGGCGAGAAAGGAGCGGGCACGTCCCAGCCCAGGCCGCTCGCCGCCACGATGCGCCTCACCAGCGAAAAGCCGTTGGAATGGACCCCCTCGCTCGCCAATCCGAGCACTGCATCGCCGGGCGCCACGCCACGCGGCAGCAATGCGCCGCGCTCTGCCGCACCGACCGCGAACCCGGCCAGGTCGTAGTCCTTCCCGGCGTACATGCCAGGCATTTCCGCGGTCTCTCCGCCGACCAGCGCACAGCCTGCCTCGGCACAGCCTGAGGCGATCCCCGCGATCACGCCGCGCGCCGCGGCCACGTCCAGCGCGCCGGTCGCGTAGTAGTCCAAAAAGAACAGGGGTTCGGCGCCTTGCACGATCAGGTCGTTGACGCACATCGCCACAAGATCGACGCCCACCGTGTCGTGGATGCCGGTTTCGATCGCGACGCGCAGCTTGGTGCCGACGCCGTCGGTGGCCGCGACCAGCACCGGGTCGTCGAAGCCCGCCGCCTTGGGATCGAACAAGGCGCCGAAACCGCCGAGACCGCCAATAACGCCGGAGCGCGCGGTGGCACGTGCCAGAGGCTTGATTTGCTCGACCAGCGCATCGCCCGCCGCAATATCGACACCGGCGGCGCGGTAACTCAGGCCATTGCCGCCAGGTCCGGACGAGCGCTGCATATCCTCACTGGTCATGCCGTCCCTCGATACGGTAAGGCGGAAAGCTGTGGCGGACAGAACCATGGCCGGCCCTTCCAGCGCAACCCGAGGTGGCGCAGGTAGGGGCACGAGACGGAGATATCCTCGCGCATGCCGGATGGAAGCCAGGTCAGAACCGCTGCGTCGGGCGCCTTGCTCACGGTGCCGAACGTCATCACGTTCGGGCGGCTGTGCGCCGTGCCGCTGGCGTTTGGCCTGATCATCGACCGCCACCTCGCCGGTGCGTTCTTCCTGTTCCTCGCGGCTGGTATTTCCGACGCCATCGACGGCTGGCTGGCCCGCCGCTGGGGGAACGGCAACATGGTAGGAGCAATACTCGATCCGGTTGCCGACAAGGCACTGCTGGTGACCATGTACGTCACGCTCTCCGCCGTGAGGGAACTGCCGGACTGGTTGGCAATCCTGGTGGTGTTCCGCGATCTCGTGATCGTTGGTGGGGTGATCGTGCTGGCGGTGCTCGGCCAGCAGGTGACGATCCGGCCGCTTTATATCTCCAAGGTCAACACGACATTGCAAATCGTGTTGGTGGCGTTGACGCTGCTGCTGGCGGGCTTCAGCTTGCGGGCGCCGATTGCGCTGCAGGCGCTGATATGGGCGGTTGCTGCCTCTACGCTGGCTTCCGGGGCCGCTTATGTCTGGGTTACGGTCCGCAACCCATGACGCCAGGACCTCGAAGCGGATGAGCACCGCCGTCGAACTGCCGCCTCCGCCGCCGGCTCCGGCCATGCCCGGGCCGCCGCCTGGGCCGCCGCCTGGGCCACCGCCCGCTCCGCATGCGGCGCGCTGGCAGCGGATCGCGCTTGTTGTCGGCCTGCTGGTGGCGTTCTGGCTGGTGCTGCACTTGTTCGCCTCGGTGCTGGCACCGTTCGTGGCGGCAGCGGTGATCGCTTACGCGCTTGATCCGCCGACCACCTATCTCACCCGCGTTGGCCTGCCCCGTGGCCTGGCGGCGCTGCTGATGATCGTGGCGCTGTTGCTGGCCTTGCTGCTGTTTATTCTGCTGCTGTATCCATTGATCCTGGTGCAGATCGGCACGTTCATCGGCCGCATGCCGCAATATGTGCAGTTGCTGCAGGGTTGGGCGCGGCAGGTCATCACCGACCTGCAACACAATTTCGGCTCCGACGTGGTCAACGACAAGCTGCGCGACCTGGTCAGCAGCCAGGCGGGTACCATGCTGAGCGTGGTGGCGTCGACACTGACCGGCCTGGTCACGGGCGGGTGGGCCATCTTCAACGTGCTGACGCTCGCGGTGGTGACGCCGGTGGTGGGTTTCTACATGCTGCGCGACTGGCAGAAGGTGATCCGCCGGATCGATTCCTGGTTGCCGCGTCGCTACGCCAGCGTGATCCGCGCGCAGGCGCGCGAGGTGGACAGGATCCTCTCAGCCTGGGTGCGTGGGCAGGCGATGTGCTGCCTGCTGTTGGCGCTGTACTACGCGCTGGCGCTGACCATCGCCGGGCTGGATCTGGGCTTGATCGTGGGTCTGGCGGCGGGATTGCTGTCGTTCATTCCCTATGTCGGCTCGATCACCGGCGGCGTGACGGCGATCTGCCTGGCATTGGCGCAGTTCGCGCATTGGCACCGGGTCTTCGTGGTGGTGGGCGTGCTGGTGATGGGGCAGATCCTGGAAGGATACGTGATCTATCCGCGATTCCTCGGGGATCGGGTGGAACTGCCGGCGGCATGGGTGATCTTTGCGTTGTTCGCGGGCGGCGCGGCGTTCGGGTTCCTGGGCGTCATGCTGGCCGTGCCGGTGGCGGCGACGATCGGCGTGCTGTGCCGCTTCTGGTTGCGGCGGTATATGAACAGCCAGCTCTATCTGGATCCGCCGTTGTGATGCCGCACTATCCGGTGCGGCGGCGGGCGTTCAGGAAAAAGGGGGGTGACCGATGGACGTGTGGGCTCCGCGCATGCTGAGCGTCCTGCGCATCATGGCCGGGCTTTTGTTTATGGAGCACGGCATGGCGAAATTGTTCGGGTTTCCGTCGTCGGCAATGCATCCGGCGTTTCCGAGCCTGATATGGTTTGCCGGCGTTTTGGAATGCTTCGGCGGCGCGCTGGTGGCGTTGGGATTGTTCACTCGGCCGGCGGCGTTCCTGCTGTCGGGCGAGATGGCGATCGGGTATTTCATGGTCCACGCGCCGAAGAGCTTCTTCCCATTGCTCAACGGCGGCGATGCGGCGGTGCTGTACTGCTTTGTGTTCCTGTATCTCGTGTTCGCCGGCGGCGGGGAGTGGAGTGTGGAACGGTTTTTCTACCTCTCCCGGTGAGGCGGGACAGATCGGCGCGTATAGCAAGGCGGCTGAGGGTGGCCGGGCGGGTCGGTCGAGCGCTTCCTGCCCACCCTCACCCTCGGCGCCTACGTCGCATTGACGTCTCCCGCCTCCGCGGGAGGGGTTTTCTGCGCCTCCAGCGCTGCGACCCTGGTTTCCAGCGCCGCCAGCCGGGCCTCCGCAGCTTCCTGGCCGGCACGGGCGTTGGCGGCCATTTCAGCCATCGCGTCCAACTCCTCCTTCCGCACCAATTCCAGCTTGCGGATCGCCTCGTCGATGCGAGCGCGGATCAGGGCCTCTGCCTCCTCGCGCAGACCGGCTAGCGCTGACAGCGCACCGCCGGCGACCCCGGCCAGGTCATCGAAAAATCGCGGTCGATCGCTCATCGCCCTCGCCTCCTGAACCCGGCGGTCGCTTCCCCCGCCGGCTGTCCCTCCCTATAACCCGCGCCCATGATCCTGGTCACTGGCGGCGCCGGATTCATCGGCTCCAACCTGCAAGCGGCGCTGGCGGCGCGCGGGCATGAAACCATCGTCGTCGATTGGCTGGGCCAGGGTGAAAAATGGCGCAACCTCGCCAAGCACCCGCCGTCCCGCCTGATTCCGCCGCAGGAACTCGATGCGTTTCTCGACACCCGCCCGCCGGTGGAGATGGTGTTCCATCTGGGCGCCATCAGCGAGACCACCGCGCGCGATGGCGACCTGACCTGGGCTACCAACGTCGAGTTGAGCCGCAACCTGTGGCACTGGTGCGTCGCGCGGGAGGTGCGGTTTATCTATGCGTCCTCGGCGGCGACTTATGGCAATGGCGCGGCTGGGTTCGATGACGATTGGTCGCTGCCGGCTTTGCAGAAACTGCAGCCATTGAACCTGTATGGCTGGACCAAGCATGCGTTCGACTTGCGGGTGGCGCGTGCGGCGATGATGGGCGGCGACACGCCGCCGCAGTGGGCGGGATTGAAGTTCTTCAACGTCTATGGGCCGAACGAATATCACAAGGGATCGATGATCTCCGTTGTGAAGGTGAAGCACGACGAGGTCGTCGCGGGCGGTCCGGTGGAATTGTTCCGCTCCGATGTACCCGGTCTGCCGGATGGAGAGCAGAAGCGGGATTTTATTTGGATCGGTGATGTGGTGGACGTGATGCTGTGGCTGCTGGATACGCCTGCTGCCAGCGGCTTGTTCAATGTTGGCACCGGTCGGGCGCGCAGTTACCGGGACCTGGCGCACGCCGTCTGCGACGCCGCCGGGCGGGCCCGCAACGTGGCATTCATCGACATGCCGGAGAAACTGCGCGGGCAATACCAATCCTTCACGCAAGCGCCAATGGACCGGCTGCGGGCTGCCGGTTATGCGGGCCAGTTCACGCCGCTGGAGGAAGGCATCCGGCGCTATGTGCAGGATTATCTGACGCGAGACGATCGATATGTTTGATGCCACAGAAACCTCTCCCACGCCGTGCCCGGGAGGGGTCGAGAGGCGAAGCGTCGAGGACGCGGGTAATCAGGGCGGTACGCTTTTGCTCAGTGCCGGTTTGCTCAGTGCCGGTTTGCTCAGTGCCGGTTTGCTCAGGGCAGGCCCGATCACCCTCACCCTCGGTGCCGCGCACCTCGACCTCTCCCTCTCCGTGGGAGAGGTTTAGTGGTTTTCCGTTACCCGACGTTCAACCCGATCATCGTTCATCTTGGGCCGTTCGGCATTCGCTGGTACGCGCTCGCCTATATAGTCGGTCTGGTGCTTGGCTGGCGGCTGATGCGTCGCCTGGTGCTGGAGCCGCCGCAGGTCTCCTCGCAGCTTCAGGTAGACGACTTCCTCACCTGGGCGACGCTGGGCGTGGTTCTTGGCGGCCGGCTTGGCTACGTTTTGTTCTACCAGCCGGCTTTGTACTTCGCGCATCCGGTCCAGATCTTCGAAGTCTGGGATGGCGGTATGAGCTTCCATGGCGGCATGATCGGCGTCGCCGTGGCGATCGCGCTTTATTGCCGGCACAACCGCATCCCCATGCTTGGTTTCGCCGACCGGCTCGCGGTGTGCGTGCCGATTGGGCTCTGCCTCGGGCGTATTGCCAACTTCATCAACGGCGAGCTTTGGGGACGGCCGTTGCCGCTGTCCTGGGTATCCTGGTGGCCCGGCTCGATGGTCTATCCCGAAGCCATTCCTACGACCAATCCTTCCGCCGCACTCTACGCAACATTGCACAATACAGTCTGTGCTGGCCTCGATCCGTCGCAGTGCGTCCCGCGATTCCCGAGCGAACTCTACGAGGCCTTCATGGAAGGCGTGGTCTTGTTTATCGTCATGTTTTTGCTGTCCCGCCGAGACTCTCTGCGCGAGCACTTCGGATGGCTGACCGGTGCCTTCCTGGTCGGTTATGCCGTCGCCCGAACCACCTGCGAGTTCTTCCGTGCCCCCGACTTCTTCCTGCGCTTCCTGGTGGTGGATTTCGGCATCAGCATGGGACAGATCCTGTGCATTCCCATGCTTTTTGCCGGCATCGCCCTGATGTGGTACGCGAGCCGGCGGGAACCGGTGGCCGCGCTGCATTGATGGAACGACTCGACGCCTTCATGGCGCGCGCCAACGCCGCGTATTACGCAACTCACGATCCGTTCGCCGATTTCACCACGTCCCCGGAAATCACCCAGGTGTTCGGTGAATTGCTCGGCCTGTGGGCTGCGGTGACATGGGATTTGCTGGGCCGGCCGGCGCCCGTGCTGCTGGTCGAAGCCGGTCCTGGCCGCGGCACGCTGATGGCAGATGCATTGCGCGCGGTAGGGCAGGTCGCGCCCGCGTTTCGGGCGGCGCTGTCGCTGCACCTGATCGAGACGTCGCCGCGGCTGCGCGCGTTGCAAGCAGCGAGCCTGCCCGGCGCGACGTGGCATGAGTCGCTGGCCACTGTGCCGCATGGGCCGTTGATGCTGCTGGCCAATGAATTTCTCGATGCATTGCCGGTCCGGCAGTTGGTGCGGCGGGGAGACGCGTGGAGCGAGCGGTTTGTCGAGGACGGGAAGTTCGTGGAACAGGAGGCGCAGGCGCCGCAGCAGCTTTCGACCTCGCCGGGCCTGACCTGGCCATCTCCACGCGGGAGGGCTGGGGATTGTGCGCGCGGAACGGCCCGATCTGAGCGAGGAGATGGCCCGGTCACGCCCGGCCATGACGACGTTCGCAAGCCCGGCCACGACGACGTTTACAAGCCCGTCGAAGGCGAGGTTTACGAGCCCGGCCATGACGGGGTTTACGAGCCCGGCGAGGAGGAGATTTACGAACGCTGTGAGCCCGCACGAGCCTTCGTTGCGGAGGCGGCGGCCCGCCTTATCGTCCATCGCGGCGCGGCGTTGTTCCTTGATTATGGACCGGAGCTCACCGCCTCGGGCGACTCGCTCCAGGCCATCGCCAACGGCCGTCCCGCCGACCCGCTGTCCCCGGCCGGCACCGCAGACCTGACTGCCCATGTCGATTTCCAAGCGCTCGCCGCCATCGCGGGTGCGGCCGGCGCCGTTGTGCATGGCCCCATCCCACAGGGTCCGTTCCTCGCGCGCCTCGGGCTGTTCCAGCGCACCGATCGGCTCGCCCGTGGCCAGCCGCCGCGCCGCGCCGGGGCCTTGGTCGAGGCTGCCCAGCGGCTCGCCGAACCGGATCGCATGGGACGCTTGTTCAAGGCCATGGCTCTCTGCCACTCTGACAGCCCCACCCCGCCCGGATTTGCCGCCTGACCCGCATGCTCCCCGACCCGATCTGCTCGCCCGCGCTGCCCGTGCCGCATGGGTTCTTCACCCGGCTGGGCGGTGTCTCCACCGGGCCCTTCGCCAGCCTGAACTGCAGCCTATCCAGTGCCGACGACCGTGGCGCAGTGCTGGAGAATCGCGCCCGCGCCGCCCGTGCCATCGGCGCCGAGCCCGCCGCATTGCTCGGCCTGACACAGGTGCATGGGGTCGGTGTTGTGCATGCCACCGCGTCTTGGGCCGCTGGCCAGGGCCCACGCGCCGACGCCATGGTCACCAACCGTCCCGGCATTGCGCTGGGCATCATCACCGCCGATTGCGCCCCCGTACTGTTCTGCGATCCCGAGGCCGGGGTGGTCGGCGCCGCCCATGCCGGGTGGCGCGGCGCCGTAGCGGGCGTGCTGGAGGCAACCGTCGTCGCCATGCGGGGACTCGGTGCGCGGCGCGTCGCGGCGGCGATCGGGCCGTGCATCCGGCAGGAGTCCTATGAAGTCGGGGCCGAGCTGCGCGACGCCGTGCTGGCGCGCGATCCTGCCGACGATCGCTTCTTCGCGCCGGGACGCCGAGAAGCCCACTGGCAGTTCGATCTGCCGGGGTACTGCGCGGCGCGCCTGGAAACGGCCGATGTGGCGGTCGCCATGCTGGACGTCGACACGATGGCGGATGCAGCTCGCTTCTTCAGTCATCGCCGGCGGACCCTGTCCGGCGGGGGGCCGATTGGGCATCAGGTGTCGGCAATCCGGCTGGGCGGCTAGTGTCGTGATCCTGACGAATGGTGGCCGTTCCACATGTCATTGGGAAGCGAAGCAACCCCCAATGGGTGATGACGCGTTCTCCCGGCGGGGGCTGCTTCGCCGTGCTCGAAATGACAGCAGGCGCGATCCGCCACCGTCATAGCACCGGAACTGGTTCCCTGGCGCTTCGACGCAGTCGCACGTCAGGCTGCAAGAGCGTTCGAAGGCGCGCGCCGACCCAATCTGTGGGGGCCCGTCATGCGCTCGAGTACTGCGCCGGTTTTGCCACCGTGTCCGCGATTTGGTTGCGGCTATCGACGCGTTGCGATCTTTCGGCGTCCATAGCTTTGCCGCTGTTCCGTTACGGCGCCGGTGCTTCCACGCCCTCTGGCGGAGGCGCCACCGCCCCCGGCGCCACAGACCCGACCAGCCAGTCGCGGAACAATGCAATCTTGGGCACATCCGCGGTCTCTTCCGGCGCGACCACATAGAATCCGGCATCCGCCGGCAGCACCACGTCGAACGGCACCACCAGCCGGCCCCCGGCGATATCCGCTTCGACATATGCCGTGCGCCCGAGCGCGACGCCCAGCCCGTCCATCGCCGCCTGGATCGCCATGAAACTCTGGTCGAAGCTCAGGCCGCGACGCGTGGCGAGCGACTTGGGCAGCCCGGCCGCGGTCAGCCACAACTGCCAGTCCTCGCGCGAAGCCGTTGCGTGCAGCAGCGTGTGGTGCGCCAGATCCTCCGGCCGGCGCAGCGGTTTTTCGCCGGCCAGCAGAGCCGGGCTGCAGACCGGGAAAATGTCCTCCGCCATCAACCACTGTGCGCGGACCCCGGGCCACGTTCCGCGCCCGTAGCGCACGCCCATGTCGATTTGCTCGCGGCGGAAATCGACCAGATGGGACGACGTGGTGATGCGTACCTCGATGCCCGGGTACGCGTCCTGGAATGCCGCAACGCGCGGCACCAGCCATTTCGCAGCCAGCGACGCGGTGGTGCTGACGGTCAGCACGTCCTCCCGCTCCGGCCGTTGCAGGCGGGCTGTGGCCTGGCGCAGGTCCTCGAACGCCGCGCGCACGGCGGGCAGGTAGCCCTGCGCCTCCCGCGTCAGCACCAGCGCGCGGTTGTGCCGCTCGAACAACTGGATGCCGAGCTGGTCCTCCAGGCGGCGGATCTGATGGCTGATGGCGGTCTGCGTCACGTTCAGCTCGGCCGCCGCGCGGGTGAAGCTGAGGTGGCGCGCCGCCGCCTCGAACGCGCGCAGGCCGTTCAGCGAGGGGAGGATCGCCATGGCGGTACTCTATGCATGAGATTGAGTCATGTGAAGCAGGACAAATCATCCTTTGCCGGAAGCCGCAACGGCGCCCAACTGCTGGTGCAACGAACCCATGCATAGGAGGAGGCCCATGGCCGTCCTGGTTCATCGGTCACTGACAAATTCTCAGGCGATTGCGCTGACACGTTCTCCGCCGATTGGGCTGGCGCGTGGCTTTGCCATGCCCTCAGGTGTTGCATTGTTTTCTCGCATCGGCCGGACGCTACGCGTGTGGCGGCGCCGGATGCGCGAGCGGGAGGAAATGGCTCGGCTGTCCGACCGCGAACTGCGCGACATGCGCGCCTCGCATGCCGATGTCTGGCGCGAGACCAACCAGTGGTTCTGGCGCGTCAGCCGCCCGTTCTGATCGCCGATTGCCTACCATCAGCAAAGGATCCCATCAGATGAGTCTGTCGATCGAATCGCTGCCGCAGGTTGAGGCTGCTCTGAATTACCTGGCGCCGATGGCCGAACGGCCGCGCAACTACACGTATGAGCCGCCGGACGGCGCGCCGCGGTCGAACATCCTGTCCGAGACGCATATCGTGCCGATCCATAGCGCCCGCCCGCTGGACCGGGACGTGTCGCTGGACCGCGAGGGCTTCGCGCTGCTGCACCAGAAAAGCGCGGTGCGGGACTTCTATGACGATGAGGAAGTGCGTCGCGTCTATTATCCCGAGGCCGCGGCGGCGCTGGCCGAAGTAACGGGGGCAAAGCGCGTGTTCGTGTTCGACCACACCGTGCGCAAGCGGGTGCCGGGGGTGGAGGACCGCGCCTCCGGTGCACTGCGCCGCCAGCCGGTGCCGCGCGTGCACGTGGACCACACCGAGAAGTCCGGTCCGCAGCGCGTGCGCGACTTGCTCGGCGATGAAGCGGAGGAGTTGCTGCGCGGTCGCGTGCAGGTGGTGAATCTGTGGCGGCCGATCCGTGGCCCGCTGCGCGATGCGCCGCTGGCGGTGTGCGATGCGCGGACGGTGGCGCATGGCGATCTGGTCGGTTCCGATCTGGTGTATCGCGACCGCGTCGGCGAGACCTATGCGGTGAAGTACAATCCGCTGCACCGCTGGTTCTATGTGCCAGAAATGCAGCCGGACGAAGCGTTGCTGCTGAAGTGCTATGACTCGCTGACCGACGGTACTGCTCGTTTCGCACCTCATACGGCGTTCGAGGACCCGACAGCGGGCGCGGACGTGCTGCCACGCGAGAGCATTGAGCTGCGCACGTTCCTGTTCAACTGACGCCCAATCGTCCCCTCTCCCGCGCTGCGCGCGGGAGAGGGTGAGCGTGCCGCAGAGCAATACGCTGCTTGTTAGTATCGCTGCGCCGGGTTACTGCGGCAACAATACCGCGTTCACCACCTGGATCACACCGTTGGATTGCGTCACGTCCGGCACGGTGATTTCCGCCTTCCCAGCCTTGGCGCCTTCAACCCATAGACGGCCACCGCTCATGGCGATCGTTAGCGGCTCGCCCTGCACGGTCTTCAGCATTGCCTTGCCGTGGCCCGCCTGCACCATGTTCATCAGGTCGGCCTCTGTGTAGCGTCCGGCGACGACGTGATAGGTCAGGATCGCCGTCAGCATCGGCTTGTTCTCGGGCTTCAGCAGTGTGGCCACGGTGCCCGGCGGCAGCTTGTCGAACGCGGCGTTGGTTGGCGCGAACACGGTGAAGGGGCCGAGACCTTCCAGCGTGTCAACCAGGCCGGCCGCCTTCACCGCCGCCACAAGGGTGGTGTGATCCTTCGAATTCACCGCGTTCTGGATGATGTTCTTCGACGGATACATCGGTGCGCCGCCGACGATGACCGTGCGTTCGGCGACCTGCGTTGCCGTGCCGGTCATTTGCGCCTGCGCTGGGACCAGCGCCGTGGAGGCCAGCATTGCCAGGCCCGCTGTCAGTACAAAACCTGAAACTCGCATGGGATGAACCCCTCCGATTTGCCTGCGCCGTTCAGTGGCGCCGTTCGTCCTACGGAGGGGGGTGCCTGCCGGATGCAGGGGCGCAAAAAAATCTTCGGTCCCGCCGTCTGCATCCAGCGGCCCGCTTCGTTCGTAGGTGGTGCATGACAGACGCACGGGGCCGCCTCGCCGGGCGGAACACGGACGATGCTTGTCTCGCTGCGCGCGCACTGCTGGAATTCGCCGGACTGGATGCGCGTCCCCGGTGCCGGCAAAGGTTTGTTCGACTTGGTCGATACGAAGCGACATCCCGGTGTGCCAGATCGTGCCGCCGAAGACGCGGCGCTGTCGGCGTTGTTGGTGCAGTGCGGCCAGGGTGATCGCGCCGCGTTTCGGCGGCTGTACGATCTTGAATCGAAGCGCCTCTATGGCCTTGCCCTGCGCATCACGCGCCAACCGGCGCTGGCCGCCGATGCCGTGCATGACGCGCTGTTGCAGGCCTGGCAGGGGGCAGCGCGATTCGATCCGGCGCGCGGCTCGGTGGCCGCGTGGCTGACCGGACTGGTGCGGTATCGCGCGATCGACGTCATGCGCAAACGGGCCCGCGAAGTCACCGGCGTCGATCTGCCCGATGAAGCGGATGAAACACCGGGTGCACTGGATCGGCTGCTGGCCGGTGCGGCAGGCCGGGCGTTGCATCGCTGCCTGGACGGGTTGGAGCAACGCCAGCGACAGGTCATCGTGATGGCGTTCGTCGAGGGGCTGTCGCATGCCGACCTTGCTGTGCGGCTGGAAAGCCCGCTGGGAACTGTCAAGTCCTGGATCCGCCGCGGACTGCAGGCCTTGAAAGTGTGCCTGGATTCATGAGCGACCTGCCGGACGATCCTGACTTGCTTGCCGCGGAATATGTGCTGGGCACATTCGACCCGGCGACAGCGCGCCAGGTAGCGGCACGCGCGGAGGCTGACCCGGCGTTGCGCCAGGCGATCATGGCGTGGGAGGAACGGCTGCACCCGTTGTCCGCGATAGCGGACGAAGCGGTGCCGCCTGATGCGCTGTGGCGGCGGTTGGGTGCGTCTATTGGCGCTGGTCCGCCGATCGATTCCGGTGCCTGGTTCGCCCCTGCTAGCGTGGCAGTGCGGGCGTGGCGCAGCCTGGCGGTATGGCGCGGCGCCACAGCCGCAGGATTGGCCCTGGCGGCCGGCCTGGCGGCGTTCATCCTGCTGCGGCCTCCGCCGCCTCTGCCGGTCGCGGCGCTGCTGCCATCCGGCAGCGGAGCGCCGGCCTATATGGCGCAAATGCAGCCGGACGGTACGCTGCGCGTGATCGCTCTACGCGCGGTTGCCGTGGCGGACGACAAGGATCTCGAGCTTTGGGCACTGCCGAAAGGCGCGAGCGCACCGATCCCGCTGGGGGTGCTGCCGGCACGGGGACGCGGCGTGGTGTCGCAGAACGTGCCGGCCAATGGCACTCGGCTGCTGATCAGCCTGGAGCAGAAGGGCGGATCGCCGACCGGCCGGCCGCAAGGTCCGGTGCTGTTTGCGGGGACGCTACACGATGTCGATTGAGGCGCGGGTCACTGATGCATCGGCCATGCTCGGCAATGAGGCGAACGAATTGCTGCGCGTCGTGGCTATGTGAGCCCGAAAGCGACGATTGACGGCATCGTGCCGGGCGTCAACTATTTCGCCGCGTGGTTCCTGCTGGCCGTCGTCACGTGCCTGCTGATCGGCATCGAAACGCGAGTGCGTACGACCGAAGAACTGGACGCGAGCTTCGCGCGCCCCCGCGCGGCGGCGGAACAAGATCGTTGGGTCGCTGCCCGGCGATGGAGGGATAGAAGGAGGAGCAAGAGATGATCGTTGTCAGTGTGATGTACCCGGCAAGCGCCGATGCCAAATTCGATATGAAATATTATCTGGAAAGGCATGTTCCCCTGGTCGGCGAACGGTGGGGTTCAATGGGGCTGCGCGAGGCAAAGGTATTGCAGGGCGTTGGTGCGCCTGGCGGCGGTGTAGCACCCTACCAGGTGATGGCGTTGCTGACCTTCGATTCCGCCGTGGCGTTCGAGCAAGCCGTGGCGCAACATGGCAAGGAAATCCTGAGAGATATTGCCAACTTTACCAACGTGCAGCCGATCATTCAGGTGAATGACGTGTTGGTGTGACTGCCCTTCAATAGCCACGATCTGAGACGCGGGAGACAGTTCGCCCGACGTCCTTGCGAGGAGCAAGTCGACGCAGCAATCTCGGTCATGGAGGCGCACGAACCGCCCGTGCACTTTCCCGCAGGAGATTGCTTCGTCGCGTCGTGCCGAGATGCCACATACTGGCGCGATGCACGCCAGGGGCGTAGCATGGCCATCAGATATGGCGATTCGCTGCACGCAACAAACCGGTCATGCGACGATAACAGTGCCGCCCGGCTGGCCCGCTGGACGGCCTCTTGCGGTGTCGGTGAACGTGATGCTGGAAGGCTGGGCCGAGGGCAGCGCGCCCGGCATTGGCCCGATGGGAAATCCGCTGAAGCCAGGCGTGCCCGATCTGCAAGCACTGTCCTGGGCGGAATACGGCCCGAAGGTGGGAACACATCGGCTGCTTGATTTGCTCCGCCGCAACGGCGTGAAAGCGGTGTTCTACACCAGCGGCGTGGTGGCGGACCGTTACCCCACGTCGCCCGCGGCGATCGAGGCGGATGGGCACAGCGTGGCCGCGCATGGCTGGAGCCAAGGCACAATCCCGCCCTATCTGACGCCGGATGCCGAACGCGAGGACATCGCCCGCTGCGTGGACGTGTTGGCGCGCACCACCGGCCGGACGCCGCTCGGGTGGCTGAGCCCGCGCTGCACCGCCAGCCCGGTGACGTCGCAGCTTCTGGCGCGCGCCGGGTTCCGTTGGCACGCCGATATGTTCGATGCCGACCTGCCGTACCGGATGCAGACCGAGGCCGGGCCATTGCTGGGCATGCCGTTCACCATGGAGGTGAACGACATGCCGCTCTATGTCCGCTATGGCAACGAGCCGGATGCGTTCACCCGCACGCTGGCGCGCATCGTCGAAGGATGGCCGGCACTGGGCAGCCCCTATGCGTGCCTGGACATCACGGTGCATGCGCACGTGTTTGGGCGGCCCTATGGCGCAGTCGCGTTCCTGGATGCGCTGGCGTTGGTGCAGCGGAATCCGCTGTGCTGGCTGACGAATCACGCCGAGCTGGCAGCGCTGTATGCTGGAACACAGCAATGAAGGTCGCGGTTCTGGACGATTGGTTCGATACGGTGCGTTCCTTGCCCTGCTTTGCCAGGATGAGGGCGCACGACGTGACCGTCTGGAATGACCATGTGCAGGACACGAACGCGCTGGCGGACCGGCTGCGCGACACCGAGGTGCTGGTGCTGATCCGCGAGCGTACCCAAATCCGCACGCCCTTGCTGGAACGTTTGCCGAAGCTGCGGCTGATCAGCCAGCGCAGTGTCTACCCACATATCGATATCGATACCTGCACGCGCCTGGGCATCGTGGTGTCGTCAAACCAGCACGCGGATACGCCGTCCTATGCCACGGCCGAATTGACGTGGGGCTTGATCCTGGCGGCAATGCGGCAGATCCCGCAGCAGATGGCATCGCTGCGGGCAGGCACGTGGCAGTGCGGCGTCGGCTCCACGCTGCGCGGCAAGACACTGGGCATCTATGGTTATGGCCGCATCGGGAAGGTGGTGGCCGAATATGGCCGCGCGTTCGGCATGAATGTTCTCGTGTGGGCGCGCGAGGCATCGCTGGCTCGTGCTCGCGACGAAGGCTGGACCACGGCGGCCAGCCGCGCGTCGTTCTTTTCCGGGTGCGACGTGATCTCGTTGCACATGCGACTGGTGCCGGCGACGCGCGGTATCGTTGCGGCGACGGACCTGGCGTTGATGACGCCGACCGCATTGCTGGTGAATACCAGCCGCGCAGGGCTGATCGAGCCCGGTGCTTTGGTTGCCGCGTTGCGTGCGGGCCGACCAGGCATGGCGGCAGTTGACGTGTTCGAAGAGGAGCCGATGCGGGATCCTGCACACCCGCTGCTGACCATGCCGAATGTGGTGTGCACGCCGCATGTCGGCTACGTGTCGCGCGACGAATACGACATACAGTTCACTGACATTTTCGAGCAGATCAACGCGTTCGCAGCTGGGGCGCCGGTCAATGTGGTGAACCCGGAGGTGCTGGCATCGCGGCGCGGTTGACCAAGCAACTGTCATTGCGAAGATCGTAGCGACGAGGCAGCCCCGGTCAGCAAGATGCGCAGGTCACCCGGCACTTCCCGGAATGAGATTGCTCCTTGGAATGAGATTGCTTCGTCGCTTGGCTCCTCGCAATGACATGAAGCACGCTGTCGTCCAGCTTACCTTAATGTACCACGTCAGTCGGTAAACCGTGTCGGAATCCCGGTCTTTGCCGTCAGCCCGCCATCCGCGACATAGGCCGAGCCTGTGACGTAGGATGCAAGGTCAGAGGCGAGGAACATCACGACGTTCGCCATCTCCTCCGGCCGGCCGAGGCGTCCCATCGGGATCGCCGCCACTGTCGCCTGCGCGAATCCCTGGATCGTGTCGAGCGAGCGCCGCAACAGCGGCGTATCGATCGCGCCGGGGCAGATACAGTTGCAACGGATGTTGTGCGGCGCGTATTCCATCGCCACGACGCGGGTGAAGTTCACAACGCCCGCTTTCATCGCGTTGTACGCCGCAATGCCGAAATCGCCGAACAAGCCGGAGATCGACGCGGTGTTGACGATCGAACCGCCGCCCTGGCGCAGCATGGTCGGCAGCACGCTGCGTGTCGCCTGCATCACCGCTGTGAGGCCGACCTGCAACGTGTAGTCCCAGACGGTCTGGTCCATCTCGGCGACGCGCGCCATGCGCCGGCCCTGCAAAGTGGATGGCACGCCGAACGCGTTGTTGTGCAGGATGTCGAGCCGGCCGTACGCGTCCACTGCCCGGTCCAGCATGGCGTCGATCTGGCGCGGTTGCGTCATATCGGCGGTAATGGCGATGGCGGTGCCTCCGGTGGCGGCAATCTCCGCTGCGACCGAGGCCGCAGCATCGCCGTTCACGTCGGCAACCACCACCTTGCCGCCACGTTGTGCGAAGCCGAGCGCCGTGGCGCGGCCGATGCCGGATCCGGCACCGGTTACCACGCAGGCTTTGCCGGAAAAATCCATCACCCTGCTCCCCGGCCTGCACGGATTTCCTGCACGACGTCGAAGCCCTCGAAGTCGGGATGGTCGAGATAGAGCGGCTTGTTCTGTCCGGCATCACGATGCGCCAGGCGGAACGCTTCCGAACGGGTCCAGTCCTCGAAATCGCCGCGGCTGCGCCAGATGGTGTGGGAAGAATATAGCGTGTGGTCGTCACGCTCTGGGCCGCGGAGCAAGTGGAAGGTGACGAAACCGGGGACGCCTTCCAGATAGGTATCGCGGCTGGTCCAGACTTTCTCGAAATCGGCTTCGGCGCCGCGCACTACCTTGAAGCGGTTCATGGCGATGAACATGGACGGTCTCCCTGATCGGTCCGGTGACAGGGTGGTCCTGACCATGGCGATCCGCAATATTCGGGTGGAGGGCGGACACTTGTGGCCCCCGTCCGAGTGACATTGTTTCGGCCCCTGTGGGCCTCCCCTGTGGGCCTCCCCTGTGGGCCTGGGAGGAAACCACGTCGCCCCCTCCCCAGGCCCGCTCCCATAAGGGGAAGGGGAATCCTTCGGTCCGCCCAGTCGCGGGTCGGCCGCCCCGGTCGGTGGTCAATTCGCTATGACAGGGGGGCGGGGCTCGCTTCTCTGCCACGGCGTACTATGCCGCAATTTCTCCCAGATACCGCGCGGCGGGGGTCAAAGGCGCCGGCGCGGGCAGCACGACCGTCACCTCGGTTCCTTTCCCCAGCGCGCTGCGGATCGAGAACTGCCCGCCATGCAGGTCCACGAACAATTTGGCCAGCGGCAGGCCGAGCCCGGTGCCGCCGTGGCGGCGGGCCAGGCTGGTGTCTACCTGCACGAAGGGTTGCAACGCACGCGGAATGTCATCGGGTGCCATGCCGATGCCGGTATCGCACACGGTCATCGCCAGCCCCTCCTGGCGATGCTCCGCTGCCACCGACACCGTGCCGCCCGCCGGGGTGAACTTGATCGCGTTGGACAGCAGGTTCAGCAGCACCTGGCGCATCCGCAGATGGTCCGCC
>Ga0335072_10006528_pt1 | contig 17027 bp, 15 predicted proteins | sample Lox_Sample_21_FD_206725 | JGI IMG/M metagenome (GOLD analysis project Ga0335072, IMG submission 206725) | Soil microbial communities from Loxahatchee National Wildlife Refuge, Florida, United States - Lox_Sample_2.1 | ecosystem: Environmental > Terrestrial > Soil > Wetlands | place: USA...
CCGCGACCTCGCCGACCTGCTGCTGGGCGTGCCAGCTCGACGGGAACAGCATCTTGCGCGAGGACCGCGCGATCAGCCACAGGGCGGGCACGACGGCCGCCGCCACCAGCGTCAGGGGCGGCGACAAGATCAGCATGATGACCAGGGAGAAGACGAACAGGAAGATGCTGCCGATGGACAACGGCATCATCTGCAGCGTGCCCTGGACCATGTTCAGGTCGGAAATCGAGCGGCCAACGAGCTGTCCGGTGTGGATCTCGTCTTGCCGCGCGCCGTCGAGCTTGGACAGCGACTCGAACAGCTCGGTGCGCATGTCGTGCTGCACGTCAAGCGCGATCTTGCCGCCCCAGTAGCGGCGGGCGAAGACACCGCCGAAGCTCACCGCCGCCGCGATGAGCAGCCCGGTGGCCAGCGGCCACACCGACTCGCGGTGGGCCACGATCACGTCGTCAATGACGTTCCTTTGCAGCAGCGGGATCACCAGCGTCGCGGCGGTGGCGATCAGGGTGCCGACGACTGAGATGATCACCGCACGCTGCTGGCGCCAGCAGTACGCGGCCAGCCGCCGGACCCACCGCTGCTCGCTTGGATTGATAACCGGAGTATCGCTGGCCGGCTGTCGGCCGGCCTCGCTGGTCTCAGGCACAGCACTGTGCATGCTGAAGTGATCACCGTCCCCGTCAAGGATGTTGCGCGCCGAGTGCGATAACACCCGCCGCTGACCGTTCATTTCCAGAGCTAACTATCCTCCCGATGCCCTGGTTGTCCCCTGGCTACTATCGTCGCATGTATCCGTCACGATGCGCTATGTGATTTTCGAGCTGGCCCCGCGCTGGCGCCTCACCCGTACCGGACCACCCTCGAATGTCGGCGGGGACCGCTATGGTCACTTGCCATGCGGTTCCTGCACACCTCCGACTGGCACCTGGGACGCTCGCTGCACCGGGCTGACCTGCGGGCGGCCCAGGCGGCGTTCCTTGACCACCTGGTCGAGACGGCGCGGGCGGAGCGGGTGGACGCGGTGCTGGTCTCCGGCGACGTGTACGACCGCGCCATCCCGCCGCTTGACGCCGTCGCGGCCTGCGAGGACGCCCTGGTCCGGCTGCGGGCCGCCGGAGCGCGGGTCATCGTCATCAGCGGCAACCACGACTCGGCCCGGCGGCTTGGCTTCAGCAGCGCGCTCATCGAGGCCGCCGGAGTGCACCTGCGGACGCACCCGCCGGAACTGGACACCCCCGTCCTGCTCGCCGACGACCACGGCCCGGTGGCCATCTACGGCCTCCCCTACCTCGAGCCCGCGGTGTTCATCCCCGCGGAGGCGACCCCCCTGCCGACCCCCCGCGGCCACCAGGCCGCGCTGGGCGAGGCCGTCGGGCGGGTCCGCGCCGACGCGGCCCGTCGCGGGCTCACCCGCACGGTCGTCCTTGCCCACGCATGGGTAACGGGCGGCCAGCCGAGCAGCCTCAGCGACTCTGAGCGCGACATCCGGGTGGGCGGGGTCGGTGACGTGCCCGCCTCGCTGTTCGACGGGCTCAGCTACGCGGCCCTCGGCCACCTGCACCGCCAGCAGGTCATCGCCGACCGCGTCCGCTACAGCGGCTCCCCGCTGCCCTACTCGTTCTCCGAGGCCGCCCACGTGAAGGGCAGCTGGCTCGTCGAGCTAGGCGAGGCAGGCAAGCTCGCCGTGGAGCACGTCCCCGCCCCGGTCTACCGGCGGCTGACCGTGCTGCGGGGCACACTCAAGGACCTGCTGGCCAGCCCGGCGCACGCGCGGCACACCGATGACTTCGTCGCCGTCACCCTCACCGACACCGCCCGGCCGCAGGCGGCGATGGACCGGCTCCGAGCACGGTTCCCGCATGTCCTGACGCTGGAATTCAAGCCGGAGGGCGTAACGGCGAGCAGCCAGTCCTACGGGGAGCGCATCAAGGGGAAGGATGACCTGGGCGTGGCGGCCGAGTTCATCCGGCACGTCCGCAACACCGGCCCCACGGATGGAGAGCGGGACCTGCTGCGGGCGGCGTTCAGCGCCGCCAGCGGAGGCGAGGAGTAGGTGCGTCCCCATCGGCTGAGGGTCACGGCGTTCGGGGCGTTCGCCGGGGCGGAGGAGGTCAGCTTCGACCAGCTCGACGGGCTGTTCCTGCTGCACGGTGACACCGGTGCGGGCAAGACGACACTGCTGGACGCGATCGCCTTCGCGCTGTACGGGCGGGTGCCGGGGGAGCGGGGCAAGGCCAAGCGGCTGCGGTCTGACCACGCCGCCGCCGGCGCCCGCACCGAGGTCGAGCTGGAGATGACCATCGGCGGCCGCCGGCTGCGGGTCACCCGGTCGCCGGAGTGGGAGCGGCCCAAGAAGAACGGCACCGGGACGACGAGGACCCCGGCATCGGTGCGGCTGGACGAGGCGACCGCCGCGGGCACCTGGGAGAACCAGTCGACCAGGGTCGGTGAGGCCGACGCGGAGATCGCCCACCTGATGGGCATGAGCGCCGAGCAGTTCTTCCAGGTCGTCTTGCTCCCGCAGGGGCAGTTCGCGCGGTTCCTGCAGGCGGAGGCGAAGGAACGGGCGGACCTCCTGCAGAAGCTGTTCGGCACCGACCGGTTCCAGGCGGTAGAGCAGTGGCTCGCCGGCCGGCGCGTCGGCACCGCACGGGCCGTCGAGGCCGCGACCAGCGAGCTAGACCAGCTGACGGCCCGGGTCGCCCAGGCCGCGGGGGCCGCGGTTCCCGACGCCGCGGACCAGCGGCAAGACGCGGCCGAGCCGTGGCAGCTCAGCTGGGCTTGCGGCCTGCTGGCGGCGGCGCTCGCCGGGCAGGAGGCCGCCACTGGCGTCGCGGCGGCCCGGCGGCGCGATCTTGACGTCGCCCAGGCCGCGCTGAGCGCGGCCGAGCAGCTGGCGGACCGGCAGCGCCGGCGCGCGAGCGCGCACGACCGCCAGCTGGCGCTGGCGGCCGCGTCCCCTGAGATCGAGGCGCTCCGCGCCGAGCTGGCCGCCGCCACCCGGGCCGGGCAGGTAGCGCCCGTGCTTGACCAGGCCGCCCGGGCCAGCCAGGCCGCCGTCCAGGCGGACAAGGCCGCGGCCCAGGCGAGGTCGGCCATCCCGGCCGGGGCCGCGCCGGACGACGCTCCCGCCAAGGTCCTTGAGGCAGCGGCCCGGGACCAGGAGGCGAGGCTCGGCCGGCTTGCGGCCCTGCGCGCGGTGGCCAGCCAGGCCGCCCAGGAGAAAGAGGCGGCGGCGACCGCCCGCGCCCGGGCCAGCGACCTGGACGCGACGCTGGCCGACCTGTCGGTCACCGCCCAGCGCACCCGGGCCGCTCGTCCCGCCATCGAGTCCGCCCGCGACGCGGCCAGTGCGGCGGCGATCGGCCTGCCGGCGGTGTCCACGCGGGCGGCTTCCCGGCGGCATGTGGCCACGGACCTCGCGGCCCTGGTCAAGGAGCGGGTCGTCCGAGACGGCGCGGCGGAAGAGCACCGGCTGGTTACGGCCGAGGCCCTGGCCCTCGCCCGGGAGTACGAGCGGGTCCGCAAGGCGCGCATCGAGGGGATGAGCGGCGAGCTGGCCCGGAACCTCACCGATGGCTCGCCCTGCCCCGTCTGCGGCTCGCCCGACCACCCGGAGCCGAGTGACATGCCGGCCATCTGGGTGAGCCCGGATGAGGAAAGGCAGGCCGACGAGCAGGCCGCGAAGGCAGCGGGCCAGGCCGAGAAGGCCAGCCAGAGGGTTGCCGCGGCCGACGCGATGATCGGTGACCTGCGGGTGCGGCTCACCGAGGCCGGCGTGACCGCTCCGGATGACCTGGTGGCCCTCACCGCCGACGCCACGGCGGCGCAGGCCGACGCGGAGCACCTGGAAGCCGAGGCGGCCCGGCTGGCGGCGGAGGCCGCATGCCTGGGCCAGCGGCAGCGGCAGCTGGAGGACCTGGACGCGGGCATCGCGGACTCGGCCACGCGGCAGGCCGAGCTGACCGAGCAGCGTGCCGCGGCCCTGGCGGAGGCCGACCGGGCCGGGCAGCGGGCGGCCGAGCAGGTCGCCGAGCTGGGCGCCCAGCTCGGCGACGCTGGTGACCTCGATGGCGCCCTCGACGCCACCCGGCGGCTCGCGGACGTGCTCAGCGCCGCCGCCGACGCCCTGTCGGCCGCGACCCGGGCCGCCGAGGAGGCGGCCGGGGCGCATGACCGGGCGGTTCAGGCGGCGCGCACGGCCGGCTTTGGCGTGACGCCGGCCCAGGCCCCGATCCCCGCGGACGCGACCAGCCTGGCCCGGGCCGCCACCAGGGACGCCGCCTGGCACCAGCAGGCCGACACGCGGATTCGCGAGCACGACGCGGCGAGCAGGACCGTGACCGCCCAGCTGGCCGATCCCGAGCTGGACGTGCCCCTTGAGCCGCCCGCCCCGGTGGCGGAGTGCCTGGCCCACGTTGAGGCGGCCGTCAAGCGCCAGGAGGAAGCCGTCGCCGCGCGGGGGCAGGCCGCGTCCGCCGCCGAGCAGCTCGCCGTCTTGCAGCCTCAGCTGGCCGCGGCACTGGCGGACCTGGCCCCGCTCACCGCGCGGGCGGCTGAGGCCCGGCACCTGGCCGACCTGGTGAACGCGTCCACCGTGGTGAACCAGTACAAGATGACGCTGTCGTCGTTCGTGCTGGCCGCCCGGCTCGAGGAGGTCGCGGCGGCGGCGAGCCTGCGGCTGGCGACCATGACGGCGGGCCGCTACACGCTGGTGCACACCGACGCGAGGAAGGGCAACACCAAAGCCGGGCTCGGGCTGCTGGCCTGCGACTCGTGGACTGGCCGGGACCGGGACACCGCGACGCTGTCGGGCGGGGAGACGTTCCTGGCCAGCCTCGCGCTCGCGCTGGGGCTGGCTGACGTGGTGACGGCTGAGGCAGCGGGCACCCCGATGGAGGCCCTGTTCGTCGACGAGGGGTTCGGCACCCTGGACGAGGACACCCTCGACGAGGTCATGACGGTGCTCGACGGGCTACGCGAGGGCGGCCGCATGGTCGGCATCGTCAGTCACGTCAGCGAGCTGCGCCAGCGCGTCCCCACCCGGATCCACGTGCGCAAGGGCCACCATGGCAGCCACGTGTCGGTGACCGCGAGCTAGGTAGGTGCGCTACTCTCGCGTCATGGCCGCGGAATCCTCTTTTGACATCGTGAACAAGCCGGACCGGCAGGAGATCGACAACGCCCTGAACCAGGCGGCGAAGGAGATCGCCAACCGCTTCGACTTCAAGGGCGTCGACGCCGGCATCAGGTGGTCGGGCGAGGCCATCGAGTTGCAGGCCAACAGCGAGCAGCGGGTCACCGCCGTGCTGGACGTCTTCAAGGACAAGCTGGTCAAGCGCTCGCTGTCGCTGAAGCTCATCGACGCCTCCGAGCCGGCGCTGTCGGGCAAGGTCGCGAAGATCACCGTGACGATCGCTAACGGCATCAGCCAGGACAACGCGAGGAAGGTCTCCAAGCTCATCAGGGACAAGGGCCCCAAGGGCGTCAAGGCCCAGATCCAGGGGGACGAGCTGCGGGTCTCCGGCAAGAGCCGCGACGACCTGCAGGAGGTCCAGCGCCTCGTTCGCGAGGAAGACTTCGACTTCGCGGTGCAGTTCGTCAACTACCGCTAGCGCCCGGCGCGCGCCGGGCCGCCCCCGCCCGGCCCGCCCGGCTGACCCTGCCCCCAACGCCGGGCTGGCCCCGGCGGGCGACAGTGCGAGTGAGGGTATCAGTGTGTGTAGAATGGACCGCAGGACGGAAATTATCCCGATTTTACTGCCGGTTATTGCACGTTTCCCTCGGCGGACTCGCGTAGCTTCACGTCGACCGCGTGGGTGGCAGTTGCCCAGGGAAAAATCCGGTCGGGGTCTCGTGCTTGCGGGTCCCAGAGATTACCATCAGCCTTGGGATTACATGAAACCCCTGACTGACCGCCGATGAGGCCAGGCGGAGCGGGCCGGGGGCTTCCTGGCAGTGCGGCCTTGTAGTGCCAGGCAGCGTCAACATGGCAATGGCAATGAGGGGGTTCCGCATGTCGGTTCCTGCTGTGCGCCGGATAGTCGTCGGAGTGGATGGCTCATCGGGCTCGGTGATTGCGCTGAGATGGGCGTGCCGGGAGGCCGCCATTCGCGGAGCCGAGGTCCACGCGGTCCACGTCTGCGAGGGACCGCTGCACAGCCCGGCCAGCTACGCGGTCCCCGCCCCCGAAGATACCTGCGGCCTTCCCGCCGATGACGCGGAGATGTGGAAGGCCGCGCTGGCCGACCTGCCGCGCGGCATCACCGTGCGCACCGAGACGGCAGTCGGGCTGGTGGCCCGCGTGCTGCTCGACCGCTGCCGGGGGGCCGACATGCTCGTGCTCGGCACCGGGAGCGACGTCCCCGACCAGGTCTGGTCAGCCGGGCCCGTGATCCGTGCCTGCCTGCGGCGGTCCCCCTGCCCGGTGGTCGTCATCAGCGCCGAGCTCGACAGCGCGATCTCCCCTTCGGTGGTGGCCCGCGAGGGCCTGACCGTCGGGGTCGGTGCCTGACCAAGCCGAGCCCGCCATCGTCGTCACCGACCACCCGCGCGAGTCGCGCTTTGACCTCCTCGTCGACGGCCAGCGGGCCGGGCTGGTGCAGTATCACCTGCGCGGCCAGGTGATCAGCCTCAACCACACCGAGATCGACGACGAGTTCCAGGGCCGCGGCCTGGCGGCCAGGCTCGCCCGCGCCGTCCTCGACCAGGCCAGGGAGCGCGGCCTGGCCGTCCTGCCGTACTGCCCCTACATCCGGTCGTGGATGGCCAGGCATCCGGAGTACGTTGACCTAGTCCCAGCAGGCAGGCGCCCCGAGTTCGGCCTCTGACCGCTACGATCATGGACGTGACCCGCGTCTGGCTGCCTTACCCGCCCGAGGACGGCTCGCTGCCCGAGGGAGTCATCGCCGACATCTGGGACGGCAGCGACCCGCTGCCCGGCTCGGCGGACGAGGTCGAGCTTGTCGTCGTCCCGCCCCGGCTGGGCACCAGCCAGCTGGCGGCCGTCCTGCCCGGGCTGAAGAACCTCAAGGTCGTCCAGACCACCACCGCAGGCGCGGAAATCGTCATCCCGGCGGTGCCACCCGGCGTGACGGTGTGCAACGCCCGGGGCGCCCACACCCCGGCGACGGCCGAGTGGACCGTCGGGGCGATCATCGCCGCGCTGCGCCAGTTCCCCCGGTTCGCGCTCGCCCAGCGCGACGGGCGCTGGGACCACGCGGGCAGCGACTCCGTCGGCGGCAAGCACGTGCTCATCGTCGGCTACGGGTCGATCGGCGCGGCGGTCGAGCGGCGGCTGGCCGGCTGGGAAGTCACGATCGACCGGGTCGCCCGCAGCCCCCGCCCGGCGACGCCCGAAGGGGCGCCCCTGGTGCACAGCCTGGCCGACCTGCAGGCCCTGCTGCCCGCCGCCGACGTGGTGGTCATCCTCGTGCCGGTGACCGACGGGACAAGGAATATGGTCAATGCCGGCTTCCTGGCCGCGATGAAGGACGGCGCGCTGCTGGTCAACGCGGCGCGCGGCGCCATCGTCGACACGGACGCGCTGCTGGCCGAGCTCACGTCCGGCCGGCTGCGGGCCGCCCTGGACGTCACCGCGCCAGAACCGCTACCGCCGGGCCACCCGCTGTGGTCCGCGCCCGGCCTGCTGCTCACCCCGCACGTCGGCGGGTTCGTCCGTGAGTGGGTCGCCCGCGGCTTCGCCGCCGCCCTGTCCCAGGTCGCCCGCTACGCCGCCGGGCAGCCCCTGCTGAACGTCATCGGCGACCGCGGGTACTGAGGGATCCCGCCCCCCGTCCGCAGGGGGTTCACCCCCTGGGTTTCAGCCGCAACACGCGTCCCCTAAGCTTGCTAACGGATTGCGATTCCCGCCCAAGCCGCCCTGCAGTGAGGCATCGAGGCGCAAAAAGCTGGGCATTGAGGTCAGGAGAACCACCATGGCTTCCGCCAGGCCCGAGGTCGACCCGTCCGTCGCGCACATCGCGCGCATCCAGGACTACTGGCTCGGGGGGAAGGATCACTTCGCGGTCGACCGTGCCGCCGGGGACGAGGCCATCGCGGCACTGCCCGACATGGTGGCCTCGGTCCGCAACACGCGGGCGTTCCTCGGCCGCAGCGTCCGGTTCCTGGCGGCGGACGCCGGCATCGGGCAGTTCCTGGACATCGGCACCGGCATCCCGACCGCGTCCAACACCCACGAGGTTGCCCAGGCGGTCACGCCGGAGGCCAGGATCGTCTACGTCGACAACGACCCGATGGTCCTCGCGCACGCCCGGGCGCTGCTCACCAGCAACCCGCGGGGCATGACGTCCTACATCGACGCCGACCTGCGCGACGCCGGCCTCATCCTGGAGGGGGCGGCCGACCTGCTGGACTTCGATAAGCCCGTCGGCGTCATCCTCATGGCGGTGCTGCAGTTCATCCCGGACGAGGCCGACCCGTGGGCGATCGTCGGCCGGCTGATGGACGCCGTCCCCGCGGGCAGCTACCTGGTGATCTCCCACCCGGCCTCCGACATCCAGGCCAGCGCGATGGCCGGCATGGCGACCCGGCTCAACAAGGCGATGGCGCAGAAGGTCAAGCCGCGCTCGAAGGAGGAGGTCACCCGCTTCTTCGACGGCCTTGAGCTGGTCGACCCGGGCGTGATCCGCTGCCCCGAGTGGCGTCCGGTGACCGAGGGCGACGCTGCGGGCAAGTCCACCATGTGGGGTGGTGTCGCCCGCAAGCGGTAGACGGCACCGGGGCGCGTCACCTCCTCATCATGCTGGGGGGATGTGCCGGTCACGGGGAGCGTTTACGATGTCCCCATGCAACGCGCTGAGCGAGCAGGAACGTGACCACGCAAGCCGTCAATCCCAGCCCGGCCCCCGCGCGGCCGGTGATCCTCACCGTGGACGATGACCCGGCGGTATCCCGGGCGGTGGCCCGGGACCTGCGGCGGCAGTACGGGGAGAAATGGCGGATTGTCCGGGCCGAGTCCGGGGCCGACGCCCTGGACGCCTGCCGGCAGATCAGGCTGCGCGGCGAGCAGGTCGCCGTCCTGATCGCGGACTACAAGATGCCCGAGATGAGCGGCATCGAGTTCCTCGAGCAGGCGATGGACGTCTTCCCCTACGCCAAGCGGGTGCTGCTGACCGCCTACGCCGACACGGAAGCCGCGATCGCCGCGATCAACGTCGTCGACCTCGACCACTACCTGCTCAAGCCGTGGGACCCGCCCCAGGAGAAGCTCTACCCGGTCGTCGATGACCTGCTCGCGGCCTGGTCCCGCACGGAGCGGAAGGCGATCCCCGCGGCGAAGCTCGTCGGCCACCGGTGGTCGGCCCGTTCTACCCAGCTCAGGGAGTTCCTGGCCCGCAGCCGGGTGCCTTACCAGTGGTACCCCTCGGAAAGCGAAGAGGGGGAGGGCCTGCTGGCGGCGGCCGGACAGGACGGGCGGGTGCTGCCGGTGCTGATCACCGAGCAGGGAGATGTCCTGGTCGACCCGGCCCCGGCCGAGCTGGCCGCGCGGGTCGGCATCGCCACCATCCCGGACTACGAGTTCTACGACCTCGTCGTGATCGGGGGCGGCCCCGCCGGGCTTGGCGCGGCTGTCTACGGGGCGTCAGAAGGGCTGAAGACCGTCCTGGTGGAGAAGAACGTCCTGGGCGGGCAGGCCGGGCAGAGCTCGCGGATCGAGAACTACCTGGGCTTTCCCGACGGCGTCAGCGGCGGTGACCTCACCTACCGGGCCCGGCTGCAGGCCGAGAAGTTCCGCGCCGAGATGGTGCTGACCCGGCACGTGACCGGCCTGGAAATCAGCGGCGCCGCCCGCACGATCTCGTTCGACGACGGAACGAGCGTCAGCGCGCGGGCCGTGATCCTGGCGACCGGCGTCCTGTGGCGGCAGCTCCCGGCGGTCGGCTGCGACGCGCTGACCGACCGGGGCGTCTACTACGGCGCCACGCTCAGCCAGGCCCCCGACTGCCGCGGCTGCGATGTCTTCGTCGTCGGCGGGGCCAACTCCGCGGGCCAGGCGGCGGTCAACCTGGCGGTCAAGGCCGGGGCCCGGACGGTCACGATGCTGGTGCGGGCACCCGACCTGACCGCGGCGATGTCGTATTACCTCATCGAGCAGATCGCCACCATCCCGAACATCATCGTCCGGCCCTGCACCGAGGTCGTGGAGACGATCGGCGACGAGCACTTGGAGCAGCTGGTGCTGCGGGACATGAAGACCGGCCAGCAGGAGACCATCGACTGCGGGCACCTGTTCGTCTTCATCGGCGCCGAGCCGAGGACCGACTGGCTCGACGGCGTCATCGCCCGCGACAGCCGGGGATTCGTCTTGACCGGCCCCGACCTGGGTGACGGCCACCTCAGCGACTGGACGCTCGGCCGGCCGCCATATCACCTGGAGACCAGCGTGCCCGGCGTGTTCGTCGCCGGGGACGTGCGGTCCGAGTCGGCCAAGCGCGTCGCGTCGGCGGTCGGTGAGGGAGCGATGGCCGTCATGCTCGTGCACCGGTACCTGGAGGGCAGCTAATGAGCGACCCCGGTAAGCCCGCCGCGGACGTCAGCCGGTCGTCCGCCTGCGACCCCGAGGAACTGCGCACGCTGTTCCTGTTCGAGAAGCTCAGCGACGCCCAGCTTGCCGCGCTGTGTACCGCGGGCCACGTGCAGGTCATACAGCCCGGCCAGGTCTTCGCCGAGGGTGAGGACGCCACCTGCTTCTACGTCCTGATCGAGGGCACCCTCGTCACCTCGCGCAACGTCGCGGGTGACGACATCGAGATCACCAGGACAAGCCAGCGCGGCGTCTACGCCGGGGCCTTCCGCGCCTACGCCGGCGAGCAGTTCCCGCAGGTGTACATCAACTCGCTGCGGGTCACCGAGCCGTCCCGGTTCTTCGTGCTGCCCGCCGACACCTTCGCCCGGCTCATGCGCGAGTGGTTCCCGATGGCGGTCCACCTGCTTGAGGGCCTCATCAGCGGCGGGAACGCGACGCGCGAGGCGGTCGACCGCCGGGAGCGCCTGCTCGCGCTCGGCTCGCTGTCGGCCGGCCTGACCCACGAGCTGAACAACCCGGCCGCCGCGGCCGTCCGCGCCACCGCCAGCCTGCGCGAGCGGGTCTCCGGCATGCGCGGCAAGCTCGCCCTGCTATCTAAGGGCCGCTACCAGCGGGGAACCTTCGAGAGCCTCATCCGGCTGCAGGAGAGCGCTGTCGAGAAGGTCGCCAAGGCACCCAAGCTGGACCCGCTGGCGACCTCGGACGCCGAGGACGAGGTCAGCGACTGGCTTGAGGCCAGCGGCATCGGCGACGGCTGGCGGGTCGCCCCGACGTTCGTCCAGGCGGGCCTGGGCACGGACTGGCTCGAGGAGGTCAAGGCCACCGTCGGTGCGGACGCCCTTGAGCCCGCCGTCCGCTGGCTCAACTACACGGTCGAGACCGAGCTCCTCATGACCGAGATCGAGGACGCCACCGAGCGGATCTCGACGCTGGTCGGCGCGGCCAAGCAGTACTCGCAGCTGGACCGCACGCCGTTCCAGGTCGTCGACGTCCACGACCTGCTCGATTCCACGCTCATGATGCTCAACGCGAAGATCAGCCAGGCGGGCATCACGGTCAGCAAGGACTATGACCGGACGCTGCCGAAGCTCCCCGCCTACGCCGGCGAGCTCAACCAGGTGTGGACCAACCTCATCGACAACGCGGTCGACGCGATGGACGGCCGCCCCGAGCGCATCCTGACGGTCCGCACGACCGCCGAGGAGGGCTCGTGCGTCCTCATCGAGTTCGGTGACACCGGCCCCGGCATCCCCGCCGACCTGCAGCACCGGATCTTCGAGCCGTTCTTCACGACCAAGGCCGTCGGGCACGGCACGGGCCTCGGCCTCGACATCTCCTGGCGTATCGTAGTCAACAAGCATCACGGGGATCTCCGCGTCACCTCCAGGCCAGGTGACACGCGGTTCCAGGTCCTCCTTCCCGTCACCCAGGCACAGAACGGACCCGCCACCTCATGACACCTCCACCCGTCGGCATCAACCCCGAGGCCCGTCCGAGCGGTACCGGCTGCGCGGAGTGCGAGGCCGCAGGCGGCTGGTGGGTGCACCTGCGCCGGTGCACCCAGTGTGGCCACATCGGCTGCTGCGACACCTCACCCGAGCAGCACGCCTCCCGGCACTGGCGGGAGACCGGGCACCCGGTGATCCGCAGCTTCGAGCCGGGGGAAAGCTGGTTCTGGGCCTTCGCGACCGAGGACTTCTACGAGTCCGGGCCGGCCCTCGCCGACCCGCAGCACCACCCGGAAGGCCAGCCGGTACCGGGTCCCTCCGGGCGCGTTCCCGCCGACTGGGAGTCGAAGATCAACCGGTGAGCGTCATCTCGCGCGGCTTCACTGGCCGCCGCCGGCCCGGCAGCGACCGGCTGCCACCCGGGCAGTACCTGGAACGCGGCTTCCCCGTGCTGCAGACCGGCCCGACGGAGATGGTGGACAGGGCCCGCTGGCTGTTCGCCATCACCACCGAGACGGGCGAGTCACGGACCTGGACGTGGCAGCAGTTCCTTGACCTTCCGGCCGAAGACGTGACGACTGACATCCACTGCGTCACCCAGTGGAGCAAGCTGGACACCACCTGGCGCGGCGTCTCCTGCGACGTGCTCCTCGACGGCGTCGAGACCAGCGCGGGCTTCGTGATGGCTCACTCCTACGGCGGCTACACCACCAACCTGCCGCTGGCCGACCTGCGCGACGGCAAGGCATGGGTCGCCTTCGAGTACAACGGCAAGCCGCTGCCCCCCGAGCACGGCGGCCCGGCCCGGCTGCTCGTCCCGCACCTGTACCTGTGGAAGTCGGCCAAGTGGATCCGCGAGCTTGAGCTGATGCCGGCCGACCGGCGCGGGTTCTGGGAGCTCGGCGGCTACCACGACTACGGCGACCCCTGGCGCGAGCAGCGCTTCCAGGGCGACTGAGGCCCGTTCCCGCATGAGCACGCCGCACCGGCTCGCCTGGCGGGCCGCGACCCTGGTGGATGCGAGCCGCGAGACCGCGACCGCCCGCAGCCTCGTCTTCGACGTCCCCGGCTGGCCCGGCCACCTGGCGGGCCAGCACGTCATCGTCCGGCTGACCGCCGCGGACGGCTACAGCGCCCAGCGCAGCTACTCGATCGCCTCCGCCCCGCCGGCGGGGACCCGGCTCGAGCTCACGGTGCAGCGCCTGGCGGACGGCGAGGTGTCACCGTACCTCACCGACGTCATGCAGCCGGGCGACCAGGTGGAGATCCGCGGCCCGATCGGCGGCTGGTTCGTCTGGGACCACGACTCGACCGCGCCCGTCCAGCTGATCGCGGGCGGCAGCGGCATCGTCCCGCTGATGTCGATGATCCGCGCGGCGAACGGGACCGTCCCGGTCCGGCTGCTGTACTCCGCCCGGACGCCGGCCGACATCATCTACTCCGGCGAGCTGGCCCGGCGCGCCGCGGACGGCTCGGCTGCCGTCACCCACCTATTCACGCGCATCACGGAGCAGCCGCCCCCGGCCGCGAACATCACCGGGCTGCGCGGGCGCATCCGGGCCGAGGTGGTCGGGGCCGCGACCTGGGCAGCTGCGGACAAGCCGGCGATCTTCGTCTGCGGCCCGGCGGGCTTCGTCGAGGCGGCGGCCAGCCTGCTGATCGCGGCCGGCCACGCCCCGTCGACGATCAAGACCGAGCGCTTCGGCCCCACGAGCTAGTGCTCCGCGGCCCTGGGGGGCCGCGCCCGCGGGAAGGGGACCCGCCCGGAGTGTCGCGGCCCGGAGCAGTTCCGGAGTGTCACTAACCGAGTACCTTGAGTACGTGATGGGGGAACCGGGAGGACCTCGCCGGCCCGGCCGGATCCGGTCCGGCGCCAGGCGGCTCGCGGCCGGGGCGGTCACCGCGGCGGCAGCGGCGGCGATAACGATGCTTGGCCTGGTCATGGTGGTCGTCGCCTGGCGGTCCGCGGCCGGGCTGCGGCATGAATTCGACCCGCGCCAGCAGGCGGGCCGGGCGCACCTCGCCTGGACCGGCCTTCCCGTGGCCACCCGGCTCGCCGGGTCCCGTGACCCGCAGCTGCAGGCGGCCGAGATCCGGCTGCGGTCGGCGGGCCAGCCGGCCGTCGCGGCGAAGCTGGCCCGGCTGGCGGCGGAGCCATCCGCGTTCTGGGCCTCCGGCCAGCCCGGGGACATGGCCCGGGTGCGGACGCTGTCTCGTGCCGCCACCCAGGCGGGCGCGAGCGCGGTCGTCGTCGCCTACGACATCCCCGGCCGGGACGCCTGCGGGCGGTTCTCAGCGAACCCGCCGGGACCGGGCCCGGCCGCCTACCGTACCTGGGTCAGGCAGCTCGCGGCCGCGATCGGGGACGCCCCCGACATCGTCATCGTCGAGCCGGACGCGGTGGCCGACATCGTGACCGGGTGCCTGTCCCCGCCGGCGGCCGCCGTCCGCTACGGGCTGCTGCGGTACGCGATGAGCACCCTCGGCGGGCTGCCGCGCGCCTACGTGTACCTCGACGCGGGCAACCCGGGAATGTTCCCCGACCCGGCCCGGCTGGCGCGGCCGCTGCGGCGGGCCGGGGCTGGCTACGGGCGCGGCTTCGCGGCGAACGTCTCCAACTTCTACTGGACCCGGCAGGTCGTGCCCTGGTGCCAGGCCCTGGAGCGGGCGCTGGGCCAGCTGCCCGCCCTGCCAGCCGCCTCGGCCCAGGCCCGTGGCAGGGCGGCCACCGGGCCGGCGCACTGGCGCCGGGCCACGGCTCCTGGCGCGGTCATCGACACGAGCCGCAACGGCAACGGCCCCTACACCGGCCACGACAGCCCGCAGTGGTGCAACCCGCCCGGCCGGGCACCCGGGCCGCCTCCGCGCGTCGATCCTGGCCCGGCCGGAATCGACGCCTACCTGTGGGTCAAGACCCCAGGCGCCAGCGACGGCCCCTGCAACGGCGGCCCGCGGGCCGGCCGGTTCTGGCCGCGCTACGCCGTCAGCCTCGCCCGGGCCTGGACTACCCGCGGCTGAGGTCCTCTCAGGGATAGAGGGACTCCAGGACCTGCGCGACGCCGTCGTCGTCGTTGCTGGCGATCACGCGGGTCGCGGCGGCCAGCACCCGCGGGTGGGCGTTGGCCACCGCGCAGGAGGTCCCGGCCCAGGTGAGCAGGGGCAAGTCGTTGGGCTGGTCGCCGAACGCGATGACCTCGGCCGCCGCGACGTGCGCGGCGGCCGCGACCCGGGCGACGGCGGTTGCCTTGCTGACCCCCACCGGGGCCGCCTCGATGAGTCCCCGGGCGCTGGAGTGGGTGACGGCCACCAGGTCGGCTAGCAGCGGCCCAGTGAGGGCGAGCAGGTCATCGCAGCTGTAACCGAGGTGGCGGCCAAGGAGCTTGGCCGCCGGGCGGGCCGTGAGCGCGTCGTCGTCAAGGCGCGGGCCCGGGTTCCCGACGTCGATCATGACCGGCTGGAACAGCCGGTCGACCGCCCTGCCGTCGGGATACTCGACGGCAATCCCGATGCCAGGGACCGCCTCGCGGAGCCTGCGCACGGCCTTGGCCAGTTGCGCCGGGGGGATGAGCTCCACCGCGGTGACCTCGCCGGTTGCCATGTCGTAGGCGAGCGCGCCGTTGGAGCAGATCGCGGTGCCGCGGTGGGCGAAGGTGCCGGCGATCTTCCGCATGGCCCGCGGCGGCCGGCCGGTGACCAGGACGAACCGCGCCCCGGCCCGCTCGACGCGGGAGAACGCCGCGACCGTCCGCGCGGAGATCGTGCCGTCTTCGCGGACGATCGTCCCGTCCAGGTCAGTGGCCACCAGCCGGGGACGGGGCGCGCCGGTCACCGCACCCCGCGCGGGCGGAACTGCACGCTGATCCGCGGGCCGGCGCCGGCCGCCAGCTTGGGAATGGCGTGCTCCCAGGTCCGCTGGCAGCTGCCGCCCATGACGATCAGGTCGCCATGGCCAACGGAGAAGCGCAGCGCCTCACCGCCGCCCCGGGGCCGCAGCAGCAGGGGCCGGGCGGAGCCGAGCGAGACGATCGCGACCATCGTGTCGTGGGTGGCCCCGCGGCCGATCGTGTCTCCGTGCCAGGCGACGCTGTCGCGCCCGTCGCGGTACAGGCACAGCCCCGATGTCAGGAACGGCTCGCCGAGCTCGCCCGCGTAATGCTCGCTCAGCACCTCGCGCGCGGCGGCAAGGGCGGGATCGGGCAGGGCAGCCTCCTCCGCGTAGAAGCACAGCAGGCGGGGGACGTCAACGGTCCGGTCGTACATCTGCCGCCGCTCGGCCCGCCAGGGCACCTCGCGCAGGAGGCGGTCGAACAGCTCCTGGGAACCCGACAGCCAGCCGCGCTGAACGTCAACCCAGGCGCCGCGAGTCAGGCCGAAGCGCTCTGGTGCCAGCCGCCCCGGCGTGGGAGCGCCCTCGTCGAGCAGTTCGAGCAGGCTGCCCTGGACACCATTGTGCTGCGGGCCGGCACCAGGGACACGGCTGCCGGTTCCACTCATGTCTCCACCCTAGCGCACCAGGTCAAACACCCGTTCGACGGGCCGGCCATCGCCGGCGCCCGCGGGCGGCCAGGGCTAAGCGGAACACGCGAGTAATGCGACCCGGGCCTTACCGCAGCGAGCTGTCTCCGCCTCATTCGCCCCCCGGCGGCGCCACTACTCGCCAGTAGCGAATTTGTCATTTATGCCGCTAATTCGGACTTTTGGGGCGGCTGTCAATTAGGTGGCGATCCCTTTAAGGGCGCAAGATACAGTACCGGCCACCTAATTCACGCACTGTAGCCGATATTAACTATCCGTATAATGAAGAAAGCCAGTATGTGGCGGCCCCCGGCTGGTAAGCCGGTGCCGCCACATACTGGTCGCCGCAGGCAAGCTGACAGTGGTGGCTGGGCATATGCCGGGATGCGGTCCGGATGGCCAGCCGGGCAGTGCCGCGGGAGGTGAGCCAGGTCAGACGGTGCGAACCTGCGCGGCCTGCGGGCCCTTCGGTCCCTGGGTGACGTTGTACTCGACCTTCTGGTTTTCCTCGAGAG
>Ga0335072_10006530_pt1 | contig 17025 bp, 13 predicted proteins | sample Lox_Sample_21_FD_206725 | JGI IMG/M metagenome (GOLD analysis project Ga0335072, IMG submission 206725) | Soil microbial communities from Loxahatchee National Wildlife Refuge, Florida, United States - Lox_Sample_2.1 | ecosystem: Environmental > Terrestrial > Soil > Wetlands | place: USA...
AGACTTTCCGGTCCGGTCCTCGAGCGCGGCGCCTGAGGAAGGGTGAATGCCTCGACCGGACCAATGGCCCCCGTAAGATCCGGAACGGATCGTCAGCCTGCTGCTCGCCCGCGGGGCCGATGCGAATCCCGATTTGCCTTTGAGAGATCGCACGGCCGACGCCTGCGACATAAAGGACCGATTCCGAAATGCCATCCAGCCCGAGGTCCTTCTCGATCAGAGAGTCGCGCAGTGCCGCCGTGCTGAAGGGAGCCAGTCCCAGCCTCGTGGCCGTGAGGCAAAACGTCTGACAGAGATGGCCGGCCTCGAGCAGCACGACTCGATAGGCGCGCGCCCTGCCGTATTTCCACATGGTTCGAGCAAAGACCGCCGTCATGATAAAAAGCGCCGCGGCCTTGCCGAAATACGTTTGTCCGGCGCAATACGCAGATGCCGAGCGCGCCGTTGCTTTGCCGGGCAGCTTCGCCAATCGGTGGTCTTTGGCCTGGTAGTGATAGAGGCCTCTTTCGAGCCCCTCCACGCGCAGCGCCATCAGATAGACTTCGACCGGGTGTCTGGCACCGCCCGACGGGCTGGTCTTGTAGGGAAGTCTTCCGAACAGATCCGCGTCGAGATATCCCTGCACGCCCCATGTCGTGCGCAGCAGCTTGGAAACGTCTTCCAGCAACACAGGCCCGCGTGCGAATTCCCTGTGAGTCCGTCTGGCGTGCAGGGTCTCGAAGAAGGCGTCTCTCTCGAGCTCATGTGGTGACAGCCGCATCACGACGGCGCCCGGAATGGTCTTGAATTGAGCCGGTGGCCGGCCTGCCGGAAGCAACTTCATTCTCTTCTCCACGGACCAGTCGGCACCGATGTACGGGGTGTCCTTGGTCATGAAGTGGAGGCCACCCTCCGGCAGCCAGGGTTTCCACGATGACTCGACCAGTCGGTCCCGTTTCCATGCGACCGATCCGCACTCGAGCAGGAGCTGTGCATCGATCAACCGCAGAATCGCTCTGCAGACGCTGCGCGGGCTGTAGGCGCGGAACTCGAGCAACGCGTCTGCGATCGTGTGCGGACTGAAGAAGAAGCGGATCAGGTCGAGAGTGGCAGATTCGGTCGCGAACGTTCTTCTGATCAGGTAATTCGCGATTCGCAGATCTCCATCCTCCCAATAGGCGATCTGGCAGGCTGCGCTCTGCAGCTTCAACGAGGTGTCGCCCACATCGCAAGTTCCACGCCGGCGCCTAGATCCTGAAAATGAAAACTCCAATTCGCTGCAGGTGGTGCCGCACTTCCCTCAGTCCCGTGTCCAGTTCAGCGCCGGTGATCGCTCCGGCGCGACTGAGCTGCAGCAGCCGCGTCACCTCGGCTTTCGCTTCTCGCGAGACCCGTTCGAGCTCCGATCTTGTCGTCCCGCGAGGCCTTTTTTTCGTGGTGCTTCTCTTCGATGCCATCTCGACTTCCTCCCCTATCAAGTCAGTAACGTCGGAGACTTCGGATCGATGGTTCGTATCAGCCCACCAATCCCATGCGATTCACCAGCGCCTGGAACCTCGGGTCCCCGTGCAGATTTCGCAGGAGGGGGTCCGTTTTGAGGGCGAGCATTCCGGGATCATGCACCCTGCGGGCGCGATCGAGCCAGCGGAAGGCCTCATCGGTCTCGCCACGGTACGCGTGGACCGCCGCTATTCCGTAGGCGTCGATCGCCGCGAATCGGGTCGTCAACGAATTCAGCGCGGCATCGGACTCGGGACGCCGTCTCATTCCCCAGTAGACCAACGCGAGACCAGCCAGCCGGTAGTCGTCGTTCTGCTCCCGTCGCAGCGCCTGCAGCGCTGCGGCGAATTGACCCAGATACAGGTGAGTAATGCCGATGGTGCTGTTGACGCCGCCGAACTCCGGGTACATCTGCAGGAGACTCAGGCGGGTCTGCAGGCACTGCTGCAGCAGGTTGGCGGCACAAAGCGCCGTGCCCAGGGAACTCAGGGCGTTGGGGTCGAGCGGATCTCGCGCGAGGTCCTCCCGGTATGATTCGACGGCTCTGGCCGGTTCGCCCAGCACGAGCGCGATGTCGCCGAGCGCGCCTGGCAGCAGCTGGAATCGGGGGTCGATCGCGTGGAGGTGCTCCGTGTCGGCCTTCGCGGCCTGCCAATCCCAGGTGACGCTCATTTCGAAGCCAGCCCGCGTGTAGTAGGCCCAGCCCAGAGTCGGGTCGAGAGCGATCGCCCGCTCGAGAGCGGCAACCACCCGCGCGTTCTGGATCCGCGTCGGCGGTCCGCTCAGAAGCTCCTGGCTCATGTAGGCACTCGCGAGCCGTGCCCATGCCAACGCATAACCCGGGCTGATGCCGATCGCCTGTTGATAGAGTTGAACGGCTCTTGCAACGTCACCTGGAGTCTGTCGCGCCTTGAAGTAATTGCCCTCCAGTACCAGGTAATATGCCCGGACGTCGGGCATCGTGGCCGCAGTACCCGGAGAGATCCGCAAAGTCGCGCGCAGGGCCCGGGACACCCTTTCTGCAATCTCGTCCTGCACCGTGAATATGTCGGAGAGGTTGCGATCGTAAGTATGCGACCACAGGTTCACCCCGTCCGAAGCGCGAATCAGCTGTGCGGCGATGCGTAACTGCTTGCCGTCGCTGCGAACGCTGCCCTGCAGGATATGAGTCACCCCGAGTTTGCGGGCGATCGTGCGCACGTCCTCGCTCCGACCCTTGAACTGGAACGACGAGGTGCGCGCGATGACCTTCAGATTGGCGCCGTGGACGAGATGATCTATCAGCTCCTCGGACAGGCCGTCCGAGAAATACTCCTCGTCGTGTCTCTCGCTCATGTCGCTGAACGGTAAGACGGCAATCGAGGTCCCTTCGGGTGACGCGACGGTCCCCGAGCGATCGGGCACGACCCTGGTCGTCAACGCAAACGGCAGAGCGCCGCGTTGTGCCAGACCGTAGGTGAGCGCCAACGCGATCGATGCGATCACGGCCGAGGCGAGCCCGGTGCGATGCCGCAGCGCGAACTTCGCGAAATGATAGGTGAGCCGAGGCGGTCGGGCCTCGACCGGCTGCCCGGTCAGGCTGCGCTGCAGATCATCGGCGAACGCTGTGGCGCTTTCGTATCGGGCGGCCGGTGACTTGGCGAGCGCCTTGAGGACGATTGCATCCACGTCGCCCCGCAGGCGCCGGGCCAACTTCCGCTCCGTGGTGGCTCTCTTGGGTCCGGCGCCAGCCGCAAGCTGAGTGCTGGGCGGCCGCACCTCGCCAGTCGTGATGGCGATCTCGAGTTGCGCGATCGAAGCACCGGCTCCAAGGTGATAGGGTCTGCTGCCCGAAAGCAACTCGTAGAGAACCACTCCCAACGCATAGACGTCGTTGGCCGGACCGATCTCTTCGCCCCGCAGCAGCTCGGGGCTGGCGTAGTCCGGGGTGAGCGCCCTGCCGAATTGACGCGTGAGGTCCGTCTGTTGCTCCGCTTGGGCGAGCAGCTTGGCGACGCCGAAGTCGAGCAGCCGCACCTGCCCCGAGGCGGTCACCAGGATATTGGAGGGCTTGATGTCGCGATGAACGACTTGCTGCCCGTGCGCGTATTGCACCGCATCGAGCACCTGCAGAAAGAGCCGCAGACGCTGGCGGATGTCGAGCCGATGCGCATCGCACCAGGCGGTCAGGGGCTCGCCGGCGACATACTCCATCGCCAGGTACGGCAGGCCTTCGGAGCTCACGCCTGCATCGTACAGCCGCGCTATGTTGGGGTGCTCCAGCGCCGCCAGGATGTCGCGTTCCCTGGCAAAGCGGCTCGCGAGATCCCGGCGCAGTCCCAGCAGGAGCGGCAGCTTCAATGCCACGTCGCGCTTGAAGGCTCCATCCGCGCGCCGGGCCAGCCACACTTCGGCCATCCCCCCCTGGCCGAGCAGACGGATCAGTCGGTAGGGTCCCACCGCTTCATCGGGGTGCGCCCCCCCGCGAAAAAGGTCGACGTAACCTCCCGTGCCGGCCTCGAGCAACCTGGCCGAATCCTCCGTGGCGGCGCCGGGCAGCAGCGCGTGTTGCAGTGCGTCGGCCAGGAACCGATGTTCGGGAGGGAGAGCCTCGAGCCACCCCCTCCGCGCCGCGTCGTCGAGCGGAAGCGCCTCATCGAGCAGGCGGCTCATCAGCGCCATCTGCGGAATCGATAGGGCCATCGGCATAAACCCACACTGTCACCGCAGCGCAGCGGCGAGAATCAACCGCGCCTTCTCCCAGCAGCGTTGCACGGTGCGATGGCTGATGCCCAACGCCTCGGCAACTTCTTCCTCGCTATAGCCACCGAAGTAGCGCATCTCCGCTACTTTGGCCAGGCGAACGTCGGCCTGCGCGAGCTCATCCAGCGCCTCATGAACTCTCAGTATCGTCGCCTCGTCCTCGGTCGCCGCGACTGCCAATTGGGTCGATAGCGTGAGCGGGCGCCCATCGCCGCCGCGCTTGCGTGCGATCCGGTGGCGTGCGCTGTTGACGATTACGGAACGCATCACTTGCGAGGCGTAGGCGAAGAATGCCTTTCGATCCTCGGCACGAAGCGCGCCGGCGCTCACGTACCGCAAGTAGGACTCGTGCACGAGGCTGGTTGTATCCAGCAGCGTGTTGCGTCCGCCGTCGCGCAACCGGGTTCGCGCGAGCCGGCGCAGATCGGCATAGGCGACGGCGAACAGCGCGTCACGCGCTTCAGCTTCACCCGCCTGAAGGCGGCCGAGTAACTCGGTGAGCTGATTCATCGGGTGCTACCGCGCCATGCCCGAATTCGATTGGTACCAACTTACCACTTGTACGCACGTTGCGCCACGGCAGCCGGCTACCGTCAAGGCTGACCTTCAGCTTGGCCCGGTGCGGCGATGCGCTTTTCGCAGGTCGGATGGCGTGTTCGGCGGGCGGAAGTTGTCCTTCTAGAAGCGAACACCACTTTATCCAGGAGCACGCCATGAATACGAACACCGCTTCCACTCACCTTCGTGGGCTTATCGCGGCCGCCGTTCTCGGAACGCTTGCCGCAGGATTCGCCGGAGTCAGTGCAGCCGCTGACGACTCGGAGGTGCGTTCCGAAACCGTCCATTTCGCCGATCTGAATCTGTCGACCAAGCAGGGCGCCACTGCGCTTTACCGCCGCATCAGGTGGGCCGCCGAGGATGTGTGCGGGTGGAACGATGATCTCCTCGAAATGCAGGTGCATGCACAGCCCTGCGTGGACAAGGCGATCGCAGATGCAGTGACCCGGGTCGGCCGTGTCGAGTTGACCGCCATCTACAACGCAAATCATCCTCAGCCTCTCGCCGTCACCTTCGCGGCCATTCAGCGCCCGTAGGCGATTGATTGGGCGGTGGCGACAGCCACCGCCCACTGCGCGACGTCCGGCCCGAACGGCGGCGCTGCCCCGTCGGGAAACAGCGCGTCAGACTTCACGCTGTTCAGCGCCTGAGCCAACCGACCTCTCGCGCCGTCGCCGGACCGACGCGCTCCTCCTGAAGACTGTCGGGCATGCGCGCTTGCGTGGGGCTGATCGGCGTCTTTACGGCCATGATCTCTGCGAGCCGCTGCGGGTAGAGTGGCGAGAGCTGCGGATCCGCGAAGCCATCCGGGTAGTTCGGCAGGCCGGTGGTCAGGTCGTAGTGGTCCAGGGCCCCGAAGGTATGCAGCAGCTCATGGGCCATCACGATGCGGTTCTGCGCCTCCTGCGAGGGGCTGGCGAACACGTGTACCACACCGGTCAAACCGCGCTGCAGCCCTGCCGAATGCGGGACACTAGGGGTCAGTGCCGGGTCGTGGTAAACGAGGAACAGAGCTATCTGAGGGCGGGGGAAAACCCCGGCGAGCATGCGGTGGCGGTAATAGCGCAATCGCAGGCTCCAGACGATTCGGGTGAATACGCCCGCCCCTGGTTCGAGTACCGGGGGCGCCGATGCGATGGTCGGGTAGAGGTGCAGTTCGATGGGGTCGTCGACAGTGACTCCATATCGCCTGGCCTCCGAGGTCACGAAATCGCCGACCTCATCGATTTTTGACTGATCGAGCTGTGCCAGGTAATCCCGGGTTACCTGGCTCTGATCGGCGGCCACCGGGAATGCGCCGACATAGACGGTGCGCTTCCAGCTGGTGGTGGTGAACCGGTCGACCAACGCCTGACCCGCGACGATCACGAGCACCAGCGTCAGGAAGGCAATTCGTAAGGCTCGCCACATCGTTCAACCTCGCATGATGACGCCGGGTCGCGCAGGCGGGAATCAGGTCGCCTGGCTGATCCTCAGCTGTCGCGCAAACGTCGGTAAGGTTCCTTGACAATCTGCCACAACCCGTAGGACATCAGACCCGTAGTTACCGTGCCGAGAACCCATTCACCGTACGGCTGGTGTCTGAATGCAGTAAGCGCCCCCGCGACGCCGACGGCGTACTGTGCGTGGACTCGCCAGGCAGCGTGCGTCAGGTGTGCACCGATCACGGCGAACATCACTCCGCGAGAGAGCAGCCCGAAAACCCCGAGGGCTTCCAGGATCGGTCGTAACCGTGCTCGCGTGAGATCGACTCTACTGTCCTTGTCTCGGGTCACGGCGCGATAACACTGGTACAGGCCGTAAAGCATTATCCCGAGTCCGACGGTACCGACGATGTAACGACCCAGAGGCATGCCGAATGCCCGGGCAATCCACTCCTTCTGGGTTCGCTCGCCGCTCGCGGCGCCTCCGAGGCCAAAGAGGATTCTCATGGCCTCGATCACGAGAACGCTATGCAGCGCGCCGCTCAACAAGTGTCCCAATCGAATGATTTGACGCGAGCGTCGGTCGCGATCGCGGCGGTGCTCAGGGTCGCGGATGGCGATCAGCAATTGCCACGCCACGAACGCCGCCAGGCCGAGCGCGACGGCAGCCACGAGCAGATCCCCCGGAACCGTGTGGCTGAGCGAGATCAGGACGCCCTGAGTGCCGTTCTGGGGTCGTGACGCATCGACGGTGCCCAATAAGCCAAATGCGCCAATGAGCAGATAGAGCATGCCTTCGGACAGGTATCCGGCGTGCGCAATCCAACGCTCCAATACGCTCAGGCTGGCGTCAGCCGGCATCTCGAAGCCTCCACAACAGAGCGGCCATCGGCAGGACGGGGATAGCCGCGCAGAGCAGCACTGCCCGGTCTCCGAACCGGTCGATTACCAGACCGAAGATGAACGGGACGACTACGCTGATCAGGTTGCTCACGGCCTGGAAGCCGGCGTTCGCTCGCGACAGCTCCTCGATCGGAACAGCGTCGGAAACGAGCCCAAGGGCGAGCGGATAGGTGAGTCCGTGCGGCGCTCCGAGAACCGCCAGCGCCACCATGAATAGCGCGACGCTGTGGCCGGGGGCCAGGAGGGCGATCCCGCAAAGCGTCGTTACGACGCACAGGCCGAACAGCTCCACGCGATAGCCGACTGCCGGCCAGCGCGTGAGGGCGGCGCGGCAGAGGAACGAGACGATGAAGAAGAGTGCTATGCCAGTCTCGGTCGTCGACGCGGAGGCATGATACAGCGAGCTGCCGATCAAACCGGCAAAAACGACGACGAGTGCAAAGGGAACCATGTAGATCGCCTGGCCGCACACAGCGAGGCTCCACTTCCGATTGCGGAATAAGGAGCCCAGGCTCGCCATGGACTCCCAGAATGTGCCCGACCCTCGAGCTACCGCCGCCGACCTTCGCCGCCGCTCATGAGCCGCGACGGCACCCATCACGGGGACGGGGAGAAATGCCAGGTAGGCTGCCTGCAGGTGCTCATGAGATACTCTCAACACGACGGACTCGTAGAGGGGACCGACAGCGAGGCTGATCGAGAGGACGAGCGCCAACATGGCAAGGGCGCGTCCCCGAGCGACACGCGACCGGTCTCCTCCGCTCGACGCGAGATCGCCGATCGCAGTGGCCGCCGACGGCATCACCAGGCCCGCGGCGATGCCGAGAAGCAGCGAGCCGACCAGGAGCATGATCGCGGACGGCGCAAGGAAGCTCGCGAGCGATGCACTCATGAAGATCAGGCCCACGAAGACCGCCCGTTGTGCGGAACTGGTCGCAAGATGAGCCGTCAACAGCAGCATCGTGAGGACGCCGACGAGGTTGGAGCCGGCAGCGACCGCGCCGATGGCGGCACCGCTGAACCCGAGTGACACACCCAGCAGGGCAAACGTCGTCTGCGCCATGTTCTGGGCAGCGCGGAACGACCCTGTGGCTATGAGCAGCCTGGTGCTGGAGCGCAGAGTTACACCGGGGCGGACCGCATCGCGGCGTGCACACGCTCCGGACGGAAAGGCGTCTGCCGCAGGCGCACACCGATCGCATCGAATACTGCGTTACCGATCACGGCCGCGGTCGGACAGGTCGAGGGCTCGCCCGCCCCGAGCGAGGGATATTCCGGCGAGTTGTTGACTATCACGACCTCGATGCTGTCCGGAATCTCCGCGAAGCGCAGAATCGGATAGCCCTCCCAGTCCCGGCTGGTGACATGCGCCCGGTCGAAGGTGACTTCCTCGTGCATGGTGCGGCTCAGCGACTGGATGATGTTGCCTTCGACCTGATTGCGCACGCCGTCCGGACTGATGACCAGGCCGCAATCGTGCGCCACGACGACGCGCTCGACCCGGATCGCCCCCTGCTTGCGGTCGACCGATATGTCCGCGATGGTTGCCACCCGGGCGTCGTCGCGATTCACCCAGGCGATGCCGCGCCCGCGCGCGATCTCGCCCTGTCGGGCTCGTTGTCCCTGCCCTGCCGGCCGACTCGTCCAGCCATACTTATCGGCAGCAGCCTTCAGGACGGCGAGAGCGCGGGGATCCTTCACATGACTCAAGCGAAACGCCAGCGGGTCCTGATGGGCGGCTGCGGCAAGCTCGTCGATGAACGATTCCATCGCGAACGTCGTCTCGAACTGCCCCGGAGAGCGCAGCCATGCGGTCAGCAGACCTACCCGCCCCTCGCAGTGGCCCATCACGTCCGCATTCGGAAAAGTGTAGGCATAGGTGATCGACGGATCGCCGAGACCCGTCTCGCCACACACTGATGGATTGCCGATGAGCGCGGCGGCGATCAGATGCGTATCGCCGAGTGTGGGAACCCAGACGTGGTGCCGCCAGGCGACGACCCGACCTTGCCCATCGAGACCTCCGCTCAGGTCCTGCACGATCGGCGGGCCTTTCGGCTCCCAGCCATGCTCGTCCCAGCGCATCCACTGCACCCTGACGGGCCGACCGACGATCTGAGACATGATAGCCGCGTCTGCGACCACGTGATCTAGTCCGTTACGACCGTAACCACCGGATGCCTCAACCCAACGCAGCTCCAGCCGCTCGAGAGGCATGCCGAGTACCTTCGCGATGTCGTGCCGCGTGTCGTGTGGCATCTGCGTGCCCGACCACAGGATGGCCCGATCGGCTTTCACATCGGCCACCGCGCAAGAAGGTCCGATGGAGCCGTGCATTTGAAACGGTGTCTGGTACGTCGCCTTCAATGTTCGAGCCGCTCGCCCGAGCGCTTCATCCACCGACCCATGTTTCGCAACTGCTATGTCGCGGCCTGAGGTCTGCCGGACCGTCTCCCAGATCTGATCCATGGCGGGCAAACCCTTCCAATCCGACCATTTGGCCTGTGTCGTGTCTGGTCCGGAAGGTTGGAGCGTCGCACCGAGCTTCTGAGCGGCTTGGATCGCCGCCCATTCCGTGGTGGCCACCACTCCGAGGAAATCGTCGCGACGCACCGTGCGTACGAAGCCGGGAATGCTCGACAACCCGGACTCGTCCACCTCGCGTAACCGCGCGCCGATGCCATACGGGCGCACGACGCGACCGTGCAGCATGCCTGGCACGCGCACGTCCTGAACGTACGTGAAGCTACCCGTGACCTTGGCCGGAATGTCCTTGCGCGGGACCGAGGTTCCCACGACTGTGTACTTGTGTGGATCCTTGGCGCGCGCCCGAGGCGCAACCTTCATGTCGAACTGCTCTCCGCTGGCGCCGATCTCGAAATCCAGGCGCCGGCCGGCGACCAGCTCACCGTAGGTAATGCTTCGATCAGGCGCGCCGTTGACAGCGACAGTGCCCGCGTGGACGGTCAGCCGGTCCTCGGTAACCTCGAAGCGCTTGGCGGCCAGATCGAGCAGCACCGCCCTGCCGGCGGCCGCGGCCTGGCGGATCTGCGGTCCCGCCATGCGGATGGAGAGGCTGCCGTAACTCGGTCCCTGATCCACGGTCTCCGTGGTCGTACCCATCACCACGTCCAGGCGCTCCACCGGAAAATCCAGCTCCTCGGCGGCGATCTGGGCGAACGCGGTCTGCGTGCCCGTGCCGGTATCGACCTTCCCCGTAAAGAGAGTCACCCGATTGTCGGGATGTACCGCAAGCCACGCATACAGCCGTCCCGCGGGAAGTACGTGGAACGGCCCCTCCTCGGCTGCCGCTGCGGTCATCGCTTTGCCGCGTCCAGGCAGGCTGAAGGCGATCACGAGCCCGCCGGAGGTCTTGAGGAAACCTCGCCGGGTGAGCTCGGCTGCTCCGCCCGTGTCGAGCGCGCTCATGTGTGGCTCCCGGCTTTTGCGGCTCGCTCGACGGCGCGCACGATTCGCATGTGAGTCCCGCAACGGCACAGGTTGCCGTTCAGCGCCTGCTTGATATCCTCCCGTGTGGGTTCGGGCTTGCGGCCCAGCAGGGCATGAGCGGACATGATCATGCCGCCGATGCAATAGCCGCACTGCGCGGCCTGCTCGTCAATGAAGGCCTGCTGCAGCGGACTCGGACGCTCGAGGGTGCCGAGTCCCTCCAGCGTCGTGATGGGGGTACTACCCACGGCGGCGACAGGCGTGACGCAGGACCGGATGGCGCTGCCACCCAGCACCACCGTGCATGCTCCACACTGCGCAAGTCCGCACCCGAATTTCGGACCGCGCAGTCCGAGACCATCCCGGAGGGCGTAGAGCAGCATGCTGTCGGGCTCGGCCGAGACTTTGCAATCCCGGCCATTCACGTGGAGCGTCAGGCTTTTCGCCATGGCAGAGTCCCCATCAGGTTGTCAGACGTCGCCGCGCCCCTGTCGCCGGAGCACCACGTGCGTGGCTTTCTCCGATGCAACGAACCGGGCACATTCGTAACCCAGAGCGCGCATATCGATCCCCTCGAACAGCCGCTCTCCCCCGCCCAGCATGACGGGCGAGATGGCAAAGTGCAGCTCATCGATCAGGCCCGCGCGCAGATATTGCTGAATGGTAGCGGGACCGCCACCAATGCGCACGTCCATGCCATTCGCCGCTTCGCGCGCCCGGTCGAGCGCCTCGTGTATGCCGCCCGTGACGAAGTAAAAGGTCGTTCCGCCCTCCATCTCGATGGGCGCCCGCGCGTGATGAGTCAGGATGTAAGTTGGAACGTGATAAGGCGGGCTATCTCCCCACCAGCCTTTCCAGTTCATGTCGGGCCACGACCCGCGGATCGGACCGAACATGTTTCTGCCGAGAATCCAGGCGCCGACATTCCTGAAGCCTCGCGCGGCGAATTCGTCATCGACTCCGGCGGTGCCACGATCGAGGCCAAATAGAATCCGTTGGAACGTGCGCGTCGGGACCAGCCATTGGTGCAGTTCCGTCCCACCCACACCGAGCGGATTCTTCAAGTCCTGGTTCGGGCCGGCGCCGTAGCCGTCAAGCGATATGGTAAAGCTCTCAACTCGCACGCGTGCCATGCTCATGCCTCAGGGTAGCAGTCACGGCGGAAACTTCAAATCCCGCATGAGCGCCTGGAAGCGCGGTCCAATGGGGCGCATCCGGGCCATCCGCCGGCCGTGTCGGCGGCATGCTGCGGCCGGGAGCGGAGGGGTCCGGCGCAACGACTTGGGCGATCGCCTGGGCCGAGGCCGTGACCATCAGGAGTGCCAGGGTGAGCGCGGTACCGTCGGTGGCAGTCGGGATCATTTCCGGCGGGACCACCCGTTGTACCGTAACCATTGCAGAATGCATTCCTGCCAGCGATCGCGGGACATCAGGAAAAAGCCGTGCTGGCCTCTTTCGAAGAATCGCGCCTCCACCGGAACGCCGGCATGGCGTAGCGCGTCGAAGAAGACCACGGAGTTTTCCGGATCGACCAGCCTGTCATCGGCAGCATCGAGGATCAGGGTGGGTGGGGTCTCACGGCTCACCTGCAATTCGCTGGAGAAGAACCGGACCTGACTCCTCGATGGATGAGGGCCGAGCAAGGCCCGGCGCGAATCCATGTGCGCGATTTTCGCGTCCATGCTGATTACCGGATAAACGACGATCAGGAAGTCCGGGCGCAGGCTGATGTGCTCGGGATCGGCGACATACGCCTCATTGAAATGAGTTGCCAGAGTGGAAGCCACATGTCCGCCGGCAGAGAAGCCGATTGCTCCGACCCGTGCGGGATCGAGGTTCCACTCCCGGGCGTGCAGGCGGGCGAACCGGATTGCCTGCTGCGCATCTTCGAGCGGTCCCAGCGACTTGTCGATCATTGTCCGGTCGCTCGGGATCCGGTACTTCACGATGAAGGCTGCGAAGCCATGATCGACGAAGAATCGGGCCTGCTGGGTCCCCTCGAGATTGAAAGTCAGCCCGGCATAGCTGCCGCCCGGAAAGATGAGAATGCTGGCGCCATTGGCCCTGGTTTCGGGGGGCAGGTACACCAGAATTTGCGGTCGGGAGACTTTCCGCACGAATCCCTGGCCGGCGCCGAACTCCTCGTTCGGACCCGCTTTTGCATTCGGGATCGGCTGGTCACCGTAGAGCGGGAAGGTCCGCATCCCGGGCGCCGAAGCATGAGCGCAGAGCGTTGCTGATACAGGCGCAAGAAGGATGAGCAAAAGCGATGTGTGATGCAGCCTCATATTTACGCCAACGCGAACTCGTACAACGCGATGCTGGTCGGAGCCGCAGCAATGCTCGTAGCCCTCGGCTCGAAGTTGGCTTCCCGGATGACGACCTGCGGCTTCTTACCGACGATGTTCTGGGCATCCAGACCCGGAGCGGTCAGGTTCCAGCAGCGGCCCTTCGATCCTTTCCGGAACCCCTGCACCCTCAAGTTCAGCGTACAGCGATTTTCCGTCGCGTTCACCACGGCCACGATCAACGCCTGGCGGTCGGCGGTGAGAGCCGCGGACACGTCGAGCGGCCACGCGTCGCTGCCTGTGTTGACTTTGGGCTGATCGCCTCCGATCGGATACTTCGGCGGCGGCACCGGCGAGTCGCCGGTCACGGGCACCGGGATTTTGCCGAAATGCGTGTTGTAGAGCTGAAAGACCCGTCCATAGGCGTTGACGACCGAATGCGTACGATCGAAGTTCAGCCAATTCGTCGCCATGGTGAAGCCTGCCATCTCGATGAAATCGGAATGGCGGAAGAACTCGTGGAATGCCCGGGCGATCGCCAGGCAGCCCTTGAAGTCCGGCTGGAAGTGATAGGCCCACTCGTCGAAGAACACCTTCACCTTGCCCTGCTCGAGCTCTGGGAACCGCCTCTGATATTCGTGCCAGCAGTCCGCCATGGTCGCCACGCGCTGCGCCGGCGCCTGCGCCCATTCGACCAGCGTCTGCCTGATGTCTTCGTTCTTGCCGGTGCTCAGGTTGAAGTGCTTGTTCTCCGGCGGATAGGCGTGGGTGGCGAGGGCATCGAACTTGCCCCGGCAGCTCTGCAGCATCCCGCCCGCCCAGTCGCGATCCGAGCCGTACTGCACCAGAGGACTGCCGGAGTCCTCCACGATGCCCTGCCCCGTCGTCATCTCGTCGACGAATCCTCCCGGAGCGATGATGTAGATCGATGGATCGACCTCGCGCATCGCATCGGCGAACAGATTGTGCTTGATGACGTACTGGTCGAGCGCCATGTGGCCGAGCTGCCAATGACCGTACATCTCATTGCCGACGTTCCAATAACGGACCCTGTAGGGTTCGGCGCGGCCGTTGGCGGCGCGCAGCGCGCCCCATTTGGTGCTCTGAGCGCCGTTGACATACTCCACGAGCTCAGCACCCGAGCGCGGCTCTCCGAATCCCGTATTGACGCACCATTCCGGCTCGACGCCAAGTATCTCCCTGCACATGTGCAGTAGCTCATCCACACCGACGTCATTGGGCTGCACGGCGTGCCATTGGGGATCCATGATCGGTGGCCGCTTGTCCGGATCGCCGATGGTGTTCTTCCAGTCGTAGCCGGAGACGAAGTTGCCGCCCGGCATCCGCAGAATCCTGCAATCCATCTCCTTCATCAGCGCCATGGTATCGGCGCGGAATCCCCCCACGTTGTCAGCCGGCATCAGCGATACCGCGCCAATCCGAAAGGTGCCGCCGCCGTTGCCCACGATCTCGAGCCGGCCCGCCGTGGTGTCGGCGCCGCAGGCGAACTGCAGCGGCACTACCGTCCAATGCCGCCCGGCGGCAATGCGCACCGTCTGCCGCTCGCCCGCATGCTCGCCCCAGATCAGAGTCGCGGCCAGCTCCGCGCCAGGATCGGCTGCCAACACCGCGCGCCCCGTATATCCCTTCCGCGCCAGCGCCAGGCCGGATTGCGCGATGCCACGCGGGCCAGCTCCCCCCAGGCGTACGACGGGGCTCTGCCTGCCGACATAAGGCGCGCTGTTGTCCATGGTGATGTCAAAATCGGGGCCCACAGGCACCCATTTGTTCGGCTGCGGCAGCATGCGGCGCATGAGTCCCTGCGGTTGCGGCAGCGGCCTGGAATCGACCGTGTGGTAAAACTTACGGTCGTCGAGCACTTCACTCCATAAGCTGTAATAGATCAGGTTGCCGATGTGCTCGATGAAACCGCCATACATGTATTCGGAGATCGGATGGCCACGCTTGGCGGCGTCCACGACTGCGGACGGCCCGCCTGCAGCAGCGGCCGCCGGCAATGCCGAGGTCAGAGTGATGGCGAGGGAAGCCTTCAACGCCGCGCGACGCGATAGCAACAGGTCTTTCGTCATATCGTTGTCCCGAACGAGGTTTTTATCAGTAAGGCCTTTGATCCTGGGCCACCGTCGGCATGTTCGAAGCGGACCCGGACCGAATGCGGGAGCCGCTCCACCGACAGCAGGGTCGGGCCGGAGTACGTGCGATCGTCCTTCGAGAGTCGATGTAGATCCGCGCCGGGCCCTCCACCTGAGCTCCCCATGTCAGGCGGCTGCGCAAGACGCCTGCCGGAACCGAGAGGCTCGCGGCGGCTGCGCGACGCAGAAAACGACGTCGAGACGGCGACAACATCGCGCTCAGCTCCAGTGTGCGGCCCGCGCATCCGCCGCTCGGATGAGGTTGTGGTAGCGCTACCTCATCCTCTTCAGTATTGTCTTAGTTATCGCGAGTGTCAATGACTCAGGCGGCGGCGAAATCAGCGCTGACCGGATACGCGCATCAGTCTCGGCGCCGACGATGAGAAGCCGACCGACTGCCGGGCCCGGCAGCACTGCCTCGGGATTCGTGTCCTCGAAGCTATCGCCATGCGTCTTTTCGACGAGCGGCTCTCCGGGTGGTCACGGACAGTGCCAGGTTCCCGGCATGGTCAACGGCCCGAGATCGACATCCCCGGCAAAAATTTCGCGCCTGGATTGCCCCCCAAAAGGCGTTTTACTGCTTTTTTGCCCGGATGAGAAAGCCAGCGATGAGCGCCGCGTCCCCGCATACCGCCGCTCCGATCGCCATCGTCACATGAAACGAGCGCAGCAGCCGGACTCCGTGGGATGCGAACACGAATCCGACCATTGCTGTCGCGAGCAGTCCGCCTGTGCGCGCCACCGCGCTGTTGAGCCCCGACGCGACACCCGTATAACGCGCCGCGACGTCGCTGAGGACGGCAGTCGTGAGCGGAGCGACGGCGGCGGAGAGTCCCAGGGAGAGCACAATGACGGCCGGCAACAGCCCCGTCCAATAAGCCGTGGAAGTATCTACTCGTAGTGTCAGAAGCATGCCCAAACCTACCCCAACCGACCCGACAGCGATCGGAATCCGGGGGCCGAGGCGCGCGGCGAGCGATCCCGCGAGCGGTGAAATGAGGACCATCACAATCGGCAGGGGAAGCAGGGCTGACCCTGCCTGCACCGCGGAGTACTGGAGCGCATCGATCAGCACGTAGGGCACGAGCACGAGCAGCGCACCCAAAGCTCCGTAGAGCAACAACGTGGCGAGGTTCAGACCGAGAACGGTCGGCGCGGTGAACAGGGTCATCGGCACCAGAGCCCGATCGCCTCTTCGTATCTCGACAATGACGAAGACGATGAGCAGACCGATCGCTGCGATGGCCATCAGGCCCATTCTTCCGCTCGGGCCGGCTCGAGCACCCGCAATGGTCAGCGCCCACGTAAGCACTCCAAGCCCTGCCGTGACCAGGAGAGCGCCCGACACATCCAACGGTTCGGCGCGCACCGTGCGGTCCTCGGGAACGTATAGCACCGCCAGCGCGATCGCCACGGCAGCGATGGGCAGGTTGATCAGAAAGATGGCGCGCCAACTCCCCAGGTCGACGAGCCACCCGCCGAGCACCGGCCCCAGGGCACCGGTGATCGCGCTCGCGGCGGCCCAGATTCCCACCGCGTGGCCCTTTCTCTCTTCGGCGAAAGTCTGCCCGAGAATGGCGAGGCTGTTGGGCATCAGCATCGCGCTGCCGACACCCTGGAGGAACCTCGCCGCAAGCAGCAGCCCGAGGTTCGGCGCGAGCGCGCAGACGAGGGAGGCCACGGCGAATAGAGCGGTTCCCCAGATCAGCAGCCGGCGGCGACCGAAGCGGTCGCCGGCCGCCCCACCGAGCAGCAGCATGGCGCTGAGCGGCAGCAGGTACGCATTCACGGTCCACTGCAGAGCGCTCGCGTCGGCCGAAAGGGCGCGACCGATTGCCGGCAGCGCGACGTTCACCACCGAGCCGTCTATGAAAGCCAGGCTCGAGGCGAGCACCGAGGTCACCAGGATGAGCCGCGGGTGTGCCACGGGCGCCGATCTTCCGGCGCAGCGGGCCGAGGCAGCATCACAGTACGCCTGCGGGGAAGTGCTCATGGAGTCGAAAAGCGAACCCGCTAAGTGCTTGTCAC
>Ga0335072_10006531_pt1 | contig 17024 bp, 10 predicted proteins | sample Lox_Sample_21_FD_206725 | JGI IMG/M metagenome (GOLD analysis project Ga0335072, IMG submission 206725) | Soil microbial communities from Loxahatchee National Wildlife Refuge, Florida, United States - Lox_Sample_2.1 | ecosystem: Environmental > Terrestrial > Soil > Wetlands | place: USA...
CTTATCTGCCGGCGCCACGCCCGCCGACCGTACCGACGAAGCCGATCCGGGTCCTCGTGTGCGAGGACAACACGGACATGCGCGACACCACCGTCGACATGCTGTCGGCGATGGGACACCATGCGATGTCCGCGAGCGATGCCTACACCGCTCTCTCCATTCTGACTTCCAATCCCGTGGACGTTCTGCTGACGGACGTCGGTCTGCCCGACATGCCCGGCACGACGCTCGCGAGCCACGCCAAGTCCCGCTTTCCCGCGCTGAACGTGATTTTCTCCACCGGAGAGGCGTCGGGTACGGACGTCGCCACGCTCGGAACGGCACGGACCCTGATCAAGCCGTTTACGTTCGAGCAACTCGCGGCCGCAATCGCCCCGGCACCCAGCCGGGAGCGCGTCTGATCCGTACCCAACAGCAGCCAAAACCGGTGAGCACCGAGCTGGACTACCGCCTGCTCTTCGAGGAGTCGCCGGACATCCTCCTCGTGCTGTTGCCCGACGCGCCGCGATTCACCATGGTCGGTGCGACGCGCGCGCGCCTCGCCGTGACCCACACGACCCGGGAACAGATCGAGGGCCGCGGTCTCTTCGAGGTATTTCCCGACGACCCGACCGATGCCGACGCGACCGGGACGCGAAACCTGCGGTCATCGCTTGAACGTGTCCTGGCCACGCGCGCACCCGACACGATGGCGGTGCAGAAATACGACATTCCCGGGCCTGATGGACGGTTCGTCAGCAGATACTGGAGTCCGAAGAACATTCCGGTCCTCGCCCCGAGCGGCGGGATTCTCTACATCCTCCATCGGGTGGAGGATGTCACGCAGCTGGTGGGCTCGAGCGACTCGGCCGAAGCGCTGCTCGGCCCGGCGCGCGCACTGGAGCGCGAAATCGTCACGCGCAGCCGCGAGCTCGGCGCGGCGAACGAGGCGCTGCGCGAAGCGGCCGAGAAACTCAAGGAGCTCGACCGCGCCAAGACCGAGTTCTTCAGCAACGTCAGCCACGAATTCAGGACGCCCCTGACACTGATGCTCGGGCCCCTGGAGGATGCGCTGGCGGACGGCGCCGCGCCTCTGGGCCCGGCACAGAAGGCCCGCGTGACTCTGGCCCACGAGAATTCGCTGCGGCTGTTGAAGCTCGTCAATGCGCTGCTCGATTTCTCGCGTCTGCAGGCGGGACGGGCGCAGGCGCGCTTCGCGCCGCTCGATCTCGCGCAGTACACGTCGGAGCTCGCCGGCATGTTCGATTCGGCGATCACCCGGACGTCCCTCAGCCTGCAGGTCGACTGTCCACCGCTGTCGCAACCCGCATGGGTCGATCGCAATCTATGGGAGAAGATCGTCCTCAACCTGCTCTCCAACGCCTTCAAATTCACCCATGAGGGACACATCGCCGTCCGCGTCGGAGAGGATGCGCGGTCGATGATTCTCGAAGTTGCCGACACCGGGGTCGGGATTCCGCAGAGCGAGCTCTCCCGTGTCTTCGAGCGATTCCATCGCGTCCCGGGAGCGGCGGGCCGCGCCTACGAAGGGACCGGCATCGGCCTCGCATTGGTTCGCGAGCTCGTCGGCTTGCACGGAGGAGAGGTGGCCGTGTCCAGCACCGTCGGTGTCGGTACGACGTTCCGTGTGCAGGTTCCCAAAGGCTTCGCACACCTGCCGGGGGACTCCGTCGTAGAGCACGTCGAAGGCACCCCCGCCAGCATCGAAGCAGCGGCACACCTCACCGACGCCAAGCGCTGGCAGCGTCAGACTGAGGCTACCGAAGCACCTGGCCCTCAGCGGGAGCCGAGCTCGACGTCAGCACGTCCGCGCGTGCTCGTCGTCGACGACAACGCGGACCTGCGCGAATACATCTCCTCCCTATTGGCCCCGGAGTACGAGGTTTCGACGGCCCTCGACGGCTTGAAAGGGCTCGGCGCCGCGCAGGACGCTCCACCCGACATCATCGTGAGCGACGTCATGATGCCGGGCCTGACCGGGACCGAGCTCGTGCGGGAGCTGCGGGCCGACCCGCGCACCGCCTCGATCCCGATCATCCTCATCTCGGCCCGGGCCGGTCAGGAAGCGGCGGTCGCCGGCCTGGACGCCGGCTCGGACGACTATCTGGTCAAGCCGTTCGCGGCCCCGGAACTTCTCGCCCGCGTCCGCACTCACGTCCAGCTCGCACGGAAACGGCGCGAATGGATCACGGAGCTGGAGGCCGCCAACCGCGAGCTCGACGCATTCACTCACTCGGTTGCCCATGACCTGCGGGCGCCGCTGCGCGGCATCAACGGCATGGCCGACCTGCTGTTCGAAAGCAAGCTGGAGCAGCTCGATCCCGAGGGACGGAAGTTCCTGCGCTATATCCACGACTCCGGCACGCGGATGGCACAGCTCATCGAGGACCTGTTGAAGCTCTCGCGCACCACCCGCGGCGAGCTGACCCGCCAGCCGTTCGATCTCTCCGGACTCGTACACGACATCATCCGGCAGCTGCGCGCGTCGAATCCGAATCGCCGGGTGGAGGTCGTCGTGACCGACGGAGTCCGCACCGACGGCGACCCGCGGCTGCTGCGGGCTGCGCTCGAGAACCTGCTGGGCAATTCCTGGAAGTTCACCGGCCGGCAGCCGGCGGCCCGCATCGAATTCGGCATCGACGAAGCGCAGCGCGGGCCGGTCTACTTCATCCGCGACAACGGCGCCGGCTTCGACATGACCCACGCCGACAAGCTGTTCGGCGTCTTCCAGCGGCTGCATGCGGCCAGCGAATTCGAGGGCACCGGCGTCGGCCTCGCGACCGTGCAGCGCATCATCGCCCGGCATGGCGGGCGCATATGGGCCCGCAGCGCCGTCAACCAGGGCGCGACTTTCTATTTCACACTGAGCCCGGCCCCGGCGCCGCCGCCCGGCCTCTCAGTGCCGCCCGCCGCCCGCTAGCTTCTTCTGCACCTCGACTTTCAGGTGCCGCACCCCGGTATCGCTCAGCATGTCGGGGTCATTCAACATCTCGCGCTCGGCGAGTTGCGAGAGTGTCTGCTCCAGTGTCTCGGTGCCCGCGGAGGCGCCGCGCCGCCGGCTCTCGGGTTTGGACACGCTGCCCCAACCGGATCTGCCGACCGAGTCGGCCGCCTGATCGGCCCGTTGCCGCAGGAGACAGGGGATGAGCGAGGTGTCCGAGCAGGCCTCGCGCGCGAGCATGACTTCCTCGTCGAGGACGGGCACGACCGCTGCCGAAGCGAAGCTGCCCCGCACGTGGGCGGCGACCTGCTTCGCCGAGATCGGATCGGCGAAGAAACCGAAGCGGAGAAAGAAGCAGGAGCGGCTGGCGCCGCGGCTCTCGAGTGCGTAGAGCGTCCCCGCCTTCAATATCGGGAGCGACGGCAGACGGCTGGTATCGAGCGACCGCGCCGACCATTCGAGCTGCACGGCGAAGGAAACCGGCATGCCTTTGACGACCGCGTCCTTCAACGCGAGTCGCGTGACAGTGTCGTCAGGACGGAGCAGCTCGATCTGCGCTTCGCCCTCCTCGTCGGGCTCGTTCCGGGCCGGAGCGGGATGACGCATCTCCAGCATGTTGAGCACCTGCGTGTCGGTCAACGATACGTTGTCGACCGGTGCGAAGCGTTGACGGTCCGGGAATCCTGCCGGCGCCGCGGTCACCATGGCGTCGGGATGTCGGCCGCGAACGGCTCGCACCCATTTGTCCGCATGCGCCACCGTCTCGAAGAACCCCATGTGCAGACACAGCGGCTCGCTGCCGTCCGGCAGCCGTGTGCGGCTGGTGAAGAACGTGAACGGCCTGAGATGCGGTGATTGGGGCGGCCGGATCGAGACCGGCTCAACCAGCCGGCAGAGGGTGAGCATGAAGGGGCCGGCGCCGCCCTCCCCCCGATGCACGATATTGGCACTCTCGGAGCCTACGGATCCCGCCGATGTCGCAGTCATAGTTCCCCCCCGGAGGTGAACGGTCGAGTCGCTGCCGGGAAGGCGTCAGATCCGATGCAATGGAGCTTGCACGCTCACCTGTGGAAGGTGGAGTGGCAACCCCGCTGTCATAGACTGTTACGCCCTTAGACCGGTAGCTTTGCGTCCCCGCCTTTCGACGGGTTTGCCCTTGTCTCAGCCCGCGCGACCCAAGATGTCTCTGATTGGAGACGAGTCCATCCGAGAACGCGCTCTCACAAGCATACCCCTCGAGCGCGATATGTCCAGTGGCAGATCCGTCGCCTTTTGGAGTCAGGAAATCAGGTGCCGGGGCCCCCGGCGCCGGCGGCGGCGGCCGCCAACACCTCCGCGCCGGCGCCGGGACGGCGCGCCCCCTCGCTCAATATCCGCCGGAATTCGCCCGCGCCAGGCTCGCCGGCGTACAAACCCTGCATGTGACGGACGACGGCGGACAGCTTCTCGCCCCGCGCCAGCTGACTCTCGGTGTAGCGCTGCATGCGCTCCATGACGCGCGCGCGCACGACATCATCGACCGGCGGCTTCGCACCGGTCAGGAGCGCATCGAGCCGGGCGAGAACGACGGGCCGATGATACGCCTCGCGGCCGAGCATGATGCCATCCACGTCGTCGAGCACCCGCAGAATCGCGCCCGGCTCGCGCAGGCCGCCGTTGATCACGACCTGCAGATCGGGGAAGGCCTGCTTCACCTGACTCACCACATCGTACTGCAGCGGCGGGATCTCGCGATTGTCCTGCGCCGACAGTCCGCCGAGCACCGCCTTGCGCGCATGGACGATCACCGCCTCGCAGCCGGCGTCGCGCACCATGCCGACGAATCGGTGCAGCCCGGCGAGCTCCGCTTCGTCGAAGCGCCGGCTCGCCTCGATCGCCGCCCTGCCCCGGCCTTCGATGACACCGATGCGCATCTTCACGGTCACCGGCACGCTGACGGCGGCGCGCATGGCGGCCAGACAAGCCGCCACGGTCTGCGGCCGTTGCATGAGGTAGGCGCCGAATACGCGGCCGGTTGCCTTGTCGCTCGGGCAGCCGCAATTGAGATTGATCTCGTCATACCCCGCCTGCTCGCCGCGGGCCGCTGCCGCCGCCAGCTCCCGCGGCTCACTGCCGCCGAGCTGCAGTGCGACGGGATGCTCCTCCGGGTCGAACTCGAGCAAGCGCTCCGGGCCGCCGGACTCGAGATCGGCGGTGTTGATCATCTCCGTGTAGAGCAGCATCCGCGCCGAAAATCCACGGAGAAAATACCGGCAATGACGGTCCGTGCGTCCCATCATCGGCGCCACGCTGATTCTCCGGTCTAACATCGGGTCCTGTCCTTCACCGGCCGCTGCCCTCCGGGCCGTCGCCATTCTCCTGCCTCAACATGTGCTCGATCAGGAACTGCCGCTGCAGGAGGCCGGCGGGGCTGTCCGGGATCTGCCGCAGCCACTGGTCGAGCAGCAGCTGCCGCTCGCTCTCCGGTTGTTCCCTGGGCGTCCGTGCGCCTCCCGCAACGAGGCGGCCCGAGTCGGGGGCCTGCGCCTGATTCGCCTGGCGCGATCCGCCCTGCCGTTGCCGTTGACGCGCGTTCGCAGCGGCGAAGGCCGCATCATTCTGCGCCTCGCCGGCGGCGTCCCTGGGACTGCCGCCGCGGCGGCCGCCCGTCGCCTGCGGCGCGTTGGCCTGTTGGCTGGAGCTGCCCCCGCGACCGGCGCTCCCCTGCGAGCCGCTGGAGCCCCTGCGGCTGCCGCCGGCGGATTGCGGGCTGTTGCCGCCGGGCTGCCGTGATGCCGATGGATTGCGGGAGGACTGCCGCCGTTGCCGCAGCGCCTGCTCCACCAGGTCGCGGTTGTGGCGGATATCCGCATCGGCCGGCGCCCGCTTCAGCGCCGCATCGTACGCCGCCAGGGCCGCCTGCAGCCGACCGGATTGGGCGAGCGCGTTGCCCTGGTTGTATTCGGAGTCGGCATCGGTGAACGGCCCGAGCAGCTTCGCGGCTTCGGGATAACGCGCGGCCTCGAGGTCGGCGTAAGCGCGCCGCCGCGGATCGTGGAAGCGCGCGGCGGCCTGCGCCGGCTGACCGGCCTCGAGCAGGGCCTGGCCCTGTTGGTCCGGTGTGCGCCAGAGGCCGGACCACACCGTCGACCAGCCGCCGGCGTGCGCGGCTCCACTCGCGAGTCCGGCGCAACAGAGCTGCGCGGCCGTCAACAGCACGGGTAGCCGGATATGACTCATGACATCAGAAGCGCTCGGCCATCAGCCACGCGGCGGGCACACTGAGGAGCAACGCCAGCGTCAGGGGCCAGTTGAACCATTCGGCCGCAGGCCGCAGCCACTGGTTGCGCCCCGGGGTCGGCTCGAGCTCGTTGATGCGGCGATAAACCGCCGCCAGCGCCTCGGGACTGGTGGCGCGGAAATATTCGCCGCCGGTGATGCTCACGATCTTCTTCAGCAGGCCGACATTGAGCTCCGTGTTGCCCGTGGCCTGCCCGAAAAGGGATGGCTGCGCGGCCGCCCCGACGCCGATCGTGAAGATGCGCAGACGCGTCTGTGCCGCGACCCGCGCCGCCTCGAGCGGCTGGATGACGCCGGCATCGTTGCCGCCGTCGGTGAGGAGGATCAGCACCGACTGTTGCACCGGGGCACCGTGCGTGCGCTCACGCTCGCGCAGCTGCTTGATCGCAAGTCCGATGGCGTCCCCGATCGCCGTCTGCGGGCCCGCCACGCCGACCACGGCCTTGTCCAGAAACTGGTGCACGACCGCGATGTCGCTCGTGAGCGGCGCCTGTACATAGGGACGCGTGCCGAAGAGAATCAGCCCGATCTGATCGCCCCGCCGCTGCTCGATGAAGCGCCCGGCGATGATCTGCGCGATTTCCATCCGGCTGGCCCCTCCCATGTCCGCGGTGGCCATGGACCCCGAGCAGTCGATCGCCAGCATGATCTCCCGGCCCTGGGTCGGTACCGGCAGCGGCTGCCCGAGCCATTGCGGCCGCATGGCGGCCAGCACCATGAGCGCCCAGACCGCAGTCAGGAGCGCCAACGCACCGCGGGGCCGCGTTGCGGCGACGGTGGCAGCCTCGATCGATGCGGCGAACGGCAGGTACAGCGCCGAGCCGTCAGGCTCAGCGATGCGGCGCACCCTGAGCATGATCCAGGGCAGCGGCAGCAGCAGCGCCATCCACGGCCATGCAAGATGGAACATCAGGGCACATCTTACGCCTCCGGCTTCAGCCAGCGCGCGGCCAGCGGCGGCACCAGCAGCAGGCTGACGATCGTCGACGACACCAGGCCGCCGAGGATCACCACCGCCATCGGTCCTTCGATCTCGTGGCCGGGCTGGTGCAGCTGAATCGCCACCGGCAGCAGCGCCAGCGCGGTCATGAGCGCGGTCAGCAGGACCGGGGTCAACCGTTCCTCGGACCCGCGCAGGGCGGTCTGCAGTCCCCAGCTCTGCCCTTCGGCGCGCACCAGGTGATCGTAGTGCGACACCAGCAGGATGGTGTTGCGGGCGGCCATGCCGAAGAGCGCGATGAAACCGACCATCGCGCCCAGGGTCAGCGTCGCGCCGGTCATCGCCGAGGCGGCGACGCCGCCGATGAGCGTGCTCGGCAGCACCAGCAGCACCAACACTACGTGACGCGCACGGCCGAACGCCAGTCCCATCAGGATCACGATCAGGATCAGGGCGGCTGCCCCGTGCAGATAGAGCTGGTGCGCCGCGGCGACCTGCTCCTCGGCCGCGCCGCCATAGCGCAGGTACACTCCCGCCGGCAGCCGTACCTGCGTGGCAATCGCACGCTGCGCCGCGTCGGCGAACCCCGTTTGGTCCGAAGTGGTGGGATTCGCGGTCACCACCTGGCGGCGCAGTCCGTCCTCATGGTCGATCAGACTGCGCCCGGAATCCACGTCGAAGGTCGCGACGGCGGACAGCGGCACGACCGCGCCGTCGGAGCTGCGCAGCGGCAGCGCGCCCACCGCTTGCGGCGAAGCTCCCGCTCCGGCGATGCGCACCGCCACCGGGATGCTGCGATCGGACTGCGCCAGCTCGCCGACGATCGTGCCCTGGTAAGCGGCGTTGACCGCCTGCAGAACATCGCTGGGCTGCAGCCCGTAGAGCGCGAGCCGCTGCGGCAACAGCTGCACGTGCAGCTCCGGCTGGCGCGGCGGGACCTCCAACCGCACCTCGCCCGAGTGCGGCAGCTTCTGCAGCACCGCCGCGACCCGGGAGGCTACCGCATCGTCGGTGTCGAGGTCGTTGCCGAACACGCTGACGAAAAACGGCGCGGTCTCACCCGACAGCGTTTCGCCGATGCGCTCGGCGAGGACCGAGTAGATCTCGGTGAGCTGGTTCGGGAAGTTCTCGAACACCTTGCGGATCGCCGCGGCGATCCGGTTCGCGGTGTAGCCCCGAGCCGGGTTGATCTGGATATCGAACTCGCTCTCGTTCGGCGCGTCCGGGTCCTGGCCGTTCACGGCGCGGCCGATCTGTTCGGCCACGCTCGCGATGCCGGGGATGGCCACCAGCCGCTTCGAGATCTGCTCGCCCAGGCGGCTGGTCTCGGGCAGTGAGATGCCCGGGCGCAGGGTCGCATGGGCGATCAGGTAGTTCTCGCGGAAATCCGGCAGCAGCCGCTGGCCGAACAACGGCAGCAGCACGGCGCCCAGGATCCCGGTGCCGAGCAGCACCGTGAGCACCGTGCGCGGATGCGCGTAGAGCCGTTCGATGGTCCGTCGCTGAAAGCGCTTGCAGGCGAGAAGGAAACGCGCCTCGGCGCGCGGCGTGTGCCTGCGCATCAGCACCGCGCACAGCGCCGGCGTGGCGCTCATCGCCACCACCAGCGAGATGCCCACGGCGAGTAGAAAAGCCAGCGACAGCGGCCGGAAGAAGGTGCCCTGAATACCGGTGAGCATGAAGATCGGCAGCAGCGCCACCGCGACCGCGGTGGTGGCGTAGAAAACCGGCAACCGCACTTCCAGCGACGCCTCCACGAACAGTTGGCGGGCATCGAGCTCCGTACCCGCAGCGGCGGCATTGCGGCGTCTGCGGGTGATGTTCTCGACGTCGATCACCGCGTCGTCGACAACCACCCCGAGCGCCACCACCAGGCCGCCGATGGTCATGGTGTTGAGCGACAGCCCGAACATCTCCAGGATCCATACGGTCGTCAGCAGCGACATCGGTATCGACGAGAACGAGATCAGCGCGCCGCGCCAGTCCCGCAGGGTCACGAGCAGCAGAATCACCACCAGCACCGCTCCGATCAGCAGCGAGGCGCGCAGCCTGACCAGCGCGGTCTCGATGAAGCTCGCCGGCCGCAGCAGCGCCGGGTGGTAGATCACACCCGCCTTCTTCAGCACCGGCGCGAGCTGGTTCAGCCGCTGTTCCAACGCGCGGGTCACCGTCATGGTGTTGGCGCCGTACTGCGTCGAGGTCTCGACCAGGATCCCCGGCTGATCGCCGATGATCGCATCGCCGAAGCGAGGCACGGTCGCATCGCGCACGGTCGCGACATCGCCCAGCCGGATGGGCAGGCCGCCGCGCGTGGCCAGAACCGCCTGTGAAAGCTCCTGCGGTGTCGCGCCGGGCGCCTGCGCGCGCACCACGATGCGTTGCGAAGGCGTCTCGATGTAGCCGCCGCCGATCAGCTCCGTCGCACGCCGCGTAGCGCCGAAAACGTCATCCAGCGTCAGTCCGTCGTCGGCCAGCTTCTGCGGGTCGACCATCACCTGGCGCTCGCGCTCCGCTCCGCCGAAGAGCTGCACCTGCGCGACCCCGGGCACGGCGAGGATCTGCGGCCCGACCACCCAGCGCACCAGCCCACGCAGCTGCACCGGTGTCAGGCGGTCGGTGGTGAAGCCGAAGTGCACCAGATACTCCATCGAGGAGGACAGCGGCGACAGCAGCGGGGGACCGGCACCGGCAGGCAGGATGCCGGCTGCTTCCGCCAGCCGCTCCGTCACGACCTGACGCTGCCGGTACGGGTCACCGCGACGGTTGAACACTACCTGGATGGCTGACAGACCCTGGCTCGAGGTGGAGCGCACCGACTCGACGTCCTGCGTACCGGCGAGCAGGCCTTCCAGGGGCCGAGTCACCAACGCCTCGACCTGCTGTGCGTCGAGTCCCGGCGCCTCGGTCTGCACCAGCACGTGCGGCGGTGCGAAGTCCGGGAACACATCGAAGCGCGCGCCGAGCAGCGCACCGAAACTCACGACGGTGATCAGTATCGAGAGGGCGGTGACGATGCGGGGGTGCGCCAGCGAAGCGCGGACGATGGCGCTGAGCATCAGTCGGTGTCTTCGTCGGAGATGTTGCCCACCCCCTGCAGCGACCAGAGTACGCCCGCGCCGCGAACGACGATGCGGTCATCGGCGTGTAGCCCCGTCACCAGCCAGCCGTCGCCGACCGGCTGCAGCAGGATCACCGGTGACGGCGCGAACTGCGTATCGCCGTCCTGGGTCTTGTCCGGCAGCACGTGATAGACGTAGGCGCCCTCTTCCCCGTAGATCAGGGCTCCATCCGGCACCACGTATCCCTCCTGACCCTTGCCTTCCAGTGTGACCGGCAGCCGCGCGTTCGCGCCGAGGCCGGGCGGGGCATGAGGGATCTGCAGCAGCAGGCCGGTGCTCTGCATCCGTGCCGCCGCCTGCGGCAGCGGCCCGAGCACGCGAGCCGGCACTTCGACGCCGTCGACATCGACCAGCGCCACCTCCGGCAGGGTCCCGAGGCTATGGCGGCCCGGCAGATCGGCGCGCAGCAACAGTTGACGGCCCGCGGCGAGCTGTTCGATCAGCCGGGCGCGCTGCGCGTCGCCCAGCCGCGACAGCGGTCCCCAGCGCAGCACGAACTCGGCCTGCGCCTCCAGCGCGCGGGCCTGTGCTTCGGTCTGGGCCGCCTCGGCCACCTGCAATGCCTTCAGCGACGCATCGGCGCCGCGATACAGCGCCTTCAACCGCGCGGTCTCGGCCGCGGCGGCGTCGGCCGCGGCCCGCGAGGAATCGACCCGGCCGGCATCCGCCACCAGCCGTGAGGGGTCGAGCACCTGCCCGTAGGCATCGGTGCGCAGCGGCAATCTTGCCGCGGGCGCCTCGGCGATGACGATGCCGACCGCGTGCTGCTGAGCGGCGCTGAGGGTGGGCAGCGCGGGGCTTTGTCCCGCCGCGGGCGCGTGGGTGTCGTCATCAGCGGCCCGGATCGAAGCAGACAGCAGCAGCATCGCGCAGACGGGCAGCAGCAGGTGCTTCGGTCGCCTCATCCGCGAAATCCTAACAGAGCAACAGGGAATATGCGTCCCCGGCACGCGTCTGCCGGATCGCTGCCCGAAGAATGGAACAACATCCCGCGTCTGTTCCATTGCCGCGACCGCATGAGCTTTTCGGTTGACCGGTGCAGTATAGTTCGGCCATGGTCATCCGAGCGCGGACGGCGGCCTGCTGCTTCCTGATCGTGGTCGGCGCGGGCCAGATTGCCGGCTGCGCCCACTATCAGCCGCAGCCCCTCTCCCCTCGCGCCAGCCTCGCCGGCTTCGAATCGCGCTCGCTCGATGCGGCCGGATTGCGGACCTTCCTGGCAGCCAATGAGGCCACGGCGCCGGCACCCGGCGCGGCGTGGGATCTCAGGACGCTGACACTCGCGGCGGTCTACTACCAGCCCGCGCTCGCCGAGGCGCGCGCCCGGCTGCTTGCGGCGCAGGCGAACCGGATCACCGCGGCCGAGCGTCCGAACCCGTCGCTCTCGATCGCACCCGCACATGATGCCCCCGTCCCGGGCGCCGTCCATCCCTGGATCGTACCCCTGTCATTCGACTGGCCCATCGAAACAGCCGGCAAACGCGGCTACCGCATCGCGCAGGCTCGACACCTCGCGGCGGCGCAGCGCTGGGATCTCGCCGGCACGGTATGGGAGGTGCGCAGCCGGCTGCGAGCCGCGCTCCTCGGGATCTACGCCGCGCGCCGATCGGAGTCGCTGCTCGCGCGGGAAGAGTCGACACGGCGGCAGGCCGTCCGTCTGCTCGAAGGCCAGCTCGCCGCGGGATATGTGTCGAGTTACGAGGTGGCCCAGGCTCGCATCGAGCTGGATCGCGCGATCCTCTCGAGGCAGGCCGCGGCCAGTCAACTGGAGCAGTCGCGCATCGCCCTCGCCGGTGCCCTGGGCGTGCCGCTCGATGCCCTCGATGGCACGAAGCTGTCGCTCGCCGATCTGCGCGCCTTTCCGCTCGAGCTCACGCGCCCGCGGGTGAGACAACAGGCTCTGCTCGGGCGCGCCGATGTCCGGGCCGCACTCGAGCGTTACGCGGCCAGCCAGTCGGCCCTGCAGCTCGAGATCGCGCGCCAGTGGCCGGATGTCGATCTCGGCCCCGGGTTCGCCTGGAACGAGCAACTTGCCGGTGACCGGGAGTGGGAGCTCGGACTCTCACTGCCGCTGCCGGTCCGCAACCGCAATCAGGGTCCGATCGCCGAGGCCAGGGCGCGGCGCGCACTCGCCGCCGCTCATTTCCTGACCGTGCAGACGACAGCCGTCACCCGGATCGACGCTGCGCTCGCCGGCTATGAATCGGCCCGCGGACAACTCATGACGGCCGACTCCCTGCTCGGCGATCTCGAGCGCGAGCTGCGGTCCATCGACGCGCAGGTCAGCGCGGGGGAGCTGCAACCGCTCGAAGGCGTGAATGCCCGGCTGGCCTACGAGGCCGGCGCACGCAACCGGCTGGACGCGCTGATCCGCGCCCAGCAGGCGCTGGGACGACTGCAGGATGCGATGCAGAGCCCGCTCACCCTCAGGCGAATCCCGGCGGACGCTCGTCAGCCACCCCGAGCGTATGCTCCAGCGCCAACCCGACACGCCCCAGCGTTCCCTCATCGAACAGGCGCCCCACCAGGGTGACGCTCTGCGGTACGCGGCGCGGCGGGTCGAAGCGCGGCAGCGGCCGGCTCGGGTCCGGCGCCCAGTCGCTGCGGGCCTGCGCCACCTCGATGAAACCCGCCCGCAGCGTCAGCGACGGATAGCCGGTGAAGTTGCCGATCGTCAGCATCTCGTCGCGCAGCGAGGGCACGAGCAGCAGGTCGACCTTGGAGAGCAGCCGGTCCATCTCCTGCGCCACCGCGCGGCGGAAGCGATCGGCCTGCACGTAGTCGACCGCGGACAGAAAGCGCGACTGGCGGAAGGTGTTGGGCCAGGCATCGGCTGTCTGCACGCGCAGTTGATCGACCTTGCCGCTCAGGGTCAGCTCCTCGAAAGCCGCGGCCGACTCGGCGAAGAGGATGGTGTTCAGGGAGTCGTAGGGCCAGTCGGGGAGCTCCACCTCCCTCGTTTCGAGGCCGAGTGACCGCAGCTGCTGCAGAGCATGCCGGTCGACGTCCGTCGCCTCATGTTGCCAGCGAGGGAAATACCCGACACGCAGCCCCCTGACGTCCTTCCGTGCATCGAAATCGAGGACGCTCGGCACGCTGGAGAGGTCACCGGGATCCGGTCCGGAGATCGCCCGAAGAACCAACATCGTGTCCTCGACGCTGCGGGCGATCGGCCCGAGCTTGTCGAGCGACCAGCACAGCGTCATGGCTCCCGTCCGCGGCACCCGTCCAAACGTCGGGCGCAGGCCGCAGACGCCGCAGCGCGTGCTCGGGTCGACGATGCTGCCTTCGGTCTCGCTGCCGATGGCGAAGCCAACGAGGGCGGCCGCCGTCGCCGCGCCGGGCCCGGCGCTGGAGCCGCCCGACCCCTCCTCCGGGAGCCACGGATTCATCGTCTGACCGCCGAACCAGATGTCGTTCAGCGCCAATGCGCCCATGCTCAGCTTCGCGACGAGGACGGCCCCCGCCTCGTGCAGGCGCCGTACGACAGCTGAGTCCGCCGCCGGCACGCGGTCCTTGAAGGGTTCGGCGCCATAGGTGGTACGGATGCCGGCGGTATCGAGAAGATCCTTGGGTCCCCAGGGAATACCGTGCAGCGGGCCGCGGTAGCGTCCCGCGGCGATCTCCCGGTCCGCCGCCTTCGCCTGCTCGAGGGCGAGGTCACGGGTCACGGTGATCACGCTCCTCAGACGGGGGTCGAAAGCGTGCATGCGCTGCAGGTAGAGGCCCGTCAAGCGCTCGGATGACAGCTGCCGCGACCGCAGCCAGCGGGCGAGCTTCCACACCGGCGCAAAGGCTATGTCGGCGTCGTCGGCCGGCAGCGGCCCGGGGTCCCGCCCGCTGCCGACGAACTCGCCGGTCCCGGGCAACGGTGTGCCTGCCGACAGCACGGGATTCCAGCGCGAGTACGGCGCGAGGTCGGGTTGCAGGTCGACCTTCCGCGGACCCGTACGCCGCTCGTAGACCCCGGCCATGCTCTCGCGCCAGTTCGATGCCGCCTGTGCACGGTCCGCGGCGCCCATCTGCACGCGCATCAACTTCTCGGCCGCGGCGAAAGTGGCGGCCGTCACCTCCGGCCCGACGCCCTGCGCCGTCCCGAATGCCGGCGGTGAGCCCGACGGCAGGGCGCCGCCATGCGCCGGGTGCTTTGCGGCGCCAACTGAGGGGGCACTGCCGGCCCCGAGCATCGCGGCAGACGAGACCAGAAACTCGCGTCGGGACTTCGACATGGATTCCCCCCAACAAAAGCTCGTGAACCGAAGAATAACATCCGCCCTGACTCCGGCCGGCGACAACCCTGTTAGGTGTCGGCCGTCGAAAGTCGGGCACGCTTAATGCAAGATGGCACCCGGATGGAAGTGCCGCTCCGGGATCTGCCGGAAGGAGCCCGGAGCCTCAGGACTGTAGCTTTGCAAAAACTGCCCGCTGCGATGCAATTCTCGGCGACTTTACATATTATTGCCCGGCGGCCCGTGCACGGGAAGATCGCAGGAGCGTTATGGACGTTCGTGCGGCGACGGAACTGAAATGATTCGCATGCTGGTCCTCGAGGATGACGCCGCGGCGGCCGAGTCATCCTGCCGAATGCTGAAGCACGCCGGTATCGACTGCGCGTTCGAGCGGGTGGAAAGCGAGTCCGAGTTTCGCCGCGCGCTCGGGCGCTTTCCCGACCTGATTCTCTCCGACTCGAACGTCCCGGGCTTCGATGGCCTGTCGGCGCTCGCCATCGTGCAGGCGGAGTCGCCCGGTACGCCCTTCATTTTCGTGACCGGAAATCCCGACCCCGCCGCGGCGAAGGTGGCCAAAGAGCACGGCGCCGCCGGGTTCCTCGCGAAAGCGGACCTCAACCGGCTCGCGGGTGTCGTGAGCTCGGTGCTCGATCAGCGCAAGGCGGCAGGGCGCGAGCGCCGCCCCGATCGCCGCCGGAGCGAGGCCGATGTCGATGCCAGCAGCACCGCCACCTACCTCATCGAGCGCCAGGCGATTCTCGACCGCGCCCTGAGGCATGAGGACCGGTCCGTGCTCTCGAACGTGCTGCGCCGGCATCCGCCCATCCCGGTCGCGCTGCTCGCGCTCGACTCCCATGACGTGCGCGAGCGCTTCGTCAAATGGCTTCTCAATGCCAACATCGAAGTCGAGCCCGTCGACTCGACCCTGGAGGCGCTCACGAGCCTGGAAGCGCGCACGTATGCGCTGCTCTTCACGGACCAGCTCGACCTCGTGCAGGCGATGCGCCAGCTCCACGCCGGCTCCGCCACGCACGTGGTCTATGTCGATGTCGACGGCAAGTCGGACGCCCGCGAGGCGCTCAGCCGCGGCGCCAATGACTGCATGCCTGCCGAAGCCGGCGGCCAGGAATTCTGGGCGCACCTGACGACGGCCCGGCGTATCGCCAGTCTCTCCGCCGCGCTGCAGCTGGCGCTGACGGACAATCGCATCCTCTCGACCATCGACGAGCTGACGCGCTGCGGCAGCCGCCGCTTCTTCGAGCACGAGTTCCCGCGCGAGGTGGAGCGCGCCGCGCGGCTGCGCCGGCCGCTCTCGCTGATCATGTGCGACATCGACCACTTCAAGAAGGTGAACGACTCCCACGGTCATGGCGTGGGCGATGACGTGCTGCGCGAATTCGCGGCGCGCCTCACGGACGGATTGCGTCTGGGAGAGGACTGGGTCGCGCGCATCGGCGGCGAGGAGTTCGCGATCGTCCTGCCCGAGGTCGCGACGCCCAAGGCGCTGCTGGTCGCGCGGCGGCTCTGCGAGCGCATCGCGCAGACCCCCTGCCCCACCGCGGTAGGGCCCCAGCGTGTCACGGGCAGCTTTGGAATTGCGGGGTTCGAGCCCCACCGGGGCGACCAGCACGTCTCCCCCCGCATCCTGACGAGGGCCGCCGACGCCGCGCTCTATGAAAGCAAGCGCACGGGACGCAATCGCGTGACCCTGGCGTAGCTCGCCGTCCGCCGGCCGCGCGACGCTCTCACGTCGCGCGGCCGTACGCCTTTCCTCAGTGCCCGAAGCCGCCCGTCACCAGTATGGTCACCGGATCCGAGGCGATTCCGCTCGCCACCACCTGCAGCTGGCTCAGGCCGGGCTCCTGACCCGCCGGCACGTCGAACTGCGTCCAGGAGATCTCGTTGGAGGCCACCGCCACGCTGAAGCCGTGAGTCCGGCTGTAGAAGACGTGGCCGGTCCGCAGGTTGGTGATGCGCACGAGCGGGAAGTTGGTGTTGCCCTGTACGTCATCCCCATAGGCCGCGCCCTGCGACATGCCGCCCATGCGGATGCCGGCGAGGAAGAAGGAGTGCCCGGGAGCGACGACGGGTGAAGTGAACACCACGACCGGCCTCCAGCTCGGATCGGGCTTGCCGACCGGCGTGTAGATCTCGATGTCGTTGGAGAAGTCCGTCAGCAGGATCTGTCCCGTGGGCAACACGAGCATGTTGCCGTAATACGAGCCGTCGATCGGCGCATTCGGCGTCGCTGGCGCAGGGCTCAGTTTGTGCCCGTCCCATTCGAAGAAGCTCGACGGCGTATCGCCGAACCCCGGGCTCACCATCATCAGCACCTTGCCGTTGGGCTCCAATGCTGCCGGCGCGTCGGCCGCGTCGATGTTACCGGGAAACTGCGGTCCCGGACGCCACGTCCCGCGATAGCTGTCATAGATGGCGGTATTGCCGGCGCCGCAGCTGTTGGCGCCTTCGTAGAATACCGTGCCGTCGGGCCGGAGGACGCCGGGTCCGAGCTCGAA
>Ga0335072_10006532_pt1 | contig 17024 bp, 14 predicted proteins | sample Lox_Sample_21_FD_206725 | JGI IMG/M metagenome (GOLD analysis project Ga0335072, IMG submission 206725) | Soil microbial communities from Loxahatchee National Wildlife Refuge, Florida, United States - Lox_Sample_2.1 | ecosystem: Environmental > Terrestrial > Soil > Wetlands | place: USA...
ATCATGGATAATCTTGGCTCGCACAAGATCCCGGGGATACATGAGGCGATTCGTAACGTCGGCGCGACATTGCTGTTCGTTCCACCGTACAGCCCCGATTTCAACCCAATCGAGATGGCCTTTGCCAGAATCAAGGCGATCCTGAGGAAAAAGGCTCATCGAACCGTCGAGGCCTTGTGGAGAGAGTTGGGACGAATCGGGAGGTGCTTCTCGCCCACCGAGTGTCGCAATTATCTGAGGCACGCGGGATATGGCGAGTCAGGGTGAAAGTGCTCTAGAGGCGGACGACGTGCCAGGAAACCTCGCCGAACTTTGTGGTTACGTCAATCGCGCGTTGCCGGACGTTGAGCTCAACACTTTCGTTGATAAATTGACGAGGCGGATTGTATCTTTCGACAAGCGGGTCATCCGCGGGCCGGCGCGTTTGACCACCGGAGTGTTGACAAACACATCCTTCGACCCATCGCCTGAGTGGATGAAGCCGTATTCCCTCTGAGCATTGAACCACTTGACCGTGCCTTCCGACATTGCGTCATTCCTCGTGAGATTCGTTGATCCGCGCCGTGCGGACAAAAATGCTTTTCATGTTGACAGCACTGAAGGGCGACGAGGCCGCGTAGGTGAGGTACAGATCGACCCAGGTTGAAAATCGCCGTTGCGGACATATTAGGGCCAGCGTGCCGCCATCGTCAGCAAAAATCTTGGTTCACATCGGACCAATTGGCTGTCCAGGCCGGCCGTATGATCCCGCCTTGCATCAGTCAACGTCCGGTTGACGAAGTCGACCGCGTCCAAGCGAATAGTATGGGCAATCAACGTGCCGTCCGCGCCCGGAAGCTGCAACTGCACCATGGTCTTCAGATCGGCCGACCAATCGCTGTAGACGGCATCGCCTCCACGGGAGACATCGACAATCGAAACTCGCGCCTCTCTATGTCCTGGCGCCCGCAGTACAGCTTGAGCGCCGTTTCCGAGAATTCGCTCATATTACCCGCGATCCTCCTCGCTCGAGGCTGCCATCGCTGCGGTCCGATCAGCCGAGATCGTTGGCGAGTTGCTGAAGGTGTCTGAACGGTAGGATTGCCGCCTCACGCGGTGGCGCGGATTCTGCCGACGAAGTCGTTCACCTGGGCTCGCAGACGATCGGCCTCGCGTGTCAGCGTGTCCATGCCGTTCGCGACCGTCCGTGCTGATCCACCTGTGCGCGCGGCGGACGCATTGACCGCCTCGATGCTTTGACTGACGACGCCACTGCAGCGCGCGACTGAGCGCACTTGCGTTGCGATTTGCTCCGAGGCATCCCGTTGCTCGCGCACCGCCGCGACGATCGTCGAGGCGATGTCGCTGACCTGGGCGATCGTGAGGCCGATACCCTGGATGGCGCCGACTGCCTCCTCTGTGGCGTGCTGCACGGCGGCGATCTGCGCCGCAACTTCGTCGGTCGCCTTGGAGGTCTGGTTGGCGAGGCTTTTTACTTCGCCGGCGACGACGGCGAAGCCCTTGCCCGCCTCGCCGGCGCGCGCCGCCTCGATCGTCGCATTCAGCGCGAGCAAGTTGGTCTGTGCGGCGATGTCGCGGATCAGGCGCACCACGTCGCCGATGCGCCCGCTGGCCTCGGCCAGACCGCGCACCAGCGTATCGGTGCGCCGGGCTTCCTCGACCGCCGTGCCGGCGATTTCGGTGGAGCGGCCGACCTGGTCGCCAATTTCCCGCACCGCGTTCGCCAAAGTCTCGGTGGCGCCGATCACCGTCTGGGCTTCGTCACCGGCGAGCGTTCCCGCCTGCAGGGCAGCATTGGCCTGGATCGAGGTTTGCTCGGCTTCGCTGGCCATGCTTTGCGCGTCGCCGTGCATGCGGTCGGCCGATTCCGCGACAGTGCGCACCACGGCGGAAACTTCCCGTTCGAAATCGCCGGCGCGTTGGTTGAGCAGTGTCGCGGCGCTGCTTTCGGCGGCGTCGATGAACACGGCGGTGAACACGTCGAGGTCGAACATCACCGCTTTGGCCAGTGCCATCAGCGCCTTGGCCAGCCGATCGGGGCGCCGGCGCAAAGTCTCGATGACGATCGCGTTCATCCGGTCCAGCACGACGTTCCAGAACGCGAAATACCATTTCAGCGGCAGGCCGGCGCGCTGCCTCTGGCTGCCCATCTCGATGCTGTGCGCCAGGGTTGCGTCGCTGAAGTCGGCCGCGAGAATTTCTTCTACCCAGTGCTGTCGCTGGGCTTGCTTGGCGCGCGGCAGGTCGATGTTGCGGTAGATCTGGCGGACTTCGGGAAACGTGAGGATGTGCGCGTACGCCTGATCGATCACCGCGTCGATGTGTGGTTCGATCAATGGGTGTAGCTCGCGCAGTGTTGCGATTGTTTCGCCGTCGAGTTTCATCGCGGCCATTCGTTCGGTCAGGTCTATCCGCATCGTCATATGTGGCACCTCCGGCGTACTGTGTTGCCGATCATGGGTTCAGATTTCCGCAGCCGGTTCCGGCGCGGCCCTCCTGGTCACGGGCGGTGGTGTAAGGGGGGAAAATTAAGGAACGCTGAACGGGTGAAACGAGGCGTGTCCCAGGGAGTGGGGTACGAGCTGTGGGTAGGCGGACCGCCGTGGCGAGCGCGAAGAGTCTGGGACAGGCGGGCCGCTTATCCATTCCGGCGGTCACCGCGGACCTTCGGTAGGGTTTGGTTGCCAACTTCAACCCCACCCCAAGGACCCAACGATGACCGACGGGATCATCGACCTCCCCTCAATGCTGGAGAAGACCGCCGATCCCGACTTTTTGCGTGAGATGATTGACTTTAACGCCCAGCGCCTGATGGGGCTGGAAGTCAAGAACCTGAACGACTCCCCGCACGACGCTCGCTTCCCTGCCGGACGGCTGATCCAACGCAACGGTTATCGCGAGCGCGACTGGGAGGCCTGCGACATTGTCGAATTCCCTATCCCCAAGCTGCGCAAGGGTAGTTACTTTCCAAGCTTCCTCTAGCTCTGCCGGATGCCGGAGAAGGCGCTCACCGCCGTGGTGCAGCAAGCTTATGTCCAGGGCATCTCCACCCGATCAGCCGATGACCTAATCCAGGCCATGGGGATGACCGGCATCTCCAAAAGTCAGGTCAGCCGTCTCTGCACCGGGATCGACGACAAGGTGCAGACCTTCCTCAACCGTCCTCTGGAAGACGATTGGCCACACCTCTGGCTGGATGCCACCTATGTAAAGGTGCGCCAGGACGGGCGGATGGTTTCCGTCGCCGTGATCGTCGCCAGAGGTGTCAACAATGACGGCCGGCTCCGGACCGCGCACGACGAACCTCTGCGAATCGCAGGCGCGAAGAACTCAGCCTCGACGGGGTGGGCGGGATCACTGCACTGCTCCACCATGTCGATGCGCGAATGCCGCAGACGGCGTTCCATGCGCTCAGGCGGGACGCCACACCAGGACCGGCCGGACTGACATGGCAGGACTACGAGGCGGATCTCGATCGCCGGATCCCTTAAGTGTACGTTTTGGAACAGATCGTGTAGTGACACCTTGGCCAACCATTAACCCGGCGCCCCGTGACCAGTTCGCGGCCGGCCGCAGAATTGCGCGCAATCGGCGCCGCGTAATCCGGATAGACCGAGAAAGGCCGCTCGACCTTAGATTCACATCCATCTGGCTGCGCAGCAACGCGAGTTCGAGGTCCGTCTTATATCAATGGCCCTTTGCAATGACCGGCGCACCCGTTCACGTCATGCCCCATCGGCAAAAGAATGACGGCCACGGGGAGGAAGCTGTTCTCCGCATCCGGTCATGACTGGCCACTCGGCAAAAGGTTGGGAGCATGCTTGTGGTGGCCATCTGTGCTACTGCTTCCCCTGTTATGGCCCGGATAAGTGTTTAGCCCATCTTATTCACGAGCATAGCAGGGATTCGCTGGCGGATGTGGTATAAGCCTCTGGAATAACCGAGAGATTTGGGTGCTGACGCCAACCTTCGGTCGAGTCGGAGGCTGCCACACCCGCCATGCACGACGATACGCTTCTGCCGTTCACCCTGCCAGCCGTATGCCGCAAGAAGGTGGCCGCCGCGTTCGACGGTGGTCGCCTTACTTCGGATGGTGGCGTGCTGCTGCTGGCGGGGGCCGACCGACGGCTCGGCCTCTGCGATACGCTGGCACGCTTCATTCCAGACCACCGGGATGAACTGCGGATCACGCACCGTCTTGCGGACATCTTGCGCGCCCGTATCTTCGCGATCGCGTGCGGCTATACGGACGCCGACGATCTCGACGACCTGCGGCAAGACCCCGCCTTCAAACTGGCCTGTGGCCGGCTGCCAGAGAGTGGCGACGATCTCGCCTCGCAGCCCACCATCTCGCGTTGGGAGAACGCCCCCGACAGCCGCACCCTGCTGCGGCTGGGCTACGCGATGATCGACCTGTGGTGCCAAAGCCACTGCAAGCCACCGGCATCGATCACGCTCGATATCGACGACACGGTGGACGTGGTGCATGGGCACCAGCAGCTGTCGCTGTTCAACGCTCACTATGATGAGCGGTGCTTTCTGCCGATCCATGTCTATCACGCCGAGACCGGCCATTGCGTGGCAGTGCTGCTGCGTCCCGGCAAGACGCCATCCGGCAAAGAGATCCGCGGCCACCTGCGCCGGTTGATCCGGCGCATCCGCCGCCATTGGCCGACCACCCGGATCACCATTCGCGGTGACAGCCATTACGGCAGACCCGAGGTGATGGACTGGTGCGACGCCAACGGCGTGCGCTTCATCCTTGGCCTGTCCGGCAATGCCGTGCTGGCATCACTGGTGGAGACCACGGCGGACGCGGTGCGCACCAGGCGTGCGGTCGAAGACCTCGATGCGGTGCGTGACTGGACCGAGACACGCTACGCGGCGAAGTCCTGGTCCGCCCCGCGCCGGGTCGCCGCCCGCATCGAGGCCACCAGGCAGGGCCTCGATATCCGCTACGTGGTGACCAACATTGAGGGCGGCGTCGCCGGGTGGCTGTATGAGACCTTGTACTGCGCCCGCGGCAACGCCGAGAACCTGATCAAGCTGCACAAGAGCCAGCTTGCCTCCGACCGCACCAGCTGCCGCTCACCCATGGCCAACCAGATGCGGCTCATTCTGCACACGGCCGCTTATTGGCTGGTGCACACGGTACGCGCTGCCATCTCGCCGACCCACAAGCTGGCCAATGCCACCTTCGCCACCATCCGGTTGCGGCTGTTCAAGCTGGCGGCACGGATCAGCGAGACCGCCACACGGGTACGCCTGGCGTTCGCCGCCGCCTGCCCCGATGCCTCGCTGTTCCGCAGCCTGGCAACCGCTCTCTGCTGCAGACCGCCATAGCGGCTGGGGCGAGTGCCCCAGCAAACCCGCAATCCGCAACCACCAGCGCCTGACACAACCCATTCCAAAGCGCGGTCCAGCCAGCAGACGGCACGCGCGTCCACCGTATTACATTGCTATAGCGTCACGTATAGGCTTTGGTCGGTGAATAAGATGGGCTAGGCTGTCGAATTCGAAGAAGCCGACCGTCGCCTCGGCGCGCCGTTCATACGGCTGTCCTGCGCCGCGGACGGCGCGGGCGGGAAAAGTCAGGTCGTCGGTATCGACTTTCACGACGCTGTCCACCGGATCGAGGCACGGATCGAGCAACAGCCGCTCCTCGTCCGGCAGACGATCCCTGGCGGGATAGCTCGCGGGAACGCCTCTGGCGAGCGGGAATTCGGTTCGCTTGCGGCCGGAGTTGCAGGTGTTGCAGCTCAGGAAGTAGTTGTCGTAGGCGTATTTCAGCCACGGATAGATCGATTTGGGCCGGAAATGTTCGACATCGCCGGGATGATCGTAGGGCAGCGCATGTTGGCAATAGGCGCAGGCGAAACCATGCATCGCGAGCAAGGCGCCGCGCACCGCGGGATCGCTCCAGTTGCCGTCTCCCGGCTCGCTGTCCTGGCCTGCCATCCAGTCGGCGATGCGCTTGTTCATGCGCTGAAGGATCGGTAATTGGGCAGGCGGGCGCGCAAGGCGCCTCATGTGGGGTCAGGGGTCGACGATTTCAGGCTGGCCAGCCATTCTTCCGCCTGGCGCAATTCGGCGGCCGCTTCCTCGGCATTGGTATCCTTCGACTGGTACATCAGCGCGGCCAGCTTCGGGTCGCCGGTCTTCATCATCTCCGAAATGACCTTGCTTTCGGGCTTGGTGTCCATCAGCCAGTCGTAGATCTCGTCCATGGTGAGCGCGAACAATTCGCGATCGAGATGACGAATTCCGCCGTCCTCGCGGCGGTCGAGGACGATGAGTTCGTTGCGGTGGAAATTCGCCAGGATCATGGGCGAGTGGGTGGTGACGATGAACTGCACATTCGGCAGCTCTGTCCTCAGCCGTGGCACGATTTCGCGTTGCAGCCTCGCGTGGAGGTGCAGGTCGATCTCGTCGAGCAATACGATGCCGGTGATGTCGCGCGGATTGACGCTGCGCGATCCGCTGCCGCCGGTTTCATGCCAGGTGACGCAGATGTCGGCGAGCCAGGCGACGCTGGAGCGGAACCCGTCGGGCAGTTCCAGCGGCCCCAGGCTGGCGCCGTCGCGGGCGAACACCAATCTGTTCTGTCTGCCGGAATCGGCTGAGCCGGCCTCCTGGATGACCGCCTTCAGCAGCAATTCGACGGTGCGCAGGCTGCGGCGCGATGCGGCATCGAAGCCTTCAATCAGCGCCTCGATACTTGCGATCTGGCTCAACGGATCGAACAGGGTCATCTGGCGCTGCACCGGCTTGCTCAGACTGTTGTTGCGCGTCTCCCTGCGATCCGAGATGTTGCGCGCCGCACCGTAGGACACGACCATCTGTTTCGGGATGTTCCGCCAGATGAAGGACATGAACGGATAGTCTTCGTGCTGGCGGAGCATTGCCTCATCGACGCCGTCCTCCGCCAGCGGCAGATAGAGCGTGAAGGTGCGGCTGCCGATCCGGCATCGCGCGCGCAATTCCGCGGTCAGTATTGCGCCCGCCTCTTCGCGCAACATGCGGCGAAGACGCTGGCGGCCAAGCTCCGGCACCGACCGCTCGCCGAGCAACAGCAGGCAGATCGCTTGCAGGATCGAGGATTTTCCCGCGCCGTTGACCCCCGCTATGCAGGTCCAGTTGCCTTCGAGACGAGGCTGGCCGACCAGATCGAGGTCGATCGACCGGATATTTTTGAAGTTCTTGATGCTGACGGATTCTATGACCATTGGCCCGGGCGGAACCTCGGGCTCGGCGTTGCCCGCCGCGCCGGGTTGTGTGGCCGGCCCTGGCCCCGCGGAGGGTTCGCGCGCGCCGCTGGCCGCGGTCGCGACAGTGGGCGCACGGTTCAGGTAGAAGTAGATGAAAAGGCAAAGAATCAGCACCGCATTGGCCAGCCCGACCCAGGCCAGCAAGGCGAGGGTGGCTGGCGGAATGCCGAACAGGTCCGCGGCAAGTTTTGCGAGACTCGGCCAGAGCAAGACCGCGGCTGAGGTGGCGATCAGGTTGCCGAGGACAAGCAGCGCAACCACGAACGCAACGAGCATGCCGTAGCGCCTGACCAGGTCCTCGGCGCGGCGGATCAACAAGATGGAGATCGGGGATATCATTACTATGCCACTGGCCTTCTCCCGGAGGGCATTGGCTTGCCGGCGCCGTCCTGGCGGTAATCTATCACTCCGGTGGCGCCGGCCAAACCAGGACGGTCAGCCCAGTAGCCGTCCGATCACCCGCGCGGTGTAGTCGACCACGGGGATGATGCGGCCGTAGTTGATCCTGGTTGGCCCGATCACGCCGATGGCGCCGACGATGCGGCCGCGGTCGCCGCGGGCCGGAGCGACCACCATTGAGAGGCCGGCATTGCCGAACAAGCCGCTTTCGGCGCCGATGAAGATGCGCACACCCTCGGACTTCTCCGCCAGCTCGAGCAAGCGGAGCATGGTTTCCTGCGCTTCCAGCCGCTCGAACAAGGCCTGGATCGCCGCCAGGCGCTCGATCTGCGTCACGTCGGACAACAGGCGTCCCTGGCCGCGGATGATCAGGCTGGCGCCGCGGGGGCCGTCGGCGGTCCAGGTGGCGAGGCCGGCGCCGACCACCTGCGAGGTCAGCACATCCAGTTCCGACCGCTCGACCGCCAGTTCCTCGGCGACCAGTTGGCGCAGTTCCGACAGCGGCCGGCCCGACAGGCGCGCGTTGAGGTAGTTGCCGGCCTGCTGCAAGGCGGACGGCGGCGTGCCCGGCGGGATGTCGATCACCCGGTTTTCCACCTGGCCCTCGGCGCTGACCAGGACCACGAGGGCGCGGCCCGAGCCGAGTGGCACGAATTCGATATGCCGCAGCGCGCCCTCCGATTTCGGTGCCAGCACGAGGCCGGCCGCGGCGGAGAGGCCGGACAGCATCGAGCTGGCATCCGCCAGCGTGTCTTCGAGGCTGCGGCCGGATGCGGCGAGGGCGGCCGATATGGTGTCGCGCTCGTCGTCGGAGAGTTCGCCGAACTGGAGCAAGCCATCGACGAACAAGCGCAGGCCCATGTCGGTGGGCAGGCGGCCGGCGGAGGTGTGGGGGGCAAACAGCAGGCCGGCCTCGGTCAGGTCGGCCATCACGTTGCGAATGGTGGCCGGCGAGAGGTTCATCGGCAGCAGGCGCGATAGCGTGCGGCTGCCGACGGGTTCGCCGGTCTCGACGTATTGCTCTACGATCTCGCGCAGCACGGCGGCGGAGCGGGCATCGAGGCCGGGCGGCAGTTGCGCACCGCCAGCGCCGCGTCCCGCGGCATGCGGGGAAGGGCCGGGCGGTGTGGCGGGCTTATCCATCGCGGAAATGGTAGAAAGCGGGGCGGTAGGGGTCAATCGAACTGCGCTTGCCGGACGCGGGCTCGCACCCAGGAGTCACGCGCAAGGTTCAGGGCGCGGGGATTCCGGGCGCCGGGCTTCAGGCGATGACGGCGGGCACCTGAGGCGATCCGCTTCGGGCCGGTCCCCATCGCAGGCTGCCGGCGGCGCCGCAGGAAGGGCAGGCCGGGGCCCAGGCCGGCGCGGTCGCGTGGCATTCGCTGCAGCGCCACTCGGGATCGGCATCCGCCGAGGCGGCCCGGCGCAAGGCGTCGCGCTGGGCGGCACGGCTGGCTTCGCTGTCGCCGTGCTCTGCTTCCTCGATGTCGGCGAGCAATAGCCACAGCCCTCGCTGATTGACCCCGCTGTCGCGCAGCAGCATGGCCTGATGCCGCGCCTCGCCGGTCAGGCCGGCTGCGAGGGCGGTGCGTGCCAGCAGCAATTTGCTCTCGGGGTGGTTCGGATTGGCTTCCGACAGGCGTTGGGCAGCCTGGGCGCGGGCCAGCGGCTGGGTGATCGGCGAGAGGGCGAAGGTGGCCAGGTCGGGATGCGGTGCCAGCGCCCAGGTCTGGCGGATCACGGCCTGGGCGCGGGCTTCGCGACCCTCGGCCCGGAGCCGGGCGGCATAAGCGAGTGCGGCTGGAGCGAGGCTGGCGTCCGCCTTCCACGCCTGCCGCGCCAGCCTGGTGGCGCGCGCCGGGTCTGGTTCGGCCTCTGCCGCGGCCGCGGCCAGGGCGGCCCGGGAGGTGTCGGTCTCGGCGAGCGCCAGGGCCTCCGCCCAGTTCCCTGCCCGCATCGCCAGCCGCGCCCGTTGCTGGCGCAGCCATTCGGCGCCGGGATGAGCATTTTCGGCCTGGCGGGCGAGGGCGGCGGCCTCGGTCCAGTCCTCCCGATTGAGTGCCTGACGCAGCAGGCCGCGATAGCCAAGGAAGGCGGCGTCCGATTGCTCTGTCAGGCGCCGGAAGGCGGCTTCGGCCTCGTCGTCGCGTCCGGCGAGGCGGCCCGCCTCGGCAGCGAGCAATAGCGTTTGCGGGGTATCGCCGAGCCATTGCCGGGCGCGGCCGGCTTCCCGCCGTGCGGCGGCCTTGTCGCCGGCGGCGAGCGCCAGCAAGGCGCGCGTGACCGCGAGATCGCCGCGCCGGCGCTGGCGTCCGGCGTCCCAGCGGGCGGCGGCGCGAGGCAGGCGCAACAGCCCGCCCAATGCGCGGAACAAGCAATAGAGGAGGATGAAGGCGATCAGCAGGCCGAGTGCCGCAACGGGCGTCGCCGTCTCCACCGTGGTGGCGCCGAACTGGGCGGTGACAAGGCCGGGCAGGCCGGCCACGTACCAGGCGACGGCGAGCGTCACAGCACAGGCCGCGATGATGTAGAGGACGCGCCGCATCAGTCGTGTGCGGCCATGCCGGCGAGGGCGGCGCGCGCGGCGAGCAAGGCGCGGGCGTCGGCGAGCCAGGTGGCCATCGCGGCCGCCGCCGGGGCCGGCAATTGCGCCACCGCCGCCACCGCTCCGGCGAGGTCTCCCGCATCGATCGCGGTGCGTGCTCGCGCGAGCACGCCCGCGGCTGGATTGCCGAGCAACACGCGATCGCCCTGGCGGACCGTGATGAGGTCCTCGGCCCGGGTCAGCATGCCGGCAAGCAACGGCTTATCGGGCGTATTCTGCTGGGCGGCGGACAGCGCGGCGTGCTCTGCGCGGGGGAAGTCGAGGCGGAGCGCCGCTTCGGTGGGCGGGTTGGCCGCGGCGAACCGGGCGACGGCCGGCGGTGCGCCGGGCAGCTCGCCCAACGGCTGACCGGCGGACAAAGCCGCCTGGGCCGCGACGATGCGGGAGAGGCGCATCGCCGCGTCGAGCCTGGCAGCGGTCGCTGCCGTCGATTGCTCTAACGCGGCGAGGTGGGCTTCCACGGCATCCAGCCGATGGGCGAGCTCCGTCTCCGTGCTGCGGTCGCCGCCGACGGCCGAGGCGAACTGGGCGGACAGGGCGTCCACCCGGGCGGCGAGCTGGCCGGTGTCGGCGCGCTGCGACTGCAAGGCCGCAATGCGCGCCTCCAGTGGCGCGAGATCGGGAGCGGGGCGTTGTTCCAGCGCCGCGACACGCGCTTCCAGCGGCGCCAGATCGGCTGGCGGAGCGGGTTGGGCGGGCGGCTGGCGTTGCTCCAGTTGGGCGACGCGATTGGCGAGCGCCGTCACGTCCGATGATGGCTGCATGCGCCATCGCCCCGAGTACAGGCCCGCGAAGAGGATTGCGCCAGCCAGAACCAGGAACCCGAAGGCGCACAGCCATGGCAGGGCATTGCTCTGGTACCACCGGAGTGGCGCCGCCGCCGGGGACATTGTCGACTGCCTTGGAGATTCCCCTGGCGCTGGCGGCGGCGGCCACGGATGAACCGCGTCCGGCGGCGGGGAGTGGGTTGGCGTCTCGGGCGGGGAAGGATGCGTTGGCGCTTCGGATGGCGAGGAATGCGCTGGCGCCTCTGGCAGCGCAGAGCGAAATGGCGCCTCAGGCGCCGACGGCGCGGGAAAGGCGGGGATCGGATCGGCGTCTGGATGGGCGTCGGGGTCGGTCATCGCAGTAGTGCGAGCATCTCGTCCTGGGTGGGCCGGGCGGCGACGCGGATGTCGCGCCAGGACAGTACCCCTAATGCCACGGCGGCCGGTTGACCGATAGAGATCGCGTCCACCGAAGCAAGCGTTGCGAGCAATTCGGCGCGCCGCGCCAGGCGCACGAAATGACGCGCGGTCTCGGCGGAGAAGAACAGTACTGCGCCGATGCGCCCGGCACGCAGCGCGGCGACCGCCTCGGGGGTGAGCGCAGGGGCGGGCAACGCGGCATAGACAACGCGGCGGATCACCCGATGGCCCTGCCGGCGCAACGTCGTCGCCAACGCCTGGCCCTGGCCTCGGCCGGCTGCGAGCAAGAGCGGTCTTGCGGGGAATGGAATGTCGCGGGTGACGAGGGCGGCGAGGGCGTCGGCATCGCCGGCGGCGCTGCGCACATCGCTGAAGCCGGCGGCACGCGCTCGCGCGGCGGTGGCGTCGCCGACAGCGAGCAAGCGGGTGCCGTGCCATACCGGGGGCAGGGCGTCGATCGCGTTGCCGCTGGTGACGAGGACGGCGGAGATCGTCGCGGCGGGAGGCAGATCGGCGGCCGTCGCCTGTATCCGAAGCACCGGCGAGACGACAGGCGCGAAGCCATGCGCGGCGACACGTGCCGCGGTGTCGCTGGCTCCGGGTTCGGGGCGCGTGATGAGGACCGCGGGGAGGGGCTGGTGCATCTGGGTGGGCGCGCTGTTGGCGGAGCAAGCCAACCGCTGCCGCGCCGGTGGTGGGCGCGCCGGCGGGAGATCGCTCGCGTTTGCCCGGATTGAACCGTCGGCTGCCCGTCAGGCAAGGGGCGGGGCGGTCAAAGTGCTCTGTCGGCAATCTCCTGCCACAGCACGCGGCCTTCGCGCCCCGGATCGCGTGCGATGCGGCATGGCGCGGCCAGCACCATCGTTGCGCGTTCCGCCGCGGTATAGGCGGGCCAGGCCGGCATTGCGGCATGGCGCGGCACGCCGCCATGCGCGAACGCCGCCCATGCCCCCGACATCGCAGCCGCCAGTGCGTGCGCGGGTGCCCCGCGGTCGGTCGCGTTGGTGAAGTCCAGCGTATCGAAGGTGAACGGCACATCGATGGCGTGCGGTGCGCCCAGCCGTCCATCGAACAAGGGCGTCTCCCAGGCGAACGAGTACATCCACACCGGCGCGCCGCCCTGCGCTGCCTTGCGCTCGGCCAGCAACAGCGAGCGGATGCGGAAATTGCAATCGGTCAGCGTGGCTATCAGCCGCTCGGCGGGCGTCGCATCTGGATAGAGCGATCGATAGACTGCCACGACGCGGTCCGCGTGTTCGCCCGCCACCGCGGCAACGCGGGTTCGCAATTCCGCTTCGGTCAGCGTGCGATGCCACACCTTGTCGTCATGGGCGAGGAAGAGCGACGCTTCATGCGTGCAATCGCCGATGATGAGTGGGATGTCGGCGGAGACCGGTGCGGCGTCGGGACAGAACGGCTGGCGCGGCAGCAGCGTGCCATCCACCACGGGGCCGAACGGATAACGATCCAGCAGCGGCCATGGCGAAGCGCCGATCGCCTGCTGCGCCGGCCCGATCGCCGCCAGCAATCGCTGCATCGGCACCGCATGCAATTCCTTGAAGGATGCGCGGGTGAGGCCAAGCTCGCGCAGCACCGCATCGGTCAGCGCAGCGGCCCGGTCGCGTGTGCGCAGGCGCACCGCGGCGCCGCTCTGCACGATGGCGCGGTGGAACAAACCGCGCGCGGACGGCATCGCCAGCAATGTGCTGACTTTGCCGCCGCCACCCGACTCACCGAAGATCGTGACGTTGCCGGAATCGCCACCGAACGCCGCGATGTTGTCGCGCACCCAGTGCAATGCCGCGATCATGTCCAGCGTGCCGGCATTGCCGGAGGCCGCGTACTCGGCACCGCCGAACTGTGACAGATCGAGATGGCCGAATATGTTCAGCCGCTGGTTGACCGTCACCAGCACCACATCCCCCCTCGCGCACAGCCGCATCCCTTGCAGCCGCAAACTGTTCGACGAGCCGTAGGAAAACGCCCCGCCATGCAGCCACACCATCACCGGCCGCCGCGCGGCGGCGTCCGGGGCGGCGGTCCAGACATTCAGCGTCAGGCAGTCCTCGGTTTCCGGCGATGGATCGGGCAGGCCGGAGAAATTCACCATTTCCGCGCGCGGCGCGGGGCCGAGGCGCGCCTGCGGTGCCTGGCCGGCATAGTCCAGCGCATCGCGCACGCCGGACCAGGGAGCGAGCGGACGCGGCGGAAGGAAGCGGTTGGCACCCGCGGTCGAGGCGCCGTAGGGGACGCCGCGGAACGCCGTGACGCCGTCAACCATTGCACCGCGCAGTTTGCCACTGGCGATTTCGATAATCGGATTCATCGTTCTTCTCCCCATGCCTCGCGCGCCGGCGATAGGGGCCGGCCATGTTCCTTGCGCCGCCAGACCAGTCCGGCCGCGATCACCGCCGCCAGACCGGCCAACTCGATCGCCTGGACGGCCCGGAGCGGGCCGAGCACGTTGGCAAGCCAGCCGACGAGCAGGATACCGACGGGACCGCAGCCGATGCACACCGTCAACAGCCCCATCAGCCGCGAGCGGACATGCGGCGGTGCATGGGCGATGATCAGCGAGGTCTGCATGTTGGCGAACGCCGCCGAGCCGAAGCCGCCCAGGATCAGGAGCGCACAGGCGATGGCGAACAATGGCGCCGACGGCATCAGCGCGACGCAGCACAGATAGAGCAAGGAACCGCCGACCATCAGCGGCCTGCCGCTGCCGGGCGGGTCGCCGCCGGCGAGCCACAGACCGCCGAGGAATGCGCCGATCGATTCGGAGGCCGCCATCACGCCGACCAGCGCGGGCGGCACGCCGAAATGCATCTGGCCGATCGGTGCCACAAGTGCCGCGTAGGGGAATGCGAGCAAGTTCATCGCGATGGTGACGAGCAAGACGCCGGTGACGGTGGCGTGGCCACGGGCGAAGGCGACGCCTTCCGCGAGGTCGCGCGGCACGTGGCTGAGGACGAGGCGGCGGATGGATTGCCGGTGGCTGAGGCCCGCGGCGAGCAAGGCGGCGAACAAATAAACGCCTGCGGAGACGGCGAAGGCGCCGGCGAGGCCGGTCATTTCGTACAATGCGCCGGCGAGCATCGGTCCTATGATACGGGTGCCGGAATTGGTCATGGTGTCCAGCGCCAGCGCCCGCGGCACCAGTGCGGGTGCGACGCTTTCGCCGATCATGCGGCGGCGGGTCGACATCTCGGTGGACCAGACGGTGCCCGAGACCAGCGCGGCAAGAGCAATATGCCATGGCCGGGCCACGCCGAGCGCGGCGAGCAATGCGACGCCGGCGGAGGACGCGGCGGCGATGCACTGGCCGATGACGACGACGCGCTTGCGGTCCACCGCCTCGGCCATCACCCCGGCAAAGGCACCGAGCAATAACATCGGCATGGTGCGGGCGGCGGAGACGACGGCGACGGCCAGGGCCGATCCGGTGTCGTCGAGGGTGAACAATGCGGCGGCGAGGACCTCGAACCAGCGCATGGCGTTGACGCAGCCGCCGATGGCCCAGAGCCGCAGGAAGACGGGGGAGGCGAGCAAGGCGCGCAAACCGGCACGGCGTCCGAGGGCGGATCGCGGCGCGCCGGTCATCGCGCCGGGCGGCGTTGCCGCGGGCATGGCACGGTCCGGCGCGTCGCCTCCGGGCGGCGGTGGCGCCGCGGGCGTGGCATGCGGGTCCTTGTCCCAGCCCGTTGGCGGACCGGATGCTGGCGTCATGTGACGTTTCCTCGTGCCGGCGCCGCGTCGCCCCAGAGAGCTACCCCGGGGGCATGGACCGCGGCCGGCCTCGGGCGTTAACATGCCCTATTGGATGGAATTCCGGCAGAGGGGAGAGCGACCGATGAATGACGCGATGGCGATGCCGCAATTCGACCGGCGGGTCGAGGACCTGGGAAACATCGTCGAACTGGGTCATGTGAATGTCACCGTGCCTGACCAGCAGAAGGCGACGGCGTTCTATTTCATGGGCCTAGGCCTGACCCGCGATCCGTATCTGATGGCGGGGCTCGACAACATGTGGGTGAATGTCGGCCGCGGCCAGTTCCATTTGCCGACGCGCGAAGCGCAGGTGGTGCGTGGCACCACGGCGCTGGTGCTGCCGGACCGCGAGGCGCTGCTGCGGCGGCTGTCTGGCGTGCGCAAGTACCTGGAAGGCACGAAATTCGATTTCTGCGAGGCCAATGACGGCGTCGAGACGATCTGCCCCTGGGGCAACCGCATCCGCGTCCACACGCCCGATCCCGCGCGGTTCGGCCAGATGCGCGTCGGCATGCCGTATGTCGAATTCGACGTCGCCGAGGGGACGTCGCTGTGGGGCATCGCGCGGTTCTATACCGAGATCCTCGGTGGCATCGCGGGCGTCTCGAAAGATGATCGCGGCTGTTTTGCCTGGGCGAGCGTGTCGGCGGAAAGCAAGGTGATCTACCGCGAGACCGACAAGCCACTGCCGCCGTATGACGGCCACCACATCCAGATCACGCTGGCCGACTTCTCGGGCCCCCACAAGAAGCTGAAGGAGCGCGGACTGATCACGGAGGAGAGCGACCAGCACCAGTACCGCTTCGTCGACATCGTCGATGTGGACACCAACAAGCCGCTGGCCCAGATCGAGCATGAGACGCGCAGCATGCGTCATCCGATGTTCAACCGGGTGTACATCAACCGCAACCCGGACATGAACAATCGCAACTTCGTGCCCGGCTACGAAGTGGGCCAGTACGCACTGGCGAACTGAGGCGTCGGAATCCTCTCCCGCATTGCGGGAGAGACGGGGCCCGGCGCAGTGCCGGGAGGTGAGGGTGCCGCCAGCAGTACCGCAGCCGGTCCTGCTGGCGCTTGTCCATCAGGAAATCCATCATGTCGCTGCCGCCGTACCGCGTCTCCGCCTACAACACCGCCAAGGCATCGGAGAACAAGATCCACGACGACGCCACGGCGAAGCGCTTCGGCTTTCGCGGCGGCCTGGTGGGTGGTGTCCACGTCTATGCCTACATGACGCACCTGCCGGTGCAGCGATGGGGCCGTGCCTGGCTGGAACGTGGCACCGGCGAGGCGCGCTTCGGCAAGCCGGTCTATGAAGGCGACATCGCCGAGATTACGGCGAGCGAAGATGCCGAGGGACTGGCGTTGCAGGTGATGAGCGAAGGCGTGGTGTGCGCGACCGGCCGCGCCGGCCTGCCGTCTGCCGCGGCGTCCCTGGCGGTCGGTGATTTCGTTGCCGCCGCTCCGCCCGGGCACGACGCACGTCCGCCCGCCGATGAGCAATCGCTGCCGGTGGGAAAATGGCTGGGCATGACGCCGCTGACGGTGACGCCGGATTACCAGGCGCAGGATCTGTCGGACACGCGGGAGACCGATCCGGTCTACGCCGCCGAGGGCATCGTGCATCCGGGCACGATCCTGCGCTGCTGCAACTGGGCGCTGTCGCACAACGTGGTGCTGCCGGCGTGGATGCACATGGGCAGCACGGTGCAGAATCTCGGGGTGGCGCGTGTCGGCGACACGCTGGGCGTACGGGCGCGGGTGACGAAGAACTACGAGCATAAGGGCCACAAA
>Ga0335072_10006534_pt1 | contig 17022 bp, 19 predicted proteins | sample Lox_Sample_21_FD_206725 | JGI IMG/M metagenome (GOLD analysis project Ga0335072, IMG submission 206725) | Soil microbial communities from Loxahatchee National Wildlife Refuge, Florida, United States - Lox_Sample_2.1 | ecosystem: Environmental > Terrestrial > Soil > Wetlands | place: USA...
ATGGTGATCTCGACGCTGGAGGCGACGCCCTTGCGCGAGGCGGAGTTCTTCTCCAGCGAGCTCACGGAGCGCAAGCTGCACCTCGGCGCCATCGTCCTCAACAAGGTGTTGCCGGATTACCTGCGGAGCGCGCAGAGCGCGAAGCTCGCGCAGTCGGTCCACGACCGGGCGGCCGAATTCGCCGACGGGGTGACCGACGATCCGGCCCTGGCGGCCCGGGTGCTGGGCGAGGTGGCGGAGAGCTTCCTCAACTTCTCCGCCGTGGCGCGTTGGGAAGCCGAGCAGCAGGCCGAGCTGCGCGGCGCCCCCGAAATCCTCGTCACCGTCCCGTACTTCGACGCCGACATCTACGACATGGCGGGCCTCCTGCGCCTCGGTGCGCAGGTGTGGGACTGACCGCGGTCGGGGGTCCGCCGGCCGGCCATCAGGTTCTAAGGTGCTCGCATGGGCCCCATGATCGATCCCGAAGTCACCGCGTACGCCGAGGCGCACTCCACCGCGGAGCCGGCCCACCTCGCGGTGGTCGACGAAGAGACCCGGAAGAACTTCCCGGCCTGGGGGATGATGGTCGGACGCCAGGAGGGCCGCTTCCTCGAGATGCTCGTCTTTGCCACCCAGGCGATGACGGTCCTCGAAATCGGCACCTTCACCGGGTACTCGTCCATCGCCATGGCGGCAGGACTCCCCAAGGGTGGCTCGATCATCACGTTGGAGGTGGATCCCCACCACGCCGCCACCGCCCGGGGGAACATCGCCAACGCCCACCTCGAGAGCGTCATCAGCGTGATCGAGGGTCCCGCGCTGGCATCGATCGACGCGCTGAGCGGTCCCTTCGACCTGGTGTTCATCGACGCCGACAAGGTCGGCTACGACGCCTACTTCGAGGCCGTCCTGCCCAAGCTGGCCCCCCACGGGCTGATCGTCCTGGACAACATGCTGCAGGCCGGCGCCGTCCTCGACTCGGCCACCGAGCGCCACGAGGGCGCGGTCGCCATCCGCGCCCTGAACGACAAGCTCGTGCACGACCCCCGCCTGGTGTGCGCGCTCACGACCATCCGCGACGGCGTCATGCTGGTGAGCCGCCCCGATGCTCGACTACCACCTGCACCTGTGGCCGCACACCGACCATGCCACCGCCCTCGATCTCGACCAGATTGCCGACTACTGCGCCCGCGCCCAGCGGGCGGGGGTCCAGGAGCTGGCCCTGACCGAGCATCTGTTCCGGTTCCGCCAGGCCGAGTCGCTGCTCGGCGGCTTCTGGAACGACGAGCGGGTGCCCGCCCGCCTGGCCGAGTCGATGGCGGACTACTGGGCCTTTCACGCCACCGCTGACCTGGACGACTACGTCGCCTGTGCCCAGCAGGCCCAGGAGGCGGGCCTTCCCGTGGTGATCGGCCTCGAGGTCGACTACTACGAGGGCAGGATGGACAGCGTCGCCACGCTCCTCGGCGGCTACCCCTTCGACGTGCTGCTCGGCTCGGTCCACTGGCTCGACGGGTGGCGCTTCGACGACTACGACGTCGCGGTCCAGATGGCCGAATGGTCGGCCCGTGACGTGGACGACTGCTGGGAGGGCTACACGCGGGCCCTCGAGGAGCTGGCCGCGTCGGGCGCCTGCGACGTGCTGGCCCACCCCGACCTGATCAAGGTGACCGGGCACGTCCCCGATGCCCCCGCGGAGTGGTGGGACCGTATGGCCGAGGCGGCCCGGACCTCGGGCATGGCGGCCGAGCTCTCCTCGGCCGGATGGCGCAAGCCCGTGGCCGAGCAGTACCCGGCGCTCCCGCTCCTCGAGCGCTTCGTGGCCCACGGCGTGCCGCTCACCACGGCATCGGACGCCCACGAGCTCGAGCACGTGGCCGACCAGGCGGACGCGCTGCGCCGGCTCCTGGCCGGGGTCGGCGTGGACACCCTGCACGCCTACCGCGGCCGGGTCGCCCGAACCGTCCCGGTCACCGGGGCGGTGACCTGAGCGGTGCCGACACCGGCCGAGCTGGCCTTCGCCCACACGGCGCTCGAACCCGAGCAGCTCGAGCACCTCCAGCGCCTCCTCGGGAGCTGGAGCGTCCTGGCGGACCTGTCGTTCTCCGACCTGCTGCTCCTGGTGCCCGTGACGGCGGGCGACGGGCACGACAGCCCGGACCCCGAGCTGGTGGTGCTGGGCCAGATGCGGCCGAACAACCGGCCGACGCTCGTCGACCAGGACCTGGTCGGCCAGACGGTCAACGAGTCCCAGTGGGCCCTCGTCGCCAAGTGCCTCCACAGCGGCGAGATCGTCCGGGGCAGCATCCACCATCCGATCCTCGGGGAGCAGGTGCCGGTGGAGAACATTCCCGTGCGCTTCGGCGACCGGGTCGTTGCCGTGCTCCTGCGCGTGTCGCGCGCCCCGCTCAAGGGCCCGACATCGATGTACGAGCGCACCTATCTCGACGTGTTCGGGCGGCTGGCCGACATGGTCGCCCAGTCCGCCTTTCCGTTCCCCGGCGAGGACGTGGGGACCGAGGAGACCCCGCGCGTCGGTGACGGCGTCGTGATCGTCGACGCCGATGGCCGCGTGGAGTTCGCCTCGCCCAATGCCATGAACGCCTTCCACCGCATGGGCATGTACGCCGCACCCGAGGGGCGCCGGTTCGGCGATCTGGACATTGAGGAGTCGGCGGTGGAGTCGGCGCTGGCCAACGGCCGGCCCGTCGTGGAGGAAGTCGAGCAACGCCCCGACGTGATCGTGCTCCTGCACTGCATCCCGCTGCTGAGCCACGGGACCGTGACCGGAGCGATGATCCTCGTACGCGACGTCACCGACGTCCGGCGCCTGGACCGGCTGCTCCTCTCCAAGGACGCCGCCATCCGGGAGGTCCATCACCGGGTGAAGAACAACCTCCAGACGATCTCGTCGCTCCTGTCGCTCCAGGCCCGCCGGGTGGAGGAGAGAGCGGCGCGGGTCGCGCTGCACGAGGCGGAACGGCGGGTCCGCTCGATCGCCCTGGTGCACGAGATCCTCTCGCGCGACCCGAGCGACCAGGTCCCCTTCGCCGAGATCGTGTCGTCGCTCGTCCAGATGGCGGAGGACTCGGTGGTGTCGTCGCAGCCGATCGTCATCTCCACCCAGGGAGACCTGGGCGAGATCCCGGCCGGCACGGCGACGCCGCTCGCCGTCGGGCTGGCCGAGCTGCTGCAGAACGCGGTCGAGCACGCGTTCGACCCCGAGGCCGCCGGGGGGGTGGACGGCGCGGCGGGACTCGAGGGAGCCGGGGGGGCGGCGGGCTACGCGCCCGTGGGCCACGTCGACGTGGCGCTGGGCAACGACGGGACGACCATCACCGTCGAGGTGCGCGACGACGGGCTCGGGCTGCCGGTCGGGTTCGACATCGAAAGGACGACCAGCCTGGGCCTCTCGATCGTGCGGGACCTGGTGGTGAGCCAGCTCGGCGGCACGATCGCCATGCAGCCGGTGCCCGGATCCGAGGGCGGCGGGACCCGGGTGGTCGTCACGGTGCCGGTGCGACCGGGCGCGCGTTGAGCGGCCCGGCGCCGGTCACGGGGGCGGAAGGGCCGACGGTGTCAGAACGTGCGCTGGGAGCGCCGCGCGGCCAACCAGGCCTTGCGGAGCTTGCGCCGCTCCTCTTCGGAGGTGCCGCCCCAGACCCCGGACTCCTGGTTGGTCGCCAGGGCGAAGTCCAGGCAGGGCTCGATGGCCTCGCACGAGCGGCACACCGACTTGGCCGCCTCGATCTGGTCGATCGCGGGTCCCGTGGTGCCCACGGGAAAGAAGAGGTCGGGCTCGGTGTTGCGGCACGCCGCAGCACGGCGCCAGTCGTCCGCATCCCATTCGACCGTGCGGTTCCACATCAAGGCCATCGGACAGCCTCCACCCTCGTTTGTGATCCCGTTCACATGATCGGACCCACTCCGGTGTCCGTCATGAGAAGGAGAATTGACGAAGAGAGGGTAACGGGTGCCCCGAGCCGATTCAAGCGATTTTGTGAAAAATTCCACAAGCTCGAAAAGCCGCCGTACGCTGGGATGATTCTCGCATCATGACTGCAGTCTTCGCGCATCGTGGGTACACCGAGGGGTGCACCGAGAACACGGTGGAAGCCTTCGCCGAGGCCAAGCGCCACGGCGCCGACGGGGTGGAGCTGGACGTGCGGCTCACCCGGGACGGCGCCCTCGCCGTGCACCACGACGCCGCCATAGCCGGGCTGGGGCCCCTCAGCACGCTGGCCGTGCCCGACCTGCCCCCCCACGTCCCCCTCCTGAGCGACGTCCTCGCCGTCTGTGAGGGCATGACGGTCAACGTGGAGATCAAGAACGACCCGCGCGATCCGGGCCACGACCCGAGCGAGTCCGTGGCGTCACTGGTGGCGGCGGCCATCGACGAGGTCGGGTGGACCGAGCGGGTGATCGTGTCGTCGTTCCAGCTCAGCACGCTGCACGCGGTGCGGACGGCGGACCCGCGGCTGGCCGTGGGGGCGCTGTGGCCCGTGGTGGGGGAACCGTCGGCGTACCTGGCGGAGGCCATCGCGTCGGGATGGCAGGCGGTCCATCCCTTCGTCACCATGGTGGACGCCGACCTCGTGGGCCGGGCGCACGCCGCCGGCCTCGCCCTCAACGTCTGGACCGTGAACGCCCGCGCTGACCTGGAGTCCTGTGTCGCCCTGGGCGTGGAGGCCGTGATCACCGACCGGGTGGACGATGCGCTCGAGATCTGCGGGCCCGGGGCGCCGTGACGGGGCCCGCCGCAGGAGAAACAGCCCTTGACGTCGAGGAATGGCGGTCACCGGCCCCGGTCGTCAAAGATGAGCGGCCATGAACGTCGTTGTCTGTGTCAAGCAGATCCCCGACCCGGCGGCGCCGGGGAAGCTCACGGGGTCGAACACCTTGGACCGTACGGGCAAGCTCATCATGGACGACTCCGACAATTACGGGGTCGAGATGGCACTGCAGCTCGCGGGCGGCGAAGGCGACAAGGTCACCCTGGTGTCGATGGCGCCCAACGGCGAGACCTCGGGCCTGCGCACCGGCCTGGCCATGGGGGCGGCCGACGCCATTTTGATCAGCGACGATGCCCTGGCGGGCAGCGACGCCCTCGGCACGGCCAAGGTCCTCGCCGCGGCCATCACGCGGGCCAACCCCGATCTGATCGTGGCGGCGACCGAGTCGACCGACGGGTACACGGGCACCCTGCCGGTCCAGGTGGCCGAGCTGCTCGGCCTCCCCTCGGTGACCTTCGCCAAGGCGATCGCCGTCGACGGCAGCTCGGTCAAGGTCGAGCGCCAGACCGAGGCGGGCTTCGACGAGGTCACGTGCCCGCTGCCCGCCGTGGTGACCGTGACGGCCGGCGTGGTCGAGCCGCGTTACCCATCGTTCAAGGGGATCATGGCGGCCAAGTCCAAGCCGGTGGACCAGGTCACCGTGGCCGACCTCGGCCTGTCGGCCTCCGACGTCGGAGCAGAGGGTGCGGGCCAGGAGATCACCGACGTCTCCGAGGCCGAGGCGCGCAGCGCCGGCGAGATCGTGGTGGACGAGGGCGACGGCGCGCAGCGAATCGTGGCCTTCCTCGAGCAGCTGAAGGTGATCTGAGATGCCGATCGACAAGGTCTGGGTGCTGGCCGAAGTGGGGGACTCGGGCCCGACACCGATCACGTTGGAGCTGCTGACCGAAGCACGCTCGTTGGCGTCCACGGTCGAGGCCGTGGCCTGGGGTGCCGACACGGCGTCGCTGGCCGGTCCGCTCGGCGAGTACGGGGCGAGCACCGTCTATGACGTCGGCGACCTGGGCGGTGCGCTGCCGGGCGCTCCGGTGTCCGCCGCCATGGCCGAGCTGATCAAGGCCGGCAACGGCCCGGACGCGATTTTGATCCCGGCCACCTACGACGGGCGTGACGTGGCGGGCCGGCTCTCGGCGAAGCTCGACCGTCCGGTGCTGACCAACGTCACCGGGCTGGTGGCGGGCGAGTCGCTCCAGAGCCAGCACCCGCTCTTCGGCGGCAGCCACACCGTGACGGCACGCTTCACCGGAGAGGGTCCGGGCATCTTCGTCATCCGGGCCAAGTCCTTCGCCGCGGAGCCCTCGGGCGGTGCGCCCGCCGCCGTGACCGCAGCCCCGGTGCCCGAGCTCGGTGCCACCAACGGGGCGCGCATTGTGGAGCGACACGTCGAGGAGCGCAGCGGCCCCAAGCTCGACGAGGCCGCGGTGGTGGTCTCGGGCGGACGTGGCCTCGGCGAGGCGGGCAACTACGCCCTGATCGAAGAGCTGGCCAAGCTGCTCAAGGGCGCTGCGGGCGCCAGCCGTGCCATCGTCGACGCCGGCTGGGTGCCGTACTCGCACCAGGTGGGCCAGACGGGCAAGACGGTCAAGCCGACGGTCTACGTGGCCTGCGGCATTTCCGGCGCCACCCAGCACCTGGTGGGCATGAAGGGCTCGAAGAACATCGTCGCCGTCAACAAGGACGCCGAGGCACCCATCTTTTCGGTGGCCGACCTCGGGATCGTGGGGGACGTGCACAAGGTGCTGCCGGCACTGATCGAGGCGCTCAAGGCCAAGGGGTAAGCCCCGCCCGCGGGGACCGGACACGTCACGCCGCGTGGCGCCGCGTGGCGCCCACACCGGCCTCGTGAGGGGTCGGCGGTGCGCAATTCCGCGCCTACACGGCGGTGTCGCACCGGGGTGTGTCACAGCACGCGCACAGGTGAGCGGTACATTCGGCGGGGCCGTCCCTCACCTCGCGCATGCTCTTCCCGACCTTCGACTTCGCCATCTTCTTTGCCGTCGCCTTCACGGTCAATTGGCTGCTGAACCCGTACCCGACGCCGTGGAAGATCTCCATGACCGTCATGAGCTACGTGTTCTACGGCTGGGTCGGCTGGAGCTACTGCCTGCTCCTCGTGGCCACGTCGGCCACCGCCCACGTGGGTGCGGTCGCCATCACCGCGTGCAGGACGGAGCGGGCCCGGCGCCGCGCGCTCATCGGGGCCTGCGCCGTCCTGCTGGGGCTGCTGGGCTGGTTCAAGTACTACGGCTTCGTCTCGGTCAACGTCGACAACCTCACCCATGCGCTGGGACTCGGTCGTGCCGTCCCCCTGGTGCAGGTGGGCCTGCCCATCGCCATTTCGTTCTTCACCTTCATGGCGATCAGCTACGTGGTGGACGTCTACCGCCGGCAGCTCGAGCCGGCGCGGCCCATCGACGTGGCGCTGTACCTGTCGTTCTTCCCCCACCTTTTGGCCGGACCGATCGTGCGCGGCCACGAGCTCCTGCCCCAACTGCGGCACCGCCGTGACGCCTACGCCATCGACTACTCCCGGGCGCTGTGGCTGATTCTGGCGGGGCTCTTCAAAAAGGTCGTCATCTCGTCGTACGTGTCGACGGCCATAGTGACGCCCGTCTTCACCGCGCCCGCCCAGCACTCGGCCCCAGAGGCCCTCTTCGGCGCGTGGGGCTATGCGGTGCAGATCTACTGCGACTTCAGCGGTTACACCGACATCGCCATCGGGCTGGCCCTGCTCCTCGGGGTGCGCTTCCCCATCAACTTCGACGCCCCCTACACGGCCCGGAACCTGCAGGAGTTCTGGCGGCGCTGGCACATGACGCTGTCGCGCTGGCTCCGCGACTACCTCTACATCCCGCTCGGCGGCAACAGCGGCTCGGAGGCGAAGACGGTGCGCAACGTCCTCATCACCATGGTGCTGGGGGGCCTGTGGCACGGCGCCGCGTGGACCTTCGTGTGCTGGGGCGCCTGGCACGGCATCGGCCAGGGTGTCGGCCACCTGCGCCGCCGCCGCCGGGTTGCCCGCGGTCTCGAACCGGTGGCGTCGGGACCGGTGCGCATATGGGTCCAGCGGGTCGCCACCTTCCAGTTCGTGTGCCTGGGGTGGGTGTTCTTCAATGCCAGCGGGATGTCGAACGCCTTCGCGGTCCTGGCCCGGCTCTTCGACGGATGGGGCCGCCCGTCGCCCCTGGTGACCCCGGTGCTGGTCCTCGTCGTGGCCGGCACCATCGCCAGCCAGTTCGTGCCGACGCTGCAGGTGGCGCGGCTCCAGGCGGCCTTCTCGCGCCAGCGGGCGGCGGTCCAGGTCGGCCTGCTCTCGGTGGCCCTGCTCGGCATCACCACCTTCGGGCCGCCCGGCGTGGCCCCGTTCATCTACTACCGGTTCTGATGGTCCAGCAGCTCGAGTCCCCTGCCGGCACCGCGGAGAACGAGCCGAGGGGCCGCGCCCCGTGGGTCAGCGTCCTGGCGACGTGTGTGAGCGCCTTCGCGCTCTGGTTGGTGCTGTTCGCGCCGACGCTCGAACACAATGCCCTGGTGTCGCCGGTGGGCACCCGCCGCACGGTGGCGCTCGACGTCCTGCGGCCGCTGGCGGCGGCGAGCCGGGTGCTCCAGATCAGCCGCATTGTGTCCGAGACCGACGCCCTGACGGGTCGTACGGGCAACCGGCTGGGCGACGGATCGGCCCCGGTGCGCGGCCCCGTGCGCCACCCCCGCCGGTCCCCGGCCGGCTCGACGCCGACGGCCACCACGCCGCCCTCCATTGCGCACCCCACGGCCGCCGACAAGCTCAGAGTGCTCATCGTCGGCGATTCGCTGGGAATCGACGTGGGCGGCCCGCTCCAGAACGACCTGACCGACACCGGCGTCGTCTCGGCGTCGCTCGACGGCCGCGAGAGCACCGGGCTGACGCGTCCGGACTACTTCGACTGGCCGGCCGAGCTCGAGGCGGACCTGCAGACCTTCGACCCCCAGGTGGTGGTGGTGATGATCGGGGCCAACGATGCCCAGGACTTCCCGGGCCCACCCGACGTCCCCTTCGGCACCGCGCGATGGAACGCCATGTACGCGTCGCGCGTGGCGAGCTTCATGGAGATCGCGCAGAGTGGCGGCGCCCGGGTGGTGTGGGTGGGGATGCCGGCCATGGCGAATCCGACGCTGTCGGCCGCAATGACCGTCATCGACTCCATCGACAGGCAGCAGGCCGCCGCCCGCAACCCTCCCGTGGCCTACCTCAGCACCACGACGCTCCTCGGCACCGCCCGGGGCGGCTACAGCGCGTTCATCACCGACCAGGCGGGCCAGGTCGTCAATGTGCGGACCCCCGACGGCACCCACCTCACCGCGGCCGGGGGCGAGGTCGTCGCCCAAGCGGTGATCGGCTACATGCGGAGCACCTGGCACGTGGCGCTGCCCTGAGGGCACCCCACCCAGGGGCGTCCGGCTTCAGTCGTCCGCCTCGACCGGCGCCACCCGCGCCGACTGGTTCCAGGGACGGGCGAGGGCGAGCCAGACCAGAGCGACGCCGAAGAGGACCACACACAGCGTCCATCCGAGCGCGGCGGTGCCCAACCCGGCGTACTTGAGCCCCGACGCGAAGATGACGAACGTGATGGCGGGGCGGATGAAGCGGTCGGGCGCCCGGGACGACAAGAACGCGCCGACCAGCACGGCCGGCACGCTGCCGATGACCAGCGAGGAGGTGACACCGAGCTCGACGTGGCCGAAGGCGAGCGCACCGAGCGCAGCCGCCAGCGTCAGGGGCACGGCCTGGGTGAGGTCGGTACCGACGAGCTGCCCCGCCCCGAGCATCGGGTAGAGGAAGAGCAGCCCGACGATCATCAGCGAGCCCGACCCGACCGACGTCATCCCCACTATGAGGCCGCCCACCATGCCGATGCCGACGGTGCGCACCGGGTGCACCTCGAGCTCGTGGACGATGCCGGTGCGCGCCATGCCCGAGCGGCGGTCGAGCACGAAGCGCAGCACCATGGCCGCCGTGCCCACCAGCAACGCGGCCCCGAGCGCCCGCTCGACGTTGACCTCGGCCGCGGTGGAGTTCCCCAGCACGTGCAGCAGGTAGGCACCCAGGAACGCCATCGGCACCGAACCCACCACCATCCAGCCCACCAGGGTGAAGTTCACAGTCTTCTGCGTCATGTGCACCACGGCACCGATGGGCCGCATGACCACGGCCGCCACCAGGTCGCTCGAAATGGCCGTCGACGGCTTGACCGAGAACAGAAGGATGAGCATGGGCGTCATGAGGGCCCCGCCGCCCGCTCCGGTCGTGCCGACCAGGAAACCCACGACGGCACTGCCGAGGACGATGTAGGGATCGATGTGCATGGTTCGGGGCGGTGCTCGTCAGACGAGTGGCCAAGGATACGGCGGCCAGTCCCCGTCGTCGACGAGCTCGGGCAGGGCGCCCAGATGCACGAGCCAGTCCGCCCGGGCGATGACGGCTGCCACCTCGACGGGGGAGAGGAGCTCGCGGAGCCCCGGCGGCGGGCCGTCACGGGTCAGCCGCACCAGCGCGGCACGGTCCTCGGCGGTGAGGGGGCACCCGCCGAAGTCCCAGATCACGGTGCGCAGCTTGTCGTGCTCGTTGAAGCACAGGCCGTTGTCGATGGCCCACAGGCGGTCTTCGGCCAGGAGGACGTGGCCGCTCTTGCGGTCGGCGTTGTTGGCGACGACGTCGAAGGCGCACATCCTGATGAGCTGGGCGTGCCAGCGCGGATCGTCGCGCAGGGTGAAGTAGTGCGACGTCCCGTCCTCGTGGACGAAACGCTGGACGGACCCCTCGCCGTAGGGGCCTTCGCTCCTTTCGAACGTCTCGGGCACCAGACCCCACCCGAGGGCTTCGGACAGCAGGAATGCCGCGACCTCCCGCCGGAACAGGCCACCGGGGAAATCCCACAGCGGCCGCTCGCCCCGGGCGGGCTTGTAGACGGCGAGGAGCTCCTCGCCGCCCAGACGGCAGGTCACGAGCAACGTCGCGTTGGAGCTGCCGGCGATCCTGCCGTGCACCTCCATGTCGCCCGCGGTCAGGACCCTCTCGACCGACTCGTCGAGCTGCCCGCTCACGTCACCGGCGGTCGGTGCCCGTTGGTGCGCGGGCAGTCGTGGCCCGAGGGGTCGAGGGGATAGCCGCACAGCGGGCACGGGGGCCGTCCCGCCTCCACCAGGCGCGTGGCGTGGATGGCGAACGCGGCGGCCTGCTCCCGGCTGAGGGCGATCCGCAGGACGTGTCCCTCGATCTCCTCGTCCTCCCCGTCCTCGGCTTCCTCCTCGCCCACCTCCTGGAGCACGATCACCACGCGATCGATGTCCTCGTCGTAGGACACGCCGATCGTTCCGACGATCCACTCGGGCTCGTCGTTGCCGACGAAGTCGAGGTCCTCGGGCAGGTGCCCGGGCCGGCCGAGCTCGCGCACAATGCGACCGAGGTAGCCGGCGAGCACCGCAACCTGTTGCTTCTCCACCTTGACGGTCGTCTCGGTGACACCCTGGCGGCAGTAGACGAGGAAGACCCGGTGCCCGACTTCTCCCAATGCGCCGACCGTGCACAGGTCAGGAGCGTCGTAGTCGAGGTCGTCGCTCACGAAAGCACCAGCTCGCTCAACTGCCCGGTGGAGTTCACGCACAGCACCACCGGTCCCTGCGACGTGAAGAGGAGGGCCGAGACGGAGCACGGGGAGATCACGAGGCGTTGCATGAGATCGAGCGGCGCACCCACCGCGGTCGCCACAATGGCCTTGATCGGGTCGGCATGGGAGACGGCCACGATCGTCTCGCCCCGATGGGCGTCGACCAGCTCGAGGACGGCCTCCATGGCGCGGGTGGACATTTCGGCGAAGGACTCGCCCGAGGGGAACCGGAACCCGCTCGGCCACCGCTGCACCGTCGGCCATTCCTTGGAGCGCTGCAGCCGGGAGAGCGACCTTTCGGTCCAGTCGCCCACGTCGGCCTCGACGAGCCCGGGTGCCGCGCGCACCCGGAGCTTGAGCGCTGCCGCAATGGGCGCGGCCGTCTCGCGGGTGCGTTCGAGGGGTGAGGCGTAAATGGCGGTCGGCGGCGTGCCCAGGGCTGCGATCCTCTCCGCCACCGCCCGGGCCTGGGCCCGGCCCTTGTCGGCCAGGTGCAGTCCAGGGGCGCGCCCGGGGAGGATCTTTCCCGTGGTCGGCGTGGTGCCGTGCCGGACGAGGAGGACCGTCGTGGGCGCCGGGCCCTTGCGCTGCGACCGGGCGGGCCGGCTGGTCGCGGGGCGTGACGGGGCAGGTCGGGCAGACGAGGGCACGGATTCCCATCGTAGGCTTTGCTCCATGGTGCCGATCCCCACCGACTCGTTGCGCGCCGTGCAGCGGGAGGTGACGGCCTGCCGGCGCTGTCCCCGGCTGGTCTCGTGGCGCGAGCAGGTCGCGGCGGCACCCCGGGCGGCGTTTGCCGGGGAGTCGTACTGGGGCCGGGCCGTGCCCGGTTTCGGGGATCCCGAGGCCCGCCTGCTGATAGTCGGGCTGGCGCCGGCGGCCCACGGGGCGAACCGCACGGGGCGGATGTTCACCGGCGACCGCTCGGGGGACTGGCTCTTCGCCGCGCTCTTCCGGGCCGGGTACGCCTCCCAACCGACGAGCACGGCCGGCAACGACGGCCTCACGCTCCGCGACGCGTACGTCACGGCGACGGTGCACTGCGCGCCGCCGGCCAACAAGCCCACCCCGTCGGAACGGACGAATTGCGCACCGTACCTGGCGCGCGAGCTGGCGCTCCTCCGCCACGTGCGCGTGGTCGTCGCCTTGGGACGCGTCGCCCAGCAGGCCCTCTCGCTGCACTACGGGCTCACCCCGCGCCCGCCCTTCGGCCACTTGGCCGAGAGCGGGCTGCCCGGCGGTGGCACCTTGTTGTGCTCGTATCATCCGAGCCAGCAGAACACCTTCACCGGTGTGCTCACCGAACCGATGTTCGATGCCGTGTTCAGTCGGGCCCGGATCCTGACCGCCGGAGGAGAGCCATGACCGACGTGACCGACGTCTCGCCGTGCGAGCGCGCCGAGGTGACGTCATGGGACGACGCGGCCGACGTCGTGGTGGCGGGGTTCGGGGCCGCCGGTGCCGCCGCGGCCTTCACGGCCGCGGACGCCGGCGCCGACGTGGTCGTCCTCGAACGGGCGGGGGGAGCAGGCGGCGCCGCCGCACTGGCCGAGGGGATCGTCTACCTCGGCGGCGGGACGCCGATCCAGCGCGCCTGCGGGTTCGAGGACAGCACCGAGGACATGTACCGCTACATGATGGCGGCCTGCGGGCCCGACCCTGACGAGGCGAAAATCTCCCGCTATTGCGACGAGAGCCTGGGCCACTTCGACTGGTTGGTGGAGAGGGGCGTGCCGTTCGACCCGGTGTTCTGCGCCGAGACCAGCATGGCGCCCCAGGGAACCGAGGGACTGGTCTATTCAGGCGGCGAGGACGCATACCCCTTCGACGAGGTCGCCCGGCCCGCCCCGCGCGGCCACCTGGCCAAGACCGAGCGCGCCACCGGATGGTTGCTCATGCAGCACCTGGCCGATGCCGCGGCTGCGGCCGGAGCGCGGGCGTCGTTCGACACCCGGGTCGAGCGCCTGGTCGTCGACGACGGTCGCGTGGTCGGCGTGCTCGCACAGCGCTTCGGCCAGTCCGTGGCCGTCAAGGCCCGGCGCGGGGTGGTGCTGACCGCCGGGGGGTTCGTCTTCAACGACGACATGATGCGAGCGCACTGCCCGCCCCTGGTCCGGGGGACCTTCAAGGTGGGCACCGAGGGTGACGACGGCCGGGCCATCGCCATGGCGCAGGCCCTCGGGGCCGCCGTGCGCAACATGTACGCCGGTGAGGTGTCGCTGCCCATCACACCGCCCCGCACGCTCATCCATGGCATCCTCGTCAACGGCCGGGGCCAGCGGTTCATCAACGAGGACACCTACATGGGCCGGGTGGGCCAGCGTGCCCTCTACGAAGAGGACGGCGAGGTGTACCTGGTCGTCGACGAGGCGTGTTACGAGGTCAACTGGATGGGCCTCGCCGCCACGTGGGTCTGCGAGACGGCCGGCCAGCTGGAGGGGGAGATGGGCCTGCCGGCGGGGTCGTTGACCTCGACCGTGGACCTCTACAACCGTCACGCCGCGCGCGGTGAGGATCCCCTGTTCCACAAGGGTGCGCGCTGGGTGCGGCCGCTCGTCCCGCCATTGGGCGCGTTCGACCTGCGGGTGGGGCCGGCCCCGTATGCGCCGTTCACCCTGGGCGGTCTGCACACGACGGTCGACGGTGCCGTGCTCGACGTGAGCGGCTCGGCCATCCCGGGCCTCTTCGCGGCGGGGCGCACCACGGCGGGCGTCTGCGCGTTCGGGTACGCCAGCGGCCTCTCCATCGGCGACAGCACCATGTTCGGTCGCTTCGCCGGTCGTAGCGCGGCCATGCAGACCCAGTGACCCGGTGCCACCACCGGAGGCGACGGAATCGAACCGAGCGGGCGCCGGGGGCGACGTCGTGTGCCGCCGGGTGCTGGTGAGCGGAAGGGTCCAAGGAGTCGGGTTCCGCGCCAGCTGCGCGTTGCACGCCGGCCAGCTGGGCCTGGCCGGCTTTGCCCGCAACCTGGGTGACGGTCGTGTCGAGGCGGTCGTCCAGGGACGCCCCGACGCGGTGGATGCCTTCGTCGCCTGGTGCCGGGTGGGCCCGCAGCTGGCCCGGGTCACCTCGGTCGCGGTGAGCGAGGAGGCGGTGGGGCGCCTGGTGGGGTTCTCGGTGCGCTCGTGACCCTCAGGCCCTGACCGCGGCGTACTCGGCCACCCGGGCGCGCACCGCCCCGCTCGACGTGGCCAGCGAACCCGAGTCGAAGGGCGGCTGGGGGTCGTACTCGATCATGAGCTGCATCGCTTCGGCCGCGGTGCGATCGACGAGCAATTCGACGAGCCGCAGTGCCATGTCGATGCCGCTCGACACACCGGCCGCGGTGAGGAGCCGGCGGCCGGTGTGCTCGACCACCCGCTGCGCGGTCGGGACGGCGCCGAGCGCCTCGAGCTCGCCGTAGCAGGCCCAGTGCGTGGTGGCGGTCAGCCCGTCGAGCAATCCGGCCGCGGCCAGAACGAGTGACCCCGTGCACACCGACGTCGTGAACCGCGACGACGCGTGGGCGGCGCGCACCCAGTCGAGGATCACGTCGTCCCGGACGAGGGGGCGCGTCCCCACCCCACCGGGAAAGACCACGACGTCGGGTGACGCCAGCTCGTCCAGCGTGGCGTCGGCGACCAGTCCCAGCATGCCGTTCTCGCTGCGGTGCACCCCCCGGCGGGCGGCGACGAAGGTGACCTCGAGCAGGGGGAGGCGCTGGAGGACCTCATAGGGCCCCACGGCGTCGAGGGCGGTGAAGCGCTCGAACAGGGGGATCGCCACCTGGAGCGGGGTGGGGGTCATGCCGTGATTCTCTGGGGGTTCGTGACGCCGAACCGGCGCCGGTAGGAGTCGGGGGCCACGCCGAGCTGGCGGTGGAAGGCGCGCCGGAGCGATTCGGCCGAGCCGAAGCCCACCCGCCCGGCAATGACGTCGAGCGTGTCCGACGTGGTCTCGAGCTCGTGACGCGCCGCCTCGAGGCGCACCCGCTCCACATAGCGGGCCGGTGTCTCGCCGACCTCCGCGGTGAACACCCGGGCGAAGTGGCGGACGCTCATGGCTGCCGCGGCGGCCAGGTTCGCCACCCGGTGGTCACCGCCCGGCGCCGCTTCGACGAGCGCCTGGACGGCGCGGACGGTGGAGCGCTCCGCTCGGGGCACCCAGACCGGGGACGCGAACTGGGTCTGGCCGCCCGGGCGGTGCAGGAACATCACCAGCCAGCGCGCCACCGCCTGTGCCACCCCGGCACCCATGTCGTCCTGGACGAGCGCCAGGGCCAGGTCGATGCCCGCCGTCACCCCGGCGCTGGTCCAGAACTTGCCGTCGCGGACGTAGATGGGATCGGGGTCCACGTGCAGGGCGGGATACTGCCGGCCGAGCTCGGCCGCCGCGGCCCAGTGCGTCGTGACGCGCCGACCGTCGAGCAGGCCGGCTTCGGCGGCAATGAAGGTGCCGGTGCACACCGTCGCCACCCTCCGTGCCCGCGCCGATGCCACCTGCACCCAGGCCGTCAGCCGCTCGTCGTGGCGCGCCGAACGGGACCCGCTCCCGCCGCTCAGCACGACCGTGTCGATCCGGCCGCCGGGGTCGGGGAGCGATTCGGTCACGAGCTCGAGCCCGCTCTCGGCGCGCACCGGGGTGGCATCGGCCGACGCCAGGGTGAGCCGGTAGCGGCCGGGTCGGCCGGCTGCCTCGCCGGCGCGGTTGGCCCCGGCGAACACCTCGTAGGGCCCCACGGCGTCGAGGGGTTGAAGGCCCCGAAAGGTGACGATGACGACGTGTCGCTCCATCACCTCCACCCTGACCGTCGCCGCTCCTGGCGTCAATGACACGTTCCCCACGAATTCGGCCAGGGTGGAGGCCCCGCCACCACCGCCCGGGGCGGGGGGTCTCAGCCCGCCGTTCGGGAGCGGCGGGTGCCGCGGGCGCGCACCCAGGCCAGCACGTCGCCGCCGGCACCCCGCCGCACGGAGCCGGTGAAGATGTCCTCGCGGGCGGTGGAGAGCTCGGCCGCGACCTCGGCGAAGAGCTCGTCGCCGATGGCGGCGGGTACGAGGTACTCGACCAGCACCGAGGAGATGATTCCCGAGCGGTCCTCGTCGTTGGCGGCCGCAGCGACCGCCGCGCCGGCGACGGCGTAGAAGACCGAGCCGTGCACCGTGCGGTGCGGGTTGGCGTGGCGCATGTCGGTGGTCAGCGTGGCGACGGTGTGTCCGGGCCCCCGTCGCTCGACCTCGATCCCGAGGAACGCCGCGAACTCGTCGCGGTGGAGCCCCTCTGTCACGTCGGGGTGGGATCGGGCACGCGGCCGGGCATGGGGACCGCGGTGGCCGGCCAGCGCCGGCGACTGACCCGGCTCAGCTTGTTCATCAGGGCCACGGCGCCGGGGTCGTCGGTCGAGGGCCTGGTTTCGATGACGCCGGCGACCTCCATGTCGTTGACGAGGCTCTCGCCCCGCTCGGTGCGCACCACCGTCAGCGTCCAGTCGCCGAAGGCCCCGATGCCTCCGGTCGAGATGTCGGCGTGTTCGGCCGCGAAGTCCGGGCAGCTGGTGCACCCTTCCCGGGTCCACGCGTGCGCCTCCTTGAGGGGGATCTCGTGATAGGTGCCGTCGCGGA
>Ga0335072_10006535_pt1 | contig 17021 bp, 10 predicted proteins | sample Lox_Sample_21_FD_206725 | JGI IMG/M metagenome (GOLD analysis project Ga0335072, IMG submission 206725) | Soil microbial communities from Loxahatchee National Wildlife Refuge, Florida, United States - Lox_Sample_2.1 | ecosystem: Environmental > Terrestrial > Soil > Wetlands | place: USA...
AGCAGCCCGACATGGGTACGGCCCTCACCTATACGCCGGTGCTGTTGGTAGGACTCTTCCTTGGCGGAATCGACTGGCGGAAGGGCGGCATCCTGGTCCTGGTGATCCTCCTTGCTGTCGGCGGAATTTGGAAAAGTGGCAAGGTCCTGAAGCCCTACCAGAAGGCCCGGCTTACCAGCTTCCTGAATCCCGATGCCGACCCACGCGGGACCGGGTATCAGATCCTGCAATCCAAGATTGCGGTCGGCGACGGTGGCGTTTTTGGGCGCGGCGCCAATCGCGGAACCCAGACCCAGGGCGATTTCCTGCCCATCCCCTATACCGACTTCATTTTTGCCGCTTTTAGCGAGGAGCACGGCTTCGTGGGCGCGATCCTTGTGCTCCTGATATACTTTTTAATACTGATGCGTTTGATTCAAAACGCTCAGACAGCCGCGGACCTGCCAGGCTCGTTCCTGGTGATGGGCGTGGCGGCAGTCCTCATTTTCCAGATCGCCGTCAACGTCGGAATGGTTCTGGGGCTGATGCCGGTGACCGGCATCCCTCTTCCTCTCATGAGCTATGGGGGATCCTCGGTGCTGTTCACGTTCCTGGCTCTCGGCATGGTAATGAACGTCCGCATGAGCCGCTTCGTGAACTAACACGGCACAGGTTTTGTATGGAAGGCCCGCAGGGCGGGCGTAGTTTGAACGAAGTTTATTAACCGGCCAGGTGGATCGAAACGGGCCGGGCAGGATCAGGAATGAACGCGAATCGATGGCTAACGACCCCGCCACGCAGGGCTGAAGCGGTCACATCGTCGCGCAGGAACGACTCTCCGGAAAGAATGCATATTCCCAGCGACATCTCCCCATCCCACTGCGCCCATCGAGGGCGAGGCGGCACGGGCAGGTCCGCGCACTCTCCCGGACTCTCCTCCTTCACTCCCAATCCTCTCCGGTGACCCGCTCGTTCCGCCCTGGCATTTTGAGGCGGAATGGCAAAGGAAATTTGCATCTCCAGCACGCCGCATGAAACGCGGCTTGCAATTCTTGAAGACGATCAGCTCGCAGAAATCTACTACGAGCGCGAAAATGAATACACACTAGCCGGCTCCATCTACAAGGGCCGTGTCACCCGGGTTCTTCCCGGCATGCAGTCCGCGTTTGTCGATGTTGGACTCGAACGCGACGCATTCCTCTATGTCACCGACTTTCTCGAAGAGCAGGAAGAGGACTCAGCCGAGTTCGAGCGCAGCGATTCGGGAGGCAACGGCCGCCGCGGCCGCGAATCACGGGAACAACGTGAGCCGCGCGACGTGCGTGAAGCCCGTCCCGTTTCCCACGAAGCTGAAGGTGATCTCTCGGCGTCCGAGGCTCCGCCTCGGCGAGGCGATCGAAGCCACGAGCGCCCCGAACGCGGATCGGATCGTGGCGATCGCGGCGACGAAGGCGGCGCTCGCCGCTGGCACGGCCGCCGCGGCCGCCGTTTCCGGGGACGTGGTCCCCGCGCCGAACAAAGCTCGCTGGAATCCCCGGAGATCGTCGAAGAGGCAACGGCGGATGAGCCTGTGTCCCTTCCCGAGCGCGGTGCCCCAGGCGGCGTGCCCGCGCAGAATCTTCCCATTGTTCTCCCCGGAGAGTCGCTGTCCAAATACGGCGGACGCGGCGAGTCCAAAACAACCGCGCCTCCGAGTCGAGGCCCGGCGCGTGCGCGCACGGGCAGTTCCAAACCGTCCACCATGGTCGATGTGCCAACAGGATGGGACGGTGGGTTTGTCCTGCCGGGCGAATCCCTCTCCCGCCATCGTGGTCCCCGTCCAGGCGGAAACGGTCAGCCGGCAGCGGTAGAATCCAGCGGCGCCGAGCCCGCTGTTGTAACGGCCGCCCCTGAAGAGTCGCCTGTTGCAGTGGCTCCCGTTCCCGAAACTGTGCCGACTGAGACTCTCGAAATCTCTGCGCCCCCGATTCCAGAGGCTTCCGCGTCGCACACAGAAACAGTGGAGCACGACATCGAGGATGTGGCCGCACAGGAACTCGATATCGAAACCGTTGAAGAAGTCAACGAATACGAGCCGGAAGAAGCTTCCGCCTCACATCGCATCGATTCGCCTCGCAGCGAATTCCGCTTCGCTTCCGTCGAGGAGGAAGAGGAGAACGAAGAGGAGAAAATCAAGCTGCCGCCGCCATTCGAGGCTCACGAGCCCGATCATGTCGCCGAAGAAGAGCCGATCAAAACTGCCCGCGAAGAGACGTCGGCTGCAGCCAACGAAACCGTCTCGCCTGAGACTGAAGTCGTACGTCAGCTTTTCGGGTTCGCGCCAGGTATGGGCGTCCTCGAAGAGGAAACCATCGATGAGGATGAGTACGACTTCGAACCGATCACTGGTCAGCCCGAAGAACACCTGAACGAAGAGATGGAAGAGGAGACTCTTGATCAGGCTTCCACGCTCGGCGATGCCGTGCGCGATGTCCACATCGAAAAACGCCTCGGCTACGGTACTCCTGCAGAGGCCGAGGAAGACGAAGCCACCGAAAGAGCAGAAACCGGTTTTGCCGAAGTCGAGGAAGAGGACGAGTTCGAGGAACCGGAAGTCGGGGACGAGGAAGCAGAATCCGAAACCAGCGAAGGGTCCGGCGAGCCGGCGGTCAACCGTGCTCCGGCGCGTCGCGAAGATCGCCGCTTCGGCCGCCGTGGTGGTCGCAGTGGCCGCCAGCCCGGTCGCCGTCATGGCGGACGCCGCCCCAGCATGCAAACCTCGAATCTTCCCATCATCAGCGAGTTGCTGAAGCAAGGGCAGGAAATCCTTGTGCAGATTGCCAAGGAGCCCATCGCACGCAAGGGCGCGCGCATCACGAGCCACATTGCGCTCCCCGGCCGCTTCCTGGTGTTCATGCCCACCGTCAACCACGTCGGCGTTTCGCGCAAGATCGCTTCCGACGAGGAGCGCCAGCGCCTGAAGCGCGTCCTCATTGCCGAGAAGGGTGACGCGCCTGGCGGATTCATCGTCCGCACCGCTGCCGAAACCGCCAGTGACGACGATCTCCGCGCTGACATTCGTTTCCTCATCAACCTGTGGGCCGAAATCAAGCAGCGCTCTGATTCGGGCAAGGCTCCGGCACTCATCTACCACGACCTCAACCTCATCGAGCGCATCCTGCGCGACCAGGTCAGCGACAATTTCGCCACCATCTGGGTCGACTCGGAATCCGAGTACGAGCGCATCGTTCGCTTCCTGAATCGGTTCTCGCCTTCGCTCGTCCGCCGCGTCAAGCTCTACACGAAGGAGACGCCGTTGTTCGAGCAGTTCGGCATTCAGGAGGAAATCACCAAGGCCCTCAAGTCGAAGGTCTGGCTCAAGTCCGGCGGTTCCATCGTCATCAACCAGACTGAGGCTCTCGTCGCCATCGACATCAACACCGGCAAGTACGTCGGCAAGACAGCGCGTCTCGAGGACACTATCCTCAAAACCAACCTCGACGCCATCCCGGAAATCGTGCGCCAGATTCGCCTTCGCGATCTGGGCGGCATCATCGTCATCGACTTCATCGATATGGATGAACGCCGCAACCGCCAGAAGGTCACGCAGGCTCTCGAAGATGCTCTCAAGGCCGATCGCGCACCTTCCAAGGTTCTCCAGTTCAACGATTTTGGGCTTGTTGCTATCACCCGCAAGCGCGTCAAGCAGTCGCTCGAGCGGACCCTCAGCGTTTCCTGCCCGATCTGTACCGGCACCGGAATGGTGAAGAGTCCCATCACCGTCGCCAACGAGCTCTGGATCGAAATGCGCAAGATGATGCATCACTTCGAGCGTGGCGACGTCATGCTGCGCGTTCACCCTGAGGTCGTCAAGGTGCTCAAGGCCAACAACGCGAAATGGCTGAACGAACTCGAGGAGATGATCGGCAAGACAATCCTGGTGAAGAGCGATCCGGCTCTGCCGCCGGAGCAGTTCGACATCCAGGGGTAAGGCTGTGACGAATGGGCCCGCTTCGGCGGGCCCGGCAGCTTTTGGCGGGTCACAGCAGTGCGCAGATGCGGCGCAAAATTCGCGAAAGGGCATCCTAAAGTGAAACTTAGGACGAAATTCCGTGTCCAAGTATTTGGTAGGCTTCGGCCTGTTTCTATAGCTTCGAACTTTCAATCATCTGAGGTGTTCTCAATGGTCGCGAACTGTGATCGTCACTGCCCGCTGCTGCGGCGCATGCTGATTGCTGCTTCTGCTTTTGCCATCGGATTCTCGCTCAACGCAGCCGCGCAGACGTCCTCCCCCGGGGATCACTCCGCAGACGGACAGAGTCTTTCCAGCTCCTCCAGCTACAGTGCGTATCTCAGCACCGATTCCCTTCTCGGCGGCTCTTCATATGCGGAGCCTTCGAACGGCGCGAGCGCTTCCCCGCAGTATGGCGGGGGTCGTCGTTCTTCCTCCAGCTATCCCAGCTACGAGAGCAAGTGGAGCCACTTCGCCTTCAATGGCGGCGGCGGTTTCACTGCGCCGATCGGCAATACCACCAGCTTCAATCAGGCTGAGGCCGAGGATCCCAATGGCCCGCTCAGCCCAAGCCAGGGCTGGGGCTATAACTTCGAGGTGGGCGGCGGCTGGAACTTCAGCAAGAAGTTCGGCGTTCTGCTTGACTACGAATTCATTCGCGACACGATCCCCGGCGATTATCTGAACATCCTTGCCGGTGGCTCGGGCTCCGGACTAGGCGGCAACATCAACACCTGGTCCTTCTCCATCGACCCCATCTACTACATGCCCATGGGGCGCAAGAACGGCGCGTACGTCACCGGCGGCGGCGGCTTCTACCGGAAAGTGACCAACTTCACTTCGCCGGTGCAGGAATGCGATCCGTTTTATGGGTGCTTCAATGTTCCGGTAACCGTTGACCACTTCTCCAGCAACCAGGGCGGAGCCAACTTTGGCGTGGGCTTCTACCATAAGGTGTTTGGTGAAGACAGCAACGCGAAACTGTACGCTCAGGTCAAGTATGTCTTTGTCGATTCGCCTGGCCCCAGCACTTCGAATCATGGCCAGGGCTCCGGCACTGAAGAGCTCCTCCCGGTCACGTTCGGTATCCGCTTCTGACCGACAAAATCCGGATCCAAATACAAAGGCGGGCCACGTGCCCGCCTTAAACTTTGCTGCCCGCTCCCAGCCTGCAGGCTCGACTTACTTCCAGCTCACAGCAAGCTGCCAACGCAAATTGCGCACCGCGGTCTTGCGCAATACCCGCTCGTACTCCTCCAGCTCCGATACCACGCGCGTCGTGTCGGCGCCCAGAGCAGAGGGCGCTTCCCTCAGAAAATCGTGCAGGGTACAGATCGTGATCAGCCCGTCCTCCGGGGAAAACCACTGCGGCGGCGGTAACGTTCTGGCCCAGTCCGGATCTCCGGCTCCTTCTTCCAGCAGCAGAGCCATGGAATTCTCGTCCGCCGAGAAGAATTCCAGCAGCGGCTTCACACCCAGGCGAAGCGCCAGTTTTTCCAATGCATCTTCGTTCCGTGCCAGCGCGTGGCCGTTCACAAAGATGTCGAAGCCGGGGTCTTCTCCCTCTACAACGATGTACATCGATGCGCTCATTGGCGACAGTCTACCTGATGTGAGGATGCCCGACGAGGCCATCGGGATGCGTCGTTGCCAGATGAGTAACTAAGCCGCATCGTCCCCTGCGCCTCCCGGCCAATCCATTGATGACGCTCAGGTTAAAGAAAAAGACGCGTGAAATTTATCGGCTCCCGGCGGGGCGCTCTTTCTCAATGAAAAGCAAAGGCCGGATCATCCGATCCGGCCCCTGAACGCTGACAGTTGTTACTGGCGGCTTCCGCCTCCGCCGCTTCCACCACCCGGACGGCGTCCGCGGCGGCGACGGCGGCGCTGCTGACCACCCGGGCCTCCGCCAGGACCTCCCGGACGCCGCTCACCCTGTGGTCCAGTGACCACCGGCACGCCATCGGCGCGGTTGAAGTTGATCTCCTCGCCCTCCTCAAGATCGCTCTCAGGGTCGTCGAAGTCTTCCCCGCCCTCGATCATGATCGTGCTGGCATTCGAGGTCGGCTGCCGCTCCTCTGGAGCAGCCGCAGGCCGCGGCGGACGAGGCGGCCTGTCTCCCCGTTCACTCCGCTCTCCACGATCGTGGCGCTCGCCGCGTTCATGCCTTTCACCGCGGTCACCCCGTTCGCCGCGAGGAGGCCGCTCTGATCCCTCCGCCGCAGCCGCCATGTCCCCACCCTGATTTGGTTCGGGCAGGCCCAGCTTCTGGCGCTGCTCCCGCAGCACGGCCTTGCGCGACAGCTTGATGCGATTGCCTTCGACGCCCAGCACCTTCACCATCACCTGATCGCCCTCGCGCAGCTCGTCTTTCACCTCGCGCACGCGATGCTCGGCGATTTCGCTGATGTGCAGCAGTCCGTCGGTGCCCGGGAAAATCTCCACAAACGCCCCGAACTCCGCCAGCCGGACCACTTTGCCAAGGTAGGTCTTGCCCACTTCCGGCACCGCGGTCAGGTCGTTGATCATCGCCAGCGCCTTCTTCAGGCCTTCCTCGTCGCTCGACGCCACGTTTACTTTTCCCGTGTCGTCCACGTCGATCTTCACCTGCGTCGCTTCGATGATGCCGCGAATCGTCTTCCCGCCCGGCCCGATAAGATCGCGAATCTTGTCGGTCGGAATCTGCAGCGTCCGAATCTGCGGTGCGAACTTCGACTTCTCCGTCCGCGGCCCGGCCAGAATCGCGTCCATCGTGTCCAGCAGGAACATCCGGCCGCGCCGCGCCTGCTCCAGCGCCTCACGCATGATCTGTCCCGTGATTCCGCTGATCTTGATGTCCATTTGCAGCGCGTTGATCCCGTTCCGCGTCCCGGCGACCTTGAAGTCCATATCGCCGTAGTGGTCCTCAGCGCCCGCGATGTCAGTCAGGATGGCGTAATCGTCGCCCTCCTTCACCAGACCCATCGCAATGCCCGCCACCGAGGACTTCAGCGGGATGCCCGCATCCATCAGCGCCAGGCTCGCCCCGCAAACCGACGCCATCGACGATGATCCGTTCGACTCCAGAATGTCTGACACCACGCGCAGCGAGTACGGCGATTCCTCGCCCGGCAGCACCGCGCTGATCGCACGCTCCGCCAGTGCGCCGTGGCCCACTTCGCGGCGGCCTACGCCGGTCATGCGGCCCGTCTCGCCCACCGAAAACGGCGGAAAGTTGTAATGCAGCATGAACTTCTTCTTCTGCTCGCCTTCGAACGTCTCCAGCCGCTGCGAGTCGTCCGTCGTGCCCAGAGTCGCCGTCACCAGCGCCTGCGTCTCGCCGCGAGTGAACAGCGCCGAACCGTGCGTCCGGGGCAGCACGCCCACCTCTATGCTGATCGGCCGAATCTCGTCGAATGCGCGCCGGTCCGGCCGCACCCGCTCCTTCGTCACCTGCTCGCGGAACAAACGCTCGCGCAGCGTCTCGAAATAATGTCCCAGCTTCTTCTTTGCCTCGGCGGCTTTGTCGTCGGCGGGAATCTCCTTCTTCAGCTCATCCTCGATCTGCTTCACAAGGGAATAGCTTTCGAGTTTCGGATGCGCCTTCGTGTCCAGAGCGTCAGTGAGCCGGCTGCCAACCTTGGCCTTCAGCGCCTCGTAGTACGAGCTGTCGAACTCGGGCGCCTTCACGTCCCTCTTCTGCTTGCCGGCGCGCGAGACCAGGTCGTTGATGGACGCGACGATCTTTTTTATCTCCGCGTGCCCAAACTCGATCGCGTCCACCACGATGTCTTCCGACACCTCCTGGGATCCGCTCTCGATCATCACGATGCCGTCTTTTGTTCCGACGACCATGATGTTGATCGTGGAGTCGCGCCGCTCCGTGTAGGTCGGGTTCACGATGAACTCATCGTTCACGCGGCCCACCCGCACCGCGCCGACCGTGGCGCTGAAGGGGATGTCGCTCAGGGCCAGCGCAGCGCTCGCGCCGTTGATGGCGCAAACGTCAGGATCGTTTTCCTTGTCCGCGGAGAGCACCAGGGCAATGATCTGCGTTTCGTTGCGGAAGCCTTCGGGGAACAGCGGCCGGATCGGCCGATCGATCTGACGGCTGGTGAGAATCTCGCGCTCGCTCGGACGGCCCTCGCGCTTGATGAACCCGCCCGGGATGCGCCCGCCGGCGTAGGCATACTCGCGATAATCCACTGTCAGGGGAAAGAAATCGATCCCTTCCCGCGGATCCGGCGCCGCCACCGCCGTGGCCAGAACCACTGTGTCGCCCGACGTCACCACGGCCGCGCCGGAGGCCTGCTTGGCCATGCGGCCCGTCTCAAACTGCAGTCGCTTGCCTCCGGCAAGTTCGACCGAAACTTCCTGCTTCATATTTTCCTCGTTTCTTGATGACCAATAGCCGGGGTATCCGCGGCTGGGCGGGCGATGGGGAGCCGGGAAAGAGCGGGGATTACGGATTCGCTTCTGCTGCTCTGGACCCGTTTGGGTCTGGGGCCGCGCCGCTACAGGGAACGCCGCCCTTTAAGGGTCCAGGCTCTTTCGGTTCTCGTCGCTCGCGCGCCGAAGACCAGGCCTGTGCGTGTTATTTCCGAATGCCCAGTTTTGTGATCACAGTCCGGTAACGTTCCGAATCGTGGGTCTTCAGGTAATCCAGCAGGCGGCGGCGCTTGCTCACCAGCATCAGAAGCCCCCGCCGCGAAGCATGATCCTTCGCGTGGGCCTTGAAATGCTCGGTCAGGTCGCCAATACGCTCGCTCAGAACCGCAATCTGCACCTCAGGACTCCCGGTATCGGTGTCGTGAGTGCGGTAGCGCGCAATAACTTCGGATTTCTTTTCCGGTGCCAGCACTTGTGTGCGTACTCCTCTGATTTTTCTACGGATACACTTCCTAAGTGTCTGCACCAAGAATAACATGGCTGCGCTTGAATGACCACCCAAAGACCCTCCGGGAGCGGCCGATTCAAGCCCGGTGTTGGCATGAGCGGGCGTCATGGTCACCTGACCGCCGCTCCTCCGTAGCTTGCCAACACTCTTCCCTGCCGATCCAGTAACAACGCCGCTCCTCGCTGGGACTGCATCCTGAAATTAATGTGCGCACTTGTGAGCGTGTCGATGATGTCGACATTCTGTGCATCCATCGATTCATTGCTGAAGCTGTACAGCACTGCTCCGAGGCCGCGGCCATCGACCGACTCCAGCATCGTGGGAAACGCCAGGACATTGTGCGACAACGGCGCATCCGCATCGCGGAAAGGAGCCTGCACTCTGGCAGCCTCCAGAGCCTTGGCGTAAAGAGCAGCAGCGACATCAGTGCCATCTGCGAACTCAACCGGCTCCCCAGCCCAGAGAATTCTCCCTTTTCCGTGGGAGATGTCGGCGAAGCTCGTGTTGACGTCCGCAAAACGCATGGCCTCAGCCAACGATTGTTGCACGTCGGCGGGAAACGACAGCTCCCTGCCAAGCGGCCGGTAATCCGGCACCGACAAGAAGGACCCGCGCACCGCCAGCGGCATCACCTCCGCCTTCACCCCCAGCGGCTCCATCCGATCCACCTCCATCCAGTGCTCGTCCCGATTTACCGGTCCCGTCACCAGCAGCGTCCCGCCCTTCTCCACATACCCGAGCAGCCCCTGCCACGCCTTCTCCGTCAACGCCTGAGCCGACGGCAAAATCACCAGCTTCGGACAAACCCCGCCCCCGCACAATTCGTCCACACGGTTCTCCGGCAACATTCGTAACGGTGTGTGATCGTAATACGCCATCGCCCGCAGAGCCTTCTTCTGCGTCGCCCACGCCAGCGCTCCCATCGCCGAATACAGCTCCACCTGCGACGTCACCATCGTGACCTCAGGCGGCACAATCTTCGTGAAGCTTTGCGGACTCTTCGCCGCAAACGCCGCGAACCCTGCCAGCACTCCAGCCTCCGGCTTCTCCGTCCCGTCCGGCCGCACCGCGCCAATCGGAATTTCATTGTCATTGGCCATGTAAGCGTTCACGTTCCAAACCCACTCCAGCGCACCCGCACCCTGTGTGAACGCAATCGCAATCTTCCGCTCCAGCTGAGCCGCCTCCACTTCCGGGCTGAATCGCAGATGATCGTCAAGCGTCAGCCGCCGCTGCTCACCCGTCTCCTGGATCAGCAGTGGCTTGCCCGGAAACTTCGCCGCCAAACTCGCCCACAGGATCGCGTCGTAATCCCACCACGTGTGGTTCGCCGTGAAATCGATGAGCGGTGAGTAGAACGCCGGCGACACGCGCCCCGCCACGCCGCCCTCGTCCTGCCCGACCGTGATCAGCTGCGGCGACCCCGCGTTGCGAATCAGCGCCCGCATCTTCTTCACCCACCCGGCGAACACATCCTGCGTGAACAGCGTGTAGTCATACACCTTCAGCGGATTGAACCCGCTCCTCACCCCATCGGCCTGGAATGCGCCGGCCTTCGGCAACGCCAGCGGATCCTGCGCCCCCGCTTCGGGCAACGTCGCCGTGGGCTCGGCTTGCAGATCGCGTCCCATTCCCAGCGACGGCTCGGCCCAGTCATGCAGCAACTTCGCTTTGTCCGGATACCGCTCCGCAAGCCACTTCCTCCACGCCGCCTGCTCAAACGGATCGCCGTCCGGCAGCGTCCTCCACAAGTTGCTGTTCGCACTCGGCTCGTTAATCAGGTCCCACGCCAAAAAAGGCACATCGCTGAACCGCGCCACTACGGACTCCGCATACCGCGACTCAGCCTGCAACGCTGCCGGGTCCAGATACCCGTTCACGCCGCCAAACTCATCCGGATAAAACGCAAACAGATTGAACTGAACCGGCAGCCCGTTGTGCCGCGCGCACATCAGGAAAGCCTCAATAGTGCGCAGCCCCTCTTCACTCATCTGCCCGGCCGGCGTCAGCAACTGCTTCCACGTCGTCCACAGCCCAGTGCGGATCATGTTCAGTCCCGCGCCATGAATCTGCGCCATGTCCTTGTCCCACACATACGCGTTCGGCTGGATCAAAAACATCCTCGACACATCGCTCGACATGTACGTGGTTCCAACCACTGGCAGCGGCTTCCCATCCAGCTCGAAATAATCCGACCCCGCCGTCAGCTTTGGTCCCGACAGCAGATAATTCCAGTCCCGCATCCAGTAGCCCGAGCGATAAATCCTCACCGGCTTGCCATTGCGAATCAGTGTCGCCTCAACGGTGCGAAATCCGCGCCCACCCTCTGCGCTCCCCGGCAGCGTCAGCCGATGCACGTCCGGAAACGCCCCTGTCTGGTCGTACAAGACCTTCCCGTCCTCATCACTCACCTTCACGTGCAGCGAGTCGTCGTGCGGCTGCTCAGCCATCGGATCCGACGGCTTGAAGCGAAACTCCATCGCGTCGCCATGCACGAACAGTGGCAGCCGCGGACGAAAGGTAAATCGATCGTTCTTTCGCAGTGCGATTTCCTCGAGCGCTGCCAGCAGCTTAGTGTCCGAAAAGAAATCCTCGTCCACCTCGCACGCGACCAGAATCCATCGCCCCCCAACAAACCGATTGGTATTGTGATCCAGCTCAATCACCGGAGCCGCCAGCTTGTGTCCCTGCTTTTCGCCCCACACCAGCGTCGTCAGGTCCATGTCTTCGTAGCCTGTGTGTCCGCCGGTTCTATCCCCATCCACCACGCTCAGCCGCACAACAGGACTAAACGCCCGCTTCCACCCAAACTTCGCCAGTTGGGGAAACACATCCGGATTCACCGCGAACGTCACCTCCGAACTGCTTCCCGGCGTCTCCTGGTAGTCGTGAATGAACAGCTCCAGCGACTGTGCCACACTCGCCGTCCGCAGATGCCACTCGCTCGCATCCTCATAGGCCGCCCGCGTGAAGGGCTTGCCGCCCAGCACGATCAGATTCCCGCCGCGGTCAAGATACGCGAGAATCGCGCTCCACTCCGCCTCCGGCCACGCCGACCCATACGGCAGCACAAGCAAATCCGTAGTGCTTCGCCCCAGCGCTGAACTCAGCCCGGCAGCGTCCACAAACTCCGCTCCTGCGAACCCGGCCCGCAACCCCGCCTCACTCGGCGCGGGCGATTCCGCCGCTGGAAACCCCGCCTGCCAGAACACCACCGTCTTCGCATAGCAGGGAAGGGAAGCCAGCCCCAGCAGTAACGCCACAACAACGTGAAATCCGTGACCGATCTTCATAACGCGCTCCACCTTACACCCGGAGCCCGGAGCCCGGAGCCCGGTGCCCGGTGCCCGGACACCCCTGTGCCATACTGATGTCGATTTACACCTCAACCATGCATCCCTCCCCGAACCCCGACTTCATGCGCCGGGCGATTGCTCTCGCCTCGGACAATGTCCGTTCCGGCAGCGGTGGTCCCTTCGGTGCCGTCATTGTTAAGGGCAGCGCCATCATCGGCGAGGGTTTCAACACCGTCACACGCGACAACGACCCGACCGCACACGCCGAAGTCCAGGCGATCCGCGCCGCCTGCCAGGCCTTCGGCACCTTCACCCTGAAGGGCTGCGAGATCTACACCAGCTGCGAGCCGTGTCCGATGTGTCTTGCCGCCATCTACTGGGCCCGCATCGATCGCATCTGGTATGGCAACACCAGTGCCGACGCCGCCCGCATCGCCTTCGATGACGCCTTCCTGTATCGCGAAGTCGCGCTGCCCATGCGCGACCGCGCCATCCCTTCATCGATGCTGCTGCGCGATCAGGCGTGGGAATCATTTCAGCTCTGGCTCGACTCACCCAACAAGACCCTGTACTGATTTTCGAAGCCCGAAGCCCGAGGCCTTGTAATCTGAGCCCTGTACCCTGTCTCTATGGAATATCGTCTTCTCGGCCGCTCCGGCCTGAATGTCTCCGTTCTCAGCTTTGGCGCCGCCACCTTTGGCGGCGGCAACGAATTCTTCAAGGCCTGGGGCTCCACTCAGGTCGACGAAGCGCGTCGCATGGTCGACCTCTGTCTCGACGCGGGCGTCAACCTCTTCGATGTCGCCGAGGGCTACTCGAACGGCATCGCTGAAGAAATTCTCGGCAAGGCCATTCACGGCAGGCGCGACCAGCTTCTCATTTCCACTAAAACTTACTTCCCCATCGGCGCCGGCCCCAACGACCTTGGCACCTCTCGCTCTCGCGTAATCGAGGCGTGCAACGCCAGTCTGAAGCGCCTTGGCACCGACCACATCGACATCTACCACATGCATGGCTTCGATGCCCTCACACCGATCGAAGAGGTGATGGACACCCTCAACACGCTGGTCCACGCCGGCAAAGTCCGCTACATCGCCTGCTCGAATTTTTCCGGATGGCACCTGATGAAATCCCTCGCCATTGCCGACCGCTATGGCTGGACGCGCTACGTTGCCCACCAGCTCTACTATTCCCTCATCGGCCGCGAATATGAGTGGGAGCTCATGCCTCTTGCGGAAGAGGAAGGCGTCGGCGCGCTTGTGTGGAGCCCGCTCGGCTGGGGACGCCTCACCGGCAAGATTCGCCGCGGTCATCCTCTGCCTGAAGTTAGCCGCCTGCATAAAACCGCCGAGTCTGGACCGCCCGTCTCCGACGAGTACCTTTATCAGGTCGTCGATGCGATCGATGAAATGGCGAAAGAAACGGGTAAGTCGGTCCCGCAGATCGCTCTCAACTGGCTTCTCCAGCGTCCTACGGTCTCCAGCGTCATCCTTGGCGCCCGCAATGAAGAACAACTGAAACAGAACCTGGGCGCCGTCGGCTGGAACCTCACTCCCGATCAGGTCGCCCGTCTTGACGCGGCCAGCGACGTCACTCCTGTTTACCCCTACTGGCACCAGCGCATGGTGCCGCAACGCCATCCGGCGGCCGTTCGCTTTATGCCAAAGCAAGGTGCAAAGTAGACCACGTCCCGCTGGCGGAGCTTTGAGTTCGGCTCCGCCGTTGCGACGACATATACTGCACGGCAAATGATTCTCCGCCGCTGCGCAGTTCTCCTTCTTGCTTTGGCCGCCGCCAATCCCTCCTTCGCCCGCGTCACGCGCATCGAGATTCTTTCCCGCGTGCCCGTTCTCGATGGTCAGTCCTTCGGCGACGCCGGACCCTACGAGAAAATCACCGCCCGCGTCTATTTCGCCGTTCGCCCCGGCGACCCGCACAACCGCATCATCGTCGACCTCGACAAAGCGCCGCGCAACGCGCAGGGCGAAGTCGAATTCTCCGCCGACCTCTTCCTGCTGCGCCCAACCCAGGGTGGTAACGGCGCTCTGCTCCTTGAAATTCCCAACCGCGGCGGCACCGCCCTGCCCCGCATCGTCGACGGCGGCGGCCCGTTTGCCAATGCCAGGACCCTCTCCGACCTCGGCGACGCCTGGCTCTTCCGCCAGGGCTATACCTACGCAGCACTCGGCTGGCAATGGGACGTGCCGGACGAGCCACGCTTTCTGCGCCTCTATGCCCCCACCGCTCACGACGGCGCGAGATCGATCACCGGCCTCCTCCGCGATGACTTCACGCCCATCACGAAAACCACCGACTGGCCGCTCGGCCACATGATCCAGGGACACCTCGGCGGCACCGAATATTTCCTCGGCGAATCCTTCGATGTTGCGAATCAGGACCCGCGAAATGTACTCTCTGTGCGCGACGCGCCCTACGGTCCGCGTCAACCGATCCCACGTTCCGACTGGAGCTTCACCGCTCCAACCCCCGCTCAGCCTAACGGCGGCATTCACTACAATTCAGGCTTCGAGCCCGGTCGCATCTACGAACTCGTCTACGTCGTCGGGGATCCCGTCGTTGCCGGACTCGGCTTCGCTGCCGTTCGCGATTTCGCCTCATGGATCAAATATGATCCAGCCGCTGTTACACATTCCAGCCGCGTCTATGCCGCCGGCATCTCCCAGTGCGGCCGTTTTCTCCGCGACTACATCTACGAAGGCTTCAATCAGGACGAGTCCGGACGCATGTCCATCGACGGCATCCTCGCCCACGTTGGCGGCGCCGGCCGCGGCAGCTTCAACTACCGCTTCGCTCAGCCCTCGCGCGATGGGCAGCCTATGTCCTCCATCTTCTGGCCCACCGACATCTTCCCCTTCACCGACGAAGATGAAACCGACCCTGCAAATCCATCCGCGCCCGCCGCAGGCCTCCTCGATCGCGCTAAAGCCGAGCACGACCTCCCGAAGATTTTTCTTTCGCATACTTCCTACGAATACTGGAGCCGCGCTGCTTCGCTCATGACCACCACCGCCGACGGCCAGCGCGATATGCCCATCGACCCCAGCGTCCGTGTCTACTTCTTCGCCGGACTCCAGCACTTTTCCGGCCCCTGGCCACCCGCGCGCGGAACCGGCGAACTTGCCAGCCAGAATCTCGAAACGCCGCTCCCCATTCGCTGGTTCTGGCGCGCCATGATCACCAACATGAACACCTGGGTGCACGACGGCATAGCCCCGCCGCCCTCCAGCTATCCCCACGTCGCCGACGGCACACTCGTCTCCCGCGACCAGTTCGCCTTTCCCCCAATTCCCGGCATCCATCCGCCCAACAACTACACCGAAGCCTTTCACCTCGACTACGGCCCTAACTGGCAACAAACCCGCATCCTCACAATTCAGCCGCCCAACGTCGGCGCGCCATTCCCCGTCCTCGTCCCGCAGGTCGACGCCGATGGAACCGACCGCGCCGGCATTCATCTCCCCGAGATCACCGTCCCGCTCGCGACCTACACAGGCTGGAATCTTCGCGACCCCGCCACCGGCGCGCCCAGCGAGCGCGTTTCCTTCCTCGGTTCCTGGATTCCGCTCGCGAAAACCGCCGCCGACCGCAAAGCCTCAGGCGACCCGCGCCTCTCGATCGAAGAGCGCTACCCCAGCCGCGAAGACTACCTCACCCACTACAACAAAGCTGTCGACGACTTAGTCCATCAGCGCTGGATCCTCCCCGAAGATGCAGCGGCCCTCAAAGAGCAAGGCGCAAAGGAATGGGACTACGCAATAAGATAGGCGCTGCGGCACACTCCACGTGGAACCTTTAATATTCTGCTGCGTATCCACGCAGCAGCAGGATGCTTTGCTGCGTTTTGCTCAATCTTCTTCCGTACAGGAATGTCATGGCCCCCTCCGTTCCCGCAAGACAGCGCATCGCCCTCGCTGTCACTCTTCTCTTTGCTGTCCCCTGTTTCGCCCAGCAAATTCCCCATACCGAAGCCAAAAGCCTCACCAACCAGCCCATCGTCGTCCCTCTTCCCGGCGCCACCAAACCGCTGGTTGTCCTCATCGCCTTCTCCAGCAAGGGTGGCGACGACAGCCAGGCCTGGAACAAGGCGTTCCACATGCGCTACGAAACCGATCCACGCATCGACTATGTTGAGCTGGCCGACTTTGAGGGCGTCCCCTCGTTCGTCATGGGCATGATCCTTCACGGCATGCGCCGCTCCGTGCCGGAACCCGAAAAATCCCACCTCGCTCCGTTCTTCTCGCAGGAAGATGCGTGGAAGAAGGTCGTCTCTTTTAAAGATCCGAAAGTCGCCTATGTTCTCCTTGCTGACCCCTCTGGTCGCGTGGTCTGGCAAACCACCGGTCCCGTCAGCGATCAGAAAGTCGCAGCCCTTGAAGCAGCCATCGTCGATCTGCTCCGCAGCACAAACCACCAGCCTGCAGACTGAAAAGCTGCCCTCGATTCAGACCCCTTGAAACGGATCCTCCAGCGAAGGACTCGCCGGAGTCAGCAGCTCCGCCCCATTCTCCGTGATGTGCATGTCATCCTCCAGCCGCACCCCAAACTCGCCCGGAATATAAATCCCCGGCTCGTCGCTGAACACCATCCCTGCACGCATGTGCGGCGCCAGATCCCACCCGAACATATCGTTCTTCACCAGATACGGCCACTCGTGCCCATCCATCCCGAGCCCGTGTCCCACGCGATGCGAAAAATACTTGAACCCCGGCCCATACCCCGCATCGACAATCACTTTCCGCGCCGCCGCATCCACGCTCGCCAGCTCCACGCCCGGCCTCGCCTGCTTCAACGCCGCCTGTTGCGCCTGATGCACGACGTCGAATACCTGCTTCATCTTCTCCGTCGGCTTGCCCAGCAC
>Ga0335072_10006536_pt1 | contig 17021 bp, 10 predicted proteins | sample Lox_Sample_21_FD_206725 | JGI IMG/M metagenome (GOLD analysis project Ga0335072, IMG submission 206725) | Soil microbial communities from Loxahatchee National Wildlife Refuge, Florida, United States - Lox_Sample_2.1 | ecosystem: Environmental > Terrestrial > Soil > Wetlands | place: USA...
CGCGGGGATCGCGCTCGGCGCCGCGCTCGGCGGGCGCCTGGCCGACCGCATCAACCCGCGCTGGCTGCTCGTCGCACTGTTCGTGCTCGGCGGCCTGCTGGTGCTGCTGACGGTGCCGATCATCAGGGCGCTGGGACCGTCGGCGAGCGAAGGCGGCAACGCCGCGGCGATCGGCGTGACGTTCGCCGCGCTCGTGCCGCTCGCCGCGGTGCTCAGCGGCATCACGCCGACGGTCGCGCGATTGCAGCTGCGCGACCTGCGCGCGAGCGGCACCGTCGTCGGCGGCCTGTCCGCGTGGGCCACCGCCGGCGCGCTCGCCGGCACGTTTGGCACGGGCTTCGTGCTCGTGCCGTTGTTCCCCGTGAGCGCCACGGTCACCGCGATCGGCATCGCGCTCGTGCTTGTCGGCGGCGCGCTTGGCCTCTACCTGCGCGCGCTGGGCAAAACGGCGCTCGTCGCCACCGCGATCGTCTTCTTCGGCGTCGTCGCGCTCGCCGCGGCGCAGCACTCGCCCTGCGAGGCCGAATCGGGCTACCACTGCATCCAGGTCGAGGAAGACCCCTCCGGCAGGAACGCGAAGATCCTGCTGCTTGACCGCGGGCTCAACTCCGACGTCGACGTCAGCGAACCCAGCTACCTGGGCTTCCCCTACGAGCGCTGGCTCGCGGAAACGATCGAAGCGATGGGCGCGCCGCGCGCGCCGCTGAATGGCGTGTTCGTCGGCGGCGGCGCCTTCACGATGCCGCGCTGGCTGAACGCCGTGCGCCCGGGCTCGCGCTCGACGGTGCTGGAGGTCGACGGCAAGCTGGTCGACTTCGACCGCGAACACCTTGGCCTGCGCACCTCGCCCGGTCTGCGAGCGGTCGTCGGCGACGCGCGCCTGTCGATACGCAGGCAGCCGACGCACAGCGCCGACGTGATCGTCGGCGACGCGTTCAGCAGCCGCACCGTCCCGTGGCAGCTGATGACGACCGAATGGCTCAAGGAAGTGAAGCGTGTCCTGAAGCCGGGCGGGATCTACCTGCTGAACATGATCGACTACCCGCCGCTCGCCCTGTTCCGCGCCGAGAGCGCGACGCTGCTAGCGGCCTTCGCGCACGTCCGCCTGACGACGCTCATTGGCGAAGGCGGCAAGCTGCTCGGCGGGACCGAGGTGCTGGCGGCGTCGAGCGCGCCGCTCCCCGCGGTCAGGCACGCCCCCGGCAACGAAGGTCACGTGCTGGGCCGCGCCGCGGTCGTCCGTCTCGTCGCGGGGGCGCAGCGCCTGCGCGACGACTACGCGCCGGTCGATCAGCTCGAGACGCGCTGACCGCGCTTTGGAATCGGCGTTCGCGGCTGTAGAATCGGCCGCCATGGATCCGACCGACCTCATCTGGATGAACGGCGAGTTCGTGGCCTGGGAGGACGCCAAGGTCCACGTCCTGACCCACGGCCTGCACTACGGCACGGGAGTGTTCGAGGGCGTGCGCTGCTACGACACGGAGCTCGGACCCGCGGTCTTCCGCAACGCCGAGCACGTCGAGCGCCTGTTCCGCTCCGCGGGCCTCTACTACATGGACATCCCCTTCGGCGCCGAGGAGCTGCGCGCAGCCACGCGCGAGCTGGTCGCCCGCAACGGCCTGCGCTCCTGCTACATCCGCCCGATCGTCTACCGCGGCTACGGCTCGATGGGGCTGAACCCGCTGGACTCCTGCGTAGACGTGACGATCGCCTGCTGGGAGTGGGGCGTCTACCTGGGCGAGGAGGGCGCCGAAAAGGGCGTGCGCGCAAAGGTCTCCTCATGGCGGCGGATCGGCCCCGACTCGCTGATCCCGCACGCGAAGGCCTCGGGCCAGTACCTGAACAGCGTGCTGGCGAAGGTCGAGGTCGTGAAGTCCGGCTACGACGAGGCGATCCTGCTCGACGACCACGGCTACGTCTGCGAGGGCACCGGCGAGAACATCTACGTCGTGCGCGACGGCGTGATCGCCACGCCCGGGCAGAGCAACTCGATCCTCGACGGGATCACGCGCCGCTCGGTGATCCAGATCGCCCGCGACCTTGGCTACGAGGTCGTCGAGCGCGACATCGCCCGCGCCGAGCTGACGCTCGCCGACGAGGTCTTCATGTCCGGCACCGCCGCCGAGCTGGTGCCCGTGCGCGAGGTGGACGACCACCCCGTCGGCCAGGGCGAGCCCGGCGAGATCACGCGCGTGCTGCAAGCCGCCTTCGACGACGCGATCCACGGCCGCTCCGAGCGCTACCGCGAGTGGCTGGACCTCGTGCAGCCGGTCGACCTGGAGACGCCCGCCGGCGAGGCGCCCGCCCCGAGCGCGACGACCGCGGGCTAGGCGCATGGCCGACATACAGCTATACGACGCGACCCTCCGCGACGGGATGGGCGGCGGTGGCCTGACGCTCACCGCCGAGGAGAAGCTGCGGGTTGTGCATGCGCTGGACGAGCTCGGTATCGATCTCATCGAGGCCGGCTTTCCGGCCTCCAATCCAAAGGAGCAGGAGCTGTTCGAACTGCTCTCGCACGAGTCCCTGCGCACGGCGGAGATCGTCGCCTTCGGGATGACGCGCAGACGCGACGTCGCGGCCGGGCAGGACGAGGGCCTGCGCGTGCTGGCGGACTGCTTCGCACCCGCCTGCACGCTCGTCGGCAAGGCCTCGGTCCTGCACGTCGAGAAGGTCGTGCGGACCTCGCGCGAGGAGAACCTGGAGATGATCGCCTCCTCTGTCGCGTTCCTTGTGTCAGAGGGCAAGCGCGTGCTGCTCGACGCGGAGCACTTCTTCGACGGCTTCGCGCTCGACCCCGGCTACTCGCTGGACTGCCTGCGCGCGGCGGCCGACGCGGGGGCGGAGCGCCTGGTCCTGTGCGACACGAACGGCGGTTCGCTGCCGCCGCAGATCCGCACGGCGCTCGCGGTCGTGCGCGAAGCGCTGCCATCGACGCCGCTGGGGATCCACTGCCACGACGACTCCGGCTGCGCCGTCGCGAACACGCTGACCGCCGTCGAAGCGGGGATCACGCAGGTGCAGGGGACCGCGAACGGGATCGGCGAGCGCACCGGCAACGCGAACCTGATCACGATTGTCGCCGACCTGCAGCTGAAGATGGGCGCGCACGTGCTCGAGCCAGAGCAGCTCGCGAAGCTGACCGAGACGGCGCACTTCGTCGACGAGCTGCTGAATCGCACGCCCGACCCCGCGCAGCCCTACGTCGGCAAGCACGCATTCGCGCACAAGGCCGGGCTGCACGCCGCGGGCGTGCGCGCCGACGCGCAGACCTTCGAGCACGTCGACCCCGAGTCGGTCGGCAACAGCCGCGACGTGCTGATCTCCGAGCTGTCCGGCAAGGGCACCGTCGCCGAGAAGGCCGCCCAGGCCGGCCTGCAGCCCTCCGAGCCCGACGACTTCGCCCAGCGCGTCGTCGAGCGCGTCAAGGAGCTGGAGCACGAGGGTTTCCAGTTCGAGGCCGCCGACGGCTCCTTCGAGCTCTTGATGCGCAAGGAAGCCGGCTCGTATGAGCCGCTGTTCCGCCTCGAGTCCTGGCGCGTGCTGGTGGAGAAGCGCACCGACGGCAAGGTGATCACCGAGGCCACCATCAAGGGCTGGGTCAAAGGCGAGCGCTTCGTCCGCACCGCGGAGGGCAACGGCCCCGTGCACGCCCTCGACGCGGCGCTGCGCGACGCGATCGGCGAGTTCCACCCGCACCTGCGCGACATCGAGCTGGTCAACTTCAAGGTGCGGATCCTCGACGAGACGAAGGGCACCGGCGCCGTCACGCGCGTGCTGATCGACGCCGAGGACAAGCAGCGCCACGAAGTCTGGGGCACGATCGGGGTCTCCGAGAACGTGATCGCCGCCTCCTGGGACGCGCTGGTCGACTCGCTGGAGTACGGCATGCAACCGGGGCGCCGCCCCGCCGAGGCGAGCGCGCGCGAGGCTTAGTGGCAGACGAGGTCATCCCGCTGGCCAGGCCGGTGCTTGGCGAGGCGGAGGAGCGGGCGGTGATCGAGGTGCTGCGCTCCGGGCAGCTTTCGCTCGGGCCGAAGCTCGGCGAGTTCGAGCGGCTGTTCGCCGAGCGCGTCGGCGCGCCGCACGCGAGCGCGGTCTCCAGCGGCACCGCGGGCCTGCACCTGGCGCTGCGCGCCGCGGGCGTCGGCCCCGGCGACGAGGTCGTGACGAGCCCGTTCTCGTTCGTTGCCTCCGCGAACGCCGTCGTCTACTGCGGCGCGACGCCGGTGTTCGCCGATGTCGACCCCGTCACGCTCAACCTCGACCCCGCCGCCGCCGAGGCGGCGATCACGCCGCGCACGAAGGCGATCCTGCCGGTGCACATCTTCGGCTACCCCGCCGACATGCCGGCCTTCGAGCGGATCGCGCAGGCGCGCGGCCTCGCGCTGGTCGAGGACGCCTGCGAGGCGCTTGGCGCGCGGCACGCCGACGGCAAGCCTGTCGGCGGGCGCGGGCACCCGGCGGTGTTCGGCTTCTACGCGAACAAGCAGCTCACGACGGGGGAGGGGGGGATGATCGCGCTGGGCGATCTCGCCGCCAAGGAGCGGATCGACTCCGAGCGAAACCAGGGCCGCGCCCCGGACATGGGCTGGCTCGACCACGACCGGCTCGGCTTCAACTACCGCCTCTCCGACATCGCCTGTGCGCTCGGGATCGCGCAGCTGGGACGCCTGGAGGAGATGCTCGCCGGGCGCGCCCGCGCCGCGGGGCTCTACCGCGAGGCGCTCGCGGGAATCGACGGGCTCGGGCTGCCGTGCGAGGACAGCGGCGGCGACAGCCGCGGCTGGTTCGTGTTCGTCGTGCAGCTCCCCGACGGCACGGAGCGCGACCGCGTGATCGCCGGTCTCGCGGGCGCCGGCATCCAGAGCAAGCCCTATCTGCCGGCGATCCACCTGATGAGCTTCTACCGGGAGGAGTTCGGGCACGGGCCCGGCGAGCTCCCGGTGTGCGAGGCGATCGCGGACCGCTCGCTCGCGCTGCCGTTCTTCCCGCAGATGGGGGAGGAGCAGGTACGGCGCGTCGCCGAGGCGCTTGCTTCGCAGCTCGTCTGAACGCTGGAAACAGCGTTTGATCAGGCAGCCCCCTCGCAATAGCTTGACCTTTCGTGACCACCCTCATGCAGATTCGACCAGGGGCGGTCCGCTGGGGACGCGCCGCGCTTGCGATCGGCGCCTCGTGCACGACGCTGGGCCTCGCCGGCTGCGGCGGCTCGTCGACAGCCGTGGTCGTCGACGGGCACTCGATCGACAAGCAGGCGATCGAACGGTCGATGTACGAGCAGGCCGTGAGCGGCGCCGCGTTCGCGGGACAGGCGACGGGGCGTAGACCGCCCGACCCGCCTGACTTCAGCTCCTGCGCCGCCTACCTGAAGGCGCACGAACCGAAGCCGCCGGGCTCGCAGACGGATTCCACGCCCGCGCAGCTGAAGCAGCGCTGCAAGCTCGAATATGAAAAGGAGAAGCTGAAGGCGCTCTACTTCTGGATCCCCTACCGGTGGGTCGTAGGCGAGGCGGCCGAGCTGCACGTGTACGTCAGCGGCGGCGACGTCGCCAGGCAGCTCGCCCTGTTCGAACGCGGCTTTCCCTCCAAGGCGGCGCTGACGCGCTACCTGCGGCTGACGAAGGAGCCGCGCTCGACGCTCGAAGCCCGAATGCGCCTGGGGCTGCTGACGACGCGCATCCAGGAACTGCTCCAGGCGCGCCTGCACGCGTTGTCGCCCGCCCAGCGGCAGGCGAAGCTGAAGGCGTTCGGCGAAGCCTTCGAGGCGAAGTGGCGGGCGCGCACGGACTGCAAGGCCGGCTACGTCGTGCCGCTGTGCAGGCAGTACAAGGCCCCCGGCACGCCGTCGGCGCTGGTGCCGCCGAGCGTGCCGTTGACGAACATCTCGGGGTGATCAGGCCATCAGTTCCTGTTCGATCGCGTACGCGATCGTGCCTTCGACAACTTCGAGGCCGGACTGCTTCGGCGTGCCTCCGTTTTCAGCCATCGTCAGCGAGTGTTTGACTAATTCGTTGGACGCGTTGCGACAGCCGTCGATCGACTGCACCCCGCCTTTCTGCGAGATGACGATTTGACCTCCGAAAGAAGACGTGTTGATCGGTTCGATCTTCCCCACGAAGTCGTTTTTGATTTCGAGTTCTTCGCCCGTCGCGGGGATGTCGATGATGATCGCCGACGTAGGTTTAACGATCAGTCCGGCTTCTAATGGACTTAAGTTCACGAAGCAGAGCTCAGCAGTCGCGTTAATTAAGATGACCCCGCCGACGTCGCCCGGTGAGTTCGCTTTCAGCCCCAGGGCCTTGCATCCTTCGAGATCGAGCAGGAGCGACTCCGTCGTCTTGCTCGTCAGTTCGCCTTCCGTTTTGGAGGCGGTGCATTCGATCGTGCCGCCCGCTTTGGCCTGAAGTTTCACTTTTTTGCTTTTGCCCGTGAGCGTGGTGCCCGCTTTGCCCGGTAAGAATTCGGGTTCGGCGAATGCGGCGCTCGCGGCGCAGGCGCCGAGTGCCAGCGCCGCGAGCAGGCTCGCCAGGAGTCGGGGGCCTCGCATCTAGCCCTTCTTCCCTTCGGCGATTTCCTCGAAGATGACCGAGCTGGACAGTTCCGGCGCTCCTGGGCGGTACTCCTTGCAGTTGGAGACCACGAAGCCCGGCTTGCAGATGGTCTTGGACGACCGGCTCTTCTGCCGCGTCATCGCGACCTCGACGTTTGCCCGTTCCCCGCCGCCGGCGGCGGTGATCTGCTGCTGGACCAGCGGCGCGAGCCGCGAGACGATCATGTTGCGTTTCAGCTGGTAGAAGACGTCGGCTAACGTCCACTGGCGTTCGCTCAGGTACTTGCGCAGGTCCGCTTCGGTCGGGTACTGGTACTTGCGCTGTTTGGCGAACTGGCGCCTGAGATCGGCCTCGGTGATCTTGATTCCGTGGCGTTCGCCTTCCGCGATCGTCCACTGCACCGCGATCAGGAAGTTGAGCGCCTGCGCCTTCAGCGCTTCGTGCAACCTGTGGCATTTCGTGTTCAGGTCGGCGTCGCTCAGCTTCTGCTGCCCGAAGAACGTCTTCGGCGCGACGAGCTTGGCCGCCCGGACGCAGCGCTTGTAGTCCGCGGGCTCGGACGCCAGGCCGGTCGGGCCGCGCGTGCCGATGATCTGGCGGAAACCCCCACCGGCCATCGCCTGCATCCAGTGGCTGAGCGTGGCGGTGCTGATCGAAGCGTTCGGCAGGCCTTCGAAGTGCACGACGTCCGAGCTCCCGCCGCAGCCGAGGACTCCGAGCGTAAGCGCGCACGCGAGCAGTGCGGCGATGTGGTGACGGTATCTGTTCATGTGAAGGTGTGGGATCGCGGTTTGAAGAGGTGTGGACGGCGATCGTGGCCACCGTCGCAATGGCGAGGCGCCGGGGGCTCGATGCCCCCGGCGCCAGGCCGTCAGCGCCTGTCGCAGGCGCCTGAGAGCAAGAACTAGGCCATCAGTTCCTGCGCGACCGACAGCGAGAGCGTGCCTTCGGCAGCTTCCTCACCAGACTGCTTCGGCGAGGTGTTCTCGTTTTCGACCGTGGTCAGCGTGTGTTTCACTAATTCGTTCGCAGCGTTGCGGCAACCGTCAATCGACTGGACGCCACCTTTCTGCGCGATCACCAGCGTGCCGCTGGTGGTCGAGGTGTTGATCGGTTCGATCTTTGCAGCGAAGTCGCCTTCGACGAGCACTAACTGTTCCGCCGCGGGGACTTCGATGTGGACCGGTAACGGTTTGATGATCAGGCCGGCTTCTAACGGGCTTAAGTTGATGAAGCACGTTTCAGCCTCGACGTGGACTAAGATGATGCCCGAGGAGTCGCCTAACGAGTTGGCGGCGAGACCGAGGGATTTGCAGCCTTCGAAGGTGACGATGAATAACGCCGTCGTCTTGCCGAGCAGTTCGCCCGATGCTTTCGAGCCGCTGCATTCGATCGTCGCGCCTTCTTTGACCTGAAGCTTCGCTTTTTTGCTTTTACCGGTGAACGTCGTGCCCGCGGCGCCGGGTAAGAATTCCGGTGCAGCGGACGCGGTCGCCGCGGCGATGGCGCCGAGCGCCAGAACCGCGAGCAGGGTCGCTACGAGTTTGAAGCCTCGCATTTAGCTTGCTCCTTTTGGTTTGTGGTGATGCCGGCACCGTTTGGTGCCGGCGGCCCTGTTTGACACACCATCCGGCGGTGTGTCGAGCGTGACAGTGCCAATCGCGACTGCCCGGCGTCAAGCGTTTGAAGCGATTGTCTCCAAACAGATTGATAACGCGGCGCCGCGGGCCGCCGCCAGGTCCAGTCGGAAACACCCCTTGGCCTTGGCCCTGTGCGAGGGCATTCTGTGGGACCGCCCGAGGCGTGCGCCGGTCGGGTCGATCATCATGAGAGGGCGAACGCAATGAGGGGCAGAGGGGAGTCGGGCCGAGCCGCAGGGCAGGGGCCTGCCATGCCGCACGACCAGGGTTTTCGGCCGTCGATCGGCTCGTCGCTGCTCGTCGCGCTGATCGTGCTGGCCGTGACCGCGTGCTTCGCCGCCGCCGCCGACGCACTACCTTCCCAATTCGGCGAACAGGGCTCAGGCGCGGGAGAACTGTTCGAGCCGCACGGGATAGCCGTCTCGAAAAGCACGGGCGAGGTGTTCATCGCCAACCGCAACAACCAGCGCGTGGATCGCTTCAGCGGCGAAGGCGACTTCGAACGCGCTTGGGGGGAGGGCGTCGCCGACGGCGTCACCCAGGCGCCGCAGACCTGCACGCTGATCTGCTTCGAGGGTCTCGAAGGGGCAGGGGCCGGAGAGTTCGTGTTCCCCGAAGGCGTGGCGCTCGACGAGGTCTCCTCCGAACCGGGCGTCTACGTCGGGGACCAGCGGCAGAACCATCGCGTCCAGAAGTTCTCGCCCGACGGCGCCTTCATCCTCATGTTCGGCGGTGGGGTCAACAAGACGAAGGTCGAAACGCCGGGGGCGACCGAAGCGGAAAAGAACCTCTGCACCGCGGCGTCGGGCAACGTCTGCCAGGGCGGCACGCTCGGCACTGGCAATGGCCAGTTCGGACAGACCGTCGGCGCTGTCGCGGTGGACTCCGCGGGCACGGTCTACGTCGCCGACGTAAACCGCGTGGAGAAGTTCAGCCCGGGCGGCGCCTACATCGGCCAGCTCTCCCTGCCGGGCGCCGGCGCGGTGGAACAGGTGGCGGTGGACGCCACCAAAGACGTCTACGTGAAGAGCAGCGACATTGCCGGCGTGCGCAAGTTCGACGAAGCCGGCGTCGAACTGGGCTCGCCGCGCGACGCTTCCGGGACGCCCTCGTCGCTGGCCGTGGGACCGTCGGGCGAACTGTTCGTCGGCGACGGCTTGGTGCTGCTCACCGCCCACCACATCCTCGAGTACTCGCCGACGGGCACGCAGCTGGCGAGCTTCGACAGCGATACGCCGGAAGGCGCCACGCGCGGGCTCGCCTACGGCGAATCGGCGGGGGTCCTGTACAAGCCGGAAGTGGGTAGCGTGCGGCTGCTGGTCCCGCCGTCTCCGGGCCCGCTGGTGATCAGCCAGTCGAGCGAAGCGATCGGTACCACCAGCGCGACGCTGGGCGCGGTCGTGAACCCTGAGGGCCCGGAAGCGACGAGCGTGCACTTCGAGTACGGGGTCGCGGGCTTCGAAAAATCTACGGCGTCGAAAGCGCTCGGTGGCGGGCCGTTCCAGGACCAGCCGGTCAGCGCGCAGATCGCCGCGCTCAAACCCAGCACGACCTACCGCTTCCGGGCGGTCGCGACGAACGCGCTCGGCCAGACGACCGATGGCCCGGAAGCGACGTTCACGACGCTCCCCGCGGTGTCGATCGACGGCGAGCCGGTCACGCGCCTGAACCAGACCAGCGTGCGCTTGGGCGCGGAACTGAACCCGCACGGGCTGCCGACCGAATACCACTTCGAATACGGAACGAGCACGAGCTACGGCGAAGTCGTGCCGGTGCCGGACGCGAGCGCGGGCTCGGGCACGACCGACACGACGGTCGGGATCGAAGTGCAGGGCCTCTCGCCCGGCACGACCTACCACTTCCGCGTCGTGGCGCACAACTCCTTGGGCACCGTGCAGGGCGAAGACCGCACGTTCACGACACAGGGAGAACCCGCGACGGTGCTGCCCGACGGCCGCGCCTGGGAAATGGTCTCTCCTTCGAACAAGCAGGGCGTGTCGCTGGAAGCGATCACCGAAGAAGGCGGCGTGATCCAGGCGGCGGAAGACGGCAGCGCGATGACCTACATCGCGAAGGCCGCGATCGAACCGGAATCGCCCAGCAACCTCAGCATCGCCGACACGCAGGTGCTCTCCAACCGTGGAGCCACGGGGTGGCAGAGCCGCGATATCACCACGCCGCACGAAGCCGTGGTCGTGATCCGCCCGGGCCACCTCTCCGAGTACAGGCAGTTCTCGGGCGATCTCTCGCTGGGAGCGGTCGAACCGCAGGGCGCGACCCCGCTGTCGCCGCAGACGACCGAACGTACTCCCTACGTGCGCCAGGCGAACGGTGAATACACGCCGCTCGCGACCGCGGCGAACGTCGCGCCCGGGGTCAAATTCGGCGGCATCGAAGCCGAAGAAGGCGGGCGCTTCTCCGAAGGGGTCCAGTACGTCGGTACGAGCCCGAACCTGCAACACATCGTGCTCGCCTCGTCGAAGAACCTCACCCCGGGCTTCGAAGGCGCGGGGATGCGCAACCTGTTCGAGTGGTCGGGGGGAGTCCTGACGCCGGTGAGCATTCTTCCCAACGGCCAGTCGGTGGGCGAAGCCGGCTTCGAAGCGGGGCTCGGCAACACCGAACTGAACGTCCGCTCGGCGGTGTCGGCGAACGGCCAGCGCGTCGTGTTCGAATCGACCGCGCCCGCGCACCCGATCTACATGCGCGACCTGGCCTCGGGCAAGACGATCCAGCTGAACGCGCCGCAGGGCGGCGGCGGCAACAACACGATCCGCCCGCAGTACCAGATCGCCAGCGCCGACATGAGCAAGGTGTTCTTCACGAGCGACGTGCGCCTGACGGCGGACGCGACGGCCAAGCCGCGCAAGCCCGACCTCTACATGTGCACGATCACCTCGGGTCCGTCAGGGCCGGCATGCGCGCTGCACGACCTGACCATCGACTCGAACCCCGGCCAGGCGGGCGACGTGCAGGCGACGATCGAGGGCGCCAGAGGCGACATCGCGGCGGTCAGCGAAGACGGCCGCTACGTGTACTTTGCGGCGAACGGGCAGCTCGCGCCGGGCGCGGTGCCGGGCGACTGCGAAGAAGAAACCGAAGCCGCGAACTGCAACTTCTACGTGCGCGACACGGTCACCGAACAGACACGCCTGGTGACGGTGCTCTCGGGCGCGGACTGGCCGGACTGGGCGAAGAGCGGCAAGCTCGGGATGTTGACCACGCGCACCTCGCCGAGCGGGCGCTATCTGGCGTTCATGTCCGAGCGCCCGCTGACCGGATACGACAACCGCGACGCCGTCAGCGGCCAGCGCGACGAGGAGGTCTTCCTGTTCGACTCCCAGCGCGCGTTCGCGGGCCAGGGCGACACGATCCACTGCGCCTCCTGCAACCCGACGGGCGCGCGCCCGCACGGGATCTTCGACCGTGAAACCTTCCCGGGGCTGCTGGTCGACCGTCCGCGCGTCTGGGGCAACCGCTGGATCGCGAGCACGATCCCGGGCTTCACCCAGTACAGCGTCGACCAGACCAACTACCAGTCGCGCTACCTGTCCGACAGTGGGCGCATGTTCTTCAACAGCTCCGACGCGCTGGTCCCGCAGGACGCGAACGGCAAGGAGGACGTCTACGAGTACGAGCCGGAAGGCGTGGGCAGCTGCGCGCTGGCGACTGGCTGCGCGAGCCTGATCTCCTCGGGCGGCTCCTCCGAAGAATCGGCCTTCCTGGACGCGAGCGCCAGCGGCGACGACGTCTTCTTCCTGACGACGGCGCAGCTCGTTGCCTCCGACATCGAACCCGACGACTTCGACGTGTACGACGCGCACGTCTGCACGAGCGAATCGCCGTGCCCGCCGCAGGCGACGACGGCGCCTCCGCCGTGCGCGACGACCGACTCCTGCCGGGCCGCCTCGCCCCCGCAGCCGCTGATCTTCGGGCCGCCGCCGAGCGCGACGTTCAACGGTGCGGGCAACGCGCCGCCGCCCGCGGCCGCCACGAAACCGGCGAGCAAACCGGCGTCGAAACCGACGCGCGCGCAGCAGCTGGCGAAAGCCCTGAGCGCATGCCGCAAGAAACACAACCGGGCGAAGCGCGTCAGCTGCGAAAAGCAGGCGCGCAAGCGCTACGGGCCGGTGAAGAAGGGCGCGAAGAAGAGCTCTCGCCACAAGGCGAGGGGAGCGGGACGATGACCGTTCCCGCTCGGATCATGCGCCGCCGTGCGCTCGCGCTTTCGGTGCTCGTGGCGTTGGTCGTCTGCGGCTGGGCGCTGCCGAGCAGCGCCAGCGCGCTCTCGCCCTGGTGGAGCGTGACCTCGCGGATGCTGCCCTCGAACCTGAAACCGGGCGTCAAAGGCACGGTGGTGGTGCGCGCGACGAACATCGGCAACGAATTCACCTCAGGCCGCTTCGACTTCACGGACGTGCTGCCGGCGGGCGTGACCCTGCAGGGCGTGCAGTACTTCGCCTCCTCCGCGTCGGACGGGACCGAAGACATCGGCCCGTCGAGCCCGACGGGCCCGTTCAAACTCTGCGAAACGACGACGAGCAGCGTCACCTGCTCGAGCTTCAGCACGGCGAAAAACTTCGAACGGGTGAGCCCGCTGACGCCGTTCGGGCACATCGAAATGCGTCTGAAAGTAAAAGCGGAAACGAATGCGACGACGGGCTCGAACGCGGTGTCCGTCTCGGGCGGCGGGGCGCCGACGAGGTCGATCTCGCAGAACCTGCAGATCAGCACTGCGCCGCCGGCCTTCGGCCTCGAAGCGTTCACGTTCACGCCCGAACAGGAAGGCGGCACGGTCGACACGCAGGCGGGGTCACACCCCTATCAGCTGACGACCACGGTGACGCTGAACCAGACGAGCGAACCGCTGAACCCGCCCGCGGCGCCGCGTCACCTTCAGTTCAAGCTCCCGCCGGGCTTCCTTGGCAACACGGTGGCGCTGCCAAGGTGCAGCGATCTCGACTTCCGCTCGCTGACGCAGGGCGGCGTGGTCGATCTTTGCCCGAGCAACACCGCGGTGGGCGTCGTCTCGCTGTCGATCGACGACAACCGGGAATCGACGTTCACGATCCCGGTCTTCAACCTCGTGCCCAGGCAGGGCGAGCCGGCCCGCTTCGGCTTTGAGATCTTCGGCATCCCGGTGTCGCTGGACACTTCTGTGCGCACGGGCGCGGACTACGGCGTGACGGTGGACGTGAACAACATCACCGAGCTGGCTTCCTTCCAGTCCTCGACGGTCACGTTCTGGGGCGTGCCGGGGGACTCGAGCCATGACTCGGCGCGCGGCTGGGGCTGCGTGATCGGCGGCTTCTGGGCCGAAGCGGCGGGGCAGGTGTGCGCCCCGGCGCAGGAAAGCCACCCGGCGCCGTTCCTGACGATGCCGACGGCCTGCGAAAAACCGTTCTCGACATCGGTCGAAGGCACGGCGTGGCCGACGCAAATCAACCCCGCCGGGGCCGTGCTCCCACCGGTGACGTACACGCTGCAGGACGAATTCTCGCGCCCGCTGGCGATCACGGGCTGCAACAAGCTGCCGTTCGCGCCCTTCATCGAAGTCAAGCCGGACGGGCAGGCGGCGAGCACGCCGACGGGCCTGACGACGAACGTGCGCGTGCCCCAGGAAGTGAACGAAAACGCCGCTGGCCTCGCTAGCTCTTCGGTGCGCGACATCGACGTGAGCCTGCCGGAAGGCGTCGTGGTGAATCCGGCGGGCGCCGGTGGGCTGGAAGCCTGCTCAGAAGCCGAGGTGGGCTACCTGCCCGGCGAAAGCATCCCGCCGACGGAACTGCACTTCACGCCGACGCTGCCGGTGCCGTTCTGCCCCGACGCGTCGAAGGTGGGGACGGCGACGATCAAGGTGCCGGTGATCAAGCACCCGCTCGAAGGCGCGGTCTACCTGGCGAGTCAGAACGAAAACCCGTTCGGCTCGCTGATCGCGATGTACATCGTGGCGGAAGACCCCGAATCGGGCGTGCTGGTCAAGCTCCCGGGCGAAGTGGCGCTTGGGCCCGACGGCCAGATCTCTGCAAGCTTCAAAAACTCTCCGCAGGCGCCGTTCGAAGAAGCGAGCCTGCACTTCTTCGGCGGCTCGCGAGCGCCGCTGGCGACACCGGCGAGCTGCGGCAACTACACGACGACGGCGCGCTTCACGCCGTGGTCGGGCACGGCGCCCGTAGCGGCGACATCGACGTTCCCGATCACCTCAGGCCCGAACGGCAAGCCATGTCCCGCGGCGCCGCCGTTCACGCCGGCGCTCGCGGCGGGGACGACGAACATCCAGGCGGGGGCGTTCACCCCGCTGGTGACGACGCTCTCCCGCGAAGACGGCGACCAGGACATCCAGACGGTCCAGCTGCATATGCCGCCGGGCCTGTCGGGCGTGCTGAAGGGCGTACCGCTGTGTCCGGAAGCGCTCGCGAACACGGGACGCTGCTCGTCGGCGAGCGAAATCGGCGAAACGATCGTGAGCGTCGGCCTTGGCGGCGACCCGTACACGGTGACGGGCGGCAAGGTCTTCCTGACCGAAGGCTACAAGGGCGCCCCCTTCGGCCTGTCGATCGTGAACCCGGCGAAGGCGGGCCCGTTCGACCTGGGCAAAGTGATCGTCCGGGCGAAGATCGAAGTCGACCTGCTGACGGCGGCGTTGACGGTGACGACGGACCCGATCCCGCGCATCCTCGACGGGATCCCGCTACAGATCCAGCACGTCAACGTGACGATCACCCGGCCGGGCTTCACGTTCAACCCGACGAACTGCTCGAAGCTCGAAGTCAGCGGCTCGATCGGTAGCTGGAGCGGCGCGCTCGCCCCGGTCTCGACGCCGTTCCAGATCAGCAACTGCGCGGCGCTCCAGTTCTCGCCGCAGTTCAGCGTCTCGACCTCGGGCAAGACCTCGAAAGCAGCGGGGGCGCCGCTGAACGTGAAGCTTGCTTACCCGACGGCGCCGATTGGCACGTACGCGAACATCGCGAAAGTCAAAGTGAGCCTGCCGAAGCAGCTGCCCTCGCGCCTGACGACGCTCCAGAAGGCCTGCTTGGCGGCGGTGTTCAACGCGAACCCGGCGAACTGCCCGGTCCCGTCGATCGTCGGCCACGCGAAGGTCACGACGCCGATCCTGCCGGTGCCGCTGGAAGGCAACGCCTACTTCGTCTCGCACGGCGGCGAAGCCTTCCCGGATCTGACGATGGTGCTCAAAGGCTACGGCGTGACGGTGCACTTGGTGGGCTCGACGCAGATCAAGAACGGGGTCACGACGAGCACGTTCAAGGCGGCACCCGACGTGCCCTTCAACACGTTCGAACTGACGCTGCCGCAGGGGCCGTACTCGGCGCTGACGGCGAACACGAACCTGTGCACGTCGAAGCTCGTGATGCCGACCGAATTCACGGCACAGAACGGCGTCGTGATCAAGCGGAACACGCCGATCAGCGTGTCTGGGTGCGTGGCGAAAAAGCCGAGCAAGGCCCAGCAGCTCGCGAAGGCGCTGAAGCAGTGCCGGAAGAAGAAGGCGCACGACAAGCGGGCTACGTGCGAACGGCAGGCGCGCAAGCGCTACGGGGCGAAGGCGGCGTCGAAGAAGCACGGCGCGGCTCGCTCGAGCAAGCGCTAAGCCGCGCGGCTCTGCCAAGTCGGGTCGCTCGAAGCCGGACAATTGTCCGTCTTCGGGTGGGCAGATGGAGACACAAATTTGGCAGAATAGCGAGAGGGGCGTGCGCGCCTTTCCGGTGGACGTCGCCGGCGGTGGGCATGTGTTAGTCCACACGGACCATGTGGATCCGTATCGTCCCTGCCGCCGTGCTCGTCGCCCTTCTAGGCCTGGTCGGCTGCGGCAACGACGAGCCCTCCGTCGTCGCGGTTCGTGTCGGCGGCACGACGATCACGAAGCAAAGCGTCGAACACTGGACGCACGTAATCGAGAAGGGGGGAGCAGCGGGCCAGGTGACCGGGCAGACCCGCGGCTCGCCGCGCCAGAAGGCGCTCGAGTTCCTGATCACCACGCAATGGTTACTCGGCCAAGCGGCGATGATGGGCGCCGCCGTCTCGGATCGAGCCGTCGAACATGCCGTGAACGACCAGCGCGACGTGAGCGGCAGCGAGGAATTCGAGCAGCAGCTACACGCGACCGGCGAGACGCTCGACGACGTGAAGCTCGAAGCGTCGCGGGAACTGGCGAGCGCGGCGATCCATCGCGTGCTAGCAGCGCGGGCAGCGCGGGTATCGGACGCCGAAATCGCCGCCTTCTACGAGGCGAACCGTCGGCAATTCACGGTTCATGAATCTCGGGTGGTCGATATCGTCGAGAACCTGCCGAGCCGAGTCGCCGCCTTGGCTCTAATCAGGCGGGTCGGAACTGGACGACGGTTCGCGGCGATCGCTTACCATGAGACGCTGGGGCGAGGAGAGACCGGACTAGCTGGAGTGCCAGGCAAAGCTGCGCTTGTGCGTGTGATCTTCTCGGCTCGTGCGGACGTGGTTAGCAAGCCGATTCCCTTGAACCATGCTTGGACGGTGTTCGTGGTGAGACGGATTAGGCCGGTGAGAACAGAGCCGCTTGACGAGGCGCGGGCCGTTATCGTCAAGAGCTTGGTGCCAGAACGGCTGCAGCGGATCGCTAGAGAATTTGCTCCGAACTATCGGGCGCATTGGATCGCGAGGACCAGTTGTCGCACGGCCTTCGTGATGCCTGGGTGCAGCCAGTTCGCCGCCCAGCCCCCTCAATTCACCGTATAAGCATCCTCCAGCAGCACGCTCGGCCCCCGCCACTCCCGGCAACGAGAGACCACGAACCCCGGGCTGCAGGTGGTTCGCGAAAGCCACTTCTCGCGAA